>Ga0307515_10009742_pt1 | contig 18516 bp, 7 predicted proteins | sample 17_EM_MG_FD_194513 | JGI IMG/M metagenome (GOLD analysis project Ga0307515, IMG submission 194513) | Populus trichocarpa ectomycorrhiza microbial communities from riparian zone in the Pacific Northwest, United States - 17_EM | ecosystem: Host-associated > Plants > Roots > Unclassified | place...
CGACGTACATCAATCAAGGGCGGTGGAAGGAGGCCGAAGAGCTGGGGGTGCAAGTGATGGAGACGAGAAAGAGGGTGCTTGGGGAGGAGCATCCAGACACGCTAACCAGCATGGCGAACCTGGCGTCGACGTATAGGAATCAGGGGCGGTGGAAGGAGGCCGAAGAGCTGGGGGTGCAAGTAATGGAGACGTTCAAGAGGGTGCTTGGGGGGGAGCATCCAGACACGCTGGCCAGTATGAACAACCTCGCATTCGCACTGAAGTCTCAAGGCTGCAATGAGGAGGCTATCTCACTAATGAAAATATGCCTGCAGTTAGGGAAACAGATCTTTGGCGCTTACCATCCTAATATAAAGTCTTCGCTTAAAGCTCTAAATGAGTGGCAAATAGAGAATAAATAGCAATTTAACGCAATTGTATTTTAAAGAACTTAAAGCTAGTGAAAATATTAAACGGGTTGAGCTGTATAAGCATGCCTACAAGTAATATCTAGCAGTAATAAAAACAATTTTGCACTAGATATTGCCCACAAACAGGGAGGGTGGCCGACCCGCACCGGCCACACCCTTGCAAGATTAAGAAGTGCATGGCCATAATAGAATATACATGCATACATACGTAAGATTAAGAAGAGGTCTTGTCTATAATACCTTAACATAACCTTACTTAGCACAAGGGGAATATTCTTATTTCAACCCCAGTTCTTCTCGTCTCACGTCGCACCCTACCATTCTTTTCCCAAGCAACCTCAAACCACTCCTTCATCCCCCCTAATCTCAGGCGTTGCACAGCAATCCCCCGGTCTCTTACATTAAACCACAAAGCTGTAGAGCACGTCACACCTCTCACGCAGGCACAGAGCAACCTGACGCAAAATCATGAATTCGTTTTCCATAAAACATATACATGAAGCTCCAAGCCTGCTCACACACCAATCCCTCATCTCCTTTTCCAGGACCAGAAAACATCTACGCACGCCGCTGGCGCGATATGTCCATCCTCTCGTGCTTTAATCTCGCTCGATAAAAATGCCACAGTCCCGGTTCTCTAGCCAAACGAGCATCCACGGCCAGCGTCGAATGCGTACACGAAGGGGTATTAGAAAATAAACAAAAAGAGCGTGCTGCAGGACCTCCGCAAATCCAGAAAAGGGGTTTAAAGAAACAAGAAGAGTCCGGTGAGACGCAGGCTGGAAATGAAGCGCTCTGAAAAAAAAGGAGAGCTGGGGGGATCCGGTTCGTGATCCGGGGAGAAAGAAATGAAAAAAATAGAAAGGATAAGTCGAGCGCTCGAAATGTGCGCTGATACATCGAACGCGCGGGTCCAAGAGCTCTGTGCGGAGTTGCTGGGGAGTCGTCAATCCATTCGTCCATCCATCCACCCATCCATCAGTTAGCCATCCAACGTTCATATTCACCATACCCAACCCGCTATAACCAGCCAGCACCAGCCCCCGCAAACCTCCCCATCCCAATCCAACCCGCCACCCAAACCAATCACCACAAGCCCCATCAACCCAACTCCGCCATCCAAGCCCAACCTAAGCGCCGCCCACCCTACCGCCAAAGATCCACCCGACTCCCTCTCCTCTCCCTCCCACCCCCACTCATCCAACTCCCCCTAACCCCACCCCCACCCCCGCTCCCTTTCCCGCCCCAACTCCCCGCACTACGCGGCCTCTCGCTCTCCTCCACCGGCACAGCCAAGAACCCGCCGAACCCATTCCCAACCACGATGCTCTTCCGCGCCTCGCCCCCCCACTGCGGCCCCAAGCCTTTACTCGCCGAATACGAGCTCAGCGGCCTGCCTCCGGACAGCGAGCCCCTGCGCCCGGGCGCCTCGGGGGGTGTCACCGACGTGAAGACCCAGTCCAGCTCGTCGAGGCCTTTGGAGAAGACCTCGAGGGGCTGGGCGAAGCCGCCGCCGCCGAAGCCGCCGCCGCCGCCGTTATCAGCAAACGGCATGATGGGCGGGGCGAGGGTGAGAGACTCCGGGAAGTCCGGGTCGCGGACGTAGAGGGCGCGGAGGGCGGGCAGGGCGTTGGCGAGGAGCGAGTTCGTCAGGTGCTGGTAGTAGGACTGCGCGGGCGGGTGCAGGGACGGGCGGGCGGCGGGGGCGGAGGTGATTTCGTAGTGCAGTGTGCGTAGTGTTGGGGAGGCGAGCGGGGGCAGCGGGTCCAGGGGCAGGGAGGCGCCGACGACGGCGGTGACGGAGAGGGTTTCGAGGTGTGGGGCGGCCTGGAGGACGGCGTGCAGTGTTGTGACGGGGATCCCGGGCGTGTCGGTTAGCGTGAGGGCTGTGAGGGTGGAGCCAGTTTGCGGCCACGAGAGGTACCGGACTAGGCCTTCGGCGGTGATGTTGGGGACGTTTTTGAGGGTGAGGGCGCGCAGGGAGGGGAATTCGGGGAGCCTGGCTGCCGGCCGGAAGATCGTGTCGTCGAGCCAGGAGAGGTCGGAGAAGGTGAGGTCGTGGAGGGCAGGCAGCGAGCCCAGGACCTGGCGGAGGATGCTGGGTTCGATGCGGAGCTTGGATATGTCCAGGATCTGGAGCTCCATCCAGTAGCGTTGGAGGAGCAGCTCTAGAGACTGTTCCGACCCTGCATCGTACTTCATCTTCCGTATGTGCGGACATCGCGCCTGCAGTTCCTGCCGCAGCGTATGGCATGATGCATCGCCAGTGAAGAAGCCGTCAGGTAAATCGACATATTGGAGGTTCGGCAGCACAGAGACGGTCCTCGCGAGATCAGCCTTGCACGTCTCCCGGGTCATGTAGGGTAATTTGAGGAGCTGCACAGCTCGCGCGCAGTATAAATTCTCCCTTACTGTCCTCGACAACAGTTGTAGCCGGACGGCTGGGGGATCTATGGGTTCGTGGTTGCGAGATTTCCGCCGCCGCCGCTCGGCCAGGACCTCCTCGAGCTCGCAGTAGTGGACGGCATCAATGCGGACGCTGTGATATCTGCGTATTATGTCATTATGCGATTTCTTCACCATTCTGCGCGAGAAAGCAAAACTCACAGCATGCCGGACGCGAGCGGGTACCATTGTCGGCGCACCTTGGAGCAGCTGGACAGGTCTCGGAGGTCGCAGAGCATGCATCCCTCGCTGACCACGGAGGTCTCGCTAGAATCGAATGTCTCATCCCTCGAGTGCGGGCACACATAAGCAAATATTAGGCGTAGGACGGTGTCTGGCAGGCGGCTAATATGGTCGGGCCCGGTGTAGGCGGCGGGGAAGTAGACGTCTTGGAGTTGTTGCTTTTCTCTGTCTTTGAGCTTTGATCGGGAGCGGAAGTGCTTCATAAAGCCCATGATGCGGCGGAAGGCGCTGTGGCTTCGTTAACCGGGTTTTAGATTAGACAATATAGATAGGAACACGGATATGCACAGGATGCGAGAAAGCGGTCGGCGGGGAGTGGGTGAATGTGTGATGTGTGTATGTGGGTATGTATGTGGGTGTGCTGTGTGCAAGGACAAGGCAGCGAGCCTACCTTTCGCGTTGACCGCGGGGTGCTGCCATCGGCGTTGGAAAGCCAGTGCCCCGAGACATCAGCCAGAGCGGGAAGCCAGAGAGAGCAGTAGTATTGTTAGCCAGTGGCAGTAGCGGCAATCAGCAGCAACAACAATAACAACAAAGATGGCAGAAACCACCACAAAGATCAAAGAAATTCGGGTGCAGTCCCAGTTAAGAGATATTGTAACGAATGAATCAATGAATGAACCGATAAATCAATGAAACAAAGGCCGTGGCCTTTCACAGCGGACAGCCTGCAGACAAAAGTGAGAGGAAATGCGCGGGGAGCGGGGTTTGATGCTTAAGGGGCACTTTTTGCTGGTTGGTGTCGGTGCGATGCCTGCGTCTCCCTGCCTCCGTCTGCCCAGTTGTCCTACCCGCCATAGAGCATGGGCCTTATGGGAGGGCTTAAAACCGCTCAGCGAGAGGGAAAGTAGAGAGCCCCCAAGTAAAGCAAACCACTTAATCAGGAAAGCCGCAAAAGCCACTACTAACTAGCTGGATACGCGGGATTTTCTAACCTGCAGGTCCTCACGCTGCTTAACAAAGGTAAAGGTTGGCCTTGAGCAGGTAGAGACTTGATTAAGATAGTTGAATGGCTGGCCGCTCCGTCTATTTGATGAAGAACTTCAGCAACTTTGCTTGTCCCAGTTACATGTCCACGCAATAAATAAATGAATCACGCACCCGGTATATTCTTGTTTGCTATTTCGTCGGGATTTGTGTTCGGCAGACGTTTGACTGCATGCATGCCAGCTGGCCTTTATCTTTTGCTGGGTTGTGGATTGATGCTAGATCTCTGAAACGAGGCAATGCCTATTATTCGCGTCACCTTCAGCAACAGTCTACGAGAGAGCCTAGCATTAGGTTAGCATCCTTCCACGACGGATGTCCAATGCCAAGAGGCGGTCCCCCTTTCACTGGTCAAAGGTAGTTGCATGGCATCCGCATACATCCGAGGCCCACCTTATTCAGTCGTGGCCTTGCACATAACAGCTTTACTCAGGCTAGAATAACCTATTTTAAAGCTTAAAAACTTCTATATAAATAATATTAGTAATAAAATATATTACAGCTATTTTTTTTATTTTGTTAGAAGGCTTTACAGCTAAAGAGTTGTCTTCTGAAGGTGACTTGGTTTTGAGGCGGGCCTCGATCCCACCTTAAGTCATGTTGAGGCGAATCAGCGGGCGCGTCTGCATTTCCGGCGCAACTCTGGGCGCCGGCATTGGAGCTTGATGAAAGAAGAGGCTCTCCCTGGAAGTGAAAGATTTCAACAGGGCATGATCGTCCTCTTTGGGAGCAAGCGTCGTCACTCCAAGCCAGGGGTCGCAAGCCCTAAACGTGCTGAGGCCCCTCGCGGAAAAAGAACCCAGAAATTATTATTATTTTTAGAGGACTCAGCAATGAAGAAAGGGAACTACTTTCCCACGCTGCCTGTTCTTCACAGCTTTTTCAGGTTCTCCATTTCAACATGCACACTGTATTCGTCGGCTGCACTCACTGATATGCATCTGTCTCAACTTGACAATCAGACAATCGTCGAGGGGACCTCTAGCTGGCATGTGTGCAAGCCATTAGGCCCCATGCTGCAGGTGGTTATCGAAAAGCAAATCATCACGAAAGTACCTTGACCCTGTATCGTGATGCACCACCCAAGTTACTTTTGCTTGGAAAAAGATTGGAGTTGGCCATGCCAAGTGAGTGAAGGTGAAGTTCAGCGGAACGGCCGTTGCTTGGGGGCCAGCCCTCTTTTCCGTGCCCGCGGTGGTGGTGGTAGTGGTGGCGGCGGCGGCGGCGGGCAAGTGCTCAGGTTCTCTTGGATTCTCCATTGTCCACTATTGTTGACTGTGGAACGTGTGACGGGTTCTTCGGGAGGAAGTCCACGCGGAAGACGCGTGCGAATGAGAGGGCAGCCATTGTGTTTCAGATTTCCAGATGGGAAGATGGGCCGCCAACCTTAGCAATGCTGCCAACCAGCATCAGCTCTCTCTTTCCCCCCCACCCAGCCCATTATAATAACGTCGCAAGCCATTAGCACAGGGAGCGCTGCGGGCTGTAGGAGAGCTGCAACGACTGCAATGATGGCTGCCACAACCTGCAATGGGCTGCAATGGTCCTGCAGCGACAGATACACGGCACAAGTCACAGGTCGAATCGTCCTCGCAATTTCAAGGTTGGGCTTGGGTGATTACATGTACTCGGAGCTTCGGCCAAGCAACGTATTGGCTTTGCTGTTTTAGCTCGTCCCGAACTCCTCGTAGCGAATCCGTTCCATCTTTCTTGGAAACCGTCCGGGACCGACTGCCAGAGACCAGAACTCGAGTCTTCACTCCTCCACTCCTCCACCACCACCTGTCCCACTACTACCACCACTACCACCCACTTGACCTGGCCCGTCAAGTTCCTCGCCATTCTCCCCAAACACGACTTTGCTCTTGTGCAATCTGTATAGTTCCTGCACGCCTTCTTTTTCCACTGCTTTGCCTCCTTTGCCGTCCACCCAACCCTCTCTCCCTCCTTCCCGCCGCTCCCCGTTTTAAGCCTCTGGGACGACAACTGTGACAGCTGCCGCCATAGTTTAGTCCTTTTCTAACCTCTCCCAACCTTCCTGCGGATCCTCCTCCCTTCCCTCTCCGCAGACATGGCAACGAATCCACCTCAAGCTCCCAATCTGGATCGATACGTGGTGATCCATGTGGCCACTACTTGCGACGAGCACGGCGTATATGTGACAAAAGATTCAGCAGAGGTCATTGAGTTAGGATGGATTCTACTAGATGCAAAATCCTGCGAGGAGGTGCTTTCCCCTCAAAGACTCCCGCTTTCACCTTCCGCTTGCTGACGTACCTACGCAAACCCAGCTTCACCGTGAAAGCGTGCTCGTCAAGCCTGTGAATACGCCCATTACTCCGCTCTGCAGTAGGTCCACACCTCGGATTCACCCGAGACCAATTCACACACGCTGACATGAAAATTTTCACCCTCCCAGCCAGCTTGACAACGCTTACTTGGGAACACGTCCGTAATGCTGGCTCCTTCCGTGACGCCGTGAATAGATTCGACCAATTCGCCCAGGAACACCTCATTCCCAAGAACTACGAATTCGCTTTTGTCACACTCGACTCCTGGGATCTCCGCGTTCAGCTCCCACGAGAAGCTAGGGATAAGGCCGTTGTTCTACCGCCATATCTACAGCACTCTCGCACTTTTGATCTCCGTACCGAGTACCAACGCTGGCAAGCACATCACCCGGAGTCTCTGCCGTTTGGGTCCAGTGCCTTGGCTAATATTTGTGCTGCTCTTGAAGTTGAACCTGTCCAATCATCAGCACCAATTAAGCATAACCTTCCCTTCCACCTCCAGGCTCTAGCACCCGCCTCGCCGAGGCGGGCAATGGAAGAGGCCGTCACACTGGCTAGGGTTTTGAGAGGGCTTATTCGCAAATCACAGCCATCGCAGGAGCATCCAGACGTGCTCACCAAACCAATGGACGCGCGTGCTGACGTCAGAGCATTTCTCTCTGAGCGAAGCAAGGTCCTGCACATGAGTGGCCTTCCGCATGACACAACTCAGTCCGAGCTCGAGAGCTGGTTCACGCAGTTCGGTGGTCGTCCCATTGCTTTCTGGACGCTTCGTACCCCAGACCAGCACAAGCCCACCGGCTCAGGTTTTGCTGTCTTCTCATCACACGAAGAGGTAGGCCACCCTTACAAAACCCAATTGTGGTGCTTGAGTTCTCAAATTTTTAATTGAGTTTTCTCGTTACCTCCATGTTTTGACACTTGCTGACTCATGAAGGCCGCAGAGAGTCTCTGCATGAACGGACGCGCCCTCAACGAGAAAGCCATTGAAGTCTCTCCATCTTCCAGCCGTGTTCTTGACCGTGCAGCAGATATCTTGACTCCTTTCCCGCCCAGTAAGAACCGCCCACGTCCTGGTGACTGGACGTGCCCTTCATGTGGGTTCTCTAACTTTCAGCGCCGCACTGCATGCTTCCGTTGCTCATTCCCGGCAATGTCTGGTGCACCAGCCGGTGACCCGATGGGCTACCCTTACGCTTATGGACATCCCTCAATGATGCCGCCTGCGCACCATATGGGCGGCCATGGTCACGGAATGGGTCATATGCGTGGTGGGAATTCTGGTATGGTACCCTTCCGAGCTGGTGACTGGAAGTGCGGATCGGACGGATGCGGATATCACAACTTCGCGAAGAACGTTAGCTGTCTCCGCTGCGGTGCAAGTCGAGCCGGGGCTGCTGTGGTTGCTGATGCGTTCCCCTCGCCAATGGACACGCCGTCTAGCTTTGGCATGGGCACCCCCTCCATGGCTGGAACACCTGGTCCTGGGCCATTCGCTGCCGCTGCTGGCTTTAGCTCAGGTGCTGGATTTCCTGGTCAGCAATTCGGTGGACCACCAAGCACTTACGCTCTTCCGTCCGGAATCGGTGCCGCTAGTCCGTATCCACCAATGGGTGCTCAGTACGCACCGAACGGCGGCATGCACTCCACACCATTTGATAGCCGTGCAGCCGAGGCTGCGTTCACATCTGCAGGCCAAGCTCCACCGTCGGCTGGGTTCTCTAACGGTGGATTCAACGACGGACACAATGATCCTTTCTCATTTCTCTCAACTAGTCTCGGTGGTCTTTCGATGAACGATGATCGTCGAAATATCGCTAACGCTGCGAGCAAGTCTCCAGCATAAATCTCTTCGTGATTAAGTCGTTGCACGTAATCTCGGGTGTCAGGGTCAAGCAAATATTTACAAAGCCGGCGGAAATTATCTATGGGATGCAGCGACGGCGTGGGGAACAAACTTTCTTCGAACTTTCGGAGTTTCTTCAGATTGGCAAAACATTTCGCAATACACTATTGGTGGGCAAGGAGCATGAACAGGAAGGATGGGCGGAGCATAGATTGGAGAATGGGGGAGTCTAATACCTCTTTCAGCGGACGATGGTGTTTACGGGGATCAAAACAAAAGCGTGAAAAAGGCTCGGGATGATGCTAAAGGAAAGTTTGCGGAAATTTTTTCATGCTCGGGTCGGCTGGAAACTTCATTATTTTTATTTTTTTCTTTCCTTTCACCAATTGTCTTTTTTGTTGTTTCCTACCCTTTTTTATTTTGCTTGCACTTTTACATCCAGATTGGCTCATACAGAACGTTCGGATTTCAGCACTTCTTGTATCTCTTCGCTCTACGCATACTTGCCCAGTTCTATCGAAATTGTTGCGGCATAGCGTTTCAGCGAATGGTTCGGTGGACAGGAACCAGGTGGGGCGCAGGCGGGAGCGATTGGTGGTTCGGTTCTTCATGGGCTTCGTTTTGTTTCTCCATGCAGTGACGGACTTTGGATCGTGGGAAACGGGAAATGGGTGGAACTGGTGTTTCTGTCTTTCCATCGCAGGGCTTTTTAAACCTCTTGTCTTTTTGGGTCGGCGGGTTGATACTTGCTTGCAGCTTCTTCCATGCAGCAGAAAAATTGTCCTCATGGCTTGCTGGCTTAGTTGGCTTTGTTCGTGTTCTTCTGGCTTTTCTCCAATTCTGACTTCGGTGTTTTACTTGACCCGACAACCATCACCGCTTCGATTCATCTTTACTGAGTTATTTCTCTCTCTTACTTGCGATACAGAAAATGCGACAGGTTAAACGTAGGGGACTGCTTTTCTGAGAGAAAAGGTTCATAAAGATGAAAAATGTAGACTGGGCTCTCTTCTGCCATCAAACAAACCGAGTTGGTTGGTTCGCTTTCCTTCAGTAAATGTGGTATAACTCCTTTTCAATTTCGGCTGGTTTTTTGTTTAGTCCTAGACTCCTTACAGAGGTTCTTCACTCTAACAACTCACCACTACTAAATTGACTTGAAAGGCAGACGTTACTGTTAAAACTAAAGGACTGATGCTGACTGTTCAAGATGCTGACCTAAGGGAAATAGTGTCTTTAAGGGAGGGAGTGAAGATGTATACCAGACAGCGTGAGTGGTAAGTCTAGACCAATAGCATGTCTTTATCTCTCACCCAATGCATACTCTCATTCGTTCACTGCAGGTGTGCAGCTGCTATCTCGATTCCCCGTTGGTAGACTAACAGACAGCCTAAGACAACAAAGGTGAAGGCCAAGAACGGGGTCGGTCACTAGTCTAGACGGATATAACAGCTCAATCTATGTAGAGCACTTGCTTTATCTCGAGGAAAGATCTATCTCGCAGTAGACCGCAGCCGAAAGGTAGAAAAACCCTCCTACACCTTTTCGAGCCCAAACTAACGCATCCAGCGCATAATGTCCCCCCACCCTTTTATACAATTTTCAACCCTATAACCTAATCGATCAACTAGACAATCTTAATAGTGGCGGTTTCCGCGTTTTCAAACAGAGGCATATCGGCATCGATTCGGAAAACCCCACCCTCCTGCTCTTGCCTCGACCGTCGTTCTACCATCTCTTTGCTATCTTCCCACATTTCCAGGCGACCAATACCAACTCTTTCATATGCGTCTTCGACTGTCAATGACTTCTTCAGAACTAGATAGAAGAGAGCCGGTCGAAACGAAGCCTCGTACCAGGCCACCCTCAAGCAGAAGAACTCAGCCTCGCTCTTTTCAAAATGGCAGTCCTCACAGCTCTCTACCGCACATTTCCCCTGAGTCCAGCAATCGTAGCCCGGATCACCGGCCCTGAGACTCACCGTCCCAGGCACATCGAATGCGATCTCACAGCTCCTGAGGTCCTCGCCGCGCACATAGGTGGCGTGGCCGCGCCAGTTATCGGTGAGGTCCCAGCTGTTCCTCTTGTACAAGCACTCTGTCGTGACCAGCTGCACAGGCGCCAGCAGGCCCGTCACGACGAGGTAGCCGTCCGTGACGGACCCCAGCAGATTGGCCGGCGACTCGGGACTGCAGTGGCACTCCGACACGACGATCTTGCTATCCTCCCGCTCCCGCAGCGCCGAATCGTACTCGACCGGCCCGTCAACCGCCGCCCAGCTCCACGTCGGCGCGCGGTACCGCTCCGGCCGCGCGTGCACCAAGCCGCTCTCGTGCACGCGGTCCTGCGCGTTCCAGAGCAGGTGGCTCGGCAGGCCGTCCTGCCAGATGCCAGCAAAGTACGTGGCGGGGATCTCGTGCAGCTCTGGCCCGCCGCTCTGCGGCCGCACGGAGCCGTTCAGCAGCGCCGCCAGCCCGGGGATCTCGACAAGCTCGTCGACGTCGCGCGCGAGCATGCGCCACATGCCGCCGATGCACGAGCCGATGCCGTCGAGCAGCCGCCGCTGCGGGTCCATGGCATCGTCCACGGCGTCGCCGCTGCCGATGCGGCGCACTAGCTCCGAGATCTCCATCATCTGCACCAGCCCGCTCAGCGCGATCAGCTTGTCGGTCCCGCGCGAGAGTTGGCGGTGCGAGTACCGCGAGACGACGCCCATCCAGCCGTCGCGCACGGGGTCGTTCTTGACGTCAAACCCGCCGCACCGGCCCGTCGCCGTGAAGCCCGCCTTGAGGAAGTGGACGGGCCCACCGCCGCCGCCGTGGTCAGGCTCGTTGGCGCCCACGACGCCCTCGAGATGTCCGCACTCGCACACCCGCCGCGTGTTGCACTCCCACACCATCTCGCCCCCCGTAAAATGCAGCAGCCGAGTCGGCAAGATGCTTTCCTGCAGCGCCCACGCGCGCGTTTGCAGCGCCGACACCGCCTCCGCCGACGCCTCCCCCTTTCCCTTCCCCTTCCCCGCCGACCCAACCCGCACATACATTTTCCTCAGCGGCGCACCCGCCTCGCCCCGCGGCCGCCCAAACCGCGTCCGGAACGCCCGCTGCCACGTGTATCGGCCGAACTCCTGGATCCCCAGAAACCCCCGCTTGCAGGACGCGGGCTCGTGCGCGGCGAGCGTGAGGCGCGAGTTCGAGTACACCAGCCGCATCTGCGCGCTCTGCCGCAGCCAGTCGGCCGCGTCGTCCTGCACGATGCACAGCGCGTCGACCCAGAGGTGGCGCAGCTTGATGCCGCGGCAGAAGGCGATGGCGTCGCGGAGTGTTTGCGGGAGGGCGTAGTAGGGAATGGCGGTGTGGTGGGCGGAGAGGTTGGCGCGGGTCGTGCGGAGCACGTCGGTCGTGTCGGGGCCCCAGACGTAGCTGAGGCAGGCGTAGGGGACTGGGTGGGTGGGGGAGGTGAGGAAGGGGTCGCGGGGCTTTTTGCTGTTACCGTTTTCGTCGTTGGCGTTGTCGTTGTTGGTGTTGTCATTGTCGTCGTCGTCGTCGTCGTCGTCGTCGTCGTCGGGGAGCCCGACGTCTATGAGGCGGTGCGGCTTGAATTTCGATCCGGAAGTCGTGCAGTCCGGGTGGTTGGTGAGGCAGTCGGTCAGCCAGGCGGTCGCGCACGAGAAGGCCTGCTCCGATAGCGTGTTGCTGGCGATCTCCAGGCTGGACATGAACGGCTTCCGTAGCCGTGGCGCCGCGGGGTCATCTGTGTCGAGAAAGGGGAATGTCAGATGCTGGTGGAATGGATGGGAGGCGAGAGCACTAGACGGTATGCGTAGATGGAACTCACGATACGGCGCGCCCTACTCTCTCTCCCTCTTTTTATATCTCTCCCCGATCCCAGTCTCAAGTAGAGTATCCAGGGGAGAAAATGGGGCAGAGCAAAACTCGCAGGAAAAAAAAGGACCCGCATTACACAGGCAGCAGCTTCTTTCAACCGCGGATCTCGTGTTTTTCTTTCCATATTTATTTTTGATTGATTGATTGACTGATTGATAGACTGACTGAATTTTTCTTTGTTTACTTCACGTACCGTGAGACTGGAACACCTCAAACCTTTCGCACCTAGCCGCGTCCTTGAGCAGCAGATACACGGACAGGACGTCGCAGTTGAGCCCGAGCTGGATGGACCCGTCGGCGGCGTGCTCGCGCGCCCACCCGGGCTCGAACGCCTCCACCGCATCCAGCACCATCCCACACCCCGCGCACCCGGCCCGGCTCGAGCTCTGGTACTCGCCGACCGGGCATGGTGTCGTGCGACTCAAGGGCCCGGACTCGCCAAGCGTGCAGTCGTGGCAGATGCTGCATGCGGTTGTTTGGAAGATGGCGGGGAAGCCCATGGGGGTGAGGGCCGCGGGGGCGAGCGATTGCGACGAGATGATCCCCATTTGGAAATTTGGAAGAAGGATTGGGAATTGGTGGTTTCGAGAAAGAGAATGGGAGAGAGAGCGAGAGACAAAGAGAGAATAAATTTGGTGTCTTGAGGATTCGCATGCTGCGATGCCAAGACCGGATCCACGTGTTGCACCATCCACGTGTTGCGCTGTCGCTCGGAATGACTTGTCAAGTGATGTGAGAACTTTATTCATCTCTTAACGAGGCCTTTGTATTTGTAATTATAACCTAGCATTGTGCCTAAGGTATCGAGCGTCGTTGTTAGGATGGTGCCTTAATAGTCCACGGTTTAATCCTCGTAAAATATATCCCTTACATTGTTACTTACGTCCTATAAAGTGTGGCCCGTGCGTACCAATCAATAAGCTGCATTCCCAGGCGGTCAATCGTTCTGCCGCATCACCAAAATTTTGAGCTGCCTCCGCGCCTGCGCCCGCGCGCGCCCGGTAGGACCTAAATTAACACCTCTGCTTCGTATCCAAGAGCCTGCAATTGTAGAGCGTCGCAACGGTCGGCTAATTAACTCTATAACTAGCTCTACAATTGCCAATCGCATCGATAGATCTACTCGTAGAGAGCATTTGAGCGAAATATTGGCTATGTATGGCCTCGCACTTTGATGTTCTTGATCTCGCGCACGGGCCACATTTTATATCACAACAATGTAAGGGATAGGGATAACGTAGTTAACCAGGAAGCGAGCCACCCTGCCTACCGAGCTACCTTTAATGAGCGTTTCTACGCGATGCTTATAAAAATATTATTTTACTAAGCTAGTTTTGGAAATAAAATATATTTTAGAAAAGATCTATCTCATTAAAATTTTATTATACTAAGTAGGGGGTGGAGTAAAAAAGTGGCTGGTTTTAAAATTTCTTGAAAATACCCCTGTTTATTAGTGATAAGGATCCACCTAGCGTGCTAGGATATTCCCGCAATTTTCGAAAAATTAAAATCTTTAATAACTATTTAGGTTCTTAATATTTATTTATATAAAACTTAGAGGGGATTTTCAAGCTATATATATTTTAAGCTATGGCTTTAAATAATTAAGATTCAAATACCGTCTTAAAAAGTGGCTCTTTAGGCAGGGTGGCTCGCTTCCTGGTCAGCTACGTTATCGGGAGAGAAATATACTGGTCCTTAGGCGAGGAAGAAAGATATGCACCATCCATTGGTCGTTCCACTTGAAGGTAGGCGGGGCTGAGGCTAATAGTATTGACCAGTAACGATAGTTATAACTATATCTATCGCAGTCCTATAGCTATACTTTAACTACTATATTACTATTATGCTCTTAACTCCATAATATAAATATCTAACCGTATCTGGGTTAAAACCGGTTACTTTCATAGTTTGAGCGTATACCGCACTCGCTACAACCCGATTACAATTTACAGAAAAAAGCAACCCCTTGGCGAATGGCGGGGTCTTAATTTATACTTACGGGTTAATATACAATCTACCTCCTATAAATAGAATCCACCTTAATACTATCCGCCCCACGGACTATTCGCTTACGCTCATAGTCCTACGCGGCTCAACGGAACACCGGGCTCAACGGAACGTGTGCGCGAGATCGAGCCTCACCTGTTTCCTTATACAATTCAATCACCACAACCATGCCTACGGAATTTGAAATTATTAAGATATGCGTGCAAGATGCACTTCGTAAGTTATCACGTATAGAAACACCCAATATTTAATTAGCAGCCCGCCTATACAACGCGCCATTTAAACGTGTCTATAACTGCGTTAACGGCATTAAGAGTAAAATGCAGAGACCTAGCATTAATAAGAGGCTTAAGTAACACTAGGAGGCCATGCTCCTATCCTATATTAATTAAATAGACTACCTTAGAGTCGGCGCGCTATTCTACTAGGTCCACAATTACGCGCGGCGTATCCTTAAGCTCCACGCGCCTAACAGCACTAAACCACCTACTCTTAGATGCGACTAAACTAAGAGATTCCTTAAATAAAACCTAATAGTATATAAGGTTAAGTAGAAGCCTATAAAGATTAATTAAGCCGCTATAAACAATCCTACCGCGATATAAGAATAGTATACTTTGTATAAGAATACAAAGGAGTAATTGTAAGGGTACTTTTGGTCCCTTACTCGGCTACATCCCGGGAGCTCTTAGGGGCTGCCAAGGCTAGCCTTCGGCTAGGCCTTAGCCACCCCTTATAAGCTCCTCGGGCTTGCAGCCTCCTTCCTCCCCCATCGGTTCGTCTCTATACTCAGGCTATTGCCTACCCTCATTACCATATCGTCCTCTTCCATCGACTCTCCTTGTGACTCATGCTCGGCTTGCCTGCTCCCTACCGTACACCCTAGCAATGTGCCTTACAGTAATAGGTATTCTACTATACGATAAATATAACTTTACAGCACTATAAACACTAAATACACTGCGTAGCTTGTAGATAATAATAAACTAGGTTTATAGCTTTATTATTAAGCAGCCTAATAGGGAGAGAAATCCTTTATTAATGCTTTATAAGAGCGCTAGAAAAAATACTATACTTTCCTTATTAGTAGAGAAGGACCTATATTTAATATAGGTAGTAGTACGCGCCCGCGCAAAGCGCTAAACAACTAACCAACGGGTTGTTTAAAAGGGAGGCTTAATATCTATAGTAGATGGATGGCTTAAAGTATTATAACGAGTTTAAAAGGAAGCAGAGAAGGTAGGTAGGGTAGCTGTAACGGCGCTATCGCACGTTACCTGCCAAATTCTGCCATATTCTGCCGACCTGCGATTGGCCCGCCCAAAGCTAGCGCCTTAGCGGCTTACCCTATATATTTGTTTATATTAGTCTTAGCGACCCCTTTTCCTTCTCTTTAGCTTAGTATCTTTATAATATAGCATTCTATAAGCTTCGGTTTAGAAGCATTTATATAAGCCATAATATTATACTAAGCTTACCCTACCTTGCCTGGGAAGGCCTTAATAATATCCCACCCCAAAGAAACTTCGTCTGCAACGACGTATTAACGCGCTATACTTAGACACTAAAACAACTCTACATTGCCTAGGAAGGCCTAGATAATATCCCACCTTATAAGCTAGATAGGACTAGACCTATACCCCCAGAATTAAAACTAAAGCGTATAATACTAACAAACCTTAGGAAGCTAATAATAGCACCTAAAGTAAGCTTATTTAAGAGAGCTACCTTTACCTAAGAGGAACCTAAGATCTAATTAGGATTAGAAATTAAAGATAATAATAATATTATAGACGTACGCGAGTAGATTTGTGCCCTTGTAGCCAGCTAGGAAACTAATTATCTTAAAGTAAGAAATATATAAGAGACCCTATAAGAGATCCTAAAAAGCCTTACAGCCCTATAAAATAGCCCAGCTTCCCCTTCTTAAAGCCCTAGCCGACCTATTTACTCTACTAAATGCGATATACTAGGGAGTACGAATATAATAACAAAGTAATTAAAGTCCGTTAAGCTCCCTAACCCCCTACTACTATCTAATAGGATAGACCCTACCTTTAAAAATTAGAGGATTTAAGTATAAGGAAAGCTCTGCGTTAACTATAACTATTTCCTTTCTAAAAAAGCTAAAATACTCTACCTCTTTAGTCGAACCACTAGGGACGCCTAACGGCACCTTTAAGCTAAGTTTAAGGACGACTCCCCTGTCTAATTTATATCTATTAATAAGATAATATAGCACCTAGCGGCTATTTATGTTAACCTAAATAAAGTATAGGATGCCTATTATAACTATAATCGCCTAATAATAAAACTAAACTAACCCTTTACTAAATTCTAAACTTAATTCCTATACCTTATAAAAGAAGGCTAGGTTCCCCTTAAGAACTACTAATTAGACCTATACAATAAGCTAATAATCCGGCTATAAAAAAAATTATAACCTTAGATAACCTACTAACCTATAAAAGACTTATAGCTTATTGCCTATTATTAGACTTAGAATTAAAGCGGATTAATGCCCGCCCTAATTAGTAGAAGTAACTCTATAATAATTAGAACTTACTAGCTATACCTATAGGAGCTAAAGCAGGAAGATAAGTTACAACTGCTCTTATATTAAAGGCGGTTATAATTATATACTAGCAAGCCTCGCCTAACTAGTTACGTACTACGCCATTAACTAGTATTCGCCGTAATACTCCAATTAACCCTGCCTTGGCTACGTGTTATAACTACAATAAGTAGGGTTACTTTACTTTATCCTGCCTGGAGCTAAAGGATATAGGCGATATTAAGGAGATAGAGGAAGGAGAAATATCCAATAAGTTAGGAAAAGAAGAACCCTGAGGAAAGACTCCCCCCTAGGGTACCCTATTAATCTTAAAGAGATTAATTTTAGTTAGTTAATAGGTAGAAAGTATTTTATAGTTCTATATATAGCATCTTAAAATAAATATAGAGTTAATATAACCGCCCTTATTAATACTAAAGTAAATAGCTTCGCCTTTATAAATACTGCCTATATAAATAATATTACTAAGTTTTTAAATATAGAAGCTATCTAACTAGAGAAGCCTATCTAGGTAAAAGGCTATAACGGCTAAGCTGGTTAGCTTATTACCTATATCTTAAAGTTATATATTACTCTTAACGGATAACGCTAATATAGTATCCCCTTTTACATTCTAGACCTAGGGTCCTATAATATAATCCTTAAACGAAAATAAATGTCCTATTTTAATATTTAGTTAAATATATAATAAAGACGGTTTGTCTAGCCAGAGGATAGACTAAGGTTACCCTCCTTTATTAGGGAGATCCAAACCAACTATAAGATATTAGCTATAAGGGCTAACTCTACCTACTAGTAGGATGTCCGGGCCTATAACCTAGCCTTTACCTAAGAAAACGCCCGCCGCGAAGCTAGAAAGAACTCCGTATTAATAAAAATACTCTCCTAAAGCGCTATATTTAAAGAGGACTCTATATATAGAAGCGGGATAGATAGTAATATAGACAATGTCTAAATCGCATAGATTTAACCGGTATGGAAAAGAACGTATTAATAGGATATAAGGGATAACCTTTAAAAAATATAATAGGAGCTAAAAGGAGTAATAATAACGCTAATACCCTAAAAGTCCCTAAAGTTATATACGCCCCTATTATTAGGCAACCCCCCTACTATAAATATTGCCGTAATTAGCGCTATAATATTCCACTTTAATATATACCGGAAGAATAATAAGGTCTTTATAACGAGCCTATATAAGATTAACTAAATTATTAATAATAGAGAGGAAAGGCTAGCTAAGGAAACTAATAAGAAACTTATTAAACGCCTCCTTTTTACTATTTATATAGACTATAAGGATACATTCTTAAAGGCGGCCTTAAATAAGTTACCTCCTTACCAGATATATAATTATAAAATTTAATTAAAAGCTAATAACTTGCTAGGCTATAGCCCCCTCTACTATTAATTAACGGATAAGCTAAAAGTAATAAAGTAGTACTTAATTAATAACCTAGATAAAGGGTTTATTAAGCTAAGTTAAGCCCCTTTTACTTTCCCTATTTTATTTATAAAAAAGCCTAATAAAGGCCTTTATTTTTATATTAACTATTAAAAGCTAAACGCTATTACCTAAAAGGACTAGTATCCTATTCCTTTAATTAATAAGACCCTTATATATCTAAGCCAGGTAAAGATCTTTACTAAACTTAATATCCGCTAAGCTTTTTACTAAATTAGGATAGACCTTATATCTAAAGATTTAACAACATTCCGTACCTATTATAGTTCCTATAAATATAAAGTTCTTCCTTTTAGACTAATAAACGGACTAGCTATATACTAAATATTACGGATGCTTTAAGTACAATGTTATAAC
>Ga0307515_10009743_pt1 | contig 18515 bp, 13 predicted proteins | sample 17_EM_MG_FD_194513 | JGI IMG/M metagenome (GOLD analysis project Ga0307515, IMG submission 194513) | Populus trichocarpa ectomycorrhiza microbial communities from riparian zone in the Pacific Northwest, United States - 17_EM | ecosystem: Host-associated > Plants > Roots > Unclassified | place...
ATGCATTAGTACATAAGACAGGTTATGCATTTACAGCCTAGGAACGAGGTCCGTTCCAGCAAAATCTCATGCATTAAGACAGTTATGCATTTATACAGTCATGCATTTAGACAATTTTGACTGTAATTGGAAAATATCAAATACACATGTATTTCTTGCCTAGGACGCGTCCCACTCCCCAATTTTAATAATTTTAATTTTAATCTGGGCCAAGAACACCGACTGAAGAGACCACGTCCAACTGCCGTGCTGCTAAAATACGGGTCTCGGTTCCCGGGTAAAAATATCAAAATCAAGTAGATTCGTCTCGCAAAATAGCTGTAGCGGACATGCACCAGGGCAGTGATAGGCAACCGTCGAGTTCAGGTTCAACTCATCCAGATCAAATCCATGACACACAGCCCTCCTGTCCTAGAGCTCGACGAGGAAATCAGCGCCACGGAGGACTGAATTAAGTCGAGGTCGCTGGTAATGTCGCTGGGCTCCGACACCGGAAGTGATTTCCCCGTATTCAATCAATGCAAATTGGTCCTTTATTGATCTCAGCTTGCCCTTGTTTCGTCTTGTGCCTACAGTTTTTCCGAAAGTTTGCTGGATATGGAAAACGCACTTCAGAATTCCGGTTGCAGTGGCCACAGTGACTCCTATCGTCACCATATATTGGGTTCTTTTTCTGCCTATCTGCTGGATCCTGGTATATGGGGGTTGTTGAATTGCACATAGACGAAACGAATAAATAAGAGCCGGAAATAGGTAACGTCGAAAACGGGAAGTAACCACAGCACCTAGGGTTCCCGCGTGGCCCCCCACCATGGTACTAACTGGGCAGATCGGACCGGACGCGGTGTTTTATGAATTTCATCTGAACAACTTGAGCCTGATCTTGATGGTTGACTGAGTTTGCCATCGCAGCCTAGTGCATGGTGAGCCAGCCGATTTGCGGGGATGAAGAAACAAATCTACTTTTCCTCGCCCTTAATGCCCAAGAACCGAGACCCGCCTCTTAGTGGCAGAACAGCTGAACGGGTCAAATGAATCCGAATTCTAAAAATTGGGGGTGAGTATTGATTAACAGTACTATACAAAGCATGGGGCCAACATACCCAAGGTGAAAGAGGAGCGGTTGACACCCTGGTCCCACTCTGGCTCTTTGTGCTTTGTCGTCCGGCCGTCTATGGTTCAATCCTCTACCACTCGAGGAATCTTGGAGTCTATGAAGGAGCTCCTTCATCGCTTCTTGCATGCGCTTGACCACTTACGTCTCTAGAGTCTTCGGTTCAAAGAGGGTTGGGACCCATCGTCGAGCACTCTTTTGAGCGCCTCTTCAATAAGAAGATATACGCCGTATAGGTCGCTGTCGTTAAAAGTGTATTCCCCTCCTTCGATTGATCGGTAACGTATGGTGGGGTTGCTGATACAAGCGTAGACATTGGCAACATTCCAGTAAAATGCACTCAGATTCGTCCTGATTATCGGACCATACTCGGAACGTGAGTTTGGAGTAGATGTCGTTGTCGTTGTGCACTGGGGGCCGTCTTCAGTGGTCCCTGGAGGGAATATTAATTTTTTTACATTAAGACTGAGTTGACCATAAAAGATCTTACACAGCTAATAAAGCTCCCTCAGCGGTGTCAATAGAGATAAGGTTGTCCACCCGTTGTCCCTTGCCGATAGATCGTTGTGGTGTAAATGTGACGAATGGAGAGCATAAGAACCCGAATATGTCTGATAGTGGAATGAAGTCGAGATACAATCAGAAACGGGAACACCAGCACGCCAAGCGTCACGGCTTGGGTTGTAATCGAGTTCAGTTTCCCAGTGGTGTGATCCCCGAGTGATATGGTTGAACATGATAGAACTCCTTTGTGTAGCAGAGGAAGAAAGTGAGAATTGCAGCTCCAATTGCATACTTTGTCGCTCTCTGTCACTAAGGACGCCGTCAGCTCGCCTGGGGTCCAAATGAGGCAGAACATTGGACACTTCGGATTCGCCCTGCGTATATCGGAATGCAAGGGAGAGTACGGACGCCACAATGTCGAGCCCAAGGGCTGTGGAGAAGCCAGCTGCAATCAACATGACTTGCTTGAGGGGAGAAACCCGCGTGAACATCGCCACAGACTGAACAAGTGTCGTGAAACTAAGCGGTTATGCGAACCCATTTACCTCGGAACGGCGCGAAACGCGTTTATCCAGGACCTTGAAACTGACGAGAAGTGTTGTGGCGAGTTTGTGAAGGCGGTCCGCCAGGCACATGTCCAATGGCGTTGGCTTGGCCAGAATTCGAATGGGCACGGTTGAATGTGTCGGAATTTGATCTGCTCCATATATTTTGCTACAATGTCCCTGGTTATCAGCAGTTTATATCCGTGGCTAGCTTGTTTATTATTCACGCAACTTGGATATGACCGCCCGGGCGCGCTGGAACACCGTTCTCTGACAGAAAGGTTAAGCAATAATCCGGGTAGCGTCGTGTAGATGAGGTAAGGTAGCACTGCGAATATCATGACTCGAGCGAGCCTGTTGAACGACATCGAAATGTTTGCTACGAATCAAAATTCGGCCACAATCCAGACCGCCGAAGTATTGCGCGGATATGGTTCCACTAACCGCGATCTCTCCTATCGTATTTTGTACCTCATTATGGATTAGAGGAAAGAACATAGCGGTGGCAAGGCCAGCCATGCTAAGAGCCAGTCTGGTCGCGAGGTGTGAAGGTATAAGAAACTCTGGGAGCGGTATGAGTAAGCCACAGAGACGGATCTTTGTCGAAGAAGACGAGTTGACTGTGGACCATGGTGGTGGTTGAAAGAGGGACACATTCGTTTTATTTTCACGCGTTTGCCTCGAGCCAAATGCGTGCGGAGAATGCAGGGATGTGTATACTGATGCACTTTACGCTCTTGATGCGGGCCCTTTCAGAGACCTGACGCGTCTGCCATATATTTAGATCAGGTGGACAATCTACCGTTGGCTCCTCTGCGGAAGTCTAGACACCCGAAGGACAGAAGAGGGCTGATTACTGACTATTAAGAGGTTAGTCACTGCCCCATATGCCACCAATACCACCTACTTTTGCTTTAGTCTCCCGCGCAAGATTTATCAGTCCCTCACACCAGGAGCCGGGAGGAGAGACCTTGTGTGGACCAAATTTTTAGTTCGTCAGTACCGTGTGGTATCTGGATACTGTTGGAGTTGGTGATTGCTCCACTTACGGCTGGGTAGCGTAGTGGTAACGCACCCTTCTAGAATCAGGGAGACCCGGGTTTGATCTTCCTACAAACCCCTGAGTTCTAGGACAAGCTCTTATGGAGAGTAAGTATGAAAGGGAGACGGCAATGACGACGGTAACGAATACATGGCCGTGACGTGACAATGACGAATGCGATAGCGGCTTTCATGCACGGGGGCGTGAATCTTGTTGCATAATTTATGGCTTAGGGTTATAATAATTGCGGCTAATACAGCTTCTGTTCTAGCGTACAAGAACGAATGACATTGTCTGCATTTAGCCGCGCGAAGGTCAACCGCATCCCGGTGCCGCACCGATCCCACGTTCCTCTTTCCTTCTCCTCTTGGACCTCCCAATAGTCCCCTCAAAGTGACCAAACAACATGGCGACTCAACCACCCAGGACAGAGAACATGTGAGCGACGGCTGTACCGCGCGGCATTATGATGGTGGCTGACGATCCATCGAAGCCTCTTTCTAGAGAGTGCGGCGCTTCGCTTCAGTTTTGGTCCACCCCGCTGACTTCGGGCAACACGCAGATATCACACTTCAAGACACCCTACATCCGGATCATGCGCTTAGGTTGTTTATAGACAATCAAGAGCGAGAGTTACAGACACAAGATAACCGGACCTGGACACCAACCCAACCCCCGTATGTCCCTTATTTTCCCACTACACGCACTCACTAATGGCTATGTATGTGTAGAGGTGTTTCCCCGACATCCGAGATGCGCGTTGAGATCCAAATGAGGAGCAGCCATTTATTTTGGACCAAAATCCGACTGGCGAGCGAGGCGATCGGCCTTCAGGCGCCTTTCAATGATTATTGGAGTACCAACGAGCACGTGTTCACCGTACCGAGTCAGTCATGATGGCCAACTGTCCGCTTGTATTGAATAGCGAATCGCAGAGGACATTATTTTTGTTGAAAGGTATCAACAACATCATTGGTATCTAGAATTACAATTCTTTGCGAGCACTACCGTTCGTCTCTTTGCCACTGCCCATCCCAGCCAGCTAATATAACCTTCGCATAGACCGACTCTCTGCGCTCCTCGCTCCATACACTCGAAGAATTATTAAAGGGATACTCCCCACGGATGAGCAGATCGACCGAGAGGGCTGTGGAGAACGATATTCAAAATGGCGCTGTGTTCGCAGAGGTCCGTTTTTCCACGGAGAGACTAGCAGAACATTGACACCTTCTAGTTGAACCCCGTCACAAAGGCCATCTTCGGTGTTGTCAAGGTTACGTTTGAGGTTCGGGCTCGCTACCAGTGCATCAGCAGCAGAGGTAACGCTTGACCATTTAGCTCCTGAAGATACAAAACGAGTACGACCAGATACAATTAGGCCTTCTGGAGCGGTTGAAGCGCATTTTGCCTTTCGCGGACATTATCGCGGACGAAATAGTCGCAGACAAAATAGTCTGCGAAGAGACGGATCTCTTGGAGGACATTATCCCACGAATGTATGAAGTGATGCACAAGGTCGCGAAAGTTTCGTGTGACTATGTCAAACACGGTAGGTCGTCACCTGATGGCATGGCTAGTGCTAATAATCGCAGCGAGAACGGTGGGGGGGTCGGCCTACCAGGAGACGATCGAAGAGATGGACATAGAATTGACGAGGGTCATCGAAGACGTCGATCGGGCAGTGAATGTTGAAGCTCTCCGCCGAACCAAGGAGACTGGTAAGCACTCATAATCTCCATCTCTCGATAGGTCATTCTCAACAGTTCCGTGTAGAGCAGCACATTTTGCTTAGTCGCCTCAAAGATGTCAAGACCGGCTATGACCGGAATCTCTGCTGTATGGAAGGCACCCGCAAATCCATCCTCGAACAAATCATAGCTTGGGCGTCCAATGGATTGGGGCAGACAGACGGAAGACATACATACTGGATCTACGGCTTACCTGGCATCGGAAAAACGTCGTTAGCACATTCGATCTGCGCGAGCCTTCACGATAAAGAGCAGCTCGCCGGAGCATTTTTCTGCCAGAGGGACGACCAGGAATTGAGAGAGCCCAGAAATATCCTTCCGACTCTCATCCGCGAACTCGCGATACTCTTCCCCCCTTTTCGAAGTATTGTCGCAGAATGTCTTCGTAACAACCCAAACGTAGCCCCAGAATCAAAGCTACCCACTCTCTTCCTTGACTTTATCCGCAAGCTTCCTCGCCTCCCAAAAAAGACTCTCGTGTTTGTCATTGACGCACTTGACGAGTGCGGCAGCCCTGAGAGTCGTCCAGGCGTCCTTCAGGTCCTGACAGACACGACCGCATGCGCTCCGTGGCTTAAGGTTATCATCACCAGTAGACAAGAGGTCGATATCCAACGTTTCTTTGATAGTCCCACCCAATTTCCGCATTTGCGATGTGATTTGACCACAGATAAAGAGATCACCTCCGACCTAAGAATCTTCGCGGAATACAGACTCAATAGGGTGGCTTCAAGCAGGTTCCTCCAATCTCCTCGGCCAGAACCATTGCTCTTGGATGGAGTTATCTCCCGAGCAGCGGGTCTGTTCATCTTCATCGAGACTCTTGCAATTGCCCTTGAGCATTGCTATGAACCCACTAAGCTATTGGGGGCGACCGTGCAAGACTCAAGCAGCCCTGGCTTGACGTCTCTATACGGACTGTACTCCAGTATCGCCAGAGCACGGAGAATGCAACGCAATGCCGAATTTCGACGGATGATTGGAGTGCTTCTTATAGCGGCGCCGTACCGTCCACTGTGTGAGGAGACGATTGCAGAGCTGGCAGGAGTGAGACCTGACGTGGTGAAAATGTGGGTAGACGATCTCGGCTCTATGTTATATCGAGACGAAGGAGCCAGTGGAGGGATTCGTGTCCGGCATTTGTCCATTTCGGACTTCTTTGTGAGCGACTACTGTCAGGGCGACTATCAGGTTAACCTCCGAGACGCAAATATAAATTTGGGTATCGCTTGCCTCGAGAAGATGGTCGAACAGCTCCGTTTCAACATCTGCGGGCTCGAAGATTCCCGGCTCGCGAATGCTGATGTGATAGAACTCGCATCGCGAATCGAAGAAAATATATCCGACGCTTTGCAGTATAGTTCTCTGTATTGGTCAAATCATCTTTGCTTTACTCCCGGCACTGGCGAGAGGCGTGTGTGGGACATGCTGAGGAAATTCTTTGAAGGACCATATGCACTATTTTGGGTTGAAGTATTGAGCATTATGGGAATGTTGGGAATTGGGGTTCCAAGCCTTCGAGAACTGACATCGAAATTGGTCAAGGTGAGTACGGCTCTGGCTTGGGATTCGAAAGCGATTCTAACTTGCTCTAGGATACGGATGAGAAACTTCTGGAAAGACTTCAAGATGTTTGTCATTTCATGATCGTCTTCCGCACTCCCCTCTCTATGAGCGCTCCGCACACCTATATTTCAACGGGACCATTCCTGCCCTCAAAATCACCTTTATCAACGATCTTTAGCACATACTTCACTAAAGGCATCCAGATGCAAAGAGGAAAATTGTTGTCATGGCCAGAGCCGCCATTGGAATGGATTGGACACAAGGGCAGTGTGACTTGCATGTGTTATTCTCCCAATGGGTGCTACATTGTCACTGGATCAAGTGACAGGACAATTCGAATCTGGGATTCCGAGACTGGCGATGCAGTCGGCGAGCCTTTGGAGGGGCACACTGACTGGGTGAGGTCAGTTGCTTACTCTCCCGATGGGCGGCATATCATCTCTGGATCAAATGACAAGGCAATTCGAATCTGGAATGCTGAGGCTGGCTCTGCAGTCGGCAAGCCTTTGGAGGGGCACACTGACGGGGTGTGGTCAGTTGCATACTCTCCCGATGGGCGGCACATCATCTCTGGATCATCTGACAACACAATTCGAATCTGGAATGCTGAGACTGGCTCTGTAGTCGGCAAGCCTTTGGAGGGACACACTGACGGGGTGCGGTCAGTTGCTTACTCTCCCGATGGGCGGCGTATCATCTCTGGATCTGGTGACACCACAATTCGGATCTGGAATGCTGAGACTGGCTCTGCAGGTGGCGAGCCTTTGGAGGGGCACGCTGGCGGGGTGTTGTCAGTTGCTTACTCTCCCGATGGGCGGCATATCATCTCTGGATGTGATGAGAACACAATTCGAATCTGGAATGCTGAGACTGGCTCTGCAGTTGGCAAACTTTTGGAGGGGCACACTGCCGGGGTGCGGTCAGTTGCTTACTCTCCCGATGGACGGCACATCATCTCTGGATCATTTGACAAGACCATTCGAATCTGGAATGCTGAGACTGGCTCCGCAGTCAGCAAGCCCTTGGAGGGGCACACTGGCTGGGTGCTGTCAGTCGCTTACTCTCCCGATGGGCGGCACATCATCTCTGGATCATCTGACACCACATTTCGAATCTGGAATGCTGAGACTGGCTCTGCAGTCGGCAAGCCTTTGGATAGGCACACTGGCGAGGTGTTGACGGTTGCTTACTCTCCCGATGGGCAGCACATCATCTCTGGATCATATGACGAGACAATTCGAATCTGGAATGCTGAGACTGGCTCTGCAGTCGGCAAGCCTTTGGAGGGGCACACTGACGGGGTGTTGTCAGTTGCATACTCTCCCGATGGGCAGCACATCATTTCTGGATCAGTTGACAGCACAATTCGAATCTGGAATGCCGAGACTGGCTCTGCAGTCGGCAAACCTTTGGAGGGGCACACTGACGGGGTGTGGTCAGTTGCATACTCTCCCGATGGGCAGCACATCATTTCTGGATCAGTTGACAGCACAATTCGAATCTGGAATGCTGAGACTGGCTTTGCAGCCGGCAAGCCTTTGGATGGGCACACTGGCGGGGTGTTGGCAGTTGCTTACTCTCCCGATGGCCGCCACCTCATCTCTGGATCATCTGACAAGACAATTCGAATCTGGAATGCTGAGACTGGCTCTGCAATTGGCAAGCCTTTGGAGGGGCACATTGGTGCGGTGTGGTCAGTTGCTTCCTCTCCCGATGGGCGGCACATCATCTCTGGATCATCTGACAACACAATTCGAATCTGGAATGCTAAAACTGTCTCTGCTGTCGGTCAGCCTTTGGAGGGGCACACTGACAGGGTGTTTTCAGTTGCTTACTCTCCCGATGGGCGGCACATCATCTCTGGATCAGATGACAAAACAATTCGAATTTGGAATACTGAGACTGGCTCTGCAGTCGGCAAGCCTTTGGAGGGGCACACTGACCGGGTGTTGTCAGTTGCTTACTCCCCCGATGGGCGGCACATCGTCTCTGGATCATCTGACAAAACTGCCCGAATCTGGAATTCTGAGATTGGCTCTGCAGTCGCCAAGCCTCTAGAGGGGCACACTCGCCCTGTGGCGTCCGTTGCATACTCTCCCGGTGCGCAGCATATCGTTTCTGGATCCAGCGATGGGGCTATTCACCTATGGGACTCATTTTCACAAATTCCTTACCGGTTCACCTCGTACATCGAGGCTGAACGGCCAGACCAAGAGGGTTGGGTCAGAGACTCGGGGCGTGGCTTACTCTATTGGGTACCCCATGACTGCCGCGCAGGACTCCATTCACCTGCTCTCCTCACAATCCCTCTCGCGTCTCCAGTTCGGTCGGTTTCTCTTCAATTTGATGAGTTTGCATTTGGAACGTCTTGGACCCAAACTTTTGGCACTGCACGGCCCTAGCATTTCTTTATTCTCGACTCCTCGCTTGTTTTTTGCTACATTGGTTGCTCTTGCTCTTGCTAGTTTGCAGTGTTTTCTTCTTATTCTCACATTGCCACGCATTGTCAGATAGCAGGATCTCCTCCATTTATAATCTCATACGCATGTGATTGTCTACATGCCCTTTTTTCTTCTGAAAGAGTTTATAGCATTGCATATGATGTACCCGAGGACAGGAGGACTGGTATGGTTCGAAGCCCCCATCGGTATACTTCGCTTTCCGACCCCCTGAGAAATTGTCGCGCTCGCTTCTTCGGAGTAGTTTAGGCGATCTCCCATGTATGTATGGTTACGAGAACTTCCTTTACTGTACCCGATCCGCTTTCCCACTAGTAGTTCGCCTTCGGTTCACTTTCTTATATATCCACTCTGCCTTATTGATTCTACTGTCATTCGTTACCTTTCCTCTTGTTCGTAGCTCTGTTTTCCTATCTTCTTCATTCCTACTTGTTCCGATCATGGTCTGGTTGCCCTTCTTCCGTACAGCTTGAGGCAATGAGCTTAGCTACTTCCCGCGTTATCGGAGTCTGTCATTAGTACTTAAGGTCTCTGATCTTGTGTCGGATTCAGTAGTCTAGATCGATCCCGATTCGGACCAATTCATATCCTTGTTCTCTCTTTCATTTATCTCTCCATTCGCGTCATAATCCAAATCGGCCTTGGACAGGATTGTGCGGCCTGGCAGCGAAACTACCAGGGATAACAACCACCTCCGCCCCCCGTTCATAGTCCTAACAAGGACATGAACGACTTGCGGACCAAATATGCGGACCTGTAACCTGCCATGAAAATTTTAAACACCTCCAATGAAGTAGAGAGAGGATTCACGTGATAAACCGATTCCTGAACACACAAGAACCCCCCCAGACGGCCAAGGTCTGGGTCTAGCGTCGAGAGTACGCAAACCAATGAACTAAATCTGAATCTTATTTACCGTCCTCTGCAGTCCGATTGGTCACTCTCCCAGATACAAATATGTTGAGTCTGGCTCTGGAGGGTCTACGAGCACCCACATGTTGATACCGATTGTCGAAATATTACTGATAGAACGGAAGGAACCTTACTGACGGTGTTAGTACCATATATCCTCTGTTCAAATCACTTACCGAATGTGCAGTATCTCCAAGTCCGAGGCCCGCGTCCTAACTGGACGTGCTCGAGATCCACGCTGTGAAGGGGCGGAGTGTGGCTCTGGTCTGACACACAGCACCAGTCGACGTACTATGTCTCAGAATGCCACAGCAGGTGACCGGCAGATGTAGGAAGACGTAGGCAGATATAAGGGCATTCTGGATACGAATCACTTGTCCTTCTGCAGTATCGTGAAATACTACCCAAAATCCTTTCCGATGATTGCTTTATCTAAAAGGACCCCGTCCAATTTTTCAGTTCATGCGCACGTGGTAAACAAAGGTTCACTATATTTGTCCATGCTGTCGCGCCCGTTCTGTAGACGGCGTCACAACGCTTAGTCACCTGTGGTGGATTGCGACTCCGGTGGACATGCTGGGCCCAGAAAAGGTATATACCAGCTGGAGAAATCCTTGATGGAAGACGTACTTGGGGAGCGAATGGCCGGTACGTGCGCGCTTCCCGCTGACACCGTACGAGCAGTACCTGCACCCGGTTAGGAGGTCAAGAGCTAGGACGGAGTGGTGTTGTGCGGGTGGAGAGTACGCCAGGTCCCGTTATGAGTAGGGAATGGCTGTTAGGGCGGCTTTTCCTTGCTCAGTTATCCGGGCGAAGGCAACGATGCGGATGGCGGAAAAGAACCCAGGAGTGCGCAGGTCGTTGAGTGGTTGCCTAGTCTGACGAGCCAGCCAAAGTTTGACGCCTTGAATTGGGACCCTCTCGCCCACAACCCCTCGCGCTAGTATGCACTCAGGAAGCCGCCTTGCCAATGGTATGCGACCTCCTTCTGTTGCCCAATTGATACGATATACTAAGTGCCAATCTCCCCATTTCCATTCGCGCCCCGTCAGGCTTAGTCGCACGCCCCACCGATCCGAACATACACTACGTCTCAGATTACCCTGACGCGATTCCTCCTGTCTCCTCCTTTTCCCCGCGAAGCGTATACTCTAGAGTCGAGGCTCTATGATTATCATGCTGCAGGAGGGTCAGCCCTCAATTCTCCTGGTCCAGTTCAACACTCGAGAAATTCTGCCACTTCTCTCAAACCTGACATTAGACTCGGGTTCCCTCCCCCAACCTTCCCTCCATGTTCCACCCCGTCAGAGACCTGCAAGCGCCAAGTGCCTATCCCATTTGGTATCCAGCACGCTTATATAGGCTATTACCAAGGTTCCACGATCTCTGGACTGCCTACCTATCCAATCGTCTATCAGGCAAGACCCGGGTCCTCCACCCTCCGCCCCCATTGTGAGGCAGTACCGGACACCAGCTCACCAAAGAGCTCAATGCTGTTCGCAAAAGCCTTCCGAACTCATTGGCACTCTTCAGCTCAGGAGAGTCAGTCCAGCACACTTTCTCGCAGACTGGTTGCTACACCAGTAACGATTCAGGACATGTCCCCAGGACATCAAGGCGGTACTCTCCATGGAACACCATATGCAAACCGAACCAGAACTGTGTCTGGCTGCTCTGACGACCATGTCAGGTATTAAGATGAGACTGGGGGCATAATACGAGGTAGTCCTGAGATTTTCGCTCTCAGGCTGCGGGTTTCACTTCTTGAAATAAGAATGGCGGAAGAGGGCAATTGGAAGGCGAGGGCTTATATCGATAGAATAGTGAGTGGAAGGGACGGGGTTGGGTCCAATTCGATTTTCCGACTGCTCTTCCTACTACTTGTACATACGCTTTAAATACTAATAGGATCAATTGCGCAGGGAGAGTAGAATAATCGTAACGACATCGAGAACCGCCGAATCCGTATGTGCGATTCATTTCGGTGTCTTTCTTCCCTACCCGTGCACAGACCGACGTACCCACACGTATGGCTGGTGGTGAATAATATATGTGAATTCCTACCTGGGCTCTTACAAATAATTCGACCTCTTACGCGTCAAACGCGGCAGAAACCGTCCCATACTCTCCAAGGATTATCTTCGCTTGACCATCTCCTCCGGCTCCACTGGCCACCCATATAGGCGCAAAATGGTCCGCGCGTGGGTGAGCGAGACGGAAGTACTTGTGTGTATTGAGATCACAGAGCGCAGCTTTGCGTTCCGTAGGCTATAATTAAGTGATAAGCACGACATGAATGGGTCAGAAGTGAGAGGGTCTTACATCTGCCTTCTGCAGTGCGTGAATAATTGCATCATGGAATTCTTGATTCGCAGGGGTCGCAGTGGCGAATCCAGCGAAGTCACCCAAGTTGTGGTAACTTAGGCCACCCGCAAGGATTAAAACACCTCTTTCTCTACAATGCGTCAATTAGCTTAGACCTCGAGAGTCGTGAATTGGAAGGAACTCAACGAACCTCAGTTCACCAACGGCCGCACCCAGAGCCCACTCCTTTTCAGGTTTCAGACTACCATCGATGCTGATTTCGACAATCGGTATATCGGTGAAGGTGTTGCCGAACATGTGGATGAAAGGCATGTACACTCCGTGATCGAACCCGGAGGTGTTGTAGCCACGTCCATCTCGACCACGTTTCTCAGTGACTGGCGAGATACGCGCAGGAACACCGTTCTTTCCGAAGCACGTTAGTTACACAGCTCGCGCAATGGCTTCACTTACTTTCGTCAACGTTTCGACAATCTCTTCCGAGAAAACAGAGTCTCCCTTCGACTTGAATGGGATACTGTAGATCTATGATGTGATGGTAGATAAATACTTGGTGCTTCTACCTCGAGAGGGCCAGTTTCACGCACCGCAGGAGGGAACCCGTAAAAATCCATGTGTAGAGGGTTCTCATCGCCATAGTCGGTCACTGGTTATATGTTGAATCGAACGTGAGAGAGGGTCACCTCAAATACTCACCGAGTGTTTGACCAAGGGTCTCCCAGTGCGCGCTGAAAACAGCGATGGCTCGCGGTTTGTATTTCGATAGAAGGGTCTTTCCGAAATCTTGCAGGAATTGAGCAAGTGTACCGTCAGATCCAAACTTGTCCCACGACCTATCCATTGGACTGGAGCTGGGGCGTTGTTCCTTAGGCCAAATCAACATTGGCTCTGTGCGAAATGTACCCAAATAAGTAAGTTGCATAAAGAAAATATGCCCAGAAATATTGGAAACGTACGTCCATGAGCGAAGAAGAACGCCGGAATCTTCTCCGGAGTCGCAGGCAGTTCGTCTAGTGCCTTCTTCCACTGTGGACGGGTCGTTGGAACAACGTCACACATACTTGATGCGAATTTGAGCGTCGTAGCTAGGAAAAGCAGCGAGATGAAGGAAGTAGATGGCGGGCAGTGAGCTTCGCAGATGAGGTATCATGATTTTATAGGGATGCCAAAGAAATCTTGGTAAGGTTGCGAAGAACGGATCAACATGCTGACTCAGCACTGCAATGTGTTCGTGCTTACGCGTGAGAGCTTGACGCGAATCTTGCGACTCATGGCGGGCCGCGGGCCGATCGTCCCGTCGATTTGTTACTTCGCCTTCAATATGTCTTATCCTGCTCGGAGAGTACGAAAGCTTACCAAACATTCCTACAAGGTACACTATAGATATGAAAGTCAACAGCGTACGACCAGTGTGTATCCGAGATCTGGGTATATATAGCCGTTGATCTACCTTATTGCCACCCAAGCGCCATAAGGGTATCAAAGGCTGCAACAAATCAGGTTCGCGACGACAGCCCACGCAACTCAGAGAAGAAGATATTTATATTGAAGTACCAGGAAGGTACGGTAGCGGCATAGGGAGGCTCGGAGGAGATAACTTTCGGTTTCCGAACGAGCCCCAGAAAAAAGGCAGCGACTGACGGTCCTTGTATACATTGATTAGTTTTCCGCCTTGCTTATAGATGAACGGGTTGGTGACTCACGTGAGGCACCGATGGTTGTGCGGTCATACCATTCTTGAGGGTGAGCGCCTTCTATCAGTCATCCTTGAACTGATCTCAATGAACACGCCTACTCCTCTAATGGCACTAATGGTTTCACCCGATGCCATATTGTAGCTCCTCAGGCTCGTAGTGGTGCCACTTTTGCTTCTCGGACGGTGACTACGGCGCGCTCCGCTCTTCCGCCGCCTTTGTGACTGCCCAACCGCTCTCGTGTGGTAAGCACCAGTGATCCCACTCCCCCCCACATTGGCGTCACGAATGTAAACGCTGTTGCCAGACTCTATATACGGGATACCGAGGCGTAATAGGCTCGGCCTGGCTTTGGAACCACGCATGGAACTATCACTGACCCCGGGGATCCGTATAGGGCTCGCACCCGTTCTGGCCCCCCAGTCACCCTGCTCCTGCTCCTCATCACTATTGGTCGAGGTGTCTGCATCGCTCTGCTCGGTGGGTCCATCGACGCACTTGGGAGAGGAACTACCGCAGCAGGTGAGCAGTTGGGACTGTGCGACGCTGAACGGTGATTGCGTCGCAGGCGAGAGAGGCGAGCGCGGGGTACCTGGTTCGAAATCGAGGAAGCTGCTGGCGTACTTGCCTGCCCTAGCACGCGAAGAGAAATGAAGGGGGTCAGAAGGTGCATCAGAGCCCTTTCTGCTTCTGGTGATGGTGATATCTGGAATAGCATCATCGGGCGGAGTACTCAGAGACCCAGATTCGTCCGAGGAAGACTGGGTGATCAATCCAATCAGCGATCCCTCTGATATTGTTACGATTGCAGCGTCGTCTGAGTAGTCAGGATGAGTGCTTATTGGAACGCTGACGGTGGAAATTTGGGGCAGAGCAGAGGTTGGGCGAGTTCGAGGACTCAGTCCTCTGATATGCTTGAAGCTCCGTCTATATCCCAGCCGCGTGTTACTGTCGGTTTGCTGTGTCCGAGCTTGGAGTTGAATCAAACCCTCCTCTGGAGTGATCGATGTAGGAGCCCCGGGCTCAGATACGTTGTGAGCGGACTCGTAGGGCAGCTGAGACCGCTCAATGGACCGATGAGACCGTCTTCGTGGCGGCGGAGCGGGAGGGAGCCGACTGGGTACGGTGGTGCCCCTCCGAACGGCCAAGTTAACCTTGACGGGCGGAGGAGAAAGAGTTTGCAGGGCTGGGCCACCCGAGGAGGCGGGGCGGAGCACCAAGGAGACCCGGCGTGTTTCTCTCTCCCGTCTTGGGTGCCTGAATAGAGGACCCGCCAAACCCGGCTCTGCCTCGTTCGGTGAGCTGCTTGCATGCGAGATCACTACGTTCTGTTCATGGGTATTTGTAGATGTGGCATCGCCGATGGAAGATCCCGAGGGGGATGGGGGACTCCTGCCAGTAGGTGGGTATGCGTCCTTTGCATCGTTCGATCGCCTCCTCGGTGATGGGACCTCCCTGGGCATAGGGCTCTTAACTCTTCGGCAGACTGATCGATAGTCAATAGGGCCAAGCATATCGGTAGGCGATGGCAAGTCGCAGAGGGCGAGACCTTGGTTGGAGAAAACAGGCGTCCTAACTTCCATCGAATCTCGGCTGAGGGTGGTGGTCAGTTTGTTAATATCGTGGCTCAGGGATATGTAGGATTTACGTCGGGAAGACATCCATTGAGGGACGAAAGGTACGTACTATTCAGTATTAGCGCAGTCCCAGTGCAGCTCCCAAGATGTAGGCGTTTCAACTTTGGGGCTACTTTTCCTGCTGTTCCCGTCCCTCGTTTCTGCCCCAGCATTGAGCCGTAATTCCTGCAGATCTTTCTCCAACGCCTCGCTTGACCTGATTTTGGATGCAGTTAGTCGCAGGGGAGCAGGCTGCTTTCCGAAGAGCTTCTTGAATAGATTGACACGTTGGCCGGATCTTCTTATTCCCGGGCTGAGGCTGAAATCAGGTGGGGGTAAGGCAACAAGAGGCATTGGAGGGTTAGAGTAATGGGCGTGTACAGTTGGAGAGGTGCGTGTAACGCCTGAGGAACACAGAGGTGACTCTTGCGAGCCAGGAACGGTGGCATTACCGGATGGCACGCCAGGGCAAATAGTTGAAGAGGTGGATACTGAGCGATTGCGAGAAAAAGAGAGCTTGTGCAATAATCGGTGAGCCATGGTGCGTTTATACCCTGATGTCGGGATTTGTTGGAGCAGTTAAAAGCGGATGGCCACACTTGCAAGGTTGCTGGAGTACGAGTCCAGAAAAATCAACGACGGGTCGATAATTTTGTTGCCAGTTATGCAGAGTAGACACCGCCGACTGATCGGGCTGGCGTGATGATGGAGTATCGGAACGAAAGCGGAGTCGAATATTGAGATATTGCAGCCAGTGAGTGTGGGCGTGTATAAGGAGCGGCGCGGAGGTTGTGAATGACAGTGAGAACGCCAGTGAAGGAGCAGCGCGAGGTCGGCAAACGCGACTGTCCAAGGCAGGAAAAGAGAAGGAAGAAAGATACAGTGGCAAGCAACAGAAGGGGAGAGTCGTGGGTTGTATAGCTTGAGCGGATGCCCTGGCAATCGGGTTTTGACATTTGCTGTGGGAGCAGCGAATGTCGGAGCACCGTAATACTATTGTAGACTACCGAGATACAGTGAAGGTGACTGAGCTGAGAAGTTGTTGCAAGCCAGTTGTCGCAATTACTGTTCCGCACATTCACGGAGCACTTAATTGCTGTCCACGGTCGAACACTCTCCTTTTGAAATATGGTAGTGTCAAGGTATGTATGAAGAGCGCATCCGTTGCTTCCATTCGTTGAGCTCTCATGCCAAGTTGCAGGGCCAGCTGGTACACACGCGACGGCAGTTGTCGTATTATATCGCCTGTCCCGTTGTCTGAGAGGGACCCCCCGCTGCCCAAACAAGTCAGAGGTAAATTTTTGTGAACGAAAAACTCACAAGGTAACCATTTATGATGACGTTAACAATTTATATTGCGACCTCGTGTGGATTTGTGTGAAGGTTGGGGCAGGGTATGGAAGTGGAGAGACAAAGCAAGCTGCTTGGCAAGTGCACTGGTTGTTTGCAAGTTCCCAGGGTTGCGATGTGTCAGCCGGTGTCGTCGAAACTCTTCGCAAGGGTCCCCTTCCACAACAATTTGTTTTTTCTACGAATTTCTAACCTAAATCAGAATTCTGCTGGGAGTGACCAAATATGAGGCTGGATGTCTGCATCCATTTACGCTCGGACACATCGCAACCGCAACAAGCGAAGAGTTCCAGTGAAGGAGTGTATACCCAATCTGAAAGCCGACCCTGAGTGCACTTTGGCCACCACTACCGTCGCTGCCCACATCAAATTTCTATTTCTACATTTCTATTGAATACCGACCCCGGGGCGAGCTGAGGTGACCGGGCCGGGTACGCGTGCGATGGCGAGTGGGCCCCAGTAGGCCCCATGAGAGGAGGACGGGCGATGCATTGTCCGAATTTCGATGTCATGGCTGCGCCGGCACTGAGTTGGCGGGGTCCTCGGCGCGAGAGGCTGTATCCGTAGATACAGATTCTTTTGCTAGTTGAACTTAACCCCCCTTCGAGATATGAGATGTGAGGCTAGAGGTGAGGGCCTGCGAGCTCATTTCTGCAGCGTAATAGGACGCAGGGCGCCGGAACGCGATCATTGTGAGGTTCGATACGGCTAGGACAACAATGCTGGTACCATTCATTATACCTTTGAACCACCACCACCTTATTTCTGTCATGGTTCGTATCTCGCCTCCGATGCGCCCATTCCGCGTTGAGTGCCAACCTGGTTCCACCCGCACCAATGGTATTGTGGTATCTGATGCAAGGAAGCCACACCCACGTCCACGTCCCTGAACCACCCTCAAAGGCGGACGACGTAAGGTTCATCTTACGGTAGCATCACAAGCGCGTGCATTATATCACCGATGGAAGTCGGCTTGGTTGCCCTGTTATAATCCCCACGTTAGGTATCTGCTCAGCATGTAATTTTCTTGGGCCTTGCGGTCAAATAGGCAACTCCACATTCTCCTTTAATTGTAGCAAGGACTGGCACCCACCTAGCTCCTAGCAATCGTTCCAGGAGCAAGATGGAATATTGTCAGCGCGCTGGTGCTGAAACTGAAGTCGACTTCAATCTGACCAGCTTACAAATGTGTCTTGCAAGTCGGAGCCTAAGTATTTGCACATTACCCTTGGGAGATATGCCCCCCTGATTGGACCTGGGCTACGCTTGGCCTGTACGATGATACCCTTTTGTCTAAAGTGGAATTTATAACCTTGCGTGACACTTTACCTTGTGGGAGACTCGAGGCCATGGGCACCGAATTGTTAGCTATTGCTTGTTGAGTGCCACGTCACCCTTATCGGGTTTGTTTGGTCAATCCCCTCGTCGCATCTGAAACTGTAAACTATAGTGCACAACTCAAGGGAGGAAGACGCTCACGGTTCATCCCTCCCCGAGCTGCGCCCTAAGTGTGTGATACAGGTATACACGGTTCTTTCCCCTTTGCACTGCTCCCTAGTCCATCATCGCGAATTATGGACAGAACATCTTTAATTCCCTCGCACTCTTGATGCACAATACTGTGGTATTGACGTACTGTA
>Ga0307515_10009744_pt1 | contig 18515 bp, 3 predicted proteins | sample 17_EM_MG_FD_194513 | JGI IMG/M metagenome (GOLD analysis project Ga0307515, IMG submission 194513) | Populus trichocarpa ectomycorrhiza microbial communities from riparian zone in the Pacific Northwest, United States - 17_EM | ecosystem: Host-associated > Plants > Roots > Unclassified | place...
GTGGAGACTATATACTACGGGCACGTGCCTCCAGCACGTGACCGGCGACTATCTAAAGGGCGTCCGGGGGTTGTCCTAAGGGCAACCCGAGGTGTCCGCAATAATATCCCTTACATTGCCCCCCCCTTTCTTGCGGTCGGCCCCCGATCGCTATTACCTTACAGTAGGGAGATTATAAGGGCTCGTCCCGGAAGAGGTTCGGAGAGATATTAAAGAGGTATTGGTATACCGCTGTATATTATCTATCTATCTAACCCCTACTTTAAACTCCTAAAAAACCTTAATAAGGAAAAAACATAACTAGAGAAAAGACGCGAGGATTGCTAGGAGACCTATTAGAAGCCTACTAAAAGCATGCTGGTGACTACCTAAGCTAATATAGGGATTTTTATACAACTCTACTTCTAAGCCTTTATGCCGGTCTATAATTAATCACAAGTATTATAGGCAATTTAGTGTTCCAGTATAGTTCCATAGAACCTTTGGTATAGGATTTAACATACGGAGCCTTAGCTTGCCGTCATCTTTAACTGCTAAGATGTAGTCTATAATCTTTTCTTATAATCCTTTTTTTATAATTCCCTGCGTTACTAATATATTGCTCCCGTATTTACCCTTAGGCTATTAAATGCGGTTAAGGTATTAATCAGTTAGTTAAAGAGACTTATCTCTTAAGATTTAGTATATATGGTTTTAAATCTAGTGGTCCTATGCCGTATATTTGGCGTAGCTCTACTATCTAGCAAATAGGGACATTTCGCGATAGCAATTATAGCTATTGTGCGATTGTTAAGAACGTCTATGACGTTGTTCTTTAATACTGTGGTATCGTTTTAGGTCTAATTTAACCCATATGCGTCTTTAATTTAACGTCTTAATTGCCTTCCCCCAGCCGCATAGTTAGTTTTTGTAAGGAAGTAATAATTAAATAACTTATACGCGTGTTTCCTTCCTTTTAAATAGCGCTATTATAACAGAGTTATATCAGTAAGGTTGCGGCTATTTACTAGAAGGGTATTAGACGGTAAAGTATAAAAACACTTTGCTTATTAAGCTTAATCCTTTTCCTTAACACCTTACTTCCCATCATTAACCTTCGTCCAATTTGGACGTATCTTTAATATATTATTAAGATTTTCTTCTTTTTCGTTATTAATTTAATATACCTCTTTATTCTCCTACTAACTGCTCTTTTAAGCAAATTCTACAGCGTATCCTAGCCTTGCCTTTACATATAGAACCCTAACCCCCACTAACCCGCAACTAGTGCTGGTCCTACCTAAATGATTTTGCCTGCATATCTTTAAAAGACCAGAAATCTGATAACAGGATTCTAGAGGCTTATAATAAGACGTACTGCGTTAGATCTAATACCTTTAGTCCTTATAATTAATATATGCGTACTAAGAGCGGCAGTTGCGTTAAGGTAAGCTTTTTCTATCCTTAATAGATTTCCATTGCTGACTTTAATAGCCTAGGCCTAAGTGGTGACGTTCCTTTAATGTCCTTAACTACTACATTGCCCGGGCTCTCTCCTATTTAAGCGCTAATACTAAATATCTAGGTCAAATTTAAGACTATACCACAGCCATCTATACTGCCTATAATTTCTAGTAAGCTAGCCAGTAACGCCTAATACAAGAGTAAGGTTGGTATACTAAGGATAGGGTAAAAGATAGGGGTAATAAGAAGAAGGTCGCTGTCTACTATAGGAAGGAGTTTGTATATACGCGTTAAGTTTTAAAAAAGTATAACATGATGCGGTATTAGGTAGGTTACCCTTCGGGTACCTAGCGGATAGGTAACTAACAGTTGCCGTAGTAAGGTCTTGGTGGTTCTAGACTATGCTAGCTAGCTAACGTCTCTATTTATTCTGGGCTTAAGCGTGTTTTTATTAACTATAAGCTTACGCCGTAAGAGCTTCATTGGTATTAGTTTAGACCTAATGTTGGTGTTAAGCGTTTAAGAGTCTCTGCTCTAGCTACACCTTATTATCCTGCCCCTATTTTTATACCTACTTGTACGCCTACTAAGGCATCTAGATCCCATTCTCGTTAGCCATCACTTAGTAGCCTAATAGATACTAATTCTACTCCTGATGATAATAAGGCGTAGTAGCTTTTCAGATTGGGCATTTATGGTTTAGACTTTTAGGATTCGTTCTTATATATAGTAGCAATTAAGGACCTTAATTAGGTGCTTAGGAAGGCCTTATAAGGCTTTTGGAAAGGGCTTAAAAGCCCTAAAAACAATGTTTTTAGTATAGATTAATGAATAGGAATGTAATTCTAGCAAAATGCCCTATTAACTCTATGCTATATACGTAAAAAGGCTAAGGACCTATCCTGCCTTAGGCCGTAGCCCTATCCCTATGGTTTCCGGAGCCTATCCGTTCCATATCCGATTTAACCTATTTACTCTTTTTATAAGCTTTCTTTATAGGTCGCGATAACACCATAGTATTAGAGCGCTTTCTATAACTTATAGATTGTAGACCTTAGTCCCAATATTCTTTTAGAATATCTTTATAATAATTAAGGTAATCCTCTGGTTCCTATATAGAGTCCTTAGCAGGCTAGCCTAGCCATTTAATTTTAAATTAAAGCTTGTTCTTAATAGACTTATAGTATAGTATAGCTTTAACCTTATACCGCTCGCCTACTACTTTAGGGTATTCAATTGGACCTAGACGGAAGTTCTTTTTTAGTATTAGTCTATGCTATAGCTCTAGTAGGTTTATATAAAATACTAAATACATACGGGCTATAGATGGGGGTAGCTAGAGACAATAGGCTAGCTTACCAATTCGTTCCTTAACTTAGAAGGGACCTAGGTATCTTGCATTAAGCTTCTTTAATAGTTAATAGGTCTTGATATTTATTAAACGTAATAAAACCTTATCGCCTACTCCGAAATACTTATCCTAATGCTTGCGGTTATACTAAAGTCTCTATTACTCTTGGGTATCTTACAAGCTCTGCTTTATATGCTTCTATTACTCCTCCTATTTTTAGAGGTATCCTTATACTCTCCAGTGGATGTCCTTAAACTTCCCGGTAGGATCCTATAACTAATTATACGGCTTTAGCCAGTAATCATTAGGTATACCATTAAACCTAAATAGTTAAACGCTATAGGTAATCTGGATTGGTGTATACTTATGCAATGCATATTACTTTAAATTGTAAGCGTACTCCGCGTACAGAAGTAGCTCGCACTAGTTGTCTTGTTAGTAGTTTAAATACATCTATAGGTAAGACTCCAGTTCCTAGTTCTAGCGTTCCGTTTGCCCATCCGTCTGTGGGTAGAAAGCCGTACTATACCGGTGGTCTATCTTTAAATAAAAGCATAGGTCCGACTAGTATTAGCTTATAAAGACGCTGCCCCTATTAGTAATAATGGAGTGTGGCTAATCTACTTTAAGAAAGCATTTCTCCTTAATTAGGTTGGCGAGCTCTTATATATTAATTGTCTTATTAACGGGAAGGTATTGGACATACTTCGAAAACCTATTAATAAGTATAAGGACCAAATTATATGTTCGTCCTTAACCATCTTTAGATGGTAGGAGATCCGTAATGAAGTTTATGGCGTAATATTGCTATAGCTTACTAGCGGGGGGAACTAATTTAAGTAAACCCTATGGCTTATACCTGCGGATCTTGTATACTTAACACTTCTTATAATAGCTAATATACTCCTTTGCTTCCTAATTAAGCCTTAGCCAATAGTATTTACGCTAAAGTAATTCTACTATCTTTACTTAACTATAGTAGCCGCCTAAAGGATTATCGTAATTCTTTATAAGAATCTTCTATTATAGATTTGCTTCTTATAGCACCTAAACCTTATTACCTCTACGTAATAGGCCTATCAGGTCTAGTTCCCAATAATAGCGCCTAGCAGCTTCCTTTCCGTTACGTTTCCGGTCTACTTCCGCATTAAAGATAGTATAGGAAGCGTCCCTCCATTACACCTTACGGATGAGATCCGTTAAACTTTCAGATAGTTCCTAAGTAAAAGCTATTTTATTCTATACTGCTCTAAGTACAAGACTAGATAGTACTATAGATCTTACAACTCTTTAATGCGCGTGCATTAGGAAGGCCGCTATAAGGTTAAAGTCCTTTAGTTATTACAGGGCTCCGAGTTCTAATTACTCTATAGCTTTACTATTAGCTTAAGGGGATAGCTTAGCAATTAGGGATAGTATATTACTAGGTTCCGAGAATGTATTAGGGACGTCCTATCTAGGTATATTCGGACCCTTATCAGCAACGGACCGGGTACTAGCCGGAACGTCAGTAGAAACCAATAGGGCTTATACCGCCTAAGACTTAGTGTATAGAGCTGTAGGTGCTCAAGCATCCTATACCTAGAGCTTGTTCTACAATATAGGGAGTAAGATATCTATTATCTATTTTCCTTCTCCCGTTTTAAAGCCTTTGGCATAGTCTGGCCGTCATAACGGTCTATTAGCAGGGTTATTTTCCCCTAGCTTATATTTAATCTCAAAATTAAATCGCGTAAGCTCCTCTACCTATCTAGCTTGTTAAGGTATAAGCTCCTTTATAGTTATAAAATAGCGTAGATTATGGTAATCTAAGAGTATATAAGTGGTATGGCTTGCGTGCTTAAGGTAGTATCGCCACTATTTAAAGCAGTTGACTATAGCCAGCAGTTCCTTATTATAGGTATAATACCTAACTTTAGGTCCCTAAAATTTTCTACTATAAAATGCTACTGGTCTCTAATAGAGCTAGGTAGCGTCTAAGTACCTATTAGGTTACAGTAGGATACCAGCAAGGGCAAAATTCAATACATCAGTAATTATTATTAATGGCTAATCTGGGTCGAAATGCCATAGCAATAGAGCTTCTATAAACTTTACACGAAGTTCCCGGAAGGCCTCCTAAACCTCTCCAGGCCATAACCATAGCTTATACTATTTAGTTAATCCCTTCTTAGTTTTCTTCCTTACCACCTTTAAGCTTTTTGCTCCTTAGGTCAGGTTTTGGGAAGCTTCCGCAATATAGTTAGATAGGTGTCGGGCGACGTCTAAGTAGTTATATATAAAGCGCCTATAGAAATTAGCAAAGCCTAGAAACACTTAAACATCCCAGTAGCTCTCTAGCTCCGGCCACTTCTAGATCGTCTGCACCCGTACTAGATCCATAACTACACCTATAGGCGTTACGATATAACCCAGGAACTCGACCTGCTTAGTATTAAAGATACACTTTAACGCCTTGGCGTAGAGGCCCTAATTATCTAAACGTTTTAGCACTTCGCGGACGTGTTACTCGTGTTAATCCTTATCTTTTAAGTAGATTAAGATGTTATCTAAATAGACGATATATATACGGTCAACTAGTCCCCCTAAGGCTCTGTAAATATACAATTAGAATATCATAGGCGTATTAGCTAGCCTAAAAGGCATTACCAGATACTTAAAGTAGCCGTATTAGGTCTTAAAAGCGGTCTTCCACTTATCCCCTTCTTTAATACAGAGCCTATAATAGGCGTCTCATAAATTTAGCTTTGTAAAGATCTTCGCCCTAGATAGTCAATCCAGCATTTCACTAACTAGTAGTAGTAGGTAACGGTTTTTAATTATAATCTTATTAAGACCGCGATAGTTTACGTATAGCTTTATAGTTCCATCTGGTTTTAGAACAAAGAGGATTAGTGCACCTAACGGCGACTTACTAGGCCAGATCCACCCCTTTTCTAGTAACCTATTAAGGTACTCCCGTAGGATCTTAAGCTCTTTACGCAAGAGGTTATAGATAGGAAGGTTCGGCGGTTGTTTACCTTCTTCTAAATTAATTATATAATCGTACTCTAAGTTCTGCGGTAGGACTTTAGCTCTCCTACCCAAAAATACCCTTAGTAAGTCCCTTAGGCCTACTAGAATATTTAACAAATTAGGGTCGTGTTTATCCTCCGCGTTATTATTAGGTAGGTCCCAAAGCTCCCTTAGAATACTCGCGGGCAGTGTTATACGCTATAGTGGTTGCTTATACATAGTTGCCACCGTATATTAAACCGTTTTATACAGTAGCTAGTGGAGGGTAGGGAACTCCTTAACGCAGCGTTTAAGGTGCCGTAGTATACTCTCCGTATATTACTTAAGCCAGAATAACCCATGGCGGTTAAAGTATCTCATAAGATCCTTAAGATCGCCGCCTCCCTATAATATCTCCACGGCCTATCCGGTAGTTCCCTATAGGGTCTCCGTTATAAAGGGGTTATTACCTATACTAGGCTCTATACCCATTTTACTATTAAATAGGGGTTAGATCCGATACTCCTTTAGATATAAAGCGTATACTGTTTCGCCTAGGGCTACATTCTCTAGAATATCCTTTAGGCTTATTAGTAATATACACCCTTCCAAATCTTCATTGTTCTACTATTTAAAGGCTTTAGTCTTAAAGCGTATCTTAGGATCTGCTTTTGCCAGCTAAGGGTATCTAAGAATAAGGTTATAACCTACAAAGTCAGCCACCCAAAAGGGTTGCGGGCCAACCACCTTGGTGTAGTTATATATGTTGGTTACTAACACTATAAGCTTATGGGCACTATATAGTTTAATCCAATGCTTATCTAGGAAGCCTATAATAGGTTTCCGCCACCTTTATAATGGGATAAGTTTATACTCTTTTACCAAATCATATCGTATGAGATTAATTTCGGCGCCGCTATTATATAGTGCTTAGAACTATCATACCTTACCTATAGGGAGTATTATTTCTAGCTTAACAGCAATACAGAGAGTCTCTCCTTCCGTATCTTGCCCTAGTTATAGCTAGGAAAGGTCCGCGACTAGGGCTTTTCTTTTTTTAGATTATTAGTGCGATTATCGCCCTGCTTATTTTTCCAATAGGATCTACCTCCGGAGTTTTCTCTTAACTTCTTAGAGTGTTCCCATAAAGGTGCCAAACAGGTATTAGGTTAGCCTTAGGAGTCTTTCCTATTATTTAAGGTTCCTAACTTTAACCCTTCCAAAGTTCTCTTTAAGAACGGCTTCTTTAAAGGTTAGGTCTGCCCTGCGTTACTACTAAAGTACCCGCGCTTCTAGTGACCCCTTAGCTTCCTACTAGAAGAGGTCTGGTTCCTTATTATATCTTTAGCGTTTAAAACTACTCGTTCAAAATCCGTATATATAGTAATCCGCGATAGGGCTCCCACGCGCTTTATTTTGTCGCGAATTACTAGCTTAATTTTAGCCCAGATAAACCCAATCTTCTGCTTCTTATAGATGCTACCGTCCTTATTTTTAAAGGGCTCTAGATCTATCTGCTAAGTATAAGTTTCCACAAAGTTTATAAACTGGCGAAAGTTGTAGCGGTCTAGCTATATCCCATTCCAGAATAGCTCTATATTATCATATTATATAATATACGGATCTTAAGTCCATTTCTTTAGGAAGGTTTGCAGCTGTGGCTATATAGTGATTTGCTCTTTATTAAGCTGATTAAGTGCAATCTAGTTTAGCGATTGGTCTTTAATCTTACTAATAATCCAGCGTATATACTCTTTAGTATTATCTTATATTATCAGCATCTTAAAGAAGTTATCTACCTTACAAACCCAATCGTCTAGCTGCTAGGCGTTAGGTCTATAGCGGAGTTCTAGACTACCAAAGGCCTTAGCCAGTCGGTCTATGTCCTTTTTCCGTTTATAGCATAAGTAACTCTCCAAGTCTTCTATACCTCCTTAAATAGGTACTAAGTAGCTCCCGGGAAGCCCTTAGCCTTAACTAAGTTATAAAAGAATTTGCCTAGCTTAGATTAGACCCTACCAGATCTAGATTTGCCCTTAAAGGGTTCTAATATATTTATTAGTGGCTTCCTCCCATATAGCTTCTAAGAGCCTTATAACAGCTTCCCGATATCCATCTTAAAGGAGATTAGTATAGGGCTCTTAACCTTCCAAACTCGGGCCTAGGGAGGCTCCTACTATAGAGGTAGTGTTAGTACTAGTAGCTGGTATAGGCTTCCTAACGAGGCTCGGGTCTTAAGTTAGTGATTAGCTTAGATTACCCAAAGGGGTAGGCCCGCTTAGCTCGTAAGCAGTCTGTACACCACTACTATACTAATTGTAGGCTGGTAGTCTTCCGGGAGGGTTCCGGTTGGTTCCCTAGTCGGACGCATTAGTATATTCCTCTAGCATTTCTGGCTTAGGGGAAGATCTTAAAGTCACCTCTAGCGCTTAATCTTCCGATTAGCCTAGGTAGGGCCAGAGGGGTTCCGGTTGCTTTTCGGCAGCGTTACGACCGTTGTAAAGGGTATCTGTATTTTCCTTAGCGGTAACCGTAGGTATATAAGAGTCTTTAAGCTCCTAGAGCATCTAGGTATTAGGGCTCATTTAGCCGTCTTACCTAGAGGGTTGTATTGTCGCAATCTCTCGCTGTCAGAGGGACCTTCCTACCTTTATGCGATGGCTTTTTATAAGGTATCCGTAGAGTTTCCGTTCAGGTTGTCGCGAGATTTTAAGGGAGGATAGTAGTTGTAAATAAAAGATATAAATAAACAATCTGGTTCTTAAAGCCGACTACCCTTCTAAAAAAGAGTAGGAAGGATTCAAATATAAGGGGATTTTATAAATAGGGGGCTATAAGGACACGATTGGAATAGGATAGATTGGTGAGAGAGACGAATCCTTAAGGAGGTAAGGCCTCTGGGATCGTAGAGACTATATACTACGGGTACGTGCCTCCGGCACGTAACTGGCGACTATCCAAGGGGCGTCCGGGGGTTGTCCTAAGGGCAACCCAAGGTGTCCGCAATAATATCCCTTACATAACTACTTACCGCTTACTAAGTTTACTATAAATAACTAAGTTAACGAGAGCACAGGTATCTCCCCGTTTTTTGCCAACTATAGCTTTAACCCTCGCCTTAGAATTAAGCCTGCTGGCCCCCGCCTACTAACACTATTAGCATAAATAAAGAAGGAGTTCTTTTACGTAGACTTTATGGCTAACCGCTTTAAGCGGATATTAACATAGCTTAAGGCCCTAGCCTGGATTTTACAGTAACGCTATAAAGATAATACTAATACCTATAGGGACGAGAGCGCGTTATTCTACGAAGGTAATATAGTTATAGTTAGCTTAGAAAATATAAAGATAAATAAACCTAAGAAGAAATGGGACAATAAATAGGATGGCTCGTACCCCGTACTTACAGTATACTAAGGGGTAGTTGTAATAGACCTCCTAGACCATATTTAAGTAAATAAATCCTTCTATATATCTAAGGTCCGCCTCTAAGCTGCTAAAGAGATCCCTAGCTAAGTAAATATTAATACTGTAGAGCGCCGTAATATACAAGGACAAGTAATAGAGAGAGACGATGATGGCAATATAGAAGATAAATAGGAGTTTAAGAAAATTCTTAATGTATATAACGAAGACCCCCAAGGCCTAACTTATGAGATTAAATAGAAATATTATAAGGACACAACCTGGCAGCCAGAAGAGGACTTAAAGGGTTGCGAATAAGCTGTATAGCGCTTTTATAAGCAACACCCTAAGAAGCTAAGACCCCTAGACTGGGCATAAGATAAGGAAAAGTTATGCTAAGGTTATAGCCAACCACCGTATTAAAAATTTGTGGTGGTTAAGATGTTATAGAACTTTAACCGCCGGTTAAAGTTATCTAATTAGTTAGAATTCTCGCTAAGAGCGCCACGCGCTAACTTTATTTATTAAGCCAACCAATTAGGATTTTTAATATTTTTATAGCGAAAACAGGTGGTCCCGCGTACTGCCTATTTAAAGTTACTTGTTTGGTTTGGGGACTAAACCTTCTAGGGAAGGGAGTACTGTTACGGCACTAACCTAACGCATACTATTTCTACTATTGGCTGGCCCACCACTAGCGCCTTAGCGGCTGGCCCTACTATTTATATACGATACCCCCTTTTACCTTCTTCTCTTCTTTATAGCACAACGTAGTTATTTAGTCTACTTTATTGCAGTACTGTAACATCTTTACTCTTTCCCCTTATATGTCTTTTATAAGTTTAGAATATATAATAAGCTATTATAATTCTTTAGCAATTTACCTAAACTTTATAAAATAGTATATAAGCCTATAAAGGATCCTTAAATACCGGATCGTACTACTCTATAGGCTAAAAGATAAAAGAGAAAGTATGCTATTAATTTAACAAATTCCCCACTTCTTAAAATGTCACTAAAATTGTTACCTATTAGTTATAGCATATCTTATTCCGTGCCTCTTAAAGGTTCTTTATAGACGTTGCCTATTAAGTAAATTCTGTCCTTTCTAAAAGGCGAGGTAACTAGAACTTCTATACAATAATATAACACCCTAAGGATAACCCTATAGCTAACACTAAGATAGCTAAGCTGTAGTAATATTATATCGGATAAATAGGGCCCTAAGAGATCTTTAATAGGTAAGGCTTTTAAAGAAGATGGAATAAGACCTAGAACTAAAACAACTCTATTAAATAAGGGTAAAGTCTATATATAAACTTTAGAAAAACAGCAATAACTAGGGTTTAGCAAATAAAGCAGCACGTTATTTAAAAAAGCCAATAAGCTTAGCGATCTAACTAAAGCTAAAATATTTATAATGGTGTATTATAAGGGAAAGCACTTCGTTTATATTTCTAATAAGAGCTTATCCTAGCTAAAAAGGCTTCTATAGGTAAAAGATCTCTTTAGGAATCACTTAATATACTATTACTAATCTTTTATAGGGATCTGAGGTTGTTATTATCCCTACTAATATTAAAGCTGTTAAAGCTTAGGACTGCATGTTTTAAGTTAAGCTTTAATAGGTATTTTTTTAGGGGATTTAATAAGGATATTAAATTACTACTTTAGGCTATCTATATATTTACTACAATTTTAAATTTTAAGTTCTATTTTATATTTATCTAAATAGGGTTAATGGATATAGTTTTTTATTAGTAAAGCGTAACTATACTCTAAATTTATAAGCTATAAGTTAATCTACTAAATTTTTTACTGCATAATTTAGAACCTAATTTACTATTAAATAATTAATATATCTATATAGGTAATATATATTTTAATTTTACCCTTTAGTAATATAGGCGGGCTTATAACTATTAGCTAATCCCAAACTCAGTATAATGTATAGAGACTTCCTCTACCCAGATCTTTAGGGAGAGTAACTTCTATTCTACACTATAAATCGTTCCCTTTAAAAGACTTATAATGCCGCTATGGTAAAACCCTCTAGCAGTGCGATTCTGGGCTACTATTAATTTAGTAGTAGGTACTATTATTAAATAGTACTTCTTTAAGAAGACGTCCTTTAGTATCACCGCCGCTGCTATCTAGCGTCTATATATTATAAATCCCCTTAAGAGTATCTAATAATAAAGACTAATCTATTTTATAAATAAAGAAATTTCCGGAAGAAATTTTACTAGGCGTTTAATTAAGTAGGGTAATATAGCCATTCTCCTAGTATATTAGCAGTAAAGTACTACCGGAATAGGTAGATAATATTAGACTTCCCACTGTCTAATTAGGCTGTAATTAACTATCTTTATATATAAGATTAGTAGACAGAAAAATATTATTATTATAAGTATTAGGAGGAAGAAGATATATTATAAACAGATCTTTAAATTTAGGGGTCCGTGGCACTTATAATAAGTTTAGTTAAATATTAGAGTTCTTATAATAAGTATTTCTTACTATATCCTTAAGGAAATCCAGGAAATCCTTTAAGTACTCCACCAGTAGCGAGAACTAGTATTCTCTCCACCCATATATGCGCGGATGTGGATTATAAAAATTAAATAGTAATATAAAATATCCAAGCTATATATAATATAGCTATTAGTATTAATAAGGTGGCGTTATAAGATACTATAGGGAAGACTGCCTTAAAATAAGTTTATAGTACTACTATAAAAGAGCTTAAAGGGAATGCGTAGAATTTATATAGATAATATTAGACTAAAAACTCAATATAGTTTACTATTCCGTGTTCCTAGTAATTTTATTAGCTTTTTTATTTTTAGTCTTTAGGTTATTTAATAGATACAGTAAGCATAAAAAGTACCCTATTTACTCTTAAGGGGCTATATTAATAACTAATATAGGATTAATAGGGACATTGTTTAGTATTAGTCACATAGGGGACTAGATTTGTAACCCCGCTTACCTATAAATAAAATACGCATATATTAGATATCTATCCACTTTTATTAAACTAACCCTCCATATAAAAATCGTCAGGTATTTACCCTAATTGCTACTTAAATATACCTCTACCTTAAATATAATGCGCTTATTAGTGCCAGTATCTCTACACTTTCCCTACTACATTTTATTTGCAATTCCCCTTTTTCTTTTAAGAGACACTACCTCCTCTCTTAGCCTCTAGTTGGCCTTCTCTAGTATCTTAATTTTACTTTTAGCCTATAGATAGCTTATTTATAAAGCGATAGCGTAGCTAGGATTGCTGCTATTAAACGTATTATTAGTAATATCTAAGACGGTAAGTCCTAACCTAACTGCAATATATTTATATACTTATAATAACTCCTAGGTTATAACGCCGAGTTAATTTCTCTTACACTTTAATTTGGAGCCCTAGTAGTTCCGGTTTTAGCTTTAGCTCTAGTACCCTATTAGTAAGGCCTCTTACTGCTATAGTATAGAAAGCATTCCTTATCTTTAGAAGCGCCTTTCCCCTAATAAATATGCCCTTTACTCTAGATCTCTCTATATATCTTTCTCCATCACTTATTATTTCGCTATTAATTATATTAATTATTCTTTCTATAACCTTTATTATCGATATTTAATTAGCTAACTTTAGAGCGGAATATATGCTATAGATTACTTAAGAAGTGTTTTATATAGGCTCCTAGTAAGGGGACATAAGATCCTTAAACCCCACTAGTGGCATAATTAATGCCCATTACTATCCTATAGCCTAGATTAATATAAAACGTATAGGTTACAACATATAAGCTTACTCCGCCTTTATAGGAGTAAGGCATTATATAGAAGAGGCTATCGTTACTTTCTTTCTAATACGCTAGACCGTATCTTATATATAGCTAAGCCCGCTTTACTAATATCCCAAGATTTAGTTAAATAGAATCTTAATCTATACGTCTTAGACCGTAGCTTCCTATACTATAGCTAAAACGTTTACGGATATATTTATAACGGTTAAAGGGGCTTAAAGTATTACCACAAAGCTATTATTAAACGCTATCTTACTTAGCTGCCTCTAAGAGTAACGGAGTACTAAATTATAATAGGTGCGAAGAATCCTAGCGCTTTATACTTAGAGCTACTTCTAATAACTTTAATAATATATTAAGACTACTTATAATCCAATAAGTAATAATAGCTAAGCACTGCTTATAAAGCTAGAGACTAGTACATTAGTTCTTCCACACTAATATAATATATTTTAGTTAGGTATTTATATTTAGTAATAGCTTAGCTAATAATTACCCCTAGTAATGCCTTCTTTAATTTAAATAGCTACCATTAGATTTAGTTAAGTAGCCTATACTTTTAAGCGCAGATAGCACGCTAAGTAAGGAGTAATTATAGCTAATAGATATTACGCGCCAGCTTTAGGGTAAGGGGGCCGCTAATATACTTCGCCTTATTTAGGTAATATTAATCTCCCTTTCTAAACTTAGCCTTAGCTCTATTAAGCAGTAGAGGAAATATTATAAAGGTAGCATTTACCTTACCTCTAAATATCCTTAGATTAAGCTACCTTTCCTTTAATTACTAAGCCTCGCTAAAATATAGTTCTTTTCTATACTCGTTAAATAAGTCCTATTATATATAATGCCTTAGATAAACCTAAATTAAATTACTAATAATTCCTATAGGTCTACAGGAAGAGCTTAGGAAATAGTCTATATATACCCTAGCTTTATATATTTTACACCTTATAATTAAGAATAGGAAGAAGATAGTAATAAAGAGACGGTAGTTTTAAACTATAGTAATAAGTTACGGAGTTCTAGCCACCCTATTAATAGATTGCGCCAGAGTAACCTAGTAAAAGGGCGAATTAATACTACTAATATCAATAAACTAAGCCGGAGTGACGATAACGGATTATTAAGTAATAATAGAGAACTTAAGATTTAGCATAATTTAGTAAATAAGACTCTATAAGTGTAATACTATATAAAAGAATAAAGTAAAAATTTAATAAGAAATTATAGAACGCCTATAAAACGCCTAGTGGTCTATCTGCGTCCTAAAATCCCCACTTTTATCTCTCTTAGCTTAACCTCTTCCGAGCTCTATAAAATTTATAATAATCTCTTAAGTCTCTTAATACGGGCAGAAGATTTTATTTACTATATCACTAATAAAGGACAATTTATATATAATAATAACCCTAAACTCTATAAGTTTCTTTCTAAGCTTAAACACTTATATCCTAAGTAAGTACCAGTTATATTTAAGGTTGGTAAGCTTATAGATTTACATATTAAAGAGTTAAAGAATAATATCTAGTATATACTCTTTAGTGCTTATTCCATCTATTATAATCTGCTAAGTGGGATTATATACCTCTACTAGTGTAGTAAAAAAGGGTTAGGAGGAAGTATAATAGGACTTCTACTTGTTACCAAATTCGTAGGGCTTCTCCTATAGGAATTTCTCTAGTTCTTTAAGGTTAAAGTTATTTTCGTTTTTATATATCTACTATTAGTACTTTCTTAGCACCTACTTTATACCTATACTTACTAAAATAGTTTTCCAATTACTACCCTTTTCTTTTAAAGAAGCTTCTTAAATTAGGGCTTAAAAATCAGTTTGCCCTCTATTAAGGGTTCTAATACTATATAATTAGTTAAATAAGAAGACTATTAGAAGGTATAACTATTAATAAAAGTACCTTTTTTATTACCTTTATCTTCTAATTCTTAGCTAAAATATAGCTATCTTTTAATCACATCTAAGCTTTGTATAATATAATTGTAATACTATTACTCTATATTATAAAGCTTCCGGATTTCTATACGCAAAGAGCGTATAACTATAGTTTATTTAGTAAGCATATTAATCTTACTTTCCTATAGTACACTTTTATTTAATAAAGTCGTATTAAAGCTATAAAAATAATTTACTAATCCCAAAACTAAAGCTCTGCTTACTTATTTATTATTTTTAGTAATCTATACCTATTTTACTAATAACCCTATATTAAACTATTTTAAAGCTAAGCAATTTAGCAGTATTTCTAGCTCTTATTAGTATTAATATAAAGAAGCTTATATAAACACCGCATATTTTAGCGGCTAGAGAAGTTACTCTAAAATTAATATTTCTGCCTAAATCTATATAACGTAGGTAAAAGCAATACCACTTTCTAAGCGCTGTGCTATAGTTTCTAAGGTATGTAGTGTAAATAAAAGTTAGGAGATAAAGCTATAGCGCATTTAGCCGGCTCTGCTATAACTAAAAGGAAGTTTAAAAATATAGTTCCTATTCTATCTAAAACCAGATAAGGGGCTCTACGTACTAGTATTTAGGGGTAGCCCTAATAGTTAATTATCGCTTAAAGCTAATAATCTAACTAAGCTAAGTTTTACGCTTAGAATTAAATAGGGGACTTATTTAATATTATAAGCAGCTTATATGTTCTATATAACCTTATCTTTATAACTCTCTTAAATATAGTATATGCTTATATTTAGCAAATTAATCTAAAAGGCCTATATAACTCCGCGCAGTCTTAGAAATCTTATTATTTCCCTTAAGACGGATATAAAAGCTCTTCTATAGGTCCGTAAGCATCTTTCCTATACTAGGAGAAACCCTAAATCTCTACAATAAGCGTATATCTATAACCTCTTCTTATATATTCTTTTCGAACTCTTTAATTTTTAGGTACCAATATCTCCCAATAATCTCTAATATATTGAACTAATCCGCCTATATCTACTCCCACTCTAATATAACCTTATTAGCTAGGGCTATTAAGTTATACTAATTACTATATCGTAGCATCTTATCGTTATTTAAAGTTATTAGTTGCCTCCTAGTTTAAGAAAACCTTTAGTATTAGGTAGACTGTATTTTATATATACGATAATCCACTCTATTATTAATAATAATTAGATCTACTATCTATTAGTTTACTTATATTTTATATTTCCTCTATTTTTAACTTTATATACTAGCTAAGGATTTTCTTAGGCCCCGATTTTTATTATCTAATACTTTTTAGGGGCTCTAGGGCTATTTCTAGGGCTCGACATCTTCTATATAAAAGTGCCAGTTATCCTCCTTATTTGCCTAATTATTTAGCTCTTCCCTTAGTTACTTATCATGGTGCTTATTTAGCTACTTATTTAATTAGCTGTCTAGGTATTAGTTTAGCTACTCCTCTAGCAACTTATCTAGCTGCTTATACAGGAACTCATCTAACTACTTACTTAGTTACTTATCTAAATGCTTATTTAATTAACTATCTAGGTATTAGTCTAGCTGCTTATTTAGCCACTCGTCTAGCTACTCCCTTAGTTACTAATTTCTATACTAACCTAGCTGCTTATTTAATATAAAGTCTTCTAAGGGAGAGAACACTAAGGTTTTATCTAATATACTAATACTATTAGGTAGGTTATCTAAGATGAATTTCTCTAATCTAATATATTGGTCTAAATCCTATATTATTTTATTAAACAGAGCAAAGGCTAGATTAGGATCGGTCTAGTTACCTTTAAAATCTTCTAGATTTAAGCAGTCTGCGCTAAAAGTAGGCTTATATAGAAAATTCTAGAGCAGGACGTTATCTATATTATTAATAGAAGCGTTTATATTTTCGGAGACTATATTTACAGTTTTAACTATAGCTACGTCTAAGCCATAATTATATCGAAAGTTATCTATATAAGGAGAGAGAATGTTAGCTTCCTAAGATCCAGATATTAGGTTAGGTTTAGTAAGAATAAGATCTTTAGGGTCTACTATTAAGGGATTCTAAATCTATTCTAAAAAGATATAGTCCGTAAAGGTAAACATATTAAATAAATTATTTATATTAGAGGTGGAACTCTTTTAACATAACGGTTAGAAGTTATAGTTAATAGTTATTAGATATAGTCGATATAGAAAAAGGTAAACTTAATAGCTTAAGTAGGGTTTCCTTATTCTAGTTATAACCTTTACTATACTATATAATATTAGCCTCTATACTAGACATAGAATAATAGAAGCAGTACTATAGGGGGGACGGTATTAGCTTAGCCGCGTCTATCTCTGCAAGCTTTTAAGCTAACTATTTAGGAATATCTCTCTAGATCTTCTCTAGGCCGCTTATAGGTAGCTTTTTTATACAACCTCCCTATAGGGTTTACTATAGAACGCCTATTAAATATATAAAAATCTGTTTAAACTATAGCTATACTAAAAAGTTTATTTAATTAAATATATAATAGATCTATTACCGCCGTAGAGACATAAAACGACTAAGCAAGATTAAAAAATGCTAATAAACTAGCCTAGATATCCTAAAGAAGAAACAATTTAGGTAATACGCTTTGCTTTAAAATAGTACCACCGTAATAATAAGGCGTAATTTTATACTCTCCGCTAGTTAAAGCCGTCCGCCTATAATCTCTAATCGTTATTAGTACTTATATAGGATTTAAGACACTATAAGTATATAAAGTATAATATAAAGAGAAATATAAAGTCCGTATAAAGCCTTAGAGGCTTATACTACCTTATGCCTTTATATATAAATTAGGCTCGCGCTATCTATACTTAAAACCCTAGAAGTAACTTCTTCGTTACCTAATACTATTGGCATTTCTATCTTTAAATAAATAGAGGATTTAAAAGATTTATAGTATAATAGTAATAGCTTACTACCTAGGGAACTTTTAGGGTGCCCTTTTAACTTAAGGGACATGCCGTATAAGGGATATTTAGTAATTATTAGACTATAAGTTCTTATTTAAAATAGCGTTTAAGTTTATAGGCTAACACTATCTCTAGTTATTTTATAGCATAATAATAGGCCGTAAAATTAAGGTACGCCAAAATGTTATAAACCCTTTATTCGCGGTAAGCTAATAAAGAGAAACTAAGATATTTATTATAGCTTTATAAGGATGTTTCTAAGCCCTATAATAAAGAAGTTAGTCTTAAGGGAAAGATAGGCATATAATATAGCTTTAACTTAGGATTATAATTCTAAGTAGAATATAAACCTCAGAATCTTACGGCGTAAGAAATCCTTCGCATTATCTTTATAAGCGGTAGTAATACTAAAAATCTTATATCCTTATTATATATACCCAATAGCAGCTTTTACGGGAACGCTATAAAGAGCGGCTTATATATAGCTTACTACAACTAGCCCTAACAAATAATAGTAGAATGAAACCACGAATGGCTTTATATTAGGGAGCTTTAGTATAGATCTTATTCGGCGTTCCTAATGTATAAGTGCTTTGCTTATAGTTACAGTTTTCTCTACCGTTAAATG
>Ga0307515_10009745_pt1 | contig 18514 bp, 6 predicted proteins | sample 17_EM_MG_FD_194513 | JGI IMG/M metagenome (GOLD analysis project Ga0307515, IMG submission 194513) | Populus trichocarpa ectomycorrhiza microbial communities from riparian zone in the Pacific Northwest, United States - 17_EM | ecosystem: Host-associated > Plants > Roots > Unclassified | place...
GCGCAATCGAGGTGTTACGGTTATAATATTTTGAGTACGGGCTCGCGACCGTCGCGCACTGATGCAGATGCAAACAACTTAAATTCACGTGATATTCTAACTTAATTAGGGAGGACCTAAACTCAATCGGTGGGGGGTGTGCGCGTATCAATTGGGGGGTGTCCGTGTATCAATTAGGGGGTGTCCCGCTACCGCTGTCCAAGATTTATAGTAGTATTTTAGGAAGTATTCTTAGCAGAATAGGGAGTTAGAGTAGCAACTTTTACTATATATTATCCGCAGACGGACAGTTAAATAGAAAGATTAAATTAGACGCTAGAACAGTATCTAAGATATTATATTAATTACGTATAGAATAATTGGGTATTGCTATTACTAGTTACATAGTTTATATATAATGTAATACTATAAGAAGGAATAGGTATATTACTATTTAAGGCAAATTATAGATATAAGTTAAGAATATTATTATTACTATAATAAGCGAAGAAAATAAGTAACATAGCTAAAGAAAGGATAAAGATACTAATAAATCTTTATATAGACCTTATAGAATTAGTAAAAAAGGTATAGAAGAGAATAAAAAGGTACTATAACGCTAAAAGATCTAAGGGACTAGATCTTAAGGAGGGAGACAAAGTATAGCTACTATATAAAAATTTTAAGAGTTAACGACTAAGAAGTTAGACTACGTTAGACTAGGACCTTTTAAAATTATATAAAGGATTTTACTAGTTACGTTTAAGTTAAACCTACTAGCTAAAATAAAGATCTACCCTATATAGTATATCGCAATACTAGAGCTAGCACACGGGAATATTAAGCTATTAGTTTACGAAGTAGACACGTATAAAGAATAAGAGGAAGACAAATAGTAAGTTTTAAAGATTATTAGTTATAAGAACATTAACAATAAAACATAGTATAAGGTTAAGTAGATAGGCTATAATAAGACTACCTAGGAACTACTGTGGTGGTGGACGCGGTCCCTCTCAGATAGGAAGTCACAATGCTGTCTGTCTGTCGGTCGGTCGGTCGTCAGTCGTAATCAATCAGTAGGAAAGCAGTCAGTAAGAAGAAGAGAAAGAATGTATTCCGGTAGGTCGTGCTCGAGAGAAGGAGAGAAGCCGAAGGCTCGATATATACAGGAAAATGCCAAGGCACTAAGTAGTGGCCCATTTTACCCCACCACACTACTAGAGAATCTAAAAAACGCTATAAGAAAGGGATAGGAGTATTAAAAGAGATTAGGTTAGGTAGTATTAATAAAAAAGAATTACTAAAGAATAAACCACCTAAGGGGGACCTAAGAAGAGTAGTTGCCAAACTACTTAAATCTGTTTCCTTCTTAGCTAAAAGAGAATCCGTTTTTTTATTACTAAGTTCCTATAAACCTTATTTTATAAGTTTCTATTTCTTAAAATAAACCTTTTTATAAACCTTCTTAAAATAAAGTAATTAAGTAGATGCCGCGATATAAGCATTTAGGGCCTTCTGTTCTGCATTATAAGAACATTCTAACTTAATAAGGGCTTAAAATAACTTACTATTAAGATAAGTAGCAGTAGATTAAATATAAAACCTTAAGATAGATTAACTAGGGGACTAGATAACTATTAAGAATAATAAAACGTATATATATAGTATTAGAAATAGAGTAAACGTTATAAGATAAACAAATATTCGCTTTAGTGCACTCTAAATAAGAGGACGGTTATTAAGAGGATAGACTTGCTAATATAATATAGACTAATCCCTTTTTCGTATAACGAGAATATAGAGATAGTATAATTTTACTAAGCAATAATATTATAGTAATAGTGTAGGCATGACGTTAGGTATATAAAGAAGAAGAAGCTTTAGGTATAATAAGCAATAATATTAACTAAATTAATTAGATGGATATTATACCTCTAATAAACAACTTAGAGATATTAAGAGTCTTTAGGGACAAAGATAGAAAGAAGGGAGATAGTATTACGGACGCTTTAAGTATAATATTATAACTATTAGGAGAGGAGTTAAAAGCAGCTAATTAGTTAATTAAGGTATAGTCTAGAATAGAGCCGATAGAACTATATAATAAGGAATAGTAACTAAGGTTATATAACGTGCTATATATTAAATAAAAGGAACGGGAGGAACTTACGTACCTTATATATAAGACGTACCTTACGTATAAGGAGGATTTCTTAGGAGTATAGTTGTATATTTAAAGGACCATAGTTCCTACCCAAATAGTTCTTCACTTTGTAGTGAATCTTAGAATATAATTAGAGTTAATTTATTGGGCTGCCACTCCACCAGTTGTTATTACGTTGTTGACTTCTTGTTTACCTATATACCTAGCCCATTGATAAGTCTACCGTAGTTCCTGCTACAAGGCTTTGTTACATACGGACCTAACCCCTAAGCGACGTGTATATATATCGCCTTACCTCCTACATAGATCCTCACACGACATCGTTTGTCAATGATATACAGTCACCTCGTACCTCGTACCTTGACAGTCGGCACATACTGTAACATTAATTAAGCAACTAAGCTAATAATACATACCCTTTCTTTCCGTTTTCTTACCTTTTTTCCTTACGTAACGTTTTAACCTTATTATATAGTTTATATATATAGCTTAATAATATCTACCTCGTTATATATTATCGTCGCTTATACTTACTCCTTAATATTAACTAAGCAACCAAGTTAACAATATATATCTTTTCTTCCTATTTCCTTACCTTCTTTCCTTACGCAATGTCTTAATTTTATTACACAGTTTATATACGTAGCTTAATAATATCTACTTCGCTATATATTATCACCGCTTGTACTTTATAATATATACCCACTAATAAGCCGTTTTACTACCACGATATATTCTCGTTTGCCTTATCCTAGTATTAACTTTCTGTAACCGACTACCGGTACTATGCTGAGACACCAGGATGCTGCCTGGAAGGCAGCATCAGCACTACCCTCGTATACCTCGTATGACTCACTACCTATGTCTTACTACCTGTTTCCGTTACCTATTGCCGACTGCAAGCGCAGTCTTCTTGTCACCATTTCATGTATATATACCACTTGATTTCCATAGATTTACAATTAAGTTGCTCGTTCAATTCCCACACACTGCAAAGCTTACATTTTCTATAGGTATCTTGTAGTTATATGCATCGCATATTCAGTACATACGGTCGCTAAAGGCGAATTGTGGCTACCGATACGCGTTCTGTATGGGTAAAAGTGTGGTACCGCCGACCCCATCGGTGACCCCGCCGAGCTACACGCCGCCTATAGTCACATAGAGCCCGCAACCTTGCCTCGTTCCCAGACCTTCTGCCGAGGTTCTACCACTACGCTAAACTGTTTCAAGAAAACCCTCTGTTAGAAGGCCTGGAGGTACCGTTTGAAGTAGTAGCTAAATTGTATAGATACCCGCAACTCTTATAGAAATTTCTAGTAAGTAGAAGTACTAAAAGAAGGCCAGTAAAGAAGACTACGTCATTTTTTAAGCCCGATTTTTGGTGGGCGGGTTATTATCGTACTTCAAGCGATTGCAAATAAAGGCTTGGCAGCCAGAGGAGGCTCTCACGGCTCTGCGTACGGAGCCTCTTCTCAACGACGATGACGACGACGATGACGATGACGACAACGACAGTAAACAGTACCCTCCGTCGTAGGGCTTTATATAGAGCCTTCCTACAGAGTTTTATATTTATATTTAGGTTGGTAGAGGTTTTAGGGGGCTTTAAACGTATTTGAGGTCAAGACTCGTGTACATGTACAGCCTTGTTTAACAACCTTAAACCGAAATGCAGCAACATCCACAGGGCCGATTTTAATAATTTTTGCAGCGTTTAATTCATCGTGTAAACATCTAAACATCACGTCGCCCAATTGTTGACAAAAGCGTTGTGGTGGTGGTTAATTGAGCAATTAGAATTTAGTATGGTGTGACTTTTTGTATGAGGATCGCTTACAACTTGCGGGCGAGATTGTAAGAAAAATTCAAACTGTACTCTAGACGTTTCCACCATATAAGCTTATGTAAGCCGGCTTGTAATTGGTGGACATCTGGTAACGAGATAACCGCAACCTTAAAAACACCTAGCTTATTAATAATTAATTAATTGATCGCCTATATCTCGCCTTTTATCTAAAGCTTTAAAGTTTTTAAGCTTCCGATGATAAAATTTATGATACTTTGGTGGGCGGCGAGCCAAACTTCCTAATTAGGAAGGTGCAAGAACTTTTGTTCCGTATTTTGCTGGGCAATAAGGGAAGCGACGATGGCACAGCAACGCCTATCAGCAAGCACAGATTTCCAGCGTACTATACTCAGAAGAAAGTTCATGCATGTGTTAGCAAAAAACAGTCCGAATTCAAAGCCGGAGTAGATTTGATTCGTGTCCTATGCTTATCGATAAGCTCCAGCCAATTAGATCGTTGGGATTTTAGAGCCGTGATGAGGAATATGAAGCTCTGACAAAGAGCTCGAATTTGGGCAGCTGCCAAGGCTCCGGAGGTAGTTCCTTCGCTACACGAGTTGGAGGAACGACGTATTTGGTAGGTTGGACGATATCAGGATCAAGAAAAGCACGATTAGAAGGTATGGTGGTTGATTGATTAATGACTAAATTAATCTGTATTATCTGCGAAGCTTCTGCGCAGCTCTGATTCTGGTGTTTCGCACGTCTGTAGTGGGACATCAACGTTGCATGGGATATCCAGCAGCATGAGAATGAGCTAGAGGGATCTGCGAGATCTGCCGGAACTTTTGTTTACGGCTTGAAGGCCTGATCCCGACTTAGATGATATTGGTCGGCTTTCTAGACCGTGTAGATCTTTGACGCTTGGATTACTGTATCAAGGCTTGATGTCGACCGACTTAGTGCGTCCACAGAATCTGTTACCGTATGCCAAGATCGGGAAGATTCTTGGATGTACATGGGGGCGCATCCCAAAATTTGCACGGTCATTTCATCGGGGGCTCTGACGGAGAATTGGGAGGGTTGCTTTTGACTCGTCTTAATTCGCCGGCATGCTTGCAGATGTTCCATAAGTCGGAGCGCCGATATGTGACCTTCTGTGTCCTAATGGGCGGATAGCGGGGCGGTGGTACTAGCAAGCCCAACTAGTCTTAGTGCCCAGGTCTCTGCCATCGAGTTCTTTTAGCAGTGCCCTTCCCCACCACTGATTCCATCGTCTCAAGACTATCATCTCAAGACTATCATCTCAATTGTTTCGTTTCACCATGACTCAGCCCGACGACGTCAATGTAGGCACATCTAATGGCATTATCCAGCAACAGCTTGCACGAAGCAACAACTCTGAGGTTGAAGTTCCAGAACCCGAATCTTCCTTGCCGCCTGTCGACACAGGGAAGGATGCGTGGCTATTCTTGGTCGCTTGTTGGGCTGTTGAGGCTTTAGTATTTGGTGAGTACTTGCCAGCACATTCATATTCATCCTCCATACTAACCCGAGCCCAACTAGGCTTCGGCTTTTCATTCGGCGTCTTCCAGGACTTCTACAGTAATCGTGAGCCATTTGCACATTCAGGGCATATTGCTGTTATCGGAACCACCACGATGGTGAGCGAACCCGAGCAACTCGCCTCATTGCCACAGAGACTGACAAGGACACCAGGGAACGATATACGCAGGAACACCCTTCGTTCTTGTCCTATGCCGCCTCTACCCTCGCCGGGCTCCATGGTTCACGCCGGCGGGCCTCTTTATCACTTCCTTGTCCATGGCAATAAGCTCCTCGTGCAACAGCGTGCCTCAGCTTATCGGAACACAGGGGATCCTTTTTGGCATCGGTGGTTGTTTCGCTTACTGTCCCTGTGTACTATATATTGACGAGTGGTTTGCCCGACGCAAAGGCATGGCCTATGGTATCGTGTGGAGCGCCGCAGGGTTTGGAGGTGTCGTCTTCCCTCTACTCATCGAAACTCTCCTTAATACCGTTGGGTTCCGGACAACCATGAGAATCTGGGCTGGTGTTCTCTTTGCATGCTCGGCCCCTCTGACCTTCCTCGTCAAGCCCCGATTGCCGTACTCAGCTAATACGCACGTAAAGCCGTTCAACATGCGATACGTCACATCCAAATCGTTTGTCCTACATCAAGTGGCCAATATTATTCAGGCGACTGGATACTTCCTCCCAGGCATCTACCTACCAAGCTACGCCCGCACGGTTTTCGGCGCTTCGACTTTCTTGTCAGCATTGACACTCATACTGGTCAATATAACCGCGACGATCGGTCTTGTAATCATGGGCTCACTAAGTGACAAGCTCCGTGTCACAACGTGCACAATCATCTCGGCGATGGGTGCGGCTATATCAGCCTTACTCATTTGGGGGTTTGCAGCATCTCTACCAGTCTTGTACGTGTTCTGCATCTTTTACGGCCTGTTCGCGGGGTCTTGGACATCGATATGGCCGGGAATCATGAAAGAAGTTTCCGAGAGCGGTGGGAACGGAGGTCACGGCCATGTTGACCCAGTAATGGTGTACGGCCACCTGTGCATAGGGAGGGGAATCGGGAATGTCATATCTGGACCTTTGAGTGGCGCGCTTGTCATGGGTATGCCGTGGCGGGGACAGGCTGTGGCAGGCTACGGAAGTGGATACGGCATTTTGATCCTGTACACTGGCCTGACGGGCCTTTTGAGTGGAATTAACTTCCTTTTGAACAGAGAGCCACGTCGCATCCGCTTAGAATAACTGACATTGTCTATTGGAGAGTGCGGAAAAGAATTGTATCTTTAGATCGAGAAGCATTTGTAGATAGAGGCGCAATTGTAGGTCGCAGAGCTTCGGGCAAGCAGTTAGCTGTTTATATCCTTCAAAAACAAGAGAAGCTTCCTATAGATGCATCCAACTCACTACTCGTTAACAATAATTCTTTAATAAATTTCGCCATCAACTGACGGAAGTTAAGAATTCATACTTCAGAACTAGATAGTATAATAACAACTTTTAACAGATAAGAACAAGGGAGGGAGCAATATGCAAGAACGCGGGAGATTGAGACTTTGAAGTCTGAGATGACAGTCCCTTTGCCATAATAACGCGGCGAAAATTATCTAAGATCTGTTCCACACCAAACGTAGGGCTCCAAGCCCCGCTATTTCCGTTCCCAAGGACAACCTGGAAGGTGGTGTCTGCAGTTTTGATAGCAATCCACGCTGACGAATCAAGTTGAGTTCCTTCTGAATTTTGATGTACTTGAGGGAACAGATATACACCAAGACCTGGACGCGCATTTCTACGTCTAGGTTCTCCAAGCCCTCCAGTCGGAGCGCGGGGAGCGTCTGTGCCTCCTCGAGCTGCAAATCCTGCATTGTGAGCTTCACGCACAGTATTTCATACATGCTGCTCACATTCATGTTGCAGGAAAGCAACTGCAGTGCCATATCTGTGTCAATTTTTTCGCCCCGGCCCATTGTGCTACCCGCGTGGCGGGATGTTGTACCTCCCAAGTATGATAAACTGCAATCTGGTGCATATCTAGGACGCGATAAAAACCCTAAAAGCTCTAAGAAGATGTCTGAATGCTGTAAAGTCTTTACCAGCATGCTTTTCTCGTCGCCTCGGGATCGATTCGTCACCCTGGCATCCTAGAGATCGTGCGACACTCTGGTGTTGAAATCTATTAGCTCGTTCATGATTGTCCTGTTTGCTTCCATTTGCGGCGTTTGTGTGCCGGAAAGAGTTGAGGACGAGAAACGTGGCAAGCTATTCCAAAACAGATTATCGCTCTGCTGTGGTGTTTGGTTGAACTGGGTTGCTTCGGGTATGCTGGTCATGGCCTCCATGGAAGTTCTGCTGTCCGGGGTGTGATTTGCAAATGAAACGGTGACATCGCTCGTCGGCGGCCCATCTGTGGCGCTAGTCTGATTATGGTCTAGATTGTGCATTGCGGCTCCCTCCGGATCTACCATTTTGCTCAGTTCGTGCCATTGAAAGTCAATTTCATGGGATGGCAACAATCCATCTTCGGCTGTGGAACCTGCTGGCATGGAAGACAATGACGGCATCTCGGTTGCGATATGCTCAGATTGATGTTCCAGTAGGGTAGTGTGGTGCTGCTCGTCTACGCTCCCGAGAGTTTCAGGAACTGGGTAACTATTGTTTGCTTCGACCGAAGGTTCTGGAGGCCGTTTCCGATTCCTTTAGGTTAACCTGTCTGTATTCTCATTCTGATGCTGCTGTGCCTCGAGAGTTGTGATGCGTCTGGCCTCTGCCTGCCAGCATCGACGGCATTGTTGCAGTTGCGCAATGCCCCGGTGGTGGGACCGCTCGCAACGCGTCTTCATCCCTCTGCATCGGTCGCACGCTGATCATCGACTGATATCCTCAAAGCGCAGTCCATTATCGATGTCTTCGTCCTGGCCCTGATCTCGCATAATCCAGGGAATATGGGACTCGTCGGCTAAGCCACTTCAGTGTATCCGCAGGCAGTTTGTACCTTGCAACCGATATACGATCGATTCGGCGAGCTCCAATGCCAGTTCAACTTTATAATCGAAGCTGTAAATTCGAAATGAGAAGAGCGAAAACAATGTCGTCGAGTCAAGCAAGTCCATTGACGCCTTTGACAAACTTCGTCGATACTGGAACAATAACAGTGTGCAAGTAAAGACAAGATTGTAGTTGCAGTTGTTTTCCAAATTCCTGGCACTAGGATGTCCGTTCAGAAACCAGACATGTTTATGGCAGGATTGCTGAGGTGTATCGCGTCATGTGTTGAGGGGGCGGCGTAGGTCCATGCAAGCTCGACACATCTGATCAAGTGCTCTTATCTAAGAATAGGCTTCTGCTTACTGCGGGAACGTGGACGAGACGGGGCTATCACGAAAATGTGGGGCATCGTGCTGTTCACGATCCTCATCCGGTGCCTAGAGAGACATGGACGTCATGGGTCCAGAAAGCCGTCGCGGCAATATCTGTCATCCAATTCTGTGCCCTCGGCTTCCAAGGGACTGTAGAACTCGATACGGAGGTGTGTCCAATCGTAGGAAAGAAAGAAAGCTCAGTCATGGCTTCCGGGCGTGCTTCGGCGAGAAGCCACAGTAAGGTATGATCTCCCATTCTCCCTTCGTTTGAGCAGTCGGCTGTCCATAATTTGTGCGTGCGGCGGTCGGAAGACGTGGCACCGATGGGATCCCCAGCCTCAGAGCTCGCGCCTACATGCGGTAGTGATAGGCCTATGCGATTGCAGCGGCCTACAGGCCTAAAACGCTTTGCTTCATCACATCGTGCCATGGCGAGGTGGATCTCGTGAAAATGGAGATGGCGAAGGTCGGATCCCGTGTTTTCACAGTATCGCACCGCTTCCGGGCGGCGAGAAGCCGTACAAGGCATTGTCCGGACAGCAGAGCAGGTTTCTAGAGAACTCCTCATGGTGCAACACAATCAAAGTGCCTCAAATGTCGATGGTTTCCCTCTCGGCCTGTTGCGTCCGTGTTGGGTTGGGAAAGCGTTGACCTCTACGTCTTCCCTCGAGCTTATCACCTGCGACCTCCGCATCGGCCCGAGCCTATCAAAGAATCTATCTTCCTCGCCAGCAGCATGACTGGCTGGCCCTAGGCTGGAGCCAAGGCAGGCCGGGTACTCGATAAGCGGCAAGCTAATATTGTTTTGTCTGGAGGGTCTGGGAGGAGAGGCAACATCGTTTGCGATTGAGTTGGGGTTCCGCTCGCAGAGGCAAAGGGGGAAGCCTTTAGGAGGGGCTGGAAACCTTGATGAATTAGCTAGGCTGTTATCTTGGTGGATTGGATGCCTACCTTTGTGATATTATTCTAACATAATGTGACGGGTAGACAATAAAGACGTGTTGGATACAGTGCAGTTGATAGTTCTCTTGACGCTGTGATGTGAGGATGGATTTGACTTTGGTCTGTGCAGCTGCGAAGCGATGCCAAGCAGGATGGCATGTGTTAGCTTGAACCAATTGAGGGACATCGTCAAAGCGCTCACCAGGAACCCTGTCTGCCACCTTCTAATCACCAGCGCCTCCAACCTGGCTGATTTTAGTCCCTTTCTATTTTAAGTTAAGCCATTCATCGCATCTTACCAAGGGCCTAAACGAATCCCTGCTGGCATCAACGTGAAGTAAAGAATAGATAACTTCATCAATTACACCGCCACAATGGTTCGTAACTACATCTCTAATGATTTAGATCTTGTACAGCCTACTCAATATCCTCCTTCCAAAAGTCGGGTCGCGAAAAAGCCACCGGCACCTTCCTTTGAGCCTCTTCCCATCTACGAAGCCTTGGTTTTCTGGCAGAACGATTGACCGCCTGAGTATTCAGCTTCCTGATTGGTGTGCACGTTTTATCAATGCAAGGGCTACAAAGTAGCGACTAATTTACTCAACAATCAGCCCTCATTGAGGGTAAATAGGTCAATGAGCACTCAACAACAGGCATCGCAACTGCGTTGGTAGTGCATTCTTCCACCCGTGCTGCATTAATTTGACTGACATACCGTCGCACAGACTGCTCATCGATTAGTGGAACGGGGTAATCGTTGTTCCCGAACACATGTTCTCCAACAGGCGAGCCCGTAACCATGGCAGCCGCTTTTTTGTCAGTGACACTGTCGAGCAGAGCAGCGATGCGAGCCAGTGGGCTTGAGATAAGTGCAGCAGCATGGGCCAATGCCCGTTTCCGCCATGTGGAAAATGGTACGATCTCCTGCCCAACACTGGCGGCACTCATCAGCTTGAAGTAGTGGTTGAAGCTTGGTGCACGCGCATTCGCAAAGTCGTAGTCCCGGCCGATTCGATGCACATCTTGGGTCATCACGGCAACGATGGTCTTGCACAGGTAATCGATGGGCAGCACGGCCGACATGTCGGCGTCCAATGATGGAAAGGCGCCCATTTCTAGACACCCGGAGATGAGGTTGTGCAAGAAGTCGCCGCGGTCGAGACGGAAGTGACCGGTGGCGGACGAGGCGGTGACAAAGGGCAAGCGGTAAACGGATGCCCTGGAGCCACGCCAACGTGCCGCTGCCACCATGCGCTCCGCCATATATTTCGAGGTAGCATAGCCGTATTCCTGGTCTTTCTCTGTGATCTCGTAGCCCATGTACTTGGGTAGCGTGGACATGGTGGAGACGAGGTGCACTGACTTACCACGGCCACACGAGGCCAGGCGCAAAATCTCGTGGGCACTTACGATGTTGGGGCCGACATAGTCTTCCAGCGGGCGCATCCAGTCGACAAGTGCGCCCGAATGGCAGATGGTATCAACATAGTTCGCCAAGTTTTCGAACGCTTCTTGGGACAGGCCGAGAAGGGGCTGTGACATGTCGCCAACAACGGGATGGAGCAGCGACGTGTATTCGTGCTTCCAGAGGCCGTAGCTAGCGAGCGTACCCGACAAACGCTGCATGGCTTGATCGACACTGTCGGCGCGCACCAAGCAATGGGCGGCGATACCCAGCTCGAGCAGCTCATGCACAATGAAGGCGCCGACGAAGCCTGTGGCACCCGTGACAAAGACGGAGTGGGGAGGTACGGTGGTATGGGGGGCGTTGTCGAACCTGAAGTTGGCGTCCAGACAGCCCTTCTCGATGGCAGCCATGTTGAGCCAAGGCGGCTCAAACACCAACCCGGTGGGGGGAGTGCTGCTGTTGCAGGAAGAATCAGACTCGGCCTCTCGCAGCTTGAAGAGCAGGAATCGGCTGAGGGCCTTGAGGTTTGGGTGCTGCAACGCGACGCTTGCGGCCAGCGTTAGGCCGGTCAGGTTAGCTAGCTGGTTGCGCATCAGAACTGCGGTCAACGAGTCGATTCCGATGTCCTGCAAGGGGCGATCGATATCCACATCACCCGGCAGTGCAAAGCCTAATGTCTTGGCCACGGTTTCTCGGACCATGCCTAGCACAATGTTAGGGTGCTGCTCAGGGGCCGCTTTGCTCAGCACCTCGCGCAAATCCCAGCTTTGGTGGACCCGTCTACCGCTCTGGCGCAGCAGCGAGCAGAACAAAGGCGGTATGCCGCCTTGCTCCTCGTAGTAGCTCTGGAGGCGTTCGGGATCCAAAGCTGCGGCCACGGTGAGGGCACGACCGCTGCGCACGGCCGTCTCGAACAGCTGCAGGCCCTCCTCCGGCGAGAGCATGTCGAGGCCGAGGTGAGTGAGGCGGGCAAGGGTCGTTCCGACGATCCTGGCCGCCATGCCCTCGCCCTTCCAGGTGCCGTATGCCAGCGAGGTGGCGGGCAGGCCCTGGGCATGGCGCAGGTGCGCGAGCGCATCGAGAAACGTGTTGGCAGCAGCGTAGTTGCCATGACCCGGCATGCCCATGATGCCGGAGATGGAAGAAAACATGACAAACATGTCCATGTCCATGTCGCGAGTCAGCTGGTGCAGATGCCAGGCACCGTCCACCTTGGGCGCGAAGGCCGTGACGCATCGCTGCGGGGTCAAGGCGGTAAGGACGCCGTTGTCCTGCGCACCAGCTGCATGAACCACGCCGCGCAGCGGCCGGTCCTTGTTGAAGGCTGCCATGATTGCTTTCACACTGTCGAAGTCTGCCATATTGCAGGCTATGATGGTGGCCTTGGCGCCGAGCCCAGCGAGTGCAGCTACCAATTCGGCCGCACCGGGGGATGCCATACCGCGGCGCGAGGTCAGCACCAGGTCGCGAATGCTGTGTGCACTCGCCAGCCAGCGGGCGACGCGCTGACCAAGATCGCCGAGCCCGCCTGTGATGAGCACCGCACCGTCCCACCGCAGGAGTGGCTGCTGCGCCGGCTGCGGGACCGGGCCGACGCGCTGCATCCGCGGTACCAGCACCAGCTCCTGGCGCACGGCGCATTCTGGCTCAGCTGCCAACATTAACGCTGGGGCGAGGGCATTAGGTGCAGTCGTCTCTGTATCTATATCTATTAACCGCAGGCGTAGTTCTGGGTGTTCACTTCGGGCGGTGCGCATCAGGCCCCACAGCGGCCCGGCCCCGAGCCCCGTTACCAGGTCGTCGCCCCCGCCGGCACCCACTGCACAGCGGGTGACCCACACCAGCGGCGGCGCAAACTGAGTCTGTGCTGCCGTTTGCAGCTGCGTTAGCGCTTTTGCGGCCAAGTCACGCGCCAGGCCTGCGACGTCGTCAACGTCCGAGTCCCACAGACACAGCAGACCGTGAAGCTCCCCAGCCTCTTGAAGACTTCCAACCTCGCGCACCTCAATGCCAGCCCGTGCCAAAGTCGTCTTCACCGCGCAGGCCCATGTCCCAGCCACATTCCCGGTAGGGCACAGCAGACCCCACAAGCCGCCCGGGGCGACGTCGCCGGTGTTGGCCTCCTGCCAGCTGATCTCGAGGTGGAAGCGGTCCACGCTGACTTGGGCTGGGTGCTGCTGTTGCGCGCGGCCAACGCCATTGGTATTGGGAGTGTTCGCGTCCATGTCTCGCGCGGGTGGGAAGCGCTCCCTCTGGAAGGCATACGTCGGTAGCTCCACGCGTTCGCAGCCGAAAGGTTCAAAGAAACTCGTCCAGTTGATGGGCACGTGCCGCACATGCAAATCTGTGAGGCTGCGCTGCACCACCAACGCGCCGTGCCTGCCAGGAACGAGTGACGGCATCCAGGCAAGCGATTCGTCGGCGGCGAGGCACGCCGCGCCCATGCCGGCCAACACAGGCTGCGGGCCCAGCTCGAGGAAGACGCTGACGCCCTGTTGGTAGAGGGTCTGAATGCCATCGGCAAAGCGAACAGTCCCGCGTGCCTGGCGGACCCAATAGTCGGCTCTTTCGAGCTCGCCCGTTGCAGCCAGCTTGCCGGTCAGGCTGCTGACCACGGGCAATCGTGGTGGGTGAAATCGCACCGTCTCAGCCACCGCTTGGAAAGCTGCCAGCATGTTGTCCATATGGTGCGAGTGGAAGGCGTGCGACACGTCGAGTAACTTCATCTTGCGGCCCTGCGCAGTGAAATGGACCGCCACGGCCTCGATCGCATCAGAATCGCCGGATGCGACCGTCTGCGTCGGTGTGTTGTGGCCCGCGATGTCGACCTTGCTGACGAGGCCGAGTACCTGAATCGCCCTGGTCACCTCCTCTGCGCCAGCTTCCAGCGAAATCATACTGCCACGACTAGAAACGGCCTGCATCAGTCGCCCCCGTGCTGCGACGAGACGACAGGCATCGGCGAGGTCCAGGACGCCGGTCACGTGTGCGGCAGCGAGCTCACCCACACTATGGCCGAGCGCCAGATCTGGTTGCACGCCCCAGCTCTTCCAGAGACGCCACAGGGCTACCTCCAAGGCGAAGAGCGCGGGCTGTGCGAAGTCGGTGCGCTGCAGCAGCGCGGCGGTGTTGCCACCGGAAGCTGCCTGCATTACATGTATCAGCGGGGTCTCTAGTTCGGTGAAGTGGGACGTTATCTCGTCCAATGTGTCGCGGAACACAGGGTAGACTTCGTAGAGGTCCTTCCCCATGCCCGCGACTTGACTGCCCTGGCCGGTAAACAGCATGGCCAGGCGTGGCTGCACGACATGGTTAGTGGCCGGCAGTGCGCTTGAAACTGAGCCCAGTCCCTCCAAAAGCGCAGCCTTGTCCTTGGCCATAACCACGAGTCGCCGTCGGAAGTGGCTGCGGGTGGTCGCCAGCGAGTAGGCCACCTCGCCGAGACGATCTTGTCCAGGGCTGCTCGTGCTCTTGATGTACCGTTGAAGCTTTTCAGCCTGTTGGCACAGGGCAGCATCGCTATGGCCGGACAGGAGAAATGGAATCTCGGGCGGCAATAGGGTCGACAGCGGCGTGGAATCCACACTCGGTAACAAGGGCTCCTCCACGATGGCATGCGCGTTGGTCCCGCCGATGCCAAATGCGCTGATGCCTGCCCGTCGCGGCCGGCCGACTGTCGACAACCAGGGCTGGCTCTCCTGCACGAGCGCCATATGGGCGCTGTGCCAGTCGACGGCCGACGTAGGTGTTTCCGCATGCAACGTCCGGGGAATCTTATTGTTTTTCATCGCCAGGATGACTTTAAGCATCCCCGCCAGGCCGGCCGCCGCCTGTGTATGTCCAAGGTTCGACTTCGCCGAGCCAACCCACAGCGGCCCTCCCGCGACGGGCCGGCTTCCACCGAAGACGCCCGCCAGCGCCACACCCTCAATCGGATCGCCCAGCTTCGTTCCTGTGCCGTGTGCTTCGATGTAGTCGATATCGCCCGGCGTCAGCCCCGACAGCGCCAGCGCCGTGCGCACCAGCCGCTGCTGTGCTGGCCCGCTCGGCACCGTGAGTCCCGCGGCGCTCCTTCCCCCGTGGTTCACAGCGGTCCCGCGCAGCACCGCATGCACCGCGTCGCCGTCGCGGACGGCGTCGCTCAGCCGCTTCAGCACCACCGCTGTGCAGCCCTCAGCCCAGCCCGTGCCCTGCGTGTCGGCCGCAAACGCCCGGCACCGCCCGTCCACCGACATGCCCCGGAGCCGGCTGAACTCGACGTGCATGCCTGGGGTGAGCAGGAGCGTCACGCCGCCAGACACGGCCATGTCACACTCGCCCTGACGGAGCGCATTGCACGCCAGGTGTGTCGTCACCAGCGATGACGAGCACGCAGTGTCCACTGTCAGAGTCGGGCCCTCGAGGCCCAGCGCGTACGAGACACGCCCGGACATAGTGCCTCCAGCGGAGCCTGTCACTGCGTACCCGTCGAGATCCGCTAGCGCTGGCGCGCACGAGTGTGCTGAGATGTTGCACACGCCTATGTAGACGCCCGTCTGGCTGCCGCGCAGCTGCTCGCCTGTGTAGCCCGCGCGCTCGAATCCCTCCCAGCACGTCTCTAAGAGAACGCGCTGGGCCGGGTCCATGGCACGTGCCTCTTTTGGCGAGATGCCAAAGAAGGACGCGTCGAAGTCATCGACCGAGCTGAGGAACCCGCCCCGTCGGCAGTACGACTTTCCCTTGGCGTCTGGGTCGTTGTCGTAGAGGCTTTTCGCGTCCCAGCGGTCCTCTGGCACGTCGCTGGTGACGTCGGCGCCGCGCTTGAGCAGCTCCCAGTACTCTTCCGGCGTAGTTACGTCGCCGGGGAGTCGGCACGCCATGGAGACGACGGCAATGCCCTCATTGTCTTGCACACGAGGTCGCGGGAGCACACATTCGGCCTTGGTCTTCTCCGCCCCGTCCAGGTATGCCGCCAGTGTCTTGACGGTATAGTGCTCAAACAGCCGGGCTGCGGACAAAGGCCGACCCAGGAGCTTCTCCGCCTCCTTTTGCACTCGAACCACGCGCACAGAGTCGCCGCCGATCTCAAAGAAATTGTCATGGATGCCGATGCGGTTGTGGCCCAGGACGCTCGACCAGATAAGCTGGATGCTGCACTCCATCTCGGTCATCGGCCGGCCCGTGACAGGTAGCTCTGCCTCGGTCGGATCCGGGAGCGCCTTGCGGTCGATCTTATTATTAAGTGTCATGGGAAAGGTTGCCATCTCGACGAAGAACGCCGGCATCATATACGCCGGCAGCCGCTCGGCCAGCCATGGACGCAGCACACTCCCGAGCGCTGGCTTGAGCGCCTCTGCGGGAACAGGTATGCTCGCACCCCGCACGCAGTACGCAACAAGCCTGTCATCCCTGCTAATCACGACTGCCTCCGACATGTCGCTATGGTCGGTGATGGCGGCCTCAATGTCGCCCAACTCGACCCTATGACCACGGATCTTGACCTGCCCGTCCGCGCGACCCAACACATTCAGCCTCTCTGCATCCTCGAAACGAGCAATGTCGCCCGTGCGGTACAGGAGGCCCTTATGGAAGGGATCGTCGAGGAAGCGCGACCGAGTGATCTCGGGCTTATTGTGGTAGCCCCTGGCCAGGCCAGCGCCGCCTATATACAGCTCGCCATCGCTCCCTGGTGGCACTGGCGAAAGGTCCTCACCGAGCACATAGAGTCTGTAGTTGGCAATGGGCCTGCCAATGACCACCTCTTGACCCTGGCGCACCTTCCAGACGCTTGCCCACACCGTCGTCTCGGTCGGACCGTACATGTTCCACACTGACTCCGCGCAGGGGAGTAGTCGTTCGGCCAGCCGCTGGGGCAGCGCGTCGCCGCCGCATAGGATTTTGGAGAGACGGAGATCCTCTTGCCAGCCCGCTTCCAGTAGCATCTGCCAGGTCGCAGGTGTGCCCTGCATCATGGTGATGCCATGGTGCTGAATTAGCCCGAGCAGCGCGGTCGGGTCCTTGATATTGTGTGTCTGGGCCACGACCGTCGTCGCGCCGCAGAGCAGCGGCAGGAACAGCTCCAATAATGCAATGTCGAAAGAGATGGTCGTTACAGCAAGCAGCCGGTCTGTTTCGCTGCATCCTGGCTCCCGCTGCATCGAGTACAGCAGGTTACACAAGGCCCCGTGGCTAATCTCCACCCCCTTAGGCTTTCCGGTTGAGCCGGATGTGTAAATTACGTATGCGAGGTCCTCTGCCCGCACGTTCGCTTCAAGGTTTCTTTGCTCGACGTCCGAGTTCGCCGTGTTATTTCGAGCCTCGTCCATGTTCAAACACGCGCCTTCCCAGAATGGCAACGCATCTTGCGTGCTGGCTCCGACAATGACGAGCTTCGGTCCGGCATCGTTTATCATGTGCCCAATGCGATCTGCAGGGAAGGCCGGGTCGATGGGCACAAACGCGGCACCCGTCTTCAACACGGCCAGCAGCACCACAACGAGGTCGACAGAGCGGTCCAAGGCAACGCCGACGAGGTCGCCGCACCCGATGCCTCGTTCCTCCAAGACGCGGGCAAAACAATTCGCGCGCGTATTGAGACCACGGTAGGTTAGTTCCCTGTCACCACATATTAGGGCAGTCTTTTCTGAGTAGCTGTCCGTGGCGTTCTGAAGGAGGTGGTGTAGACAGTGTCCCAACTTCGTGGTGTCGTCGGTGGCATTGAATTGCTTGATCGCCATCTGGTGGTCTGCAGCCGAAATAGTGCTCATCTTTCCTCTAAGTCAAAGGTTGTGGTTTACTTATGCTATATAAAGTTGATAAGAAGCTGCTTAAATATACCTCACCTGTTGTCGCTCATGGCTAGTTGAGAGTCCCATGCCTCCGGCTCGACAGTATGACACGATACGTATGCCTATGCACAGAGCGGTGGCCGGGGCCCGGGTCTGGATGTGCTACGGCTGATCCCCAGTTCTCGTCCCACTCCGATGGCCTACAGTCTGTAAGACCTCCAGTGTTCCCCCCCCCCCCCTGTGTGCGCGCGCAACACAGCAATTTCGGTAATCACTAGACAAGTGCACCATCCAGCGTAGATACTATGCGCTTGCTAAAAGGGCCGTGCACCGGTAAGAAAGGTAAAGCCTTTAATTTTTTAAGCTTAATTAGAAGAGTTAAACTGAAATTCTCTAGTGCGTACAAAGCGAAATTACCGTGTGTTGCGCGCGCACACAAGGGGGTGACACTGGAGGTCTTACAGACTGTAGGTGAGATTTCCATGCCTCCGACTCAGCAGTATGATCTGATCCGTGCATGCCTATGTATCCCTTCCGCTGGTGTATTTC
>Ga0307515_10009746_pt1 | contig 18513 bp, 11 predicted proteins | sample 17_EM_MG_FD_194513 | JGI IMG/M metagenome (GOLD analysis project Ga0307515, IMG submission 194513) | Populus trichocarpa ectomycorrhiza microbial communities from riparian zone in the Pacific Northwest, United States - 17_EM | ecosystem: Host-associated > Plants > Roots > Unclassified | place...
TGGCTGCATCCCCCCATCCCGGTTGGGTCAATTCATCAAGTCTCATCTGCTTCTGCCGAAAGCTCTCCATGCCGTGCTGTACCGTTTTAGTGATTGTGCCCATCACCCAGCCAGGTTCATCATCATCACTGAGTTTGCTGAGCTCTGTATCTTCTTCATCATCTTCCTCGTCTTCCCCATCCTGCTCATCATCGGAACTTGCAAGATCGCTCAGACTGTCTCCGATAGCATTCAACATCTCTTCAAACGTTGTTTCTGGCTTTCCAGTTGTGGCGCATTCGTTCTCAGCAGTCGTCATATCTCGCATAAGCACTGTCTCTGCGTCTTGAACTCGCTTTCTTGCCACAGCGGTCTCTCTCTCCACAAAATCCTCGATCCATTTCTCTTTCTCTTCATTGCTTAAAAAATGTGTTTCCTGTCTTTTCTCCGCCGCAAGCTTCTTTTTGGATCGCAAGCTGCGCAATGCTCCCAATGCTTGGACCCTTTCTGCCACCAAGCCGCTCTTGCCTTCATTCGTTTGATGATGTCGATGTGTGGAATGCTTTGTCGATTTACCGTATTTGCCCGCCGGAAGTGGAGAAATGATCTTTTTGGGAGCATTGACCATTGTATCGTGTGTTGACCTTGTTGTTGGGCGTGATGTTGGATGTTGCAAGATATGGACCACATCGAGGCAAGCCGAGTCTTTTATGTCAAGGTTCGTACGTTTGATCAACTCGAACAAAGCAAAATCTGTGTTTTGACCGTCATTTCCGTTGGAATAGTAACACTAATCATACGTTATGACATGATAGTTAGCGTATGTTTCATGTAAGATCCCGGCTATCTGTTGAGACAAACATCAGCAGACGACCTTACCGTCGCAGAATTTCCTTTTTATATCTATCAAACACGCGATATCAGCTGTCGTTCACTTCAATGTATCCCTGCACACAAACTAACAAACCAACATCATCGGACCGACTTACTGCAAATCGCGGGACCGTTGGAATCACTTCCAACTTGTAGCGATGCGCAGCAGGATGTATCTTGAGTAGAACGTGCAAGTTGCCAGTCATTCATTCCCTTGTGACCTGTAGCTTACTATATAATCCTCAGGACTTTCCACTTTTCGTTATCATCTTCCTCACCTTTTCCACAACAGCAAGTCATGGCTCCACAAACACCTCAGCCCGGTGTGATTCAATCCGAATCGAGCCGAACAGCGGGCGCTTCATCCAATGCACCCCTGGCTGAGACACAGCTGCAACGCAGACACCAGTTAGTCCACCGCAACGCTGCAATTTCAGCCACCAAAAATATGGCCCAGGACGCACATGTAAAAAAAGTACGTCCAACCGGACGCAGCAATAATAGGCAGCAACATGCTATCGGATGTGAGTAGCTCCATATCGATATAGAAGGCAGTCAACTCACAATAAAATGTACAGCTGGTGTACGTAGAGAGCTCCGTGACCAATTTATCGCTGCCCGTAATGGCAAACCTCCATGGTCGACGAAGGCATTTATCCGCACGGTCCGCGAAATCGAACATCATGATGTAGTCAGCTCTGGGATTTTCGCGGACGAACTTCGTGATAAAGGTCCCCGGGAGTGGACTGAACAGGCTTTAAAGACTCTAGACGACGCTACGGAGTCGTATATGGTTGAGGTAATAGCCGAAGCTTCGATTTAGAAGAAGCAACTAATTTCTTGTAGGTTTTCAACATGTCTGCAACTATGGCGAGGCAAGGAGGTCGGGTACAGCAGGAACAGTCCGACATGCGCCTGGCCTTGAATATGGCGAAAATGGCTCAAGGCGGGTTTTCGCGCGCTGCAATGGAGGAAACACAGCAACTAATTAAGAAACCTCGCGCTGAAGTCCGAGAAGAGAAGAAGCGAGGAGTTGAGTTTCCTGGGCATCAGAAGGTGAAGGCTGCGATGGAAAGACACCTGGCAATGGTTTACAAAAATCATACGGCCGGCTGCCTTCCATGCCAAAATGGTACAGCAAAGAATCCGGTGACCCGCTGGAGGCGCAATGGAACCGCCGCACCTCCTCCAGAACCGGCAGCACCTCCGCCCGGAACGCCACCTGCGCCACCAGGTGACGCTGAGGGAAACGAAAGAGATGAAATAGAAGGTATGCCATCCAGCTGTGTGTATATGCATTCTCCACTTCCAAACACTCAATTTTTCAATCATAATGCATTTGCCAAGGAAAGCAAGCGCGATAATGATTTTATTCCAGATTTGCTGAGTACACTATCTGCTGCGTGGAAATACCGCTGACATTGATTTTGCAGACGACAACAGCCTTTTGGGCGAATGTGAGGGTAGGGATGAGCATTGATTGAAAGTAACGAATGGGACACATTACTGTATATTTTAAAGGATATAATTATATGCACAATTAAAGAACAATGTAGTGGTAATGAAAACATACATGAAACGGATCGAACGACTGTCAAAACATTGTACTTGATAATCTATGCCAAAGTAACTGGTTACATAATGCGGATACGCCTGTGGCAAAATGAGCGTCAACAGAGCGTCAACAATTTTTGGCCTTGCAGAATAGTTAATCAAAGCACGAGATAGCCACTAATGTCTATATATGGAGTTTTGACTGGTTTTATGGGCTAAAATGTTTAGGATCACTGAGTTGCAGTATTGAAAATGAATTAAGTTGCGATTGTCCGGGAGGCTGTTGCGGGACGACCTCTTGCTTATTAGGCTAGAAAGGCTGCTAAAACCTGGTTTATAGATGTCTGCGATCATTTACCACCAAGATTACCCAAGATTCAAGACCAAAAATCATTGTCGCTCTGTTGACGCTCATTGTCAAGATGGGGCAGGGAGAGTGTAGCATTCTCTTTTGCCTAAAAAGGCTGCCAATATAATGATTATAGATAACAATGATTAATTCACATTTTAATAACCTGACTTACAGGACGAAAAATCGTTGACGCTTCGTTGACGCTCATTTTCAGAATGGGGCAGCGACCGTGTTTCTTTCTCTTTTGGGTTGAAAAACAGCTAATACCTCATTTATGATCATTTGCATCCAATCGCCATCTAGATTACTCATGATGCAAGACCAAAAATAATTGACGCGCCGTTGACTATCAGGTTCAGGATGGGGCAAGGAGCGTGTCTCTCTTGTTTTGAGTTAGAAAGGCGGCCGATTCATCCTAAAAGGTCAATGATGTGCACAGGTTAATATTTTGCGATTAACAGTAGGGTATCTAAATGCCACCATAAATAGAAAAACCCGAAACACAGAACTGAAGATTGGAACCGACGGGTCTAGCCAAACCCGTCAAAACCCGCGGGGTGACGGGTACGGGTCCGGGTTTGGCCCGCCAAGACGCTGTGGGTCGGGTTTTTGGACGGTTCTGGAACTGAACCGAACCGCTTTTCTGGTCTGAACCCGGACCGCTGGCGGGTTACCCGGACCCGTTGCTAACACTAGGGAGGCGCGATGGGCGCTGAGACTCTATTCATTGGTTAACTCGTAATTGTGCGAATGTAGAGAATTGAGTACAACATGGTCAGCCGAGAGATGAGAAACTGGCTGGGAGCGGGAGACAGTCGATCTTGGGATGATGCAGTACGCGGTGTATGCAGTACTCAGTGTATGCTGTACTCGGTATATGCTGTACTCGATGTATGCTGTACTCGGTGTTAACTCTTGATCATGGCATGGAGAGATACAGAGGGATGACTTAACTTCGTGTTCTTAGGTGATGGTAGAATTTAGGACAAGAAACTGAGAGATGAGAGGGGCACGGGGGAAATCATCATGAGAAACTGGGACTTAAGAGAATGTCGTGTCAGAGTCAATTTACCATCCCCAATACGGCAGGTACAAGTCCCGATTCGGCATGTAATAACACTGACACGAGGTATTCCCAACTCATTCAGGCAAGTCGTACCCCTGATTTCTCATATCCGCTCGAAATCACATCGTTCTTATCTTCATCCCCCATCTCTCTCTTTCTCGTCCACAACTCTTCTATCATCGCAGAACACAACGTCAAGTCATCCCTCTCTATCTCTCCATGCCATGATCATGAGTTGACACCGAGTACAGCATACACGGAGTACAGCATACACCCAAGATTGTTTGTCTTCCCTCCATTCTCATGATTAAGAGCTGACCCCTGAATGTAGCTTCAGCTTCCAGCGTGCCTCCCTACACAATCGACCGCCATCAGCCTGCTCTCCATGAGAGCTCAAAGGTAAAGTCACCTTGTCACATTCCCACGGTTGCGAGTTAACCAACTGATGAATACAGTCTCAGTACCTGGCGCGCCGTCCATCGACTGCCTCCCAGTCCTCGTCGAAACTCGCTTGATTACAGCCTGCACACTCGCTCGATTTCAGCCTCCAAGTGCATCTACACACTCGCTTGATCACGGCCTCAAAGTGCATCTCCACACTCGCTGGATCACGACCTCCAGGTGCATCTCCAAACTCGCTGGATCACGGCCTCCAAGTGTATCTCCAAACTCGCTTGATTACAGCCTCCAAGTGGATCTACACACTCGCTTGATCACGGCCTCCAAGTGCATCTCCAAACTCGCTCAATCATGGCCTTGGAGTGTATCTCTGAGTTCACTCGATCGTCATTTTCAGGCGCACCTCGAATTGCTCTCAAGCACCGCCTGCAGCCAGTCCAGATATACCGTGTGTAGATGGGTAGCGATATAGATACATAGATACATAGATACATAGATGAGAATACAAACTGAATACATGAGTTTTAAATGTTAGGGGTAATTCCTTAGCAGCGATAATGATACTTGAATTATGATACAAGATGCATACATATCCGTGATATGCATAACACCTATGCATGTGAACGTTCAAGTGGTCAGCAACATGCTCTAAGCAGAGAGTACATGTTGGTCGCGCGAAGTGTGGGCACTTCGTTCACACCTTGATACTATGCGGGACATGTGTGGTAATCACACACGGCAGTTGATAGTCATACGCGATTAAGTGAGCTCTTCTCCCCATCCCGAGGCGGGGTAGAATTCGGAGAGGCACGTTCCGGTCTGGAGAAAAGTCTCGACCTTAGCATGACGTAACTGAGGGATTAATGACGTAGGCAACGTGCCTAGAGCGAGCACCACTAAGTTGACTCTGGTGGTCTGGATCGCAATGTAACCTCGTATCGGATACGAGCTTACGCCTCTTTAATCTACGCTAGCATAGCATCGGTTGGTCGCCGACTAAGTCTATGACGCAATTAATAACTCATGCGCATGAGGGATTAATAGGCGCAAGCATTATCGCTAGGGCGATAGATGTTCTAGCTACCGACCCGTACGATACTATGGAGGTCTGAGGTAATAGAGATAAGAGATAAGCTGATACCATGCGATGGATGGCCTGATCGTTATCAGGAGAGTAATGCTTTGAAACCACATGGCATGAGCACAATTACCTGACAGTGTTGTGGCAAGTTAATCCCGGGCGCTAAGAGGGCGTGGCCGAGATAACAGCTATCAGCATTATGAGGAAGCACGGGCTATAAAGAGCCAGCGCTGGACGAAGGAATTGGGGAATCATCAGCGAGCAAGTGAGCTTCAGAAACACCGAAGACGATCATAAAATATTATTAAGAATTCTATCTACATATCTATAAAGAAATAGTCGCCACTATTTCTTCCTTAATCAACCAATGCGATTACCCCCTATATGCCTGGACACAGACTCACTCAGTCCGAATACGCACTACAGCAGATTGTCGAGACGTTTGGCAATCTTCTGTTCAGTTTACACGAGCACCGTTTAACCCACACCTACCTAGTGGTTTTACGTTTCGCACAACTCGAGAACATAGACTTCCTGGTGTTGAGGTATCTGAACACCAGGTCATTACCCTTCGAGGAGTTTTCCGAGGATCGGTTGTTCGAAGAGGAAGCGTAGTATACGCTTACATAGGAGACGGGTTGTGGAGAAGGTTTAGATTGGGAAGTTCTCGTTGAATAGGAACGAGGAGTCGAGTCTTGGGATAAGACGAGGAGAGAAAGAGATATTCGGATAGGCGGGTTTTCTTAGTGCAATAAACGTGGTGTGTTAGTTTTGTGACTAAGAGACCCCGTAACAATATAATATTTTAGAACTCTACGCTGTTATCTGAAGAGTGGATATTACGACATCAGCTTCGATTGAATGACGCCGGAGCTGCTTACTATATGAGTTCGGAGTGCCAGAAGTGCGAAGACAACTTCTGTTGCATCTACTTGGGACAGACACGGTGCAGAGAGCATTGCCAGAGAGAGAATTGCTTTTGCATCAGATGCCAGTTGTTCAATTCCGAGGAAAAAAGCCCCTCGAAATACTGCCAGAAGTGTAACTTCTTGTCGGAGTGCTACAGCTATAGAAGTTTGGGCAAGATTAACGGAAGAGACTGTTACTTCTTACAAAGACATTGTATCAATCATTGTCAGCTTAGAGAGTGCCCGCAAGAAGACGAAGTTACGGTCGCAATAAACAGAGTTATTCCACCACCAGATTATAGTCATCTAATTCAGAATGGCTGCCCCTTGGAGACGATTAACGTACACCAGTGGAGCGTTAGCTCCCAGCAGCGCGAGAGTGGAGAAACCCCGGTCCCCCATAACGAGGCCAATCCCAGAATGGTGCCTAGGATATCAAAGAAGAATAGAGGCCGCTCGAAGGGATTACCTGCTGATACAAGAGCAAGCGGAACCCGAAGAAGCATTACAAGGGCAGGGGGAAATAGAAATGCTGGAACCGAATACCGACTTAGTGCAAAAACGGTTGTCGGAACTCGCTCAACAAATCGTGCATGTTATCGAGGCATGTAACGAAGAGAAGGACGTTTTGGAAGAGGAGTTTGATTCGGTTAAGAACGGAATCGTCATTATGGAAAGTCGTCTCCAGACGGAAAAAATCCGGATAGACTCCGAGATTTCTGGAGTCGGAACTATGGTGAGATTCCAGGAGGCTCTGCTTCAGGAACTCCGTTCAGGTATCCATGTACTTCAATCACAAGATAATCAGATTGTACAGGAGGCCACAGATTTGTTTGACGGCATACAAAAGGAGTTACAAGCCCAAAGTAAGAGGGTATCTAACAATACCTTGCAACTCCTAGCGGTTAAAAATCCTGTTCAGACAGTACAAAAAGGGCTGGGTATGTTAACAAAACGAGTGGACGAGGTAGTGAGAACTACAGCAGCTATTACAACATCGCTAAAACAAATCCCTACGAAACAGGAATTGCGACAACACGCAAGTGCGATGGAAGAACATAAAGTTCAGATGACAGAAGTTAATACCGGATAAACCACTGCAATGGAAGAATGCAAGTTTTCGCAGTCATCGCCGTACAACTTTAGATCAATCAGTTTGGCGGCCGGACCTTCGGGAACACAGTATGTTCATCCTCAGAGACTGCCGGCTTTCGATAAATCCCCATCAGAGTCAAGTGTCAGGGATACAGGAAGTGAATATTCCTGGCACGCTAGATTGAGAGGAGGAGCGGGAAGCAATGCAGGAGGAGCGGATGGTGGAACAGCCGGAGGAGCAGATGGCGGAGGAGCCGGAGGAGCAGATGGCGGAGCAGCCGGAGGAGCAGAAGGCGGAGCAACCGGAGGAGCAGGCGACGGAGCAGGTGGAGGAGCTGGTAACGGAGCAAACGGTGGAGCCGGAGGTGGAGATCCCCCTCCAGAAGATCCAACATCCAACGGAGAAGGAAGGCGTCCATCAAGACGACAAAGACGCATTAAAGAACTAGAATTCGCTAAGCCTATTAAGATCAAGGAACCCAAAAAGTTCTTTGGAAAGCCGGGTGAAGACTTCGATACTTGGTGGATTCTGGTACAAGTCTACATAGAGGACCAACCGGAGAGATTTCCAAAAGATCAACGAACCATCGATTGGATCGGATCCCTAATGGAACGCTACGCTGCATCGTGGCATATTCAGTGGCTTAAAGGAACTCTTAATGCCACTCACCCTAAGTCCATGACCGGGTATGTGAATGCACTTAAGTTAAGGTTCGAAGACAAGGACGCCAAAGATGAAGCATTCGCGGAACTTGAAGAAGTCCGGTATGAGGGGTGCATCCGCGACATGTTCACAAAGATTCAAACCTTCAATGATAAGGCTATGGTCTCTGGCGCGGCTCTAAAGAAAATGATTTTAGAACGCTTACCCCAGAAAATCCTGGATCAAATGCATGTCGTCGATCTGATGGGCCAAACAGATAACGAAATTATTTCCATTATTACCAATGCAGGAAGAACTGAAGAAAAATGGGAAGCCGCAAGAAAAAACTTGGGTCTAAAAGCATCCTTCAGAACATTCAGCAGATCCAAGCAATCCAAGTATGAAAAAGAATCCGAAAAACCGGAACGAAGGATAAGGAAGTGAGATCGAGTCCATACATCGGAACGAAGACATAAAAAAGACAAGTATAAAGACAAGAAGAACCGGTCTCGACCTGGCATTGTCTTTTGAACGACTGAAGGAATAGACCCTTCGGAAGTAAGCCGAAGGAAAGCCGCAGGGGAATGTTTAAGGTGCGCTTGGCCCTCAGATCGGAAAGGAACAAATATGGTCAAAGATTGTAAACGACCTATTCAATTGGATAAAGGAACGGCGAGCTTCCCGAAACCCAAGGAATATCAGAAAATGAAGGTAGCAGGTATGGAGTTGACCAGCGAAGAATCAGAAGAATCAGAAGAATCAGAGTCGGATGAGAATTCAGTTAAAAGTTCAGAAGAATCTGAAAGTCCGAGCAAATCTGATGAGGAGTATTTAGACAGTTCAGGAGAAGAACTAGAACAGGAACAGCAGGACGAAGGGAACTGGTGGGATTCACCAGAAGTTTCGGATTAAAAGAAAAAAGTTTTAAGGACGGCAATAAAGGACCTTGTTTGAGGAAAAATCTACAAAAAACCCTGTTCCTCTGAGGATGATCGGAAGATCAAAACGGCTGGCCCGTAAGGAAATACGAATACAACTTACAAACAAATAACAAATACAAATACAACTGACAAACAAATAACAAATCCTCAGAAAGAATCTATAACCCGTTGCAGTTACAATATTGTCGAAAGGATAGTGATGTCTAAACGAAATGCCTCAGACCCTTTGTTAAGGGAACACAAAAAACAAAACACGTCGACAGATTTCGTCTATTATCAACCAGCTACTCATCCAAGCATTAAGAAAGTCTCGGCTACCAAGGTTGGGAAAAGACCTATTTACAGCTTCTTTATTGATTATGACGGAAACTACTTTCCGTTGCGATGTATGCTCGACTTGGGAAGTACGTCCTTTGTTATTTCACCGGAAGCAGCCAAAGCATTTTCGATACTTGTGGTATCAAGACCCAAGCCGGTTAAAGCAGGAGACGTATCTGGTTCTCAGTTGAAAACAGAGGGATTATTTACAGTACCATTGGGAGTATCATTCGGCAATCACCGATCCTACGACGAAGATACTCACGCCTTCGATGTAATCAAGACATCGGCAGATTATGACGCTCTAGTACCGGCTTGGTATTTAGAAAAACACAAGGCTAGAGGAATAACCACTAGCCACTTACACTTCCCTCATTGTCCGCAGAAATGCTACAATCATGGCACAATTCATCCAGAATATTCGATTACATACGATAAGAGAATAGCACTAAACGATGCAGCCATACATATAGGAGCGGTAGTTATGAGTAGTCCGTCTATCGCTCAGAAACTGCCGGTTCATTATCATAAGTTTTTACTTTTGTTTGACCCGAAAGAAGCCGAGAAGTTACCCGAACATAAGGGCTGTGACCATCGCATCGAATCATTAGGACCAGAGGACAAATTACGAATGGGACCTATTTATCAACTATCCTTAGAAGAAGAAAAATTATTGGTTGTATACCTCGATACAATGATCAAAGAAGGGAAAATTCGGCCTTCAAGCAGTATGGTCGGAAGTCCTATATTGTTCGTACCCAAACTTAACGGTCGCGGATTACGGCTCTGCGTAGATTACCGACATCTCAACGACTATACAAAGAAAGATAGAACTCCGTTGCCCATAATGGAGGAAGTATCTACACGAGTTCGAGGTGCTACGCATATCACTCAAATCGATCTTAAGTCCGGGTTTCCTTTAATCAGAATGACACTGGGCCATGAAAAATTTACCGCTTTCCGTACGAAGTTTGGCCTTTACGAGTACTTAGTAATCCCTTTCGGACTTTGCAACGCACCAGCAACATTCCAAAGAGAGATTAATAGGATTTTAAGACCACTATTAGGACTCGAATTAGTCATAAAAACCGACGTTCATGTCGACGAAGATGATGGAATGGTTGTGGTGGCATACATAGACGGTATATTAATAGCCACCAAAGGATCCTTAGATAAACACCATAAACAAGTCTCGAAGGTTTTCCAACTTCTTATGGATAACCATAAGTCTGTCGAGATAGACAAGTGTATCTTTGACGCTTCAGAGCCTACCTTTTTGGGGTTTATCGTGAGCGGCTCCGGGTTGCGAATGGATCCAGAAAAAGCAAAGGCAATCGTCAATTGGCCTCGCCCTACGTGCAGAAAAGAAGTACAACAGCTGTTGGGCTTATGGAATTTTTATCGAAGATTTATACATAATTTCTCAGGATTGGTTTCACCTATTACCGACTTACTTCGACAAGATGTTACCTTTAAATGGGGAGAAGCTCAAGAAGCAGCATTTCTTAAAGTCGTAATACTGTTTACGTCTGGCAAAACTCCTATCTTCAGACATTACGATCCCGATAGGACAGCACTCTTGGAAACAGACGCTTCGGATTTTGCAATAGCCGGCATTTTATCACAAAAATTCGAAGACGGAAAGATTCATCCAGTAAGATTTGTTTCCACGACACTTACCCCAGCCGAACTCAATTACGACGTCTATGACAAAGAAATGGTAGCAATAGTATTTTCGCTTGCAAAGAATCGACATTACCTACAGGGAGCCGAGCATAAAACTATGATTTTCTCCTATCATCAAAATCTTACCTACTTCGAAACAGCAGTTTTACTTAACAGAAGACAAGCACGATGGGCCGAGCAACTTAAAAACTATCACTTTACAATAATGTACCGGAAAGGCTCAGCCAACGTTAAAGCCGATACACTTTCAAGGTGCCCAGCGTTCACCTCTAGAGAAGGGGGTAATACTGCCACTACAAATCGAACAATGATAGATAAGAGTCAATGGTTAGAAGTTGGAGCTATGGATTTGGACACCAATGTCGAATACGGAACAATCCAAATATCAGCTAAGACCATGGAGCAACTCTTACCAGAAGCTAGGGAAAGAATTAAGGAGAATGCCATGCTGGACGAGAAATACAGAGATCTTTGCAAACAGATATCATCGGGTAAAAATGTTGACAAAAATTTTACAATATCAAATGACTTGCTGTTTTGGAACAACAGGGTCTATGTACCTGAGGGGCTACGACAACGGGTTATGCAGTCAGAACACGACTCGAAGGTAGCAGGACACTTTGGAAGAGAAAGAACGTTAGAACTTTTGTCTAGGAATTTTTACTGGACCAACATGGAAAGAGACGTAAGGAAACACTGCAGCGAGTGCGACAATTGCCAGAGAACAAAGGCTCCTAGACACGCTAAGCACGGACTTCTACATCCACTGGAATTGGCCTGTAAACCATGGACGCATATCTCCACGGACTTTATTACCGACCTACCGGAGTCCGAAGGTGCAACAATACTTTTAGTAGTAGTCGATCGTTTTACTAAAATGGCACACTTTATTCCGATTAAGAGAACAGACTCGCCAACAGTAGCCAGAGCTTATTTGGAGAATGTATGGAAGTTTCACGGACTTTCCAAAGATGTGGTATCCGACAGAGACTGAACATTTACAGGAAGCTACTTCACGGATCTGTATAATTACTTAGGGATTAAACGCAGCATGTCCACAGCTTACCACCGCCAGACCGATGGACAAACCGAGCGCATCAACCAAGTAATCGAATCCTAGTTACGATCCTACTGCAATTACAAACAAAAGGATTGGGCTTCGATGTTAGCAATGGCCGAGTATGCCTATAATAATTCCAACCATTCGTCAACAAAGATATCCCCCTTTTACGCGAATTACGGCTTCGAACCTCGAACGACGTGGCCCACAGAAATACAGTTTAGGAATCCAGCGTCAGAGTTGAACGGACATTACATGTCCAGTGTTCACACGAGACTCAAGGAAAGGCTATCGGAAGCAATGGAATCAATGAAAAGGAATTATAACATGAAACGGAAATCAATCAGACCGTTGGAAAATGGAGAACTGGTCATGCTAAACGGACGTAATATACGGGCAAAACATAGGTGCAAGAAATTGGATGATACGATATTCGGGCCCTTCGAAATACTATCGGTGGGTAAGAATCAAAGATATTGCAAACTCAGTCCACCCGATTCGTGGAAAATCCACCCCATCTTCAACATCGAACTACTGGAACGATATAAGGGGACCGACCCGAAAAAACAAGTGGTTGAAATCGAAGCCGACAGAGAAGATTGGGAGATGGAAGCAATAATAGCGAGTGGACCCTCGGACGGGAATTCTAAGCAACACGTGTTTTTGGTCAAATGGAAGAAATTTACGCAGGAAGAAAATACATGGGAAACATACGAAAATGTTGCAGAACATAATATGAAGTTGTTGGAAGAATTTTACAAAGAGAATCCGGGGATGGAAAAAGACGGAAGATTTAATAAAAGGAAAGATGAAAGAAAGGTGAAGGGTAAAAAGAGAATGGTTTAGGAGATCGTAGGTGGATTAAATTGTTACATTGATATTATTGTTTTATGTTGTACCGTTGGGGTCACCGGCCTTAGAGAAGGGGGTGATGTTAGGGGTAATTCCTTAGCAGCGATAATGATACTTGAATTATGATACAAGATGCATACATATCCGTGATATGCATAACACCTATGCATGTGAACGTTCAAGTGGTCAGCAACATGCTCTATGCAGAGAGTACATGTTGGTCGCGCGAAGTGTGGGCACTTCGTTCACACCTTGATACTATGCGGGACATGTGTGGTAATCACACACGGCAGTTGATAGTCATACGCGATTAAGTGAGCTCTTTTCCCCATCCCAAGGCGGGGTGGAATTCGGAGAGGCACGTTCCGGTCTGGAGAAAAGTCTCGACCTTAGCATGACGTAACTGAGGGATTAATGACATAGGCAACGTGCCTAGAGCAAGCACCACTAAGTTGACTCTGGTGGTCTAGATCGCAATGTAACCTCGTATCGGATACGAGCTTACGCGTCTTTAATCTACGCTAGCATAGCATCGGTTGGTCGCCGACTAAGTCTATGACGCAATTAATAACTCATGCGCATGAGGGATTAATAGGCGCAAGCATTATCGCGGGGGCGATAGATGTTCTTGCTACCGACCCGTACGATACTATGGAGGTCTGAGGTAATAGAGATAAGAGATAAGCTGATACCATGCGATGGATGGCCTGATCGTTATCAGGAGCGTAATGCTTTGAAACCACATTGCCTGAGCACAATTACCTGAGAGTGTTGTGGCAAGTTAATCCCGGGCACTAAGAGGGCGTGGCCGAGATAACAGCTATCAGCATTATGAGGAAGCACGGGCTATAAAGAGCCAGCGCTGGACGAAGGAATTGGGGAATCATCAGCGAGCAAGTTAGCTTCAGAAACACCGAAGACAATCATAAAATATTATTAAGAATTCTATCTACATATCTATAAAGAAATAGTCGCCACTATTTCTTCCTTAATCAACCAACGCGATTACCCCCTATATGCCTGGACACAGACTCACTCAGTCCGAATACGCACTACAGCAGATTGTCGAGACGTTTGGCAATCTTCGGTTCAGTTTACACGAGCACCGTTTCACCCACACCTACCGAGTGGTTTTACTTTTCGCACAACTCGAGAACATAGACTTCCTGGTGTTGAGGTATTTGAACACCGGGTTATTACCCTTCGAGGAGTATTCCGAGGATCGGTTGTTCGAAGGGGAAGCGTAGTATACGCTTACATAGGAGACGGGTTGTGGAGAAGGTTTAGATTGGGAAGTTCTTGTTGAATAGGAACGAGGAGTCGAGTCTTGGGATAAGATGACGAGAGAAAGAGATATTCGGATAGGCGGCTTTTCCTAGTGCAATAAAAGTGGTGTGTTAGTTTTGTGACTAAGAGACCCCGTAACATTAAAAATCGTTGAATGATAAGTAGTAGCTATGATTTCCAGCCACACCAGCAGCGTTCCCAAAGATGATGAGGTTTTTCCTAGACTGCTCCACTGTGATTCGAGGTGCTCCCAGACTTGTCACCGGCGCTCCCAGCTTTGGTGCCGGCGCTCCCAGCGTTGTGGCCAGCGCTTCCAGGTGATCTCAAGCTTGTCGTTGGCGCTCCCAGTCTTGTCGCCGGCGCTCCCAGTGGCTCTGAAGGCCGGCAGGAATGCCCTCCCATGGTCTGATACTCTCCGGAAATTGACGCATCTAAGTTTACACTCCACATCCTCTCGGACACTCCTGGAGGCTTCCAGTGACTAAAATACATTTTTCTGATGTCTGTACACCCTCCCACAATCACTTCGACTCTCAAAGCTCGTCTACATCTACTTGCATCTCAACACTATGCGCCCCACCATGAAAACCGGCCATCTGCCCTCTGTCGACTCTCGCCGCCGGCTGAAACAGCAAGTGCAGCTTACCCACAGTCCTGACCCCGTTGATCAGGACTATCTTATGTTCGACGCTTGCCAACAAAGCTTTCGTGATGGTGATGATGGTGACCGTGATTTGGAGGAGTTTCCAAGGAACTCAAAGGACATACTTGCAAAGAAATCTCAGGTTTGACATTACACAACTTATCTCTACCTATTCTTGCACGGTTCTATAGAGGGATCCATCATTCGATTTATTTGGCACAGGCAGCTTCAGGTTTTCGCCAAGTGACGACTACGATGATGGTGATGCCGATGCTGCCAATGTTGATGATGATAATGATGATGATGATGATGATGATGATGATGATGAGAGTGGGTACCGACATCACGCTATGGAAACTCGTCACGACTTGGAAATGAACGGCAACCGAGGAAGACGCCATGATAGAGCTGAAACTCACTCCGAGCGTGGATCTCGGTCGGAGCCCTCGAACACGAGAGCAAAAGAGCCTCGGAAGGTTGCGACCAGGAGGTCCTGGGTTAGACCCCGCATTATTTCTGTGTATCCATTCATACTGACAGGTATAGCACGCGAATGATGAAGAGCACGGCGGAGAAGAAGCTGAGGAAGATGGGGATGAAGAGAATGAAGAAGAGAGTGATCCGCCAGTGTCTCGGCAACGGAGAAAGAGAAAATCTATGAAGAGGAGATCGAGAGCCACACACAGTTCTCAAGTTCAACTTTCCATTCCTTACTGGTATCTATGGTGACTGATTTGTACAGGATGTGAAAGATGAAGTAGACTTGGATGTAAACGAAGCATCTGGTCATGCCGGAGATGAAGACGATGATATCTTCGAGGACTTTGCCGACAAAGTACTTGCCATGGAACAAGATTTCGCCAGAACGACAACCAAGTATACCACCATGCAGATCCTCGAGCGTGAGAGGGCTGTGACCACTTCTAAAGTATCTCGCCTGCGCTGCAACAAGATGAGCGCATGGAACCTTGCAATGAGGGAGGAAAAGGAATCAGTTTCCGCTGATCTATGCAGACCCAAAGCAGGGTCTGGGTACGAGGGGCGGCTGCGGTTGATGGGAGAGTACACAAAGGAGGTTGCGAATGTCTATGAGGAGAAGAGGGAGTACTACGAAGAGAAAGTAAAGGAGATGAATGAAGAGGGCCGTGTAGGCAGTATGGAGTGCCTCAAAAGAGCGCAAACGAAGAGAGTGAAGCTTTTGCGAGAAACAGCAAGTCTCTTGATACTCAAAGATGAAGATATACAGTACTGACCAAGCAGGTGGCATACCTCGGGAACCACGGCGTACATACAGTCCTGCTTGTTATACCAACCTAGATTCCTGCACAAGCTCTGAACAGTGCCGGCTATAGCGCAGCCTACTATAAGCTCATCCTCGACAGCGGAAGAAGCCTTGAAGAGTTTAAAACTATGTGCGACGGCTCGGATTTACACCAGCAAGCAAGCAAACTGCTCTCGGTACCTAAGACTTTTGAAGGAACAGCAGGGAGAGATAAACTCAGGACGTTAGTTTCTTCTGCAATTCTTGCAATCATCAGTAAGTAGCCCATAATGACGTGGCTGAAATTACACTGATTCACACCGCAATGTACAGATGCGAAGACCCCGAATGGTATGGAGCAATTTCAGAAGCTTCCCCGTCACAGGCTGCAGAGCATTCTGACTGCTAGGAAGCTCAAATGGCGTGCACCCGAGCATTGGAGTGCCGAGTTGGGTGGTACTCAGGAGAGAATCTACGACACCATTCTCTCTACTCGGCTGGAAAAGCTTAAAATCACATACGATGCCGTGAAAGGTGAACCGAAGGAGTTGAAGCTGGTCCGTTTATGATATTCATGCAAAGAAGATATCATAGAATAAAGTTTACATTAGGTAAACTACCACCGCATTACAATAAAGCGCAACCATTCTAATTGATGGTGCTTACTTACTTATATACAATTGAATGGTACTGCTTGGTATCCGAATCAACGAGTGATAATAACTGGACATGCAACAATTCTTAACTACAATGCAGTACTGCTTCATACTCGCAAGTATTATCGTATACTCGAAATTTAGTCACATTACTGTGGACTCCGAGATTTCAATTGGTATCAACCAATACTCATTGGTATAGTTCAGTATAATCAAGTACTAAATGTATCATACTAAATGCGTTGAACTATGTTCAGCCTCAACCAAGAAAGATTGAACTATAGTTACTTGAAAGTAAATACGTAAAGACTACGGGGTGAAATAGCCCGTTGGTGTCTGTAGGGCTTCAGTTTAGGGTCCCGCAGAGCCTCATGCGCAGGCTAACGTCCATCTCACGTTCACCACCTCGACACCTCAGTTCCATATTCACCCTACCATATCGACACCTACCGCACCATTTCATTTGCACTTTGCATCTGTTATTGCAGGTCACACTTTTGCCGATCTATGCCTAATCACCATACCCTCGACGTTCTCATACTCAGATATCATGGCTAGGAAGCGCAAAACAGCTGTTTTTGAGACGGTTGCATTGGGCGGATATGGTGGCTCAAAGGCGCGGACGATGGATATACGGAAAGGAGAGAGGAGGATCCAACTTCAAGCTCCGAATCTGATTGGAAGAGGAAGAAATGGCCCCAGCGGAGGAGACCAAAACCGTTTCCTACCCCTTCAGCTTGACTACGAGCAAGAGCAGCTTGGTAACCAGCCGGATGATGAACCGTATGTTCGAAACGACGGTATACATTGGGTTGACGAGATTATCGGCACTACGATCAGTCAGAGGAGGTCGCGGCTCAGCGAGAGGCAAAAGCTTGCACAAAACTGGCGAGAAGTTGAAAAGATTTTGTCGGAGGCTATCTACAGCAGGTCGGAGAGGGCCTGCGAATGCATCCGTCGAGATGTCGTCAATGTTAGGCACATCACCATGGAGAGCTATACTTGGAGAGACGTTCCGTATTGCCAGTGCGCAACTTCAGCAAGCCGCCTCATATCCTCCGGATTCTTCCCGTCGAGCCCAAGAAAGCCTCGTACTGTGTTCTCACTAAAACTGCTTCGCACTCTACATGAACAGTGTACCAGGGGTTCTATCTCCAAAGAGGCTTGGGCTGGAGGCCTTCGAGCAGCTTTTGAAGCAGATAACAAGATGGTTCTGCCAGACTTTTCACGCCCAGTATGCCCAGATATTGCCTAATACTCTTCAATACTGATATATACGGTTATTCAGCTTCGAGACGCCTACCATCATTGGGTTGGCACAAAATATCAGGTGGATACAATGATAGCATCAGCAATCGAGGAAGCCGACCAAGGGACTCCGTGGAAGGAGCAACAACTTGTGAATGTGTGTCAACCCTGCTTTAACTTCTCTGATGAAGATGAAGACCGTACCATACGGATAACAATGGACGGGAATATGCGGCATGCATGACTGAAGAGTCATACAGTGTGGGACTTTGAGATCTTCGAACCAAAACTCTTCATCGACAATGGCAGGAAGAAGTTCGACTTGGCAACGAGCGCCAACGACCAGGTCTAAACCATCATCCCGTCAAACGCCTGCGGGCACAAATTTAAGGCCACCGACGGATGGAATAGACCCGAAACCATTACCGCTACAAAGAAGGCGTTAGACGAGAGTGGCGTTGTTGGGATTACATGCTTCCATGGCGTAAATTTGAGGTTTCTGAATATCTACGGTGGTGGTGAGCGGCAGAGCCACGGTATCAGACTGATAGAAGCTGTGTTGCATGAGGTTCCCCACTTCGCCGAGCTGAAGTTGTGTTATGACGTTGCTT
>Ga0307515_10009747_pt1 | contig 18512 bp, 13 predicted proteins | sample 17_EM_MG_FD_194513 | JGI IMG/M metagenome (GOLD analysis project Ga0307515, IMG submission 194513) | Populus trichocarpa ectomycorrhiza microbial communities from riparian zone in the Pacific Northwest, United States - 17_EM | ecosystem: Host-associated > Plants > Roots > Unclassified | place...
TTGATACTTTGGGCTCTGGCTCAGGCCCACCCATCCAAGCATTCTCTCCCATATCACCACCAATGTCCGGTGAATAATCAGACATTTCTACATTGCCTGCATCCATGTACAGGTCTGTGGAGGCCGGGATTGGGATGTCCACAGGATCAGGCTGGACAACTTCCAGTTCAAGCAGTGAACCTTCGACTGTTTGCAATGGAGCTCCCAGTGTTGATGGGTCTAGGAAAGTCACATTTTTCACAGAGCTGTCTGCATCTGAATCTGAATCAGGTTGACAGTTGCGACATTGAGCATAATGCCACTTGAGTCCTGCAGCCAACTTGAAACTTGCTCTACAAGCAGTACAAGTGAAGCACAAAGGGTCAAGGTAGACATAAGGCTTCCTTCTTTTGCGGTTTTGCTGGGCTTGCGGCATTTCCAAAGTTGGACCAAACCACCCACCTTGCTCACATTTAGATTTCCAACATCACACCTCCGAAACACTACCAAGGTCTGTGTTGAGATGTCCAAATATGCTTTTATGTATATTGTCCTCCCCTTCCTGCACAATACTGGAGAAAACCTGAAGTCCACTCGCATGTGGTGAGTCGGCTTGATACTTTGGCAGCTGAACAGTCCTCCTTGTAACCATAGAAAACCACTCCTTCAACCTATTATTATTGATGGCCTGGCAAGTCTGCAACGTGTGATGGATTTGGTAATTCTGATAATCTCCGACAGAGATTATTCAAACGGAAGCCGAAAGGAATGGGAGGGGTCTTGAGGCTAGTCCGTTCGCCAACGGAAATAGGATCTCCTCTCGTCCACGCGCGCCGGCGGGAATATAATCTCCGGAGGGAAGGGAAGGAAATGGGTACGATGGCTTACAGGCTTGTCGGACCTAATTCCCAAGCGACTGCCCAAAAGCACGACAGGTGCCCAATCTGTCTCAGCGTAAATGCTCTGACTAGGTACAACACCGAAGGGGCTGACTGGAGCAGGGGTTTGGTCCGGCTGGCTAGCCCAGCGGTGCTGTGGGTGGGAGTTAGCACATGAGGGCGGGGAAATGAACCACCGGTCTTGAGGTCTGAAGTCCGACAGTCAAAGGCGAGCGAGTGAGCGAGCGAGGGGTGTTGGGATTCTTATCGAGCAGGGCGGGGTGCACAATATCAAATGTCTATAATCGAGACATTGAGTGAGGGACATTCCCCATCGAGTCCGAGCTTAAATACAAAGCCTAAATCTACAACATGCGGCTACGAGACTGCAGGAGGCGGTGGAGTGGAAGGTGGTGAAGTGGGTGGCATCGCATAGTGGAGGTGGAGAGAAGCAGAGGTTGGACCCGACCACTACTTCCAAGTAGTTCCAACCGGGCAACGTCTCAAAAAGGAGGCGGCAGAAAGTGGTCCAGGTGAGTGACTGGGGGTTGCAGTTGACCCTGGGCTCTGGCCCCCAGTCATGGTTGTCGTCGCGGGAGGCGACGAGTGGGGTTCCAGCCCGGGCTGTGGGCCTGGGCCTGAGAGCTCACGGATACCTTTTCATATAGGTAGTTAGTTTCTTATTCGGCTTTTTGCCGAATTTCTGTGTACATAGTTTTAGCTCCCCAGTTGCCACGTCATCGCGACGCAACACCATTGAGTAAAGGTAGGAAACCAGTGCGGGGGTCATGCCCCCCTGTATCCGAGACTCTCCTTGCTCCGTAGAGTAGCAGTACCTAGGCTGGGCGGCCCTGAAAGGGCGTCGCCCCACTCCCTGGGGAATCAGAACACAGCGGCGGCGCTAGCACTGCGACTCCTCTGGCTGCCTGCGGGCAGGACCCCTTAGCCGCTACGGCTGTTCTGGGGTCACCAGGGGTTACCAGTGCAGCCCGCTGAATTTCCCGGGAATTTCTTGGTTGCCCACGAGGCTTCCTCGAGTTCCGCGCTTACACCATGCGGCCTCCTTGGAGGTCCGCAGATGCCCAGCTGAAGAGAGGGTGTGCCATAATGTGCCCTTGACAGCATTATGCCCGGGTGGAGTCCTTGGTTGTCCTTGGACTACCACCCATTCTGACCTCTCCTCGGCTATGGTCAAGTGACATGTAGAGCACGGGCTTGCGGGCCAGGCCGGTTGCACCCACCTATCGGGTATGAGGGTGTGATCGCCCTGGGAGCGCAGGAGGTTATATAATACTCGGGACTGGCCTGGCGGCCCACTCTAGTCGGGTGTCTCGGGTATGAGGGTATGTTGCGCACTGTGCGCAAGGGGTTTTTAATAGCTGGGAACTGGCTGTAATAGCTTTCTCTAGCCGGATTGCCGGTGAGAGTAGGGAGCGTCTTGTGGGCGTGCGCGCCACAGGTGTGGATAAATCCAATAATGGATCTTTAAATGGCAGGGTGCCTGTAATAGGCCAGCCTAGGCTGAAAGCCCTGCGACAGGAGAGTAGGGGTTGCGTCTTCTCGTGACTCCGAGGGGGGTGTAAAGCGTGGAGTGTTCCCATTGGGCAGTGTACCACAGGGCCGGTGAAGCCTAGGTCTATTCCGAACTGCAATGGACGTGGAGCATTGGCAGGGCTGGTGACGCCTGGTGCCTATTCCGAACTGTGATGGCAGTGTTAGTCCCTAGGGTCGCAGTAAGCCCCCTATGCTGTCAGTAACTTCTATATTGGTTTCCCCCTCATAGGTCGTTAGACCGAGCTTGGAACCCTGCCAGAGAGGGAGCTGAGGCACTTCCGTGTAGACGCCTGATGGTGGGGCTCGATTGGATAGCACCCTGAGGGTACCTTAGTGGGGGTAGTATGTTAATGATGGCTAAATCCGCGCCGGCATCTGTGAGCCCTGAGGGTAACTGGATGGCCCGGTAATGATGAGGGAACCCCCACTCCCCCTGGGAGCCTTTGTGCATTTCGCCCAGTGATTGTTAACCCGAGATACCCGATAATGATGAGTAAACCCCTGAGTCCCTCCGGGAGCCCCGGGGTGTTTCGCCCAGTGATGCTAAATCCGGTGGTCAGTAATGCCGGACCCCGCGAGCATGTGACTCCCCATCCCATGAGGATAGGGGAGTTTTACCACAAAAACGTCGTCCTCATGACTCTTCTCGCGCCCTCTGGGAGTGGGTTCTACTCCCGCTGTACGGCGTGGGATAGTGGCTTCCGGGTGAGCCTGTCGAGGGTGTATCTCGGTTGCCCAGAGAGGGACATTAAACAATTTAAGGGCGGTCCGGTACGGCGTCCCAGTCCGCCCGTGGGCTGGGACCACCTTGCCAATGTCGGACAGGAGGCCCCCTGCAGGTTTAGTGGGTATTCCACAGTCCTCTGACTGCTGGCGACCCCCACACTCCCGGCCACTGAAGCCTTGGAGTCTCGGCTATCTCCTCTGGACGCCAGGAGACCATTTCGTCCTTTGGTATTAGCGCGAGCGGGGCTGTATTGGTGTCTCCAACAGACAACGGAGTCTTAAACCAGATTCCTGCAGGTGACGGTAGGGAGAGCTCTAGAGAGCAAGTCATGCCGGATGATGGGGCACTGTTTCTAATGAGTTGTCCTTTTGGGGGCCGGGAGACCATATCCCCCTTAGGCTCCTTCATGGGCTCAGTGGCAGAGCGACTTCCCTGACCCAAAAAAAAAAAAAAAAAAAAAAAAAAAAAAAAAAAAAGTGGAGAGAAGCAGAGGCGGGGGTGGTGTGGAAGTGGAGGTTACACACGGGCGGTGAAGTGGAGGCTATGCAAGTGCGGTGGAACAGGAGTGGAAGCGAAGAGGAAATAGTGGAGCACGCGGGACGGAGGCGGGACGGAGGCGGGTCTACACTATAGGAATAAGTCCAGTAGTGTGCGGGGAGCAATACAAACAAGCGGAGACATAGTATACGAGCGGGTAACATGAGAAAGAGTCCGTAATACGAAACATGAGTCATAGGGAACAGGGAAGAGAGTGAGGGGATCAGGAGGAGAGCAGGAGTGGGAGCAGAATTAGAGGAGGGACATCGGAGGGAGCGGAGGGAGCGGAGATTGTCGGAATGGTGAGGAAAGGGAAGGAAAAAGGCAATATTATCGCAGTACCCCCCACCAAGGGTCAGTGTCCTCGCTGACTATCGGTGAACCCTCCGTCGTCTGGCAGGTCATGCGCGAGCGGCAGGAGGGTCAGTTTGCTTGGGAGCATCCAGATGTCTGTGGTAGAAGTCCTCCTTGAGGTCGAAATCGTCGTCTCCGTCCTGTAGGAGGCGAGGTCCGGCGTCGGAGTCGATATCCTCGGCGTTTTCCCAAGTGTCATGCTCTTCCGTGAAGCCCTCCCATCGGATCTTAAACTGGAATCGGTTTCGGAACCACCAGGAATCCAGGTACTTCTCTATGACCCAGAATTCCTCATTGTTGACCTTGACAGGAGGTGGAGCGGGATTTACGCGGTTCGGAATCGTGTCGGGGGTTGCTTCGGACAAGACATTGACATGGAAAACGTTGTGGATCTTCCATTGAGTGGGCAGTTCAAGTCGGTAGGTTAAGTCCGAGAGCTTATCCTTAATCCGGAACGGGCCGTGACGTTTACTAGCGAGTTTCGGAGATGGCTCATTGGTTGCGAGGTTGGTAGCTTCGAGCCAGACCGAATCTCCAACTTGGAAACCGGGATTATCACGTTTCCATTTGTCGTAAGCCTGTTTCGAGATTTCCTGTGACCGTTCGATGGCGCGTTTACACTCCTCTTGGACCTCATGAATCCGCCAAATCCGCATGTCGGACTCATCGGATTGGGCCGCAGTCGGGACATTCGAGAGAGTCGGGTGGTAGCCAAAGTTCACGAAGAACGGAGTTGTGTTGATGGATGGATGGTGGTGGTTGTTATACGCAAATTCCGCCATCGGGAGGAGGTCGGCCCAATCGTCCTGACGGTGAGAACAGAACATGCGGAGATAAGTTTCCATCCACTTGTTGTTGTTCTCGACTTGTCCTTGTGTCTGCGGATGATAGGTGGTCGAGAAGCGGGGTTCTATTCCAAGTCCCTTATACAGGCTCTTCGTAAACGCGGCGGTGAAGGTCAATCCTCGGTCCATTCCGTGTACCAGCGGGATTCCATGCAGTTTCCATATGTGATGGATGTGCAACTTCATCAGATCGGGAGTGGAAATATCGGTTGTCGTAGGAATAAAGTGGGCCATTTTCGTCAATCGGTTGGAGACAACGTAGATGGCATTGAAACCACTCGATTTGGGGAGTTCACCTACGAAATCCGATTGAATCCATTGCCAAGGTCTGTCAGGAGCGGGAATCGGCTGGAGCTTTCCAAATTCCTGCTGGTTCCAATGTTTCGCACGTCTGCAGGTATGGCACCCTTGGACATATCGTTTCACCCAAGCTGCTAAGTCGCGTCGCCAGTAGCTGCGGCTGACGAGCTCAAGGGTTCCTGAAGTTCCTAAGTGACCAGTGACCGGAGAATCGTGGTAAAGTCCCATGACCTTCTTCCAGAGGTCGTCCGACTCAGGGATCCAAATCCGTCCTTCCTTCTGTCCTAATCCGTCATCCCAAACCAGTCCTTCTGGTTTATCCTCCCAATCCGCAGCGATCCTGCGGGTTTCCGCCAGAATATCCGAGTCCGAAATGGCGAGAGCAGCCACGAAGACCTCCCCAAGACCTTCCCAGTCCGAAGAGGTCATCTCAGCCTCACAAGTGGCCAGCTCTGTGAAGTTCTCGGTGGGAATTAGAGACTGTGGGACCTTGTCCTCGCCATCCGCGGGTCGGAGTTCAGCGCGTCAGGACAGTGCATCAGCGGCACAGTTCTTGTCACCAGGTCGGTAATGGATCTCGTAGTTGTAATGGGTGAGCAACTCCAGCCAATGCATCTGTCGCCGGTTCAGGATCCGAGGTTTCGCAAAGTACTCCAAATTCTTGTGATTGGTGAGGATTTGGACCGGGAGACGAGTCCGCTCGAGCCAGTGGCACCAGTTCTGAAAACCTTTTACAATCGCGAGAGCTTCCTTGTCGGGGATCCCATAATTCCACTCAGCTGGATTCATGGACTTTGACATAAAGCTGATTGGATGGTGGCGACCATCAGTCTGTTTCTGGGAGAGGACAGCACCGTAGGCATAGTTCGAGGCATCGGTTTCCAGGCGGAATTGCGCATCGGGATTGGCATGCACAAGGATGGGAGCTTGAGAAACGCGCCACTTCAGGAGTTCAAAGGCTACCTGCTTGTTCTCGGTCCATTGCCAGACTTGGTTCTTCTGGAATAGATCGAGGAGTGGTCGTGTGACATCAGAGAAACCAGGGATCCATCGCCAATAGAAGTTCACAAATCCGATAAATTCCCACACACCGCGGACCGACGTCAGGTTTTGCCATTCTGCGATTATGGAGGTCTTCTTTTCGTCCATTTCGAATCCATGGCGGCTGATGTCTACTCCAAGAAACTCGATTTTCGGCTTATGGAATTCACATTTCTTCGGGTTGCAGAACAGATTGGCTTCCCAAAGACATTGGAGTGTTTGGCGGACTCCTGCGATGTGTTCCTCTAAAGTCCGATGATGATTGAGCGCATCATCAAGATAGTTTTCAAGGTTCTTGTAGAGCAGCGGGGCGAAGACCTTGTCCATGAGGTGTTGGAAGCAAGGCAGAGCGTTTGTAAATCCGAAGGTCATAACACAGAGTCGGAAGGGACCGAATGGAGTCATGAACGTGGTCTTCCATTCATCACCAGGTCAGATGCAGACCTGGTTGTAACCAGATTTCAGATCAAACTTCGTGAAGATTCCGATCTGCAGATGCGATCCATCATTTCGTCAATGCGCGGGAGCAGATAACTGTCCTTGATTGTGATGTTGTTCAGTTTGCGGTAGTCGATAACAGGTCGGCGGGTTCCATCCTTTTTCCAAATGAAGAACATCGGGGCAGCGATCGGACAGTTGGAGTCTGCGGGTTCAGCCCAACCGGCATTGAGCATTTCATTGAGGACTTTTCGGCATTCGGTACATTCTTCCTGGTTCATATGGTATGGTCGACTTGGCTTTGGGAGCGGTTTCGAAGGATCGAGGTCGATTGTGAAGTCGGAATCTGGTCGGAAATTGGGGAGAGTAGTGGCAGCCTTCTCTCCGTCGAACCTGTCCATGTAGTCGTGGTAGTACTCAGGAATATCCGTAGCTATCGGCTGAAGGCGTTCTGGAATGTCGATTGCATAGAGCTCGATCTCCTTGGCGGTGAGTGGATCTAACTCTGCGTTGGGAATATTTTCGACCGTTTCCGACGTTCGGATGAGAGGACGTTGACTGAAGAATGTACTTGTGGGTAAGGCAAGACAGTGCTTCTCACAGTAATCCGATGTGAAGGTGACCTTACCACTCGACCAGTGTATCTGCGGATCATGCTGCTGAAGCCACGGTAATCCGAGTACGATGTTATGCCCTCCCAGCGGTGCAATGTCAAAGGTGAGGGTCTCGGAATGGTTGCCAACGGCCATCCGGATCTCGACCTGTCAGTCTACGCGCGAAAGGAGACGGCCATTTACATCATTTACGGTGAGCGGGTTTCGGCTTTTTGTGACCAGTGCATGTTGTTCAACAAATCTCGGGTGTATAAAATTCCCCATGGCGCCCGAGTCGACCATGGCTGTTGTCTTGATCATATCCGCCAAAGTAATCGGAGCAGTTAGATGTCTTACTAATTGGTATGGAGTGACAGCCGAAACCAATACTGTATTCTCAGAAGACAAATCCGAATTACAAAACAAGGCAGAGTCCAATACATTTCTGTCCGCAGGTGCAACAGGCTCCGTTGGACGATCTAGTTTTTTGACTCTTCACGAGTCGGGGCGATGTCCGATGGCGGATCGACAGCAGCTGGCTCCACCGCTGTGATATGCGCCTTGGACTTTTGGGGGCAGTTCGGGTGGATGTGACCTTTTTCTCCGCACCCAAAGCACCTTCCTTCGGAGTGGAATTGGAGTTGATCAGACTCCGAAAGGCATGTGCCAATTCGTGCAGACTCAGCCTTGATCTCGGGAGTCGACTGTCGGGAGGCGGAGTCGGGTCGTGGGTCGAATGCGGAGGTGCGGGTCATGGTCTTTGGTTTGATGTCACGACGGTCGGGGTCCTGGGCAGCCATTCGTTCCTCATCGAGGGTGATAGCGAGAGTCTTGAGGTCGTCCAGGTTATCAGGGCGTCATCCGACCAGATCGCACTTAACCTCGAACTTGAGGCCTTGATAGAATGCGGACGTGATCATTTCGTCATCGTGGAATTCTGTCTCAAGGATGAGCTCCTCGAAAGCTTCGACATATCAGCGAACCGATCCGGTTTGCTTCAGGCTGGCATGGAAACGATTGCGAGCCTTCTGCTTAGAGTTGAGGTCAGCCCACTTGTTGAGGAAATTCCACTGGAATAACCTCCAGTTCATAAGGTAGGCGGGGGCGTGGTCTTCGTCCATGGCGAGCTCTAACTGGACGCGCTTCCAGTTGGCGGCTTTATCGGTGCAGAGTTGGAGAGCCCACTGGATGCGGATTTCGTTGGAGGCGAATTGTGACAAGTTGAGTGCCATAAAGTTGTTGCAGTCGGCAAGAAAGACGCGGGCTTTGGAAGAAGACCCGTTGAAGTGCGAGGGGAGTGCCACCTTCAGGGCTCCGCCACGCTCTGTCAGAGCGGGCCCTGAAGAAGTCGATCTAGTCGACAGCGTGGCCTCCGAACACATTCTCTGGGCTTCTTCGTAAAGCACCTGGATGTCGGAAAGAAAAATGACAAGCTCCGTAATGTGGGAAAGGTTTTGAGGCTTATCAGTGTATCCGTCGAGAGGTTCCGGAGTGTCGGTGAGCTTATCTGCAAGGTCAGGGAATTCCTGAAGGACTTCCTCGACGCAGTCGTGGAATCGGGAGACTTCCTGATGGAAGGCGACAATTTCCTCCTTCAGCGGGATGGTCATATCTTTCGGGGCCCATTTCGGGGCAGGAAACGGGGCCATGGGTCGGGGTCGGTTTCTGGTTCTGCGATTTACGTTCGCGAACGTTTGTGCAAGTGCGCGGCGCCTCGTAGGGTACTCGACGTACTGCGATGGATTTGGTAATTCTGATAATCTCCAACAGAGATTATTCAAACGGAAGCTGAAAGGAATGGGAGGGGTCTTGAGGCTAGTCCGTTCGCCAATGGAAATAGGATCTCCTCTCGTCCACACGCGCTGGCGGGAATATAATCTCCAGAGGGAAGGGAAGGAAATGGGTACGACGGCTTACGGGCTTGTCAGACCTAATTCCCAAGCGACTGCCCAAAAGCACAACAGGCGCCCAATCTGTCTCAGCGTAAACACTCTGACTAGGTGCGACACCGAAGGGGCTGACTGAAGTGGGGGTTCGGTCCGGCTGGCTAGCCCGGCGGTGCTGTGGGTGGGAGTTAGCACGCGAGGGCAGGGAAATGAACCACTGGTCTTGAGGTCCGAAGTCCGACAGTCAAAGGCAAGCGAGTGAGGGGTGTCGGGATTCTTATCAAGCGGGGCGGGGCGCACAATATCAAACATCTATAATCGAGACGTCAAGTGAGGGACATTCCCATCGAGTCCAAGCTTAAATACAAAGCCTAAATCTACAACATGCGGCTATGAGACTGCAGGAGGCGGTGGAGTGGAAGGCGGTGAAGTGGGTGGCATCGCATAGTGGAGGTGGAGAGAAGCAGAGGCGGGGGTGGTGTGGAAGTGGAGGTTACACACGGGTGGTGAAGTGGAGGCTATGCGAGTGCAGTGGAACGGGAGTGGAAGCGAAGAGGAAATAGTGGAGCACGCGGGACAGAGGCGGGTCTACACTATAGGAATAAGTCCAGTAGCGCGCGGGGAGCAATACAAACAAGCGGAGACATAGTATACAAGCGGGTAACACGAGAAAGAGTCCGTAATACGAAACACGAGTCATAGGGAACAGGGAAGAGAGTGAGGGGATCAGGAGGAGAGTGGGAGTGGGAGCGGAATTAGAGGAGGTGTGATAATATCACCTTTTTCTCCTCTTTTTCCCTCTTATTCCGACGATCTCCACTCCCTCCAGTCGCTCCGACACCCGTCCCCCAATCCTGCTCCTCTTCCGCCTCTCTTCCGATCCCCTCGTTTCCTTCCCTGCTCCCTGTGACTCGTGTTTCGTATTATGGACTCTTTCTGATGCTCTCCGATTTGTATCCTGTATTTCCCTCACACTTGTATCATTCTCCGCTCGCTACTAGACTCGCTCCGATAGTGTAGACCCTCCGCCCCGCGCGCTCCACTATTTCCTCTTCACTTCCACTCCTGTTCCACTGCATTCGCATAGCCTCCACCTCACTGCCCGTGTGTAGTTCCCACTTCCACTTCCACACCACCCCCGCCTCTGCTTCTTACCACCTACACTATGCGATGCCACCCACTCCACCGCCTTCCACCTCACCGCCCCCTGCAGTCTCGCAGCCACATGTATGTATGTAGTTTAGGCTTTGTATTTAAGCTCGGACTCGATGAGGAACATACCTCACTCGACGTCTCGATAATAGACGTTTGTATTGTGCGCCCTGCCCCACTCGATTAGAATCCCGACGCCCTTGCTCGCCCGCTTGCTCGCTCGATTCCTGTCGGACTTCACACCTCAAGACCGTGTGGTTCATTCCCCTGCCCTCGCGAGCTAACTCCCACCCATAGCACCGCCGGGCTAGCCAGCCGGACCAAAACCCCGCTTCAGTCAGCCCCTTCGGTGTCGTACCTAGTCAGAGTGCTTGTCGCCAAGACAGATTGGGTGCCCGTCGTGCTTTTGGGCAGTTGCTTGGGAATTAGGTCCGACAAGCCTGTAAGTCGTCGTTCCCATTTCCCCTTCCTTTTCGGAGATCGTATTCCTGCTGGCGTGCATGGACGAGAGGAGAACCCGATTCCATCGGCGAACGGATTAGCCTCAAGAACACCCTTATATTCCTCTCGGCTTCCATTCATTTAGTCTCTGTCAGAGATTAGCGGAATTACCGATTCCATCACAGTACGTCGAGTACCCTATGAGGCGCCGCGCACTTGCATGACCAGAATGTTTGCGAACGTAAATCGCAGAACCAGAAACCGACCTCGACCCCACGAACCCGAACCGATCCATGGCCCTGTTCACTGCCCCGAAATGGGCCCCGAAAGATAAGACTGTCCCGCTGAAGGAGGAAATTGTCGCCTTCCATCGGGAAGTCTCCCGATTCCACGACCGCGTTGAGGGAGTCCTTCAGGAATTCCCCGACCTTGCAGATAAACTCACCGACACTCCAGAACCTCTCGACAGATACACCGATAAGCCTCAAAACCTTTCCCACGTTACGGAGCTTGTCATTTTCCTTTCCGACGTCTGGGTGCTTTACGAAGAAGCCCAGAGAATGCGTTCGGAGGCCACGCTGTCGACTAGATCGACTTCTTCAGGGCCCGCTCCAACGGAGCGTGGCGGAGCCCTGAAGGTGGCACTCCCCTCGCACTTCAACGGGTCTTCTTCCAAAGCCCGGGTCTTTCTTGCCGAGTGCAACAACTTTATGGCACTCAACTCGTCCCGATTCGCCTCCGACGAGATCTGCGTCCAGTGGGCCCTCCAGCTGTGCACTGATAAAGCCGCCAACTGGAAGCGTGTTCAGTTAGAACTTGCCCAGGACGAATACAACCCGCCCGCCTACCTTGTTAGCTGGAAACTATTTCAGCGGAATTTCATCAACAAGTGGGCGGACCTCAACGCCAAGCAGAAGGCCCGCAACCGCTTCCACGCAGGCCTGAAGCAGACCAGCTCCGTATGCCGGTATGTCAAAGCCTTCGAGGAGCTCGTCCTCGAGACCGAATTCCAAGATGAGGAGATCATCACCTCGTCTTTCTACCAGGGCCTCAAGTACGAGGTCAAGCGCGATTTGGTCGGACGAAGACCTGAGGCCCTCGACGAGCTCAAGACTCTTGCCATCGTCCTTGATGAAGAATGCATGGCCGCCCAGGACCCCGACCGACATGACACGAAACCTAAGTCCGTCCCCCGCACCTTCGAATCGGCATCTCCGACTCCACGACCCGACTCTGCTTCCCGACAGTCCACTCCGGAGATCAAGGCGGAGTCCGCCCGCATTGGAACCCACCTCTCAGAGTCCGATCGACTCCAATATTGAACTGAAGGCAGGTGTTTCAGTTGTGGAGAAAAGGGACATATCCGCCCGAATTGTCCTAAAAAGCCCAAGGCGCAGGTTGCAGCAGTGGAGCCAGCCGTTGACGACTGCCCTTCGGACGCCACCCCGACTTGCGACGAGTCAAAAAACTAGATAGTCCAACAGAGCCTGTCGCACCTGCAGACTTTAATGTATTGGATTCTGCTTCGGAATGTAGTTCAGACTTGTCTTCTGAAAATACAGTATTGGTTTCGGCTGTCACACCATACCAACTAGTAAGACACTTAACTGCTCCAATCGTACTTGCAGATACAATCAAGATGACAGCCATGGTAGACTCGGGTGCCATGGGGAATTTTATACACCCGAGATTTGTCAAGTTACACACACTGGTCACAAAAAGCCGAAACCTGCTCACCGTTAATGATGTAAATGGCTGTCTCCTTTCGCGCGTAGACCGACAGGTCGAGATCTGGATGGCCATTGGCAACCATTCCGAGACTCTCACCTTTGACGTCGCACCACTGGGAGGGCATAACATCGTACTCGGATTACCATGGCTTCAGCAGCACGATCTGCAGATACATTGGTTGAGCGGTAAGGTCACCTTCGCCTCGGACTATTGTGAGAAGCACTGTCTCGCATTACCTGCAAGCACATTCTTCAGTCAACGTCCTCTCATCCGAACGTCGGAAACAGTCGAAAATATTCCCGACACCGAGCTAGATCCGCTCACCGCCGAGGAGATCGAACTCTACACAATCGACATTCCGGAACGCCTCCAGTCCATAGCTACAGATATTCCTGAATACTACCATGACTATATGGACAGGTTCGACGGAGAGAAAGCCACCACGACTCTCCCCGATTTCCGACCCGATTCCGACTTCACGATTGACCTCGATCCTTCGAAACCGCTCCCAAAGCCAAGTCAACTGTACCATATGAACCAGGAAGAACGTGCCGAATGCCAAAAAGTCCTCGATGAGATGCTCAATGCCGGTTGGGCTGAACCCGCTGACTCCAACTGTCCGATCGCTGCTCCAATGTTCTTCATTTGGAAAAAGGATGGAACCCGCTGACCAGTCATCGACTACTGCAAACTGAACGACATCACGATCAAGGACAGTTATCCGCTCCCACCACAGATCGGAAATCTTTACGAAGTTCGACTTGAAATCCAGTTACAACCAGGTCCGCATCCGACCCGGTGACAAATGGAAGACCATGTTCATGACTCCATTCGGTCCTTTCTGACTCCGCGTAATGACCTTCGGATTTACAAATGCTCCACCATGCTTCCAACGTCTCATGGACAAGGTCTTCGCCCCACTACTCTACAAGAACCTCGAGAATTACCTCGATGATGTGCTCAATCATCATCGGACTTTAGAGGAACATATCGCAGGAGTCTGCCAAACGCTCCAATGTCTTCAGGAAGCCAATTTGTTCTGCAACCCGAAGAAATGCAAATTCCATAAGCCAAAAATCGAGTTCCTTGGTGTCAACATTAGCCAACATGGGTTCGAAATGGACGAAAAGAAGACTTCCATGATCGCAGAATGGCAGAACCCGACGTTGGTACGAGGCGTTCGGGAATTCATCAGATTTGTGAACTTCTATCGGTGATGGATCCCTGGTTTCTCCGACGTCGCACGACTGCTCCACGATCTATTCCAGAAGAACCAGGCTTGGCAATGGACCGAGAACGAGCAGATGGCCTTCGAACTCCTGAAGTGGCGTGTCTCTCAAGCCCCCGTCCTTGTTCACGCCGATCCTGACGCGCAATTCTGTCTGGAAACTGATGCCTCGAATTACGCCTATGGTGCCGTCCTCTCCCAGAAACAGACCGATGGCCGCCACCATCTGATCGGCTTCATGTCAAAATCCATGAATCCACATCAGCGGGACAAGAATCTGCTAGGTAGCGCTATGTAGCCTGGTAGCAGGTATCTACCCCCCCCCTCTAGGTAGCAGCTACCTAGAACCACCCCTGTCTGGGAAGATGCTCCCTAGTACCACCAGAGGGTTATAACCTACTGTATGAAAGTAAACATACAGCTACATAGCAGCTCAGTGGCTACCTAGCTGCTACCATTGCTACTGCTGCTACCACTCCCCACCGTCCCGCTGATGCGGCAGAGCAGAATTATGGGATTCCCGACAAGGAGGCTCTCGCAATCGTGAAAGGTCTGCAGAACTGGCGTCACTGGCTCGAACGAACTCGCCTTCTGGTTCACATTCTCACCAACCACAAGAACCTGGAGTACTTCGCGAAACCTCGAATCCTGAATTGCTGGCAAATGTGTTGGTTGGAACTACTCACCCACTACAATTATGAAATCCATTACCGACCTGGTGACAAGAACTCTGCTGCCGATGCACTGTCCCGACGTGCAGAACTCCGACCCGCAGACGGCGAAGACGAGGTTCTGCAGGCTCTAATTCCTGCCGAGAACTTCACAGAGCTGGCTGCCTGTGAGGCTGAGATGACCCCTTCGGACTGGGAAGGTCTCGGAGAGGTCTTTGTGGCCGCCCTCACCGTTTCGGACTCGGACATTCTGGTGGAAACCCACAGGATCGCTGCGGACTGGGAGGATAAACCGGAAGGACTGGTTTGGGATGACGGATTAGGAAGGAAGGAAGGACGGATTTGGATCCCTGAGTCGGATGACCTCTGGAAGAAGGTTATGGGACTCTATCACGATTCTCCAGTCACTGGCCACTTAGGAACTTCGGGAACCCTTGAGCTTGTCGGTCGCAGCTACTGGTGACGCGACTTGGCAGCTTGGGTGAAATGATATGTCCAAGGGTGCCATACCTGCAGATGTGCGAAACATCAGAACCAGCGGGAATTTGGAAAGCTCCAACCGATTCCCGCTCCTGACGGACCTTGGCAATGGATTCAGTCGGATTTCGTAGGTGAACTCCCCAAATCGAGTGGTTTCAATGCCATCTACATCGTCTCCGATCGACTGATGAAAATGGCCCACTTTATTCCTATGACCACCGATATCTCCACTCCCGACTTGATGAATTTGCACATCCGACACATCTGGAAACTGCATGGAATCCCGCTGGTACATGGAACGGACCGAGGATCGACCTTCACCGCCGTGTTTACAAAAAGCCTGTACAAGGGGCTTGGAATCGAACCCCGCTTCTCTACCGCCTATCATCCGCAGACGCAAGGACAAGTCAAGAATAACAACAAGTGGATGGAAACATATCTCTGCATGTTCTGCTCTCACTGTCAGGACGATTGGGCTGATCTCCTTCCGATGGCGGAGTTTTGTATAACAACCACCACCATCCATCCATCAACACAACTCCGTTCTTCGCGAACTTTGGTTACCACCCGACTCTCTCGAACGTCCCGACAGCGGCCCAATCTGATGAGCCTGACGTGCAGATCCGGCGGATTCACGAAGCCCAAGAGGAGTGTAAACGCGCCATCGAACGGTCACAGGAGATCTCGAAACGGGCCTACGACAAGTGGAAACGCGACAACCCCAGTTTCCAAGTTGGAGATTCAGTCTGGCTCGAAGCTACTAACCTCGCAACCGATGAGCCCTCTCCAAAACTCGCTAGTAAACATCACGGACCGTTCCGAATCAAGGACAAGCTCTTGGATTTGACCTACCGATTGGAACTTCCCACTCAATGGAAGATCCACGACGTTTTCCATGTCAATGTCCTATCTGAAGCAACTCCCGACACGATCCTGAACCGCGTGAATCCTGCTCCACCTCCGATCAAGGTCAACGACGAGGAATTCTGGGTTATAGAGAAATACCTGGATTCCCGATGGTTCCGCAATAGATTCCAGTTCAAGATCCGATGGGAAGGTTTTACGGAGGAACACGACACTTGGGAAAACGCCAAGGACATTGACTCCGATGCCGGACCTCGTCTCCTACAAGACGGAGACAACAATTTCGACCTTGAGGAGGACTTTTATTGCAGACATCCAGATGCCCCTAAGCGAACTGACCCTCCTGCCGCTCGTGCACGACCTGCCAGACGAAGGAGAGTCTGTCGATAGTCAGCAAGGATGCTGACCCTTGGTGGGGGGTACTGCAATAATATTGCCTTTTTCTCCTCTTTTTCCCTCTTATTCCGACGATCTCCGCTCCCTCCAGTCGCTCCGACACCCATCCCCCAATCCCACTCCTCTTCTGCCTCTCTTCCGATCCCCTTGTTTCCTTCCCCGCTCCCTGTGACTCGTGTTTCATATTATGGACTCTTTCTGATGCTCTCCGATTTGTATCCTGTATTTCCCTCATGCTTGTATCATTCTCCGCTCGCTACTAGACTCGCTCCGATAGTGTAGACCCTCTGCCCCGCGCGCTCCACTATTTCCTCTTCGCTTCCACTCCCGTTCCACTGCATTCGCATAGCCTCCACCTCACTGCCCGTGTGTAGTTCCCACTTCCACACCACCCCCGCCTCTGCTTCTTACCACCTACACTATGTGATGCCACCCACTCCACTGCCTTCCACCTCACCGCCCCCTGCAGTCTCGCAGCCGCATGTATGTAGTTTAGGCTTTGTATTTAAGCTCGGACTCGATGAGGAACATACCTCACTCAACGTCTTGATAATAGACATTTGTATTGTGCGCCCTGCCCCGCTCGATTAGAATCCCGACGCCCTTGCTCGCCCGCTTGCTTGCTCGATTCCTGTTGGACTTCACACCTCAAGACCATGTGGTTCATTCCCCCGCCCTCGCGAGCTAACTCCCACCTGTAGCACCACCAGACCAAAACCCCGCTTCAGTCAGCCCCTTCGGTGTCGTACCTAGTCAGAGTGCTTGTCACCAAGACAGATTGGGTACCCGTCGTGCTTTTGGGCAGTTGCTTGGGAATTAGGTCTGACAAGCCCATAAGTCGTCGTTCCCATTTCCCCTTCCTTTTCGGAGATCGTATTCCTGCCGGTGCGTGTGGACGAGAGGAGAACCCGATTCCATTGGCGAATGGATTAGCCTCAAGAACACCCTTATATTCCTCTCGGCTTCCGTTCATTTAGTCTCTGTCAGAGATTAGCGGAATTACTGATTCCATCGCAGGAGGGACGTCGGAGGGAGCGGAGGGAGCAGAGATTGTCGGAATGGTGAGGAAAGGGAAGGAAAAAGGCAATATTATCACACAACGCCCTTCAGTCTTTGAACAAAATTACCTTAAATTTTTTTGGCAGGGTGGGCATGGGACTATGTTCAAGCCAGAACCAATGTAGAGGCTAGACAGTGAAAGGTATTTCCACATTGGTGCTTTTTCACTCATTTTTCTGCCCCGAATTATCTTTTCCCCAATGAACGTTCCATGCCATCCTCTTTCCCTTGTCTCAGAAATGCACTCACTTGTGCTGCACAGAACATCTCCATTTCCTGCAAAGCCCATCACATCTGTCAGTTGCCCCTGTCATCCTGCAGCCCACAAACATGTCTGGGCTAATCTTGACATTGCAGTCTTTCGTGTTCCTACACCACCACAAAGTCAGGTAAATACAGGAAAATATTACTGTGTATGATTGCTCATTCTCAATCTTTCTGCAGCAGTGCTGGAGGTGTTGTCATCCTGTGCGCACTTCTGCTCCTGGACAGTGGTTCTCTGCCTTTGCCTGGCACCATTGACAGATGTCACCACCGCACAGTACCAGACCCATAGGCAAGTATTTGCCTGTTGTTCACTGCTGCAATCTTTTGAATTACACATAGTGGCGCAGAACATCCTTCAAAAGGATGAGGTGAGCAGGCACTCCAGAGTCCACATAAAATGAATCGGTGAGTTGATTGCTTGCGAGAACAGATGAGTTGACAATCACCATGTAGACAGAACTGGACGAAGGCTTCGCTGCAGTGATCTTAAGATGGCCACTCAGCCCGACAGAGAACTGGTGGGTACTTTGCCTTGGCTTGTGTTGGAGACTCGCCCTGATATTGCCTTCACTACCATGTCTCTCGCATGCTTTGGACACAATCCCAGGTGTATTCATTGGGAAGCAGCAAAGCATGTTCTGCGTTATTTCAAACTTGGCAGTGCTGTATTGCTCTATCATCTCTTGAATGTACTATCTATGTAATGATAATCTGAATATGTTCATCCCCGCTAGACCATGTTTAGGAGATCTTTTGATTCTGGGAGCGCTTTAGAGAGAAATGGGACTCTGGAGATAAAAAGGGCTTTAAAGAACCTTGGCTTCTCTGAAGAAAAAATAGAACCTTAGAGAACTCTAGCAAAAAAAAACCACTTTAAAGAAGAAATAGAACTTTAGAGAACTTTAATGAAAAAATACCACTTTAGAGAAAAAATAAAACTTTAGAGAACTTTAACAAAGAATAAGACTTTAGAGAAAAAGTAAAACCTTAAAGAAAAAATAAAACTTTGGAGAAAATAAAAAACTTTAGAGAACTTTAGAGAAATAATAAAACTTTAAAGAAAAAATAGAACTTTAGAGAACTTTAGCAAA
>Ga0307515_10009748_pt1 | contig 18512 bp, 16 predicted proteins | sample 17_EM_MG_FD_194513 | JGI IMG/M metagenome (GOLD analysis project Ga0307515, IMG submission 194513) | Populus trichocarpa ectomycorrhiza microbial communities from riparian zone in the Pacific Northwest, United States - 17_EM | ecosystem: Host-associated > Plants > Roots > Unclassified | place...
GTAGCTCGTCCCCGTCGGCCAGCAGCACCAGGCCGGCCACCTGGGCGTCGGCGGCGTAGGGCAGTTGCGGCGGCGCGCCGAGCGTGCCGATGACCTCGCCGGCGGCCAGCTCGGGCAGCCGTTCGGTCAGTCCCAGCGCGGACAGCAGGGTGGGCACCGCGGCGATCGACTCGGCGACCGGGCCGGGCAGCGGGTGGTAGCCCAGCTCCTCGCAGGCGATGACCAGGTCGACCGGATCCGCCTCCAGCCCGCCCCAACGTGGCGGGATCGCGAGCGCGGTCACGCCGAGGTCGGCCAGCCGGCGCCAGACCGCCAGCCCCGGCGCCGGATCGCCGGCCGCCCAGTCGCGATTCACCGCCGGCAGGTCGCTCGCGGCGAGCAGGTCCCGGACGGCCTCGGCGAACTGGCGCTGTTCGGGGCTCGCGGCGAGGTTCATCTCGGCCCGCGGGGCAGGCCGAGCACGCGCTCGGCGATGACGGTGCGCTGGATCTCGTTGGTGCCGGCGTAGATCGGGCCGGCCAGGGCGAACAGATAGCCCGCGAGCCAGTCGCCCGGCAGCTCGGCCTGCGGGCCGAGCAGCTCCAGCGCGGTCTCGTGCAGCGCGATGTCCAATTCGGACCAGAACACCTTGGTCAGGCTGGCCGCGAACGGCGACCCCTGCCCAGGCGAACTGGCCGCCGCGAAGCCGTGCAGCCGGTACGCCTGCGCGGCGATCCACGCGTCGACGACCCGGTCCCGCTGGGCGCCGTCGGCCGGGTCGCCGGCCTTCTGCCACAGGTCGATCAGGCGTAGTGCCGCGGCGCGGAAGCGTCCCGGGCTGCGCAGCGAGATCCCGCGTTCGTGGCCGGCGGTGCTCATCGCCACCCGCCACCCGGCACCGACCTCGCCGAGCACGTCGGCGTCGGGCACGAACACCCCGTCGAGGAAGATCTCCGCGAAGCCGTTGTCGCCGCTGAGCTGTCTGATCGGGCGTACGGTCACCCCGTCGGCCCGCAGGTCGAAGAGCAGATACGTCAGCCCGCGGTGCGGCCCGGCGCCGGGGTCGGTGCGGAACAGCCCGAACGCGCGATCGGCGCAGCAGGCGCGCGAGCTCCACGTCTTCTGCCCGTGCAGCAGCCAGCCGCCGTCGGTGCGCTCGGCGACCGAGCGGATCGCGGCCAGGTCGCTACCCGCGCCGGGCTCCGACCAGGCCTGCGCCCAGACGTCGTCCGAGCGCGCCATCCGGGGGAGCAGCCGGGCGCGCTGCTCGGCGGTGCCGTGCGTGAACAGGGTCGGCGCCAGCAGGAACAGCCCGTTCTGGTTGATCCGGGTCGGCGCGCCGGCGGCGTGGTATTCCTCCTCGAACAGCAGCCAGTGCAACGCCGACGCGTCCCGCCCGTCGAACTCGTGCGGCCAGGCGACCACCGAGAGCCGGGCCGCCGCCAGCTCTCGTTCCCAGGCGCGGTGCGCGGCGTTGCCGTCGGGGGTGTCGACCGGCGGCAGGGCGTGCGGCGGAACGTTGGCGGCGAGCCAGCCGCGGACCTCCGCCTGGAACGCGCGCGCCTCGTCGTCGAGGTCGAGGTTCACGGCTTTTCCTGGCTCTTCTTCATGCTACGAGCGTCCATTCCGGACAGTGAGTCGCCGGCGGTCTCGGCGTTGTGCGCGTGGGCCAGGTGGTGCAGCCCGAAGACCGCCTCCATCCCGGCCCGCATGCCCATCTGGTCCTCGCACTGGTTGACCGCGCGCTTGGCCAGCGAGAGCCCGAACCGTGGCATGGTGGCGATCCGCTCGGCGACGGCGAAGGTGCGCTCGGTCAGCTCGGCGCGGGGCACCACGGCGTTCACCATGCCGACCTCGTACGCCCGCTGCGCCCCGAACCGGTCGCCGGTGAACAGGACCTCCTTGGCCAGCCGGGGGCCGAGCATCCACGGGTGGGCGAAATACTCCACCCCGGGGATGCCCATCCGCAGCACCGGATCGGCGAAGAAGGCGTCGTCGGCCGCGACGATCAGGTCGCAGGACCAGGCGAGCATCAGGCCACCGGCGATGCAGGCGCCCTGCACCATGGCGATGGTCGGCTTGGGGATCTCCCGCCAGCGCCGGCACATGCCGAGATAGACCTCGGCCTCCCGGGCGTAGCGGCCGTCGGCGCCGGGCACTCCCACGTGGTCCCACCAGAGCACCGCCCGGCGGGGGAAGGTGCGCTGCACGTCGCGCCCGGGCGTGCCGATGTCGTGGCCGGCCGAGAAGTGCTCCCCGGCGCCGGCCAGCACGATCACCGACACCTGCGGATCGTCCACCGCTTGGGTGAAGGCGTCGTCCAGGGCGTACGTCATCGCGGAGTTCTGCGCGTTGCGGTAGCGGGGCCGGTTCATGGTGACCAAGGCGATCGGCCCCCGCCGTTCGAAACAGACCTCGGGTTCCGCCTCGCTCATGAAGACTCCTTCCGGAGAACGTGCTTCAACGCCTTGCCGGACGGATTGCGCGGCAGATCGGTGCGGAACTCCACGTGCCGGGGCACCTTGAAGTTGGCCAGCCGGGTGCGGCAGAACGCCACCACTTCGGCCGCGGTGAGCTGGAAACCGGGGCGGGTGACCAGATACGCCTTGCCCACCTCGCCCAGCCTCGGGTCGGGTACGCCGATCACCACCGCCTCGGCCACCCCCTCGAGCCGGGCCAGCGCCTGCTCCACCTCCGCCGGATAGACGTTGAAGCCACCGCAGATGTACATGTCCTTCAGCCGGTCGGTGATGCTCAGGTAGCCGCGTTCGTCGAGCCGGCCGATGTCGCCGGTGTGCAGCCACCCGTCGGCGTCGACGGCCTCGGCGGTGGCCGCCGGATCGTCCAGGTAGCCGAGCATCACGTTGGGGCCGCGCAGCAGGATCTCCCCGGCCGGCGAGATGCGCACCTCGAAGCCGGCGGCCGGGCGCCCCGAGGTCTGCGCCACGGTGGCCGGGTCGTCGCCGGGCCGGCACATCGTCGCCACCACGGCCTCGGTCAGCCCGTACGCGGTCAGCACGGTCTGGAAGCTCAGCTCGGCCAGCATCCGCTCGATCAGCACAGTCGGCACGATGGTCGCCCCGGTGACCGCGAGTCGCAGCGTGGACGTGTCCCACTTGGCCCGCTGCGGGTGGTCGAGGATCGCCTGGTAGACGGTCGGCGGGCCGGGCAGCACGGTGATCCGTTCGCGGTCGATCAGCTCCAGGGTCCGGTCGGTGTCGAACACGATCTGCGGCACCAGGGTGGCCCCGGTATGCAGGCAGGCCAGGATGCCGGCCTTGAAGCCGAAGCTGTTGAAGAACGGGTTGATCACCAGGTAGCGGTCCGCGGTGCCGAGCCCGCCGATCTCGGCCCAGGCGGCGGCGACCGCGAGACCCTGCCGGTGCGCGCTCATCGTGCCCTTGCTGCGCCCGGTGGTGCCGGAGGTGAAGAGCAGGTCGCTGACCTGATCCGGATCCACCGCCGCGGCCCGCTCGTCGGCCGACCGCTCCGGCACGGTGGCGGCCCGCTCGTCGAGGTCGGCCCAGTCCAGGGTGCCCGGCGTGCCCGCCGGACCCGGCTGCACCGGAATCCGCACGATGACCCGGGGCAGCGGGCGGTCCTCGGCCCGCGCGGCGGCGGTCAACTCGGCGAGCCGGTCGCGGCCGAGGAACGGGCCGGCCGCGAAGAGGCAGTCGGCCCCGGCGCGGTCCAGGACGTCCAGCGCCTCCGGCCCGGTGAACCGGGTGTTCACCGGCACGACGGCGGCCCCGGCGTAACTCGCGCCCAGCGCGGCCAGCACCCAGTGGAAGGTGTTCGGCGACCAGATCGCCACCCGGGCGCCGGCGGGCAGCCCCTCGGCGATCAGCGCCCGGGCCACGGCCCGCACCCGGGCCAGCAGGTCCACATAGGTCAGTCGTGGGCCGTCCGGCTCGGCGACGGCGATCGTGTCGCCGAACTCTTGCGCGGCCCGGGTCACGGCGGCCGGGATGGTCAGCTTCACCAGAGCCTCCGCGAACGCCAACTGAGTTCCCAAAAACAAGCAAGTGCTTGGTAGGGTCAGCCTACGCGCGCTCGGGAGGTGGCACCAGTGTGGGAAGAGTTTCGGCGCGAGCTGCGCGCCTGGCTGGCTGTGCACGTGACCGACGATCTGCGCGGCAAAGGCGGCCCGGGGCGCGAGCATGAGGCGTACGAGCCACGGCTCGCCTTCAACCGGCGACTGGCGGCGGCGGGCTGGACCGGGTTGAGCTGGCCGGTCGAACAGGGTGGGGCGGGTGCCCCGCTGGCCCAGCAGGTCGCCTTCCACGAGGAGTACGCGCTGGCCGACGCGCCGGCCCGGGTCGACCACATCGGCGAGACGCTGGTCGGCCCGGCGCTGATCGGCTTCGGCACCGGCGAGCAGCGCCGGCGCTTCCTGCCCCGGATCAAGGCGGTCGAGGAGCTGTGGTGCCAGGGCTTCTCGGAGCCGGGCGCGGGTTCGGATCTGGCGGCCGTGTCGACCCGGGCGCGGCTCGACGGCGAGCAGTGGGTCATCTCCGGGCAGAAGGTGTGGACCTCGCTGGCCCAGCACGCCGACTGGTGTTTCCTGCTGGCCCGCACGCAGCCGCCCGCCGCCGGTGCCGATCGCCGGGCCGGCCTGTCCATGCTGCTGGTCCCGATGCGGCAGCCCGGCGTCCTGGTTCGAGCGATCCGTCAGCTGACTGGCACGAGCGAGTTCAACGAGGTCTTCTTCGACGAGGCGCGCACCGACCGGTCCCTGGTGCTGGGCGGGGTGGGCGAGGGCTGGCGGGTCGCCACGTCCATTCTGGCGGGTGAGCGCGGCGCCTCGACGCTCGGCCAGCAGATCGGCTTCCAGCGCGAGCTGGCCGGTGTCGCGGCGCTGGCACGAGCCAGTGGCGCGGTGCGGGATCCGGCGATCCGGGGAAGGCTCACCCGCGCGTACGTCGGCCTGAGCGTGCTGCGCTCGCACACGTTGCGGACGCTGGCGGCCGGGACCGACGCGACCGCCGGGCCGGACGCGGCGGTCGTCAAGCTGCTCTGGTCCGGATGGCACCGGGCGCTGGGCGAGCTCGCGATGGCCGTGCGGGGCGCCGCCGGGACGGTGGTCTCCGGCGAGCTCGACGAGTGGCAACGGCTGTTCTTGTTCAGCCGGGCCGACACCATCTATGGCGGCTCCGACGAGATCCAGCGCGGCACGATCGCGACGCGGACGCTCGGCCTGCCCCGGCAGGCCCGCCGATGACCCCCGAGTTGGTCGGCCCCGCCGGGCGGGAGCTGCTGGCCGGCAAGGTCGTGGTGGTCACCGCGGCGGCCGGCACGGGCATCGGCTCGGCGCTGGCCCGGCGGTGCCTCGAGGAGGGCGCCACGGTGGTGATCAGCGACCGCGGCCTGCGCCGGCTGGCCGAGACCCATGAGGACCTGTTGCCGGCGTACGGCGAGCGGGTGCTGGCGCTGGGCTGCGACGTCACGTCCGAGGCCGAGGTCCAGGCGCTCATCGCCGATACCGTGGCGCACTACGGGCGGCTCGACGTGATGATGAACAACGCGGGCCTCGGCGGCACCAGCCCGGTCACCGAGATGACCGACGAGCAGTGGCTGCGGGTGCTGGACGTGACGCTCACCGGCACGTTCCGCTGTACCAGGGCGGCGCTGCGGCAACTCGTCGCGCAGGGCGGCGGCGGGGCGGTGGTGAACAACGCCTCGGTGCTCGGCTGGCGCGCGCAGCCCGGCCAGGCGCACTACGCGGCGGCGAAGGCGGGCGTGATGGCGTTCACTCGCTGCGCGGCGCTCGATGTGGCCGAGCATGGCATCCGGGTCAACGCGGTGGCCCCCAGCCTGGCGATGCACTCCAATCTGGCCCGGGTGACCACCGACGACGTGCTCGCCGACCTGACCGCCCGGGAGGCCTTCGGCCGCGCCGCGCACCCCTGGGAGGTCGCCAACGTGATGGTCTTCCTGGCCAGCGACTACTCCTCGTACCTCACCGGCGAGGTCATCTCGGTCAGCAGCCAGCACCCTTGAGGATCCCGCACCATAAGTAGAACGTGTTCTCGTATCCGTGCACCTCTGGCTGTTCAGAAGCGCTGATTAGTGTGCTTGAATTGCTAGAACACGTTATGGTAGGAGGATCCGTGGCTGAGCCTCACTTGGCGGACGGTCTTGATCTGACCGATCCCGACGTCCTGATGGATCGAGTCCCGCACGAGGAGTTCGCCGAGCTGCGGCGCACCAGCCCGGTCTGGTGGAACACCCAACGCTACGGCAGCGCCGGCTTCGAGGACGACGGCTATTGGGCGGTCACCCGGCACGCCGACGTGATGGCCGTGTCGCGCGACAGCGAGACGTATTCGACCTGGCAGAACACCGCGATCGTCCGGTTCCGGGAGGGCATGCCCCGGGAGAACATCGAGATGCAGCGGCTCGTCCTGCTCAACATCGATCCGCCCCAGCACACCAAGGTCCGCGCGATCGTCTCCCGCGGCTTCACCCCGCGGGCGATCAACGCGCTGCGCGACGCCTTGTCAAAGAGGGCCGAGCGGATCGCGCGGGACGCGCTGGAGAAGGGCAGCGGCAACTTCGTGACCGATGTCGCCTGCGAGCTTCCCCTGCAGGCGATCGCCGAGTTGATCGGCGTCCCGCAGGAGGACCGGTTGCGGATCTTCGACTGGTCCAACCAGATGATCGGCTACGACGACCCGGAGTACGGCGTCGACCCGATGGCGGCGGCCTACGAGCTGCTCGCGTACGCGATGCAGATGGCCGAGGACCGGCAGGAGAAGCCGCAGGACGACATCGTGACCAAGCTGGTCAACGCCGAGATCGACGGCGACCACCTCAGCTCGGACGAGTTCGGCTTCTTCGTGCTGCTGCTGGCGGTGGCGGGCAACGAGACCACGCGCAACGCGATCTCGCACGGGATGCTGGCCTTCCTGCAGCACCCGGAGCAGTGGGAGCTGTTCAAGGCCGAGCGTCCGCGCAGCGCGGTCGAGGAGATCATCCGGTGGGCGACGCCGGTGAACGTGTTCCAGCGCACCGCCCTGCACGACACCACGCTGTCCGGTCAGCAGATCAAGGCCGGTCAACGGGTGGCCATCTTCTACGGCTCGGCCAACTACGACGAGGAAGTCTTCGCCGACCCGCACAAGTTCGACATCACCCGTACGCCGAATCCGCACCTGGGTTTCGGCGGGAGCGGCGCGCACTTCTGCCTGGGCGCCAACCTGGCCCGGCTGGAGATCGAGCTGATCTTCAACGCGCTGGCCGACCACACCCCGGACATCCGCCAGGCCGGCGAGGTGCAGCGGCTGCGCTCCGGCTGGCTGAACGGCATCAAGACGCTCGACGTCCACTACCGCTGACGTCATCGCCACGGCCACCCACTCAGCCTGAGTGGGTGGCCGCGATCCGTTCGGCCGGCAACTCAGGTTGCCGCGGGCTGCCACACTCGGCGCGAAATCGTCGCGCGCACCGGGAGCCGGGTTGGGAAGAACGAGGGACATCGTCGAGCGCGTCGTGGTGGCCGCCATCCCGATCGCCCTGTTCACCGCCGTCCTTTCGGTGATCGGCCTGATCAGCGAGCTCGTCGGCATCGTCCAGCAGACCCCCGTCCAGCGCGGCATCGAGGCACACCCCGTCCGCGTCACGGCCACCTACGCCGGCTACGACGACGGCTCGAAATTCCACGACCCGACGTACACCCTCTCCTACCTGCACGAGGGTGAAGCGTTCAGCACACCGCTGCGCAGCCTGCCCGGCAACCACAGCATCGGCGACAAGCTCTGCGCCGAGATCGACGCCGAGCAGCCGGCGAACGGCCGCTTGTGCGGCACCCGCGGCGGCCTCGCCGACGCCCAGTCCGGCCTGCGGACGGGCGGGCTGTTCCTGGGCACGGCGCTACTGGTCCTGTTGGCGATCTGGGGATACCACCGTTCACCCGGCGCCCTGCGGAGCACCCCGGCGCGACGTCCGGGCAATCGCAAGCGCCCACGGAGCACCCCGACCCGGCGTCCAGGCAATCGCAAGCGCCGCAAGCTCGCCCGCCGCCGGACCTGAGCCCGAGCCGCCGTCGGCGTTGCGGCCGGCCCGCCGCTACGCCGGCGCGGCGGCCGGTGGGGTGGCCGGTGGGGTGGTCGCCACCACCCACATGGCGAAGAACTGCGAGCCGCCGCCGTAGGCGTGCCCCAGCGCCCGGCGGGCGTCCGGCACCTGGTGGTCGCCGGCGCGGCCCATCACCTGCATCGCGGCCTCGGCGAAGCGCAGCATGCCGGAGGCGCCGATCGGGTTGGAGCACAGCACGCCGCCGGACGGGTTGACCGGCAGCCGGCCGCCGATCCGGGTCTCGCCGGCCTCGGTGAGCTTCCAGCCCTGGCCCGGCTCGGCGAAGCCCAGGTTCTCCAGCCACATCGGTTCGAACCAGGAGAACGGCACGTAGATCTCGGCGACGTCGATCTGCTCCAGCGGATCGGTGATGCCGGCCGCCTTCCACAGGGCCACCGCCGCGTCGTATCCGGCCCGCGGGTTGACGTGGTCCTTGCCGGCGAAGGCGGTCGGCTCGGTGCGCATCGAGGTGGCCTGGATCCAGGCCACCTGCCGGCCGCTCGCCTCGGCCGCCGCCTCGTCGCCGATCACCACCGCGCACGCGCCGTCCGAGGACGGGCAGGTCTCGTCGTACCGGACCGGGTCCCAGAGCATTGTGGACGCCGTGACCGACTCCAGCGTGATGTCCGGCTGGCGCAGGTGGGCGTACGGATTGCGGGCGCCGTTCTGCCGGTCTTTGACGGCCACCATCGCGCCGACGTGCGATGGTGCCCCGGCCCGGCGGATGTAGGAACGGATATGCGGAGCGAAGTAGCCGCCCGCGCCCGCCCCGAGCGGCACGGTGAACGGCGGGTTGATCGACAGCGCCCACATCGCGTTGGACTCGGACTGTTTCTCGAACGCCACGGCGAGGACCCGCCGGTGTACGCCCGCGCGGACCAGGTTGCTGGCCACGATCGCCGTGGCACCCCCGACGGAACCGGCCGTGTGCACGCGCAGCAGCGGCTTGCCGGTCGCGCCGAGCGCCTCGGCGAGGAACAGCTCGGGCATCATCACGCCCTCGAACAGGTCGGGCGCCTTGCCGAGCACGACCGCCTCGATCTGCGACCAGTCGGTCCCGGCGTCGGCCATGGCCCGGTCGATCGCCTCCCGGCACAGCCCGGCCATCGACACGTCCGTGCGGCGGGTGCGGTGGTGGGTCTGGCCCGTGCCCAGCACGGCCGCCCGCTGTGGCGTCATCTTGACCCCAATACGCAGAAGAGGTTCTGTTGCAGGGCCGGGCCGCTGGTGGCGTGCCCGGCCGCCCGGTCCGCCTGGCCCGACATGACGTGCCGGGCCGCCGCGCCGATCCGGGCGAGGCCGGCGGAGAACATCGGGTTGCCGGCGAGCACCCCGCCGGACGGGTTGACCCGGACCCGGTCGCCGAGGCCCAACTCGTGGATCAGCAGGAGCTCCTGATGGCTGAACGGGGCGTGCAGCTCGGCGACGTCCAAAGTGGCCGGATCCAGCCCGGCGTCGCCGGCGGCCGCGACAGCCGAGGGGGAGCGGGTCAGGTCGCGCAGGCCCAGAGCACCCGGGTCGATGCGGTGCGCGAAGCCGGTGATCCAGGCCGGTCGGCGGCAGTGCTGGCGGGCGACGTCGCCGCGGGCCAGCACGACAGCCGCGGCGCCGTCGCTGATCGGGGCGCAGTCGTGGGCGCGCAACGGATCGGCCAGGTACGGCCGGGTGAGCAACTCCTCGGCGGTGACGTGGCCGGAGAGCTGTGCCTTGGGGTCCGCCAGCGCGTGTTCCCGGCTGCGCGCCACCGTCTCGGCCATCTGCAGCTCGGTCACCAGCCCGGAGTCGAGGCAGAGCCGGGCCTGCAGGGCGGCGATGCTCACCGAGTCGGGCCACAGCGGGGCGACCAGATACGGGTCGAGTTGCAGGGCGAGGATCCGGCGCAGGTCGCCCGCCGAGGACTTGCCGAAGCCGTACGCGATGGCGGTGTCGGCCTCGCCCATCAACAGCTTCACGTACGCCTCGTAGAGCGCCCAGGCCCCGTCCATTTCCACATGGGACTCGACGATCGGCGGGAAGGCGCCGATGGCGTCCACCGCGGACACGAACGAGAAGGCCCGGCCGGCGAGGTAGTCCGACGAGCCCGAGCACCAGAAGCCGATGTCGCGCCGCTGCAGCCCGGTCTCGGCCAGCACCTCGTGGAAGAGGGGCACCAGCATCTCCACCCCGTTGGTGGTGCTGGAGCTGTGCCGCTCGTTCGGCGACTGGGCGAAGCCGATCACGGCGATGTCGTTCGTCGCGGCGTTGGTCATTTGACTGCCTCCCGTCACAGGTGGCGGGCGTAGGACTCGTACGCCGCGTCGGGCTCGCCGGTCGGCTGGAAGTACTCGATGTTCTCCGGGGTCGTGCCCCATTGCTCGCGGGGCCGCCACACCGCCGCCACCCGCATGCCCATCCGGACCTGCTCGGCCGGGCAGCCGAGGATGAGATGCAGCAGCGGGATGTCCGCCCCGTCGATCAGCACGTAGGCCGCCACGTACGGCGGTTTGTGCCGCTGGCCGGCGTGCGGCACGTTGATGATGGAGAACGTGGTGACCGTGCCGTGGTCGGAGAGCTCCACCTCCTCCTCGGTGGGCACGCCGTCGGTGGGACAGGCGCCGCGAGGCGGGAGGTAGACCTTTCGGCACGCCGGGCAGCGCTGGCCGAGCAGCCGGCCGGTGGCCAGGCCGCGCAGGTAGCGGCTCTCCTCGGGGGAGGCGGTGTGCTGGTAGCGCAGCCGGATCGGGGTGATGACCGAGGTGACCGCGTCGGCGGCCGGGGCCGGTGGCGCCGGCGCGACGGCCGAGCCGAGCGGCTCGAAGCACTCGATGTCACGGATGTTCCCGGCCGGGGTGCCCGCCCAGCGGACCCGCACCCGCAGGCCGGTATGCATCGCCTCGGGGGTGCCGCCGTCGACCGCGTGCAGCATCGGGGTGTCGGCGCCGTCCAGCCGGATCAGCGCCCAGGCGAACGGGTGCCCGAGCGGTTGCCCGGTCCGCGGCTCCGGTTGCCAGCTCCAGCTCAGCACGGTGCCGGCGGTGGACACCTCGACCAGTTCGGTCAGCGGCGCGTGGGTGATCGGGTCGTACTCGACCGGCGGGGCGTGCACCCGGCCGTCGGAGCCGCGGCTGCCGAGGATGCGCCGCTCGCGCAGGGCGGTCATGAACGGCCCCAGGACCGGCCCGAGCGAGCGGGTGTAGTCGAACTCGATCTCCAGCGGGGCGCTCAGCACGGTTTCCACATTCACGAGTGAAACACGTTCTACTCCTGTCGGCAACGCCGAGTGGTTTAGGGAAACGAGTGGATAGAACGCGTTACAGATTGGTCCGGGCGGGCCGCAGCGCGGCGAGCCGGTCCAGGGTGTCGTCGGCCTCGCGGACCAGCTCGGCCATCACCTCGGCCACCGGGCGTACCTCGTTCATCCGGCCGACGATCTGCCCGACCGGCATCGCCACGACGGACGGGTCGCCGGAGTTCATCAGCCGCCCGTGCGCCTCGCTGACGAGCAGGTTCTGCAACGGCATCGGCAGCGGCTCCGGCGCGCCGGGCTCGCTCCAGGCGTCCGTCCAGCGGTTGCGCAGCAGCCGGGCCGGCTTGCCGGAATAGACGCGGGACCGCACAGTGTCCGACGAGGTCGCCTTGAGCAGGGCGTCGCGCAGCGCCGGCGGGGAGCCCGCCACGTACTCCGCCGTCGTCAGCCAGGCCGAGCCCATCCAGGCGCCGGCGGCCCCGAGGGCGAGCGCGGCCGCGATCTGGCGGCCGCTGCCGATCCCGCCGGCGGCCAGCACGGTCGCCTCGGCGCCGACGGCCTCCGCGATCTCCGGGACCAGCACCATGCTGGCGATCTCGCCGGTGTGCCCGCCGGCCTCGTAGCCCTGGGCCACCACGATGTCCACCCCGTTGGTGACGTGGTGGCGGGCGTGCGCGACCCGGCCGGCGAGCGCGGCCACCAGTACGCCGTGCGCGTGCGCCTGGTCGATCACGTCCGCCGGCGGCGAGCCCAGCGCGTTGGCGATGAGCCGGATCGGGTGCTCCATGGCGACCTCGACGTGCGAGCGGGCGATGGAGTGCAGCCAGCCGAGCACGCCGTCGCCGGCCGGGGTGCCGTCGGGCAGCGGCGGCACCCCCAGCCGCAGCAGCGTCTCGTCGACGAAGGCCCGGTGCGCCGGCGGGATCATCCGGCCCAGGTCCACCTGGGTGCCCTCGGTGGGCACGTGGCTCGGCATCACGATGTCCACGCCGTACGGGCGCCCGTCGGTGTTCTGGTCCAGCCAGCTCAGCGCGGCGTCCAGCTCGGCCGGATCGTTGAACCGCACGCAGCCCAGCACGCCCAGCCCGCCGGCCCGGCTGATCGCGGCCGCGACCTGCTCGGACGGGGTGAAGCCGACGATCGGGTGGTCGATGCCGAGCAACTCGCAGAGCGAGGTCCGCATGCGTCTCCTTCAGGTTGTGGTCGAGCCGGGTGCCGGGGAGTTCTCCTGTACGTGCCGGTGCGCCCAGGGATAGTCGGCCTTGCCGCTGGGCGTACGCATGATCCGCTCGACCACCCACACCGTGCGCGGCACCTTGTAGCCGGCGATCCGGGTGCGCAGGTGCGTGTCCAGGACGCTCAGATCGAGCTCGTGGCCCGTCCTCGGCTGGATCAGGGCGGCGACCCGCTGGCCGAGGCGATCATCGGGTACGCCGATCACCAGCGCGTCGAAGACGGTGTCGTGGGCCTTGAGCGCGCCCTCGACCTCCTCCGGGAAGACCTTCTCGCCGCCGGTGTTGACGCACGTGTTGCCCCGGCCGAGCAGGGTCACCGTGCCGTCCTCCTCGAGGCGGGCCAGGTCGCCGGGCAGCGCGTACCGCTTGCCGTCGACCTCGGTGAACATGGCCGCGGTCTTCTCCGGATCCCCGTAGTACCCGAGCGGCAGGCGCCCACCGCGAGCCAGCCGGCCGACCACACCGGGCGGGGCCGGCCGGCCGTCGTCGCCGAGCACGATCGTCTCGCCGATCGGCGTCACCCGGGGGCCGCCGGCCGAGTCGTCGGTGTCGGTCACCAGGCCGATGCCGGTGAAGCCGGTCTCCGAGGAGCCGATCGAGTCGGTGATCATCACGTTCGGCAGGGTGGTGACGTACTGATGCTTGACCGACGGGGAGAACAGTGCGGCGCTGCTGGAGATCGCGAACAGCGAGGAGGCGTCGTATTCGCCGCCGAGGTAGGTCTCGATCATCGGGCGGGCCATCGCGTCGCCGATCAGCACGATCACGTTGACCTTGCGCTCCTGCACCGTCTGCCAGATCTCGGCCGGGTCGAAGCGGGTCATCAGGACCACCGTGTCGCCGCCGAAGAGCGCGGCCAGGCCGGCCCACTGGGCGTTGCCGTGGATCAGCGGCGCCAGGCAGAGCCGGGTCATCCCGCCCATCTCCAGCCCGCGCTTCGACTGCGACCACTCGTCCTCGACCGGGATGCCGCTCATGAAGTCGATGCCGCCGCCGAGCACCCGCCAGACGTCCTCGTGGCGCCACATCACGCCCTTCGGGTATCCGGTGGTGCCGCCGGTGTAGAGCATGTAGAGGTCGTCCGGCGAGCGCGGGCCGAAGTCGCGCTCGGGCGCCGCGGCGGCCAGGGCGGCTTCGAAGTCGACAGCGCCGTGCGCGCTCGCGTCATTGTCGGACTCGTCGTCGATCACGACGAAGGTGTCCAGCCCGGGTGCCTGCGGCGCGACGGCGGCGACGACGTCGGTGTAGCGGCGGTCGTGCACCAGCGCCCGTACGCCGGCGTTGGTCAGCAGATAGCGGACCTCGTCCGCGACGTACCGGTAGTTGACGTTGATCGGCACAGCCCGAATCTTGTACGCGGCGATCAGCGTCTCCACGACCTCCACCGAGTTTCGCGCGTAGAAGCCGACCTTGTCGCCGAGGCCGACGCCCTGCGCGGCGAGATGGTGCGCCAGCCGGTTGGCGCGCTCCTCGAGGCGGCCGAAGGTCACCTCGCGGTTGCCGCAGACCACCGCCAACCGGTCCGGGAAAGTATCGGCCGCGTGCTCGAACAGATCCGCAATGTTGGCCACCATCTGTTGAAAGTAGAACGTGTTATCGTTCCGGGCAAGACTCCGCCGACGCTTTGGGGGCAGACGTCGTGAATCCCGGCACCGACAATCCCGACAACGCGGCTCCGCACGCCCTTGTGGAGCGGCGCGGCCCGGTTCTGATCGTCACGATGAACCGGCCGCACGCCCGCAACGCGCTCTCCGGGCCGATGCTGCAGATCATGCGCGAGGCCTGGGACGAGGTGGACAACAACCCCGAGATCCGGGTCTGCGTGCTGACCGGTGCGGGCGGCGCGTTCTGCGCCGGTGCCGACCTGAAAGCGATGGTGAGCAGCCATCCGGGCGACAGCTTTCGTTCCGGTGCGCTAGACCTGACGGTGATCGAGCCGCTGCTCAAGGGCCGCCGGCTGAGCAAGCCGCTGATCGCGGCGGTGGAGGGTGCGGCGATCGCCGGCGGCACCGAGATCCTGCAGGCCACCGACGTGCGGGTGGCCGGCGAGAGCGCCCGGTTCGGCGTCTCGGAGGCGCGCTGGGGGCTGTTCCCGCTCGGCGGGTCGGCGGTCCGGTTGCCCCGCCAGATCCCGTACACGGTGGCGGCCGAGATCCTGCTCACCGGCCGGCATCTGAGCGCCGCCGAGGCGCACCGGGTGGGCCTGATCGGTCACGTGGTCCCGGACGGGCAGGCGCTGGCGAAGGCGCTCGAGATCGCCGAGGCGATCGCCGCCAACGGGCCGCTCGCGGTCCAGGCCATCCTGCGCACGATGCGCGAGACCGAGGGGATGGCCGAGGACGAGGCGTTCAAGGTCGAGGCCCAGCTGGGCATGGCCGTGTTCGCCAGCGCGGACGCCAAGGAGGGCCCGCGGGCCTTCACGGAGAAGCGCCGCCCCAACTTCGAAGGCCGCTGAGCGACCGGTCAGGCGTTGGCGAGGCTTGCGTCGAGGGCGTCGGTGAGGCTGGCGTCGAGGCTCAGCAGCGCGGCCGTGGCGCCGCCGAGGTGGAACTCGTTGTGGGTGGCCGCCAGGTAGTAACGGTGCAGCGGGTGGTCGATGTCGACACCCATGCCGCCGTGGATGTGCACCGCCGTGTGCGCCACCCGGTGCCCCGCCTCGGCCGCCCAGAACTTCGCCGTGCCCAGCTCGGCGTCGCACGGCAGCCCGGCGGAGAGCCGCCACGCCGCCTGCCACATGGTGAGCCGGACCGCCTCGGTGTCGATGTGCGCGTCCGCCAGCCGCTGCCGCACGGCCTGGAAGGCGCCGATCGGCCGCTCGAACTGGATCCGGTTGCGGGCGTGCTCCGCCGTGAGCTCCAGGGCCCGTTCCGTGACGCCGACCTGGGCGGCGCACAGCCCGAGGATCGCCCGCCGGCGCAACTGGTCGGCGCCCTGCGGGAGCAGCCGGTCGTCGGCGAGCGCGACCTCGGACAGCTCGAGCAAGCCGGCCCCCTCGCCGCCCGAGATCCTTTGCTGCTCGACGAGCACACCGTCGTCGCCCGGCAGCACCAGGAAGACTCCGGCGTTGGTGGGCACAAGGACCATGTCCGCGTACGGCGCCGCCGGCACCGCGCTCAGCGCGCCGGAGAGCACCCAGCGGTCGGCCGAGCGCCGCGCCTCGACGGAACCGCCGGAGAGGGCGGCCGTGAGCACCAACTCGCCGCGGGCGGCCGGTGTGGCCCAGCGCTCGCGCTGCGCGTCGGTGCCGGACTCGGCCAGTGTGGCGGCGGCCGTGACGATCGAGGACAGGTAGGGCACCGGCGCGACGGCGCGACCCAGCTCGATCAGCACCGCGCACTGGGCGAGGACGCCGAGCCCGTCGCCGCCGACCGTGGCCGGCAGCCCGGCGGAGAGCACGCCGGCGCGGGCCAGGTCGTCCCAGAGCGCCCGGTCGAAGGCGCCGGCCGCGCGCAGCCGCTCGGCGGTCAGCCGGTCGGCCAGGATCTCGCGGGTCAGGGCGGCGAGCTCGCGGTGTTCCTCGGTCTGCACGAAATCCATGGCTGCTCTCCCCAGCTAGCGCCCGGCCGGCAGGCCCAGCGCGGTGGCCGCGATGATGTCGCGTTGCACTTCGTTGGTGCCGCCGCCGAAGGTGAGGATCAGCGCGCTCCGCCGGAGCCGTTCGATGCGGCCGCGCAGCACCGCACCCCGCGAGCCCTCGCGCACGACGGCGTCCGCGCCCAGCACCTCCATCAGCAGCCGGTACGCCTCGATGGCCAGCTCGGTGCCGTAGACCTTGGTGGCCGATGCCGTGGCCGGGCCCGGCCCGCCCCCGGCGTCGGTGGCGATCCGCCAGTTCAGCAGCTTGAGGAACTCCACCTTGGCGTGCACCCGGGCCAGGTGCAGCCGGACCCATTCCTGGTCGAGCACGCGGCGCCCGTCGGCCAGCGCGGTCTCGGCGGCCCAGGCGCGCACCTGGGCGAGGCTGAGCCGCAGCGGCGCGGCGGAGGTCAGCGCGACCCGTTCGTGGTTGAGCTGATTGGTGATCAGCGGCCAGCCGGCGTTCTCGGTGCCCACCAGGGCGCCGGCCGGCACGCGGACGTCGCTGTAGTAGGTCGCGCTGGTGGTCACCCCGGCGACGGTGCGCACCGGGGTCCAGCTGAACCCGGCCGCGTCGGCCGGCACGATCAGGATGGACAGGCCCTTGTGCCGGGGCGCCTCCGGGTCGGTGCGGCAGGCCAGCCAGACGTAGTCGGCGTAGCGGATCAGGCTGGTCCACATCTTCTGGCCGTTGATGACGTAGTCGTCGCCGTCGCGCACGGCCCGGGTGTGCAGCGAGGCCAGGTCGGTGCCCGCCTCGGGCTCGGAGTAGCCGATCGAGAAGTGGATCTCGCCCGCCGCGATCTTGGGCAAGTATTCCTCGCGCTGCTGTGGCGTGCCGTACCGCATGATCGTCGGGCCGACCGTGTAGACGGTCAGGAACGGCACCGGAACGCCGGCCGTGGCCGCCTCGTCGGCGAAGATCAGCTGGTCCATCGGCGTCCGGCCGCCCCCGCCGTGCTCGACCGGCCAGCCGAGGGTGAGCCAGCCGTCCTTGCCGAGTTGCCGGACCACCTCGCGATACGCCACGCCGTCGCCGTAGTCGCCCTCCGGGTCGGCGAGCGCCTCGCGTAGTCGCGGAGTCATCAGACCGGCGAAGTATTCGCGCAGCTGGCCCTGGAGCCGTTGCTGCTCGGGTGTGTATTCAAGCCGCATCGAAGCACCACCCCCGGAGAAGTAGAACGTGTTCTAAGATAGCACGATGATGGAGGCCTATCTGGTCGATGCGGTGCGCAGCCCGGTGACCCGGCGCGGCGGTGGCCTGTCCGGGGTGCATCCGGCCGATCTCGGCGCTCACGTGATAGCCGCCCTGCTCGGCCGCGTCGATCTGGACCCCGCCGCGGTCGACGACGTGATCTTCGGTTGTGTGGACACGGTCGGCCCGCAGGCCGGCGACATCGCGCGGACCTGCTGGCTGGCGGCCGGCCTGCCGGAGTCCGTTCCCGGGGTGACCGTGGACCGGCAGTGCGGCTCCTCGCAGCAGGCCGTGCACTTCGCCGCGCAGGCGGTGGCCAGCGGCACGGCCGACCTCATCGTCGCCGGCGGCGTGCAGAATATGAGCCAGGTGCCGATCGCCAGCGCGATGACCCCGCCCGGCCCGTTCGCCGGATCGCGGGGCTGGACGGCCCGCTACGGCACCCAGGAGATCTCCCAGTTCCGCAGCGCCGACCTGATCGCGGCGAAGTGGGGCATCGCCCGCGCGGAGCTGGAGCAGTACGCGCTGACCAGCCACCAGCGGGCGGTCCGGGCGATCGACGAGGGCCGGTTCGTTCCCGAGATCGTCCCTTATGGAGAGTGCGCGGTCGACGAGTGCCCACGCCGGGACACGTCCGTGCGGCGGATGGAGACCCTGTCGCCGCTGCGCCCGGGCGGGGTCACCACCGCCGCGCTGTCCAGCCAGATCGCGGACGGCGCCAGCGCGGTGCTGGTCGCCTCCGCCCGCGCGGTGCGCGAGCACGGGTTGCGGCCGCGGGCCCGGATCCATCACGTCAGTGCCCGCGGCGACGACCCGGTGCTGATGCTGACCGCGCCGATCGCCGCCACCGAGCACGCGCTGAAGCGGGCCGGCCTGCGCCTGGCCGAGATCGACCTGATCGAGATCAACGAGGCGTTCGCGAGCGTGGTGCTGGCCTGGCAGCGGGAGACCGGGGCGGATCTCGAGCGGGTCAACGTCAACGGCGGCGCCATCGCCCTGGGGCATCCGCTGGGCGCGACCGGCACCCGGCTGATGACCACTCTGCTGTCCGAATTGGAGCGCACCGGCGGGCGCTACGGCATGCAGACGATGTGCGAGGGCGGCGGCCAGGCCAACGTCACCATCATCGAACGCGGCTGAGCCGGTCCAGCGTCTCGCTCGCCTCGGCCACGATCCGGTCGATCAGCTCGGCGCACGAGGGCAGGTCGTCGATCAGCCCGACCAC
>Ga0307515_10009749_pt1 | contig 18511 bp, 4 predicted proteins | sample 17_EM_MG_FD_194513 | JGI IMG/M metagenome (GOLD analysis project Ga0307515, IMG submission 194513) | Populus trichocarpa ectomycorrhiza microbial communities from riparian zone in the Pacific Northwest, United States - 17_EM | ecosystem: Host-associated > Plants > Roots > Unclassified | place...
TCCAGTAACTGAAACGCATAATAAATAGATTTAGGTTTGAAACGTAAAATCTTCAAAACACGGGGACCAAAATAAAAAAAAAGTAAAACTTTAGGGGCCAAACTATAGTTTTTTTTTTCGCCCAATGAACTATAAAATAGAAAGAAGGGTTTTTTTTTAGTATTACATATGCTCCTTATTGTTTTAATTTTTAATTGACAAAATTAAATTCTATCTTGCGACATCAGAATCAATTGAATGTTGATTTTTTTTTTTACTTTGAGAACACACTATGACATGCAAACTAAAACAAATAATGGGGCTTGAAACCATGTTAACATAATGTGGAAGAGTGAAATTATAAAAATAAATAAAAGTTTAATGACTATAATTGAATATTTTTTCAAAAAAAAAAAAAGACTAACTCAAACATACTATAGCAATTCATCTTATAATTGTGTTTGTCTACCTTCATAGTAAAAACAAAAGTAGTAAAAAAAACCTTTTGTTTAATTTTTTATAATAATTTGTGCTATCAAATCCCTATATTCTTATAATTCAGGAAAAATTAGTTCTCCACCAAATTTAATTTGATTTTCTTATAAGTCCCGATTTATAATAGTTTCTACACTTCTCTAGAGGATTAATATGTAATCTGACGACAAAGAAATGATCACTTTTTGATGTTGACATTTTTGGGAAGGTCTCACTTTACTTAAATGGCATCTAAATATGGAAAAGGGAAGAAGGACAATTACAGTATCCAAACATAGAAAATGATCATTTCTTAGGATAATGTTATTTACCTAATTGAACATTAATCTGCATGCGAATTGCAAGGAATTGGGCCCATTTGCCTGCAATTCCCTTGCTCCATACATGAGAACATCCATAGCACATTCCTGTGATTTTTTTAAATTATTATTATAATGAAATTATTAAGTGGTTGACTAAAATAAATTACTTTATTCTTCATATTCCGAGTTTAAATCAGAGAATTGATACCTAAAAAAATTAAAATTTAATAAATATATTCAATCAATGTAAAAATGTGTTTTTAAATTCATTTAATAATGATGGACTTATTTTGATTAAGGGTGTGTTTGGTAGCGTGGTAGCGGTTGCTTTTCAAAGTGTTTTTTACTTGAAAATGCCTTTAAATAATGTTTTTTTATTTTTTAAAAATTATTTTTGATATCAACTTAGTAAAACAGTCTAAGAATATAAAGGCATTTAAATTTTTGTAAAACGTGTATTATCAAACCGCAAGCTTATTAGAAAATAACCTACCTAGCAAGAGTAAATACCTTTATTTTTGTTTCTAATCTCTTACTTTTCTTGTTTCTAAGATGAACAATCTGGCGGGTCTTTTATCAAATTAACACAATTTGACAAAAAACAAATTAAGAAATACCACAAGAGAGAAAAGTTTTTGGTAAATAATATACTTTTGACTCAATCGTTATTGGAAAACGCGGTTTTATTAATCATCGCTAATGTCTTAGCGGTCGTTTTAAATAACCACTAATAACAATAGTGGGTGTTTACAAACGCTAACCAACCTGGTTGCGTCAAGCAGCACAGTCCACTCCAAAATTTTATATAAAACAAAGTCTAAACCACCACCACTAAAGGCCAAACAAAACCACAAAGTCTAAACCACCACAACCAAAGGCCAAACAAAACTATAAATTACCAAACCTCAAACCCATAATTGAAACAAAAGCTATTTTAACATCATTTTTATTTGTTAATTATAATCCCAAATTAATGCGTGTGTTTTTTAAACATTGTTTTTATTTATGTGTATTTTTTTTAAGTTGTTAATGGATGATTTGAAATTTTAAACAACATGTTTATATGTTCATTTATTAATTAACAATATTAAATCATGCTTACTAAGTATGAAAATGCATAATATGTAAAACAACTTTAAAATCAACATGATAATTAGCAAAAACAATATTACAAAAGTAGTAATAATAAAAATAACTCTTAACTAGAAAAATAACACAATATAATAATACATCTGACTCTATCTATATCTTCTAGGACAATGAGCGGATGGATCAACTTCATCAATGACACAACTTCCACCTGTCTGTGTGATCTCATTATCTAAGATAACATCATTTAGGCTTAATGTCTCTCCTAACAGATCAAGTGTAAAAACAACATGTCTCAAACCAAGAAGATTCATAATAACGAGCAAGTTCATCATCATCGTCGAGATCATGAAGATCAGTCGCAACATGTCGACCATCATGTAACAATTGTTCAACCTAATATGAAGAAAATACAAATTATTAATCCATAAATAAAATACAATGTTTTTTTTTTGTCAAAGACTATAAAAGTAACAAATACTTACAACATTCTGAATCCAACGTCCAAGTGGCTCATACTCCATCTCCTCACGTGGAAGAACTTGTGTTGGGTTAGGTGTAATGATTTGACGTGTTATACTCAAGTACCAACCCATGTATATTCCTCCTTAAAAATTATAGGATGCACCTCTCTAAAAATAAAATTTCTTTATACATCCCACGTCAATACATGTTGGAGATGGTGGATCATCTAATTATAATCAGCTTGCCTACCCGAACGACTAATGAAATACAATTGATCGCTCATATCTATGTCAGATGAAATGTGTTGCTTAAAGCTAAATTTTTGCATTACACGGTTCGGGCAGTGCATCTCAATAAGCTTAAAAAAATATGAAGGGGACAACTGATGTCCATAAATCCATGGTTGATGTGCATATAACAAGAACAATTATATCATCTTCTGAAAAAGGGTTCCACACAACCTATGGAAACATCATTATAATACTGATATTCCCCAACAAGACACCTCCAAGTGATATTTATTTCAACATCATTATAATTCAACTCAACTCTTCAACATATAACTTTTTTGGTATCTTCAAATGACACGCCACTAGTACCATTCAAGAACACATTACTTCCGCTAATATTAGTGATACTATTATTCAATTGGTATCTTCAAATGACACGCCACTAGTACCATCACGTAGACCATAATAATAGCAATAAAACAATAATTAAATTCAAAAGTTCAATTATGATAATTTTTACAACTAATCAATTGAACAATTTTAACAATTAAAAAATAATATACGACAATTGAATATTAAAAAAAAATGATCTCAATTGAACAAAATCTACAATTATCATACTTTTTACAAAAATTCAATGCAAACTTTAGTCTAATTGCATCAATTAAAATCAAATTTATATCAATTCAAATAATATAATTAAATACAACAACTAACCCAATAATCAATTTAAACTCTAATTTCTCTAATTCAAGCATAATTGATTCCATAAATCCCATCAATTATATTAAAAACATATAATTGCAACATTCAAAATCTAAAATTATCTAATTATCAAACACTACACAAATACCTAATAATCAAAACAAAAAATTTATGATAAATTCAACAATTAAACCCATCAAACTAACAAACAATGTTAATGTCTTTCCTTCATTTTTGTGACGTGTAGGTGGTAGTTCCATCAGTTGTGGCAGCGGAGAGGCTGGACACAGAAGCTTGGGCTAGCGGTTTGCAATAAAAAAAATAGTAGGAATACTCGTGGAGACAATGAGAAGATGATTTTATTGTTTTGATGGTGGATTGGATGGCGTTTTGGGCGATTAAAGACTGTTTTCTGTTGAGTTTTTTTGATTTCTAGGTTTTTTTTTCCTCTTAAGAGCGGCGACTATGAAGAAAAAAAATGGAGTTTAAAAATATAGTTTTATTATAAAATCTCTATTCAGAATCACATTTATTAAAGAACCACTATTGAGAATAATAGTTACATTTAAATCGTGAAGTTACATTAAAATCGCGATTAATTTTTATGAATATTAGTTCTTCAACAATATGATAAGCAACAACATTTCTTTAACAACCATGATGTCCAACAATAATGTTTTACAAACTATTCTATTTTTCTAAAACTTTTCAAAACCGTGTAGCTTCTGATAACTTTCTCAAAACTGTGAAAGTTAAAAATAAAAATCCAATCCGGCAAAGGCATTGAAGGCGGCGTAAAAGGCGAGAGCCTTAGGAGAGGAGTCTTTTGTAACTTTCTGCTTTTTCTGACGTGGGCCCAAGAAAAGTCCTTTTTGCTTTTTGCTTTTGTCTTTCTTTCCTGCGTAAGCTACATCCTTAGCCACTACATCGCTTGGTCAATAGGTCACCCCCTTTGCTGACTTGGATGCCAACTGCCACCGAATCCTATTTCCTACACTTTTTCTGAGTAATTCACTTTTAGTTTGTCTTTTCATTTTTTTCTTAGTATTATATGAATAATTTTAATAGGAGTCCTATTTTTCAGATTGAATTTCAAAATCATTTTAATTTGAGTTTGAAAACAAGATTAAAAATATAACATTTCAAACTTGAGAAAATTCAAGATTTTATTTTATTAACGTGGGTGTTTGAGTCAACTTGCGCGCATCTCGACTAATCCCATGTGTCCTGAAGTTAACGACCATGTAAGCCTCCAGTAGCCTTCAGGTTTGTGTGACTCGAACTGGTGTTCTCTAGTAAGAAAAATTCAAAATTATTGTTTACATAGTGACAAGTGATTTGGGTCCAAATTCTATATTTTTTTTTTTATATTTTAACATTACTCAAGACAAAATTATTTTATTTTAAGTTCAACTAATCTCATCACTAATTTATTTATCATAAAAGATGTTTCTTTAATTCCCTCTATTTAAATGTTTTAAGTTTCAATTGTGATATAAATATATGAAGTTTATATATATATATATATATAATTTTTTAAAAAAATGCTGTAGATTATGTGGTTAATTTATTTGCACTCATATTTTATTAAAAAAACGATTTAATGATTTTAAATGAGAAAATATTAAAAGGTTATTGAGAAAAAAACTATTATCCAATTTTAGAAGTTTGAGCATTAGTTTCAAGGAATCTATAGATAAATTCAAAGCACATAATCAATAGGACAACTTGTAATACTTTATTCTCAGAGTTTATGTATAAAATAATCCAGCACCCTATTATTTTTAAGCTGACATGAATAAAACAGGTGGCAAAATTAAGGAGATCATGACAGCCTTTTCTCCTATCTATGAACCAACTAAACTTGATAAACAATAAACAAATTGAATATCTTGAAAAAAAAAAAGGGGCAAGAAAGTTTTTTCCTATAAAAATAAAACTTCTGATCCTTCACGTTCTTTATGCTGTCTATCATCTGCTACTTTTTCAGGGTGGAGACTTGTTGTAAGTATGCTAACTTTGAGAGGGTTTTGTGGGTTTTTAGTGAGGGAGAGAGAGAGAAGCTACTTAACTTTATAAAGCTTGTTACTGTCTAGAAAAGAAAAGAAAAGAAAAGAAAAAAGCCTATCTCTTTCCCTCTCTCTTTTTCTCAATCTTTTTTAACATTCTTTTTACTTTTTGTTGCAGTACTAATTTCTATATGGGTTTTGGTGTCACTATTATTACTAGTACCCTTCAAAGTCTGCAACTTCTATTTTGATACAAAAAAAAAAAAAAAAACCATGAAGGGTGAGTCTAAAGATCCAGCTTTCAAGCTCTTTGGTAGGAAGATTCCTGTACCTGATACTCAGTTTCCGGCCGAACCACTAGCCAAGGTACTTACTTACAGGGATATGTGTATGTATATAATGAAATACCCATTTTGGTTTTTGGTTTTGAGTTGGGGTTGTAGTTTTGTTTGCTAGCTGAAAGTCTTGAGATTTTATCTGGGTTGTTGGTTTTGTATTGGTTTTTGAACTAATAGATGTTTTAGGCTGTGTTTTGGTACAAGAAAGAATGAGCTTGAGCTTAAATGAATCTTGAAATGAATGTTGTAGAGGCTGTATGGTGTTGTTTCATGGTATTGGTTTATGGTTGAGTAAACGCTGGCATGGAAAAGTGGTCATTTCTTGATGGGAAATAAATAGTGAAGGTATTTGTGTTATGAGTTGTTGCAAGGCTTGTAGGTAAAAAATAAAGGATGTTCTGTGTTGTTTGTAGAAACATTTTTAATGGAAAATAGTGTTAAAAAGGAGGTGTCTATGCCCTGTTCTGTTTCCTCTGTTGTTGAAACAGGAAACTTCCTTTCTTTCTTCGTTTTTCTCTTTCCATTTGCTTATTGTTTAGAAGGCATCTACCTGTTTGAGGAATGATAATAACTGTAACTTTGAATTTTGGAAAAAATTGGTCCCAGAAAATATATAATTTTTTTTTAATGTGAGATATTCAAGATTGGCAATTTTTGTGCATGTGCGATTTTAGCTCGATGGTGAACATACTATTTTCATTTCTGATTTTATCGTGAACTGGTGTGCATGGAAAGATGAAACTACTATTTTTAGGGAAATTTGTGAACTATTTCTGCTGTTCTTCTTTTATAAGGAGATAAAGCTTTGTGAAAATAGGTTGTGTGTTGCATTTGTTCTTCCTTGTTCATTTTGAATTAAATTCTGAAATATCTTCATATTTGATTCTAGTTTAATTGGAAAAATCTAAATTTCTAGACTAACATGGTAAAATACATAATATTGTGATCAGAGCTAAAATATCTTCATATTTGGTTTTCCAGTTGATGGGGGTAGTGGGGCTAAAAACAAATAATTCACCATAGTTTTTCTTGTGCTGTATCAAAAACTGATTCAATCATGCCAATCAAACTCCCAAGTGCTTATTATTTTTTCTTGGAGAGTTATAAGCAGGTTGATGATCAACTTCGTTTCCCATTCTTTGTATTCTGTCAAAAGTTGCCTTTTTCATTATAAATTTTCTGTTTCTTGAATCATGCTTGAATATGGTAATTCCAAATTTGGTGGCTGAGCATGATCCCTTCAAGGCACGCTCATTTGCGTTGATGACACAAATCTAATGTAAGAAGATAAGAAGGTAGCAGGAGTCCATTAATCTCATTTGGAAATGAATTAAATTATTATTTGTTTTGTTCTCTTTATTGTTATTTAGGGTCTTCTGACATAAAGCTACTCTAATTAAATGCGGTGAAGATATATCAGTCCCTTAATTTCATTTCACCTCTGCTAATCTTTTTTTTCTCTCTCATAAATTTTCAATTCTATAACTAGTTTAATGTTTTTTTTTTTCTTTGTTTAATATCAGGGAACCTGCAGTGAGATAACAAGAGTAGAAACCAAGGGTCCTAGTGAAGACAGCTCAGAAGAACCTGAAATGTTCTCTGGTTCTGGACAAGGCAAGGAAGAAAGCCAAGCTGCAATGCGAGTGAATGAGGCACAAGTAATTGCTAAGCATAAGGAAGGTCCACTGGAGACTAATGGCACAGACCAAGAGAAAGTCCTTAAGAAGCCAGATAAAATTCTACCATGTCCACGATGCAACAGTTTAGACACAAAATTCTGTTACTTCAATAACTATAATGTCAACCAACCAAGGCATTTCTGTAAGAATTGCCAAAGATATTGGACAGCTGGGGGATCAATGAGAAATGTCCCTATTGGTGCTGGCCGGCGGAAGAATAAGCACTTAGCCACTCAATATCGTCAGATATTAGTATCTTCTGATGGGATGCCTATTGCCAGAATGGAAAACTCAGACTCAATCGGTCACCAACTTCAATCTTCTGTTGAATCCGGAACCACCTTGAGTCCCTCAGTAGCAAATGGAATGGTTCTAAAATTCGGTCATGAAGCACCTCTTTGTGATTCCATGGAGAATGTGCTGAATCTTGGAGACCAAAAAAGATATGTTGAGATAAGTTCAGTCAATCGTCAAGATAATGTAGAAGAGCCGTCTTCATGTGGATCCTCCAAGACAGCTTCCAATGCTTGGGCAAACGAATTGCGAGAAAATATTATGCAGAAAGAGCAAGTTGATGTGCCAGCATCTTCTAACGAACTCAGCGCACCAAATTCCCTGCCTTATTATTCTGTTCCTTCATGGGTTTTTCCTTGGAACCCGGGTTGGAATAATGTTGCTTCCATGACCGCAGCTCAGCACTCCACTGGCCAGGCTTGCGTGACAAATATTCCCAATCAAGTTCAATTGTGCCCCACACCAATGTTGGCTGTTCCCAGCATTTGCCCTCCAAACATTCCTTTACAATTTGTACCCGCTTCTTATTGGGGTTGCATGCCCACATGGGCTGCTGGAACAAGAAATGTATCATTGAGTGGATCGAATGGCTGCCTATCTCTATCAACCTCTGCTAACACCAGTTCCTGCTCAGGAAATGGCTCACCAACCCTAGGCAAGCATTCTAGAGATTCAAAATTTATGGAAGAAGAGAAGGCAGAAAAATGTATATTGGTCCCAAAAACACTAAGAATTGATGACCCAAGTGAGGCTTCAAAGAGTCCTTTATGGGCTACATTAGGTCTTAAGCCTGACCAGAAGGATCCCGCATCAAAAGGTACTATCTTCAAGAATTTTGAAACCAAAGCAGAATGCTATGGCCATGTATCTGATATCACTCATGTACTGGAAGCAAACCCAGCAGCTCTTTCTCGCTCTCATACATTCCAGGAGAGTGGCTAAAGGACACCTGCTGAGATTTTCCATTGTGAACCTCACTTGCGTCCGTGATCTTCTCTAGGCATAACCACGGGGACATGTTTTTTGTGGAGAGTATACCACATTGATTTTCCTTCACAGCGCATGAGATTTCTGCTCAACTAATTCTGATTGAAGTCTGAAAGGCAAGTTCTTCAGAATCAATTGCTACATAATCAGCGGTGCTGTCAACACATCTCTTCAAGTCGTCATTGTAAATAACAGAGGTTGTTTAATGCGTGGTGGTTATGGTCCGCGGCCTATTTTAGGTTCAACTAATACACTCATACCTATCTTACTGCTTGGAATCTGCAGAAAAATAAGATGAAGCTCTGGCCTGTATGTATAAATTAAAGCCATCATCCATTGGAAGGCTAACCAAAGTTTTCTGAAGTCCAGTATCTTTTCTCAAATGCTGTAATTTGTGTTCTCGTTTGCTATATCTCAACCATGTCAGCTGGAATAGTAAATCTCTTCTAGAGTTGTACTATTTTGCACTTGTTTACTGAATCTTTTTGTGCCCGAGTTTGTAAAGTTGAGTAATTTAGGTCATACCTAGGTTCAGAGTAAATTTCACCTGAAGTTCTTTTAGCTTGCTAGGGGCTCCAAGAATGATGTGTCTCAGAAACGAAAAGTGTACTATAGTATGAGTCATATAATTTGGAGAGAGAAATCAAAGATTATTCAATCCTTCAAAACATATATTTCTGTCTGTTGTGGAAGCTTAGCAGGCATTTTGGATCATTTTATGTACTTTTCAAGAATATCCCAGGTTGACACTCCAGACGTGATGCAGGTGAAGATTGCCATGGTGGAGATGTCACATTTAAGGGAGAGAATCAGGAAGCAAACAACGCATTTCCTGCTCATGTTTGGATACACGACATGTTGTAACGCCTGCTGGTACCACTGGAACTTTTAATAAAGTCTTGCAATATATCTAGGTTCACAGAAATTAATTTGCACTTTACAGTTCATATCTCCCACAACAGACAATTTTACTCGATATGATGTAGGATTCCACTCCTTGCTTAATTTGTGAACAGCTGGTCAAAATTCTCAACAGTTCGATGGTAAGTCTCATCTGTCCACTTTTTCCTCCCAAATATTTTGTCACAGCTTTGAAGGCCATCGTCAATCAAAAGAATTTTCCTTCCTTGTTGATTTACAAAGAAACTAGTCTAAAACATCTGCTCTAGGCAAGTCAATTTTGTCTATGGATTCAAGTAATCAAATGCATTTCCTTGTGCCAGTCAGTACTTCCAACAGGGGAGAACCTTTTACAACATGGTGAGTTTGTTTTTTGATCTTGTCTTTTTTAAGTTAGTGTATGTTCCATTTACATGCTTTCTTTAATCATAATAAAGCTCATCTTTGAACCTTTGCTTATATTCCCTTTTTTTTTTCCAAAAAATGTTCCATTTCCCATGTCAGGAACGATTCACCACTCTTAAGGAATATGTGCCTTGTGAGTCATCTCCTTGGAAAGAATGGTTTCAGCAATTTCCTAGATAAAGCCGTAAAGTCATTCTTATCATCATTAAACAGATTAAAGCAGATTCCAACTCTTGCTTTTAAACCCTTCAGAAAATGTTGTTAGGGGAAGGGTTTTTGTGTCCTTTATGACCTTTCCAGCATGTTTATCAGTTTAGCTTTCAAAATCAAACGCCCTTTAGCACAATTATATGTGGGTCAAGTAATATTGCTCTTGGGAAAGATTTTTGAAGTCGCATCTTATGATATGCTTGAGTTTTAGACTCCTATGCTGCTTGACAACAGAACCAAAATAAATAAATAAATAAATAAGACGAGGAAATTTCTAAATTTCCTTTGAAAGTTTGGAAACATGAAAGAATTGAGCAGACTAATATTTTGAGCAAAAGAAGCAAACAGTACTTGCCTTATTGTATTGCTTTTAATCTAAAACGTAAAACCAGCCAAAATCCTGAATTTGACAGATAACAGGAGATCAGCAGGATTTTATCTAATAATCTCTCTTAAACAGTTTAACAACGAGGATCTAAAACAAGATCTTCATGAGTGAAAACACTAAGTAATTTCCTAGTTTCAAAAATAAAACCAATTTGACAGTGTCTTTTTCTATATTTTGTTTGCAAAGTACTGCATGTGACTTGAAAATATATTTTTTAATTGATCTTAATCTAGTAATCTGTTGATTAATGGAACCAAATCTTTTAAAGTAAGTTTTACTTTGCGAAGCATATCTTGCTTTTGCTGATAAATAGTCAGAGCATTAATAAACATTTTTTTAATGTTCTTTCGTGCATGAAATAGAGATTATTAAGGATCATTTCATTTTTTTTATCCGGTAATAAATCTTCTTGTTGGATAAAGCTTGTAGTTCCATTGCGCACTACACAAAGCTTTATTTCTTCAAGTAGGAATTTTTTTGGTAGATTATAATCCATTTCTGCTTGAGGAAAAATAATAAACTAATCTTGTCATTCCTTTCACCTTGTCGATACCTAATTGGTCAATCTCTCATTCCTTCAAAAATCTTGTCAATGGAGGCTGCTATGATTTTTGTTGTTGCGAATTAAGTTGACACTGCTACTATGTATGGAGTTGCTACTCTCTTGGAGTCTGTGTCTATGCTGCTGCTGCTGCTGCGTTTTGCTCGAAGGACTGCTACTGCATTTTTCTACTGTTGGTTGGAGATTTTGCTGCTACAAAAGTGAAGCTGTTGTGTTTGGTTTTCATAAGACAGTTGTTGCTTCTTTGTTATCCTAATCAACTCAAGCTCTGACAACAAATGTTTGAAACTAAAACACAAATATTTAACCTCCCGGGCTCTTATTAATTGATCACACCCTTTAACACACTTGTAATTATGAATACATTAGTAGGAAATTACAGCCTCAAATTCTTTTTGAACAAGAATTCCAACTTACACTAGGGTTTTATCTAGCAATGAATTCATCAATAATGGGAATCTTTTATTATATAATTATTACATTTTATGTTATATCACAAATTCTGTTTAATTATATCGTAGTCTCTTGTAACAATAGAAAAACCAAAACGGCTTCAGAATTGACATTCGGGAATGGGAACTATCATAGCTATTTGTTTAGGGATGGAGACTCAATTGGAACAGACACAATAGTTTAGGGACCATATTTTCCTTCCCTGCAATTTTCTTTTCTTCCTACTTTTCCCGGCGTGATGGTTAGGAAGGGTTTATTTCAGAAGTTTGACATGGAACAGCAGGACACAGTGATGGCCCTGTACAAGTCACTGTGTGTGTGTGTGAGAGAGAACATTTACCTGGATACCTTTTAGCAAGATTAGTCTCTACATGCATGGTGGGCTTTACCCTTTGAAATAAGCTTTCCATTGACCGGTAAAAGAGAACAACAACTAAATTTAATTTCTTCCTTTCCTTCTTTTTTGTTTTTTCCCCGACAGAATAGCTGTGGTCTTAGCATGCTACCATCAAATTTCGTCCACATTTTGAGAACCATCCTGGATGCTGAATCCAGGTCAACCTTGTAAAAATATATTTGAGAATAAAATTAGCATCCTACAACTTTTCTTTTATGCTTGTATTGCGTAGAAACAGGCAAATAATTGCATTCAACGTGCAGGCATGTTCCCTTGTCATTTCATTAATGATTCAACAGTTACAGATTTTTTTTTTAAAATATAATGTTTTGTTTTTCCTGGTATGAAACTCGAAGGGCATGACTATTCGATTCTTCACAAATATGGCCGCCTTCAAATTTTGAAAGACAATGTAATAAAGCTGTGGGGAAATAAATTCAAAGTCTGTAATTTCATCAGGACATGAATTAACTTCCTTAGGTTTACAATGCGGAATATCAGAAACCAAAAACTAAAAACGTTTTGACAGTGCCAGTACCATTTGGATAAGGAAAAGAGACCCAAAAATCGTTGTGGATACCCACAAATTGATTGACTCGTTTATTTTTGCGTTACAAAAATAAAACTTTGTTTCTACTTTTTCTTGACGGCTGCTCTTTAAGATTAACTCTGCGGAATATCACGATGATCACGGCTTTGTTTCTACTTTTTCTTGACGGCTGCTCTTTAAGATTAACTCTGCGGAATATCACGATGATCACGGGTCACTAATTATCTGCTTGTACAAAGGGTGATCTTAAAAAATCTTTTGACAGCTTTCAAGTTAGACACTTGCAAAGATATTGTTGATCCTGTGACTCTCTTACTATATTTTCATTATACCTAGCTAGGACTAGCATGATGAGAGGCATTTGGAGATTAATTCTATGATCAATATACTTAAATATCAATTATATATAGTCTTGTCATCGATATGTTCTTAGTATTTGGAGATCTTACATTGCAAGTTGTAGACAGCTGACGACTTTTAATTATTTTTTTTTATGAGAGGAATGACAAATGGTTTCGGAATTTTGGCAAATATACAGATGGTCAGAACATGATATTATTTTTTATCATCATTGTTTTCTCACCGGCCTTGAGATTTGCCTGTTGTTATCGTTTAATGATCAGCTTCATCCATTTAATTAATATAAAAAACTCTTATTTAATTGCATTGGTGTGGGAAATTTGTTTTGTTTTCATAGTCAAAGCAATTATTTTTATCTTGAAGGAAACTTGCAATATTCGCTAGCTGAATAACAAGGGCATCTTTTGGTGTATGCTGGGAGGGTATAGCCATTTCAAAAATCAAGTTCTTTGAAAAGATTATTAAAAAACTTCTAAGTAGGAGCCATGCCTCCCTCAAAAAACTAGTCGTGCTGCACCTGTCTGTAACTCTTCATCTATAAATACCCTCAAAGTGGCCATCAACTCCATAGCTGAAACTTGAAAGTTCAGGAATTTCTCTTGTACTCGATAAGTAAAAATGGGAATGAAATCTTCATTTCTGCTCATTCTCTTCATTGTTCCGGCTGTATTAGCCGATCTAAGAGTTGGGTTTTACAAACCAACATGCCCTGACGCAGAATCTATCATTTTTCAGGCAGTGCAAAAGCGGTTCAACACAGATAAATCCGTAACCGCAGCCTTGCTTCGCATGCATTTTCACGATTGCTTCGTTAGAGTAAGATTTTCCTACTTGAAAACTACTGAGATTTATAGAGCAACAGATTAATTATCTAACTTAGTATTCTCATAAACTTTGCCTCTTCGAGGTAATAATGTTACAAATCTTAGTGCAATAAATATGTAAATGTGTGCGCCACTTGGGTTACATAGATTCATGCATAAAGCTAACACGAGAAACTTCTTATTGCAGGGATGTGATGCATCTATTCTTATAGATTCAACCACTCAAAACCAAGCAGAGAAAGATGCAGGACCGAACCAGACTGTCCGTGAATACGAGCTTATTGATGAGATCAAGAAAGCCTTAGAGGCTAAATGCCCTTCAAAAGTCTCATGTGCAGACATCATAACAGTTGCAACCAGAGATGCTGTAGTTCTTGCTGGAGGACCAAACTACACTGTACCTACAGGAAGACGTGACGGGCTAGTCTCTAGAGCGGGTGATGTGAACTTGCCTGGACCACAAGTGGACGTGTCTCAAGCATTTCAAATTTTCAGAGCAAAAGGTCTAACCCTTGAAGAAATGGTGATCCTGTTAGGAGCACATACTGTTGGTGTTGCACATTGTAGTTTCTTCAGTGAACGTCTTCAAAATGATCCATCAATGGATGCTAATTTAGCTGCCAACCTGAGTAATGTCTGTGCTAATCCAAATACTGATCCTACTGTATTGTTGGACCAAGGCACAGGTTTTGTGGTTGATAATGAGTTCTACAAACAGCTCCTTTTGAAGAGAGGAATAATGCATATTGACCAGGAACTTGCCATAGATAGCTCTACTTCTGGTTTCGTTTCACGTTTTGCGAGAGATGGGAATGGATTTAAGCAGAGTTTTGGAAAAGCAATGGTGAAGATGGGGAGCGTTGGGGTTCTTGTTGGAAATGGTGGAGAAGTGAGGAAAAATTGTAGAGTTTTCAATCCGAAAAACAAACCTACTGTCCCAAGTCCCCCAAAGAAAGACAAGGTTTCACCTCCCAGCAAAAAAGCCAATAATAAAAAGCAAAAGAAACCTAAGGGTAACGGGAAGAAGAATAAGAACACAAGAGCACTGTAGTTGAGATTGATGTTGTGCTTATAATTATAATATATTTTGCAATTTTTCTTTTTCAAACACTGTCACAGTCATCCGAAGAAATAGCAATTGCTGTGTGTTTTATACATTTTCTTTTAACTTTTGGAAGTCTTCTTTATTTTTCCTTGTTTGAGAACAGAAGAACTTGTAACTTGCATGGGGAATATTTGTCTCATTTATGCATGAACTACGAAAATAAAATAAACAATGAAATTTACCCTATAATAATTCTCTCTATATTTCGTCCGTAAAATAGATCCCAACTCAACAAGACATGCATTTAGAATTTCCTAGCAATTTATTTTTACAAGGGAGATGGATATAGCTAGCTAGACATGTTCTCAGATTCAATGAATTCAAGATATTAGAAATAGATGTATATGCACAGGGTTTGCCAAACATATACTTATCTCAGGTGTTTAAAAATTGCATTAACACCAATAATAATAATAATAATAATAATAATAATAAAATATCAACAAAATTATATAAAAAAATTTCTCTAGTTATCAATATTGACATATCACTATTTGATTAGAAAAGACTTGTAAATCCACATAATGTAGGTTAAGACGCATGCCTGTGATAGGAAAGAATTCACAGGCTCAAAAAATATTTAAAGGGTTCAAAAGACTAGGATGACTTCGGGGTGCTCCTGCAATGTTTTCAACTTATTGTCCATCATATAGCATGAACTCTTGTTTTTTATACACGCTCCTTGATGCTCAACTTTCATTGCCACTTGTTATAAAAACATTTTGCCTCACCCTTTACCATAAACTAATGGGACATGCTTTTTTCTTTGATCTTCCATTATGTTTTTGTTTTTGATTTTTTTTCACTTTGATTTTTTTTTTTAATTTTGATGTGACCTTTACAATTTTGATTTATGATGGCAAGGTGGGCTTTTCTAGATATGTTACGGGTGAAATGTTTTTACTTTGAAATTTTACTTTAGGTTTTGTTAATCTTTTTATGACTTTGATTTTCTCCTAGTGTGTGTGTGTGTGTTTGTACATCATGTTTTGAATCATGATTGCTAACCTATACATTTCTTTAACAAATTTTCCATCCCATTTGCTAAGATGGTGGAATGAGATGTAAAATGTTACTTGTAAGCAAACGTCAAGTTATTTATTGAAATCAACATACAATTAAGTTTTTGTTACGGAAATGCCACAAGAAAGAATTTTCATAAATCCAAGCAAGTTTGCTATAAAGTTATTATGGTAAAGCCTATTAGCTCATCAACCATATTAATATGAGATCACACAATGTGTGATTGTGAGGATTTATCTGTAGCTTTTGAAAATATACACAAAAAATAGGTAATTGTGATAATAGAAACAAAAACAAGGTGCATGCAAAGAGATATTTGGCTTGAATTTTTATTTTTATTGCTTTGGATGAAATTGACACATTTGTGCATAACACTTCTCTACAACATTGAAGTTTACATGTCTGGGAGATCATCCCCTCCATAATAGATAAAATGAGTACTCTGCTTGAAAAAGCCTTCTTGATCATATAAGGATCTTCATAGTTGGATGCTCGTTTTCTTTTGTCTTCCCCTAGTATTGAAAAATCTTCTTTAACACTAAGTCACTTTCTCTAAATTCTTTAGGGTGAGCTTGCTTATCATATGACTTTGCCATCCTCTTTTGGAATAGTTAACTATAGAAAATGATGACTAATATCTTTTCATAGTCAATTTTGGCCATGAAAGCTAAAGTTGCTTGAGCATCTATGCAAACTTTGTGATAAATTAAGTATATATCAACCAAAGAAAATAATTATTTAAAAGTAAATTCTTGTGGATGGTGGTGAAAAATCCACAGTATATTAGTGTAGAACTCTACATAAAGTAATGGATGAAACTATGCATAAAAAATGTTGGTTGTCGATGTAAACCCACGTTTAATTTTATAATCTTTAATAGAAAATGGTGAAAATTCTAAGAAAATTTTTATTATGACTAGAGGTAAAAAAATTAAAATATGCTATACTATAACAAGAAGAAATAATAAAAAGGTTCGATGGGCATTTTGGTAATTAAATGAAAAATCTCCTCCCTCCTTTAAAGTTAAACCTACCGACTATAGAAGCCATTTTTTGGATTATGGAGTTTTAAATTCTCTCTTCTTTTCTTTTTTCTTTTGATCAAAGTTGATGGAGGTTAGGAGCATGTGAGTTCTATCCAAATCACCAAGCAAACACACTAAACCTAGTGAGAGATAGAGTTAATTAGAAGTTGAGAAAATAAGAGAAACAAATGGCTTTTAGTGAGAGAGAAAGATAATTGGTGGACAAATTGTGTTGGAACTTCCTAAAGTGAGTTCATATATTAAAGGTAAGATAGTTGTTTTGTTGAGTTTATGCAAATTGTTGGGGAAATATTTGTCTTGATGAATTATTAGTTGCTTGGTATGGAAATGGTATGAATGACAACAAATTTAAGGATAAATTGAATAAAAAACCATGGGTTTCAAAGGGTGAGTGGATGACCATATAGATATTAAATTTAAGGGACAAGGGAATTTGTGTTGTATAAAATGTTTGTGTTAGTTGAGTTGTGAAAGGTTAATTGATAATAATAAAGGTAAAAAATAGTTAATATCTATACGACTTGTATGTTAACTATGTTTAGGAAGGTATAAAAAGGAAAACCTAATGAATTGATGTTGTTGAAATGTTAAATTGATTAAAATGAGGTCGGTTGGTGGTTGAAATTAATGTGTATGAAACAATTAAAGAAGTTCGGTCATGCATGTATTTTTTTAAATTATGGTCGAATTGACACGAGAAAATTAGGAGAAAAATTCTAATATTTTAAGCATGAAATTGTGATTTGTGAGTGTTGTGATAATTGTAATATGTTTACTAATGAAATTGACCTAAAAAAATTGGCACTTGGTTGTTAGTGGTTAAAGATGAAGAGTTTGAAGAATGAGAAATTGGAGAAAATGGTGATAATCAATATTATGTGTTGTTTTAAATTTGAAATAGATGGACTAAATTGATATAATTAAGGAAAAGTGAGGTCTAAATTGTGGAAACTAATTTTTGTTTCAAATCAATCATAAGAGGAAATTCTTGGTAAGGATTATGAAAATTAAAAACTAAAAAAAATAATTAAGCATGGTGTGAATTAGAGATGTGAATGAGTACACGTATATGTAATTGATGAATTTCATAGTTGGTCATTAATTCAGTAATTAGAATATAAATTTAAGAATTTATGTATGTTTGAAATCTAGTTGAAAACATGAAAATCAGATAATGATGTATTATGACATAAAATGAGCTTATTTGAATAATTGAGAAATTAAGAAACAAGGTAGCATGATTATGAAATTTAGTACAAGATATGGTGATAATAAAGATGATTGATTATGTTTGATTGAACTCAAATAGTTTGGTGTTGATTTACATACCCTTATGGATATAGTGATATAGGGGAGATGTTCGAAGAGAGACTTGCTTTTAAATTCGTGTATTGGAGGCTTTAGGTAAGGATTCATCCATTATCTTAGGAATTAATTTAGTTAGTGTTGTCTATTAAATTACATGTAGTTTATAACAAATAAATTTTCTTTCAAGGAAAAAGTTATAAAGAAAATATATATGTCTTCAGGGCAGGATATGAGAATTGTAAATATGACTTTCTTTAGGGGCAGGATAAGAAAAATACACATGCCTTCGGAGTAGGATATGAAAATAGTATATATATGACATGCCTTCTGGACATAATATATATATATATATATATATATATATATATATATATATATATATATATATATATATATAAACACACACAC
>Ga0307515_10009751_pt1 | contig 18509 bp, 1 predicted proteins | sample 17_EM_MG_FD_194513 | JGI IMG/M metagenome (GOLD analysis project Ga0307515, IMG submission 194513) | Populus trichocarpa ectomycorrhiza microbial communities from riparian zone in the Pacific Northwest, United States - 17_EM | ecosystem: Host-associated > Plants > Roots > Unclassified | place...
CTTTTTCTTTTTTACTATTATCTTTACTAGCCTTTTACGCGTCTCCCTTCCTCCTCTATATAGGCCTAGGCCCTAAAGCAGTACCATTTTTCTTCTACTTTCTTTACTTATTTCTTTAATATGTCTTCCCTACTTTAGGGTTATTGGTTTATTCTCTTACGGGGCGCCCTAGGGTCCCTCTATAGTTTATTTAGGCGTATCTTAATATACTTTATAACATTAGAGTTACGTTTATTTTATGCCCTTTATATTACAGCGGCTTTAATATATAGTTGTAGGGGGGGAATATTGGCTTCCTTCTTAAGTAGTACTATGGCCGTTTGCTTATATGCGCCTATTATACTCTAGAGGTAGGCTATTTAGACCTTTTAGAGTGGTTTAAGGAGTGATTTAGGGGGGCCTTTTTTAGATTCTCTAATGGTCTAAATACTGGACCTATACGTTATAGTTAGCCGGATAACTGCTATATATAGTAGGCGTGACCTTTAGAAGCATGGACCCTATATAGAGTTAACGATCCTAGATAATATAATATACTATACTTAGCCCTTATAGGCCGCTTACGCCGTATATACGCTTTACTAGAGCTTACTATCTACCTATACTCCTAATACCCTTAGGCCCTAAACTGGTTAACCCCTAAAGCCTTAGATGTAAATTATATGCTAAAGATCTGTAGATTGGTTGCGTTTTCTTATAAAATAGATTAGCTAGTATTTCTCTAGTAAAAATTGGACTCTATATCGTTTTACCTATTCTATATAGGTGTTATAAGCTTTCTCTAGTATTCTATAATTCTTTACGGCTATTAGCCCGTATATAATTAGGTTTATATTATTAACAAAGCCTATCCCCTAAGTCTCCCCTTCTTTAAAGAAGTTAAGTAGGTTGCTTATAAAGAAAAGGAAGAGTATAGGCGAGAGGGGTAATTCTTATAGTATTCCTATTGCAACTGTAATAGGGGGGCTCTAGTATTTACTAAAGACTAGTGATATTTCTTTCTAATCTATAAATCCTTAAATAAATTATATAATCTTTTTTAGGAAGCCTTTTACCCTAAGGATATATAGGAGATGCTTGTGGGGTACATTGTTATAGGCGCTACTAATATTTAGGCTGAGCATTAATACTACAAAGTCCCTTCGCATTGCCTATGCGGATTTAATGGTGGTAGTGAGTAGCGTAAGTGTTAATAGTGTTGAGCGGTTTTTTCTTGCCCCTATTTGGCTCTATAGTAGTAGGGCATGTTCCTTAGCCGTGTCTACTATATAGTCCGCTATTACCTTTTCTAAGATCTTACTAAGGGTGTTTTCTAAGGTAATAGGGCGGTAGCTTTCTAGGATTAAGTAATCTGCTTTACCTTCTTTTTATAGGATAACTGTCGTTATAGATCTTTTAAGTCGTAGGTAGTAGCCTATAGCAAAGTATGCTCTAGCTATATTTGTAAGCTAGGGTGCTATAAGTAGTTTATAGGCCTTTAGGGCCTTATTTAGAATCCTATTTAGTCCTAGTACTATATTATTTAAAAGGCGGCTAATAGTTCTGGCTATTTCCTCTATTGTTATGTCGCTGTTGACCCATAGGCAAGTCATTAGTATTTTACCTATAATGTTATTAAGGTCTGCTAGAGCTAGTTAGGGGAAGAACCTTTCTATAAGAATCTTTACCTTTTTATTATTATTATTAGTGGCCTATAATTCCCCTACTCTTTATAGGGGTAGTAGGTATAAGTCTTTTACTAGTCGCCCTACCTTTTTCCTTGCCTATTTTGCTATAGCCTATAGGCCCTTATTATAGGGGAGGCTTAGGTTAGAAGTATGCTTATTTATAAATTATCTCTAGTTATTCCTTACTTCTTTTTTTAGGGTATTCTTTAACTAGTTTCTTATGTCTTTATATTATCTCTTATCTTTAGGGTTATAGCTGCTTAAGTATTTCCTTCTTACTCGTTATTGGCTAGCTATAAGAACCGCGTATTATATAAACTATGTGTGTTGCATATAGGGGCCTAGTCTTAAGACTAGGTAGTGCTCTTTTAACCTATTTTTAATTGCTGCCTAGATCCTTTCTAGTTTTTAGTTAATCTTCTTAGGGGTAGCTAATAAGCCTTGCTTATTTGGTATTAGGTAGATTTCTTCTAGATTTTAAAGTTGTTATTTAACTATATTAAGAAAGCTGTCTGCCTTAAGCATCCTTATTATATATCTTTTGCTATTTAGTTGCGCTTTAATGTCCAAATCTAGCTGTATCTAGATAGGGATATGGTTTAAAGTAAGTGCCAATTTTTTTTTAGGGTTATACCTTTTAAGTCTTTGGTATAGGCCTTTATCTATAAATATAAGGTTAATTATACTTCTAGCGGATCCTCGTTGCCATATAATTGCTCTAGGGGGGGTGGCCAGCTTAAGGCCCTAGGTATTTATAGCTTTTAGTAGATACTTTACCTATCGTTTAGCAGCGACGTGGATACCCCCCTAATGCGGGTAGTGGAGGTTTATGTCTCCTAATAGGATAAACTCTATGCCTTTAGTTTTGAGTAAGCTTATTACTAATATAATATTCTCTATTTATAGGACCCCTTCGACCCTAGGGTTATATACATTAATAATTTATACCAGTCCTTTATATGTCTGGATTATTATAACTATAATATCTAAATTAACTGCCTGTTATAACTATAAGGACAGGCTAATAGTTTTACTAATTATAAAGCACACGCGTATAGCTGCTTTTGGTTTATATAAGAGCTAGAATTCTTAGGGGCAGTATGTTAATTATATATAGGTATTATAGTACGGCTCTTGTATAGTAAGGATATGGTGTTTCTCTAGGTCTAGACTATCTAGTAAGGGCCTTATAAGATAGTGGTTTGCGTTGCTATAGTTATACTATATAATGGATAGGTGGCGGACCCCTAGCGAGGGTCCTTTGCCTTTTTATCGTTCCTTACTTCTTCTGTTTCCACTTTCTCTAGAATATTTAGAACTTCTATCTCTTATATCTGTACTTTGGTTACTACTTATTTTATATAAAGCTTTTTATTCCCGTGTTTTGTGTTCCTACTAGCGCTTCTATATCTAAATCTATTATTATCTCTGGTTCTTCCCCTATTTTTACTAGTTAGCTATACGCCCTTTAAGAGTTAGCTGCGAATGTTATATTTGCCGCGTTAAGCCTAATTTTTAATTATCCTAGTCTTAAGCTTGCTGTAGCTGTCTATAAGGGTCTTCCTATAGGGCGTCTTTTCCCTTATATCCCCTGTAACTCTTATATCCCTATACGGTCTAGTAATGTTATATAGCGTTACTTCTGGCCCATTAAGGCTTAGGATGGCTAACCTAGCCCCCTAGTATTAAAGGTAGGAAATGCTAGAAAGGCACCTACGCCCCCTTAGCTTATTACTTATTATTTCTATTTATATAATCTTACATATAGTTATTCCCGTAGCTGTTAAGCTCTTACCTTCCATTTCTTATATTTAATGTAGTCTTCTCTCTTCTACGCCTTATGTGTGCTTTAGTAGCAGTTTACGCATTTTATTTAGTCTTAATTTAAGTAGTGTCTTATATTATAGGGGCCTGCATAGTGGCCGCAGTATACCTATACTGCGTATGTGGATTAGGTGTGTCCCTATTATATATAGCAATAGTATTATTCTAGGCGTAGTCTGTAGTTGTAAAGCCTTATATTATATATAAGGCCGTTTATAATTATTTCTTTTTAGATAAGAAGTTTTTGCATTTCTAGTGTATATATACTAACGATAAGGGAGCTATGCGTTTGTTTAGCGTCTCCCTAGCGAGTCTCTAGTAACCCTTATATCCTTTTATTATTCTTATTATTTACTTAGTTTGCATTTTCCTATTAAAGCTATTAGATTTAGGTAATCTTAAGTTCTAGTATAAGGCGTTCCATTTATCTTACTATCTCTTATATAATTGCTATATTATCCGCCTAGCGTCCCTTTTCTACCCTAAGGCTTATAGGGACCGCTGGGACTTTAACTAGGTAATTCTTGCAGAGTACTTTTATGCTAATACGTTCTCCTAGCCTATCCCCTGCCCTTACGGCTCGTTCTTTTACCTATTAGTCCTTTAGGGTAACTCTAATATCTCCGCTCCTAAGGTATTGGACTATAATAGCGTTATAGACCTCTTTACGGATTTCTATAAGGACTTCTATTTCTAATTATCCCCTAAGCCCCTCTGCTTTTTCTATATTTGGTTATATTATAATTATATACCTAGTTATTATCTTAAGGGGGGTAAGTTTCCTATACTGTGGAAGCGTAGCTACGGCGGCCTAGGTGCGGTTCGCCGGTAAAGGGGGGTTTTATTATTTTTAATTTTGCTTAGCCGTTAGAGGATTTAATTAAGGGTTTGCTAGAGGGGCGCCTAAGGTTTACTAGACTGGCGGAGCCATTCTACTAGCTGCGTTAGATTGTTATAGCTAACGGTTACTTCCTCGCAATTTTAGGTATTAGACACGTCTAGTAGGCTTTATATTTTATTAGATGCCTTCTTAATAAAGGTATTTCCGTTTTATGGTGTGGTATTTACCCATCTTTATTGTAGAGGGCTATTGCTAGGCGTGGTTTTAGTAGTCGCGCGCGAGTGCAAACTACTATCGTTTGACGTGTGCCTCCCCTGCGATGCATATATCTTAGGGGGATTCTCTAGGTGTTTTATAGGGTTCTTTTAGTTAGTTTTAGTCTTTTTTGGGCCGGGTGTAGCAAGAGCTCCGAAGCTTAGGTTTAAGTAGTAACTTATAGTAATATATATAAATAGGTTCTGTTTATAGTCCGTCTAGGAGGTTATATTATCATTAAAAATATATAGAAAAGGATTAGCTAAAAGGCCCTAGAGTAGAAATTAATAATATATAGAAATAAACTTAAATATCTATAAAACCCGCTAATTATAATAGTATATTTGTTAGGAATATAGGTAAGTTGCTGTCACGTATCGCCGCGGCACTAGCGTGGCGAGGAGCCCTAAGCTCCTCGCCCTTTCTTAAGCAAGAAGAAGATAGAATAATAATTATTATACTACCTATAACTTGTAGATATGTAATATTACCTTATATTACCAATACTAATTAGTAGTTAACTTTACTGTTATACTATAAAATAGCTAGGTATTCCACTAAGAAGAGATAAGCTACTATACTAGTGCTACTTATACTAGAGGAAGCTATCTTTTAAGGTTAGAACTAGTTCTAAACCTTAAATAGAACTCTTTCACGAATTTAAGGATCTAAAAGGCTAGAACTGGTCCTAAGCCTTTCCCAGATTATAGATTCTTGCGTCTATTATATAGAACAATACGCTTTATAAGTTTTCGCGATTTAAGGCTAGAACTAGTCCTAAGCCCTATAATTATAGATTCTTATTACAAACGCGTACTAAATGATAATCTCTATACTAATAATACTTCCCTCCTTCTAAAAACATGGCTACGCCTACTTTAAACGACTGGGAAGACTTCTTATTATTAGGGGTAGCTGTGTACGCGAAACTTATCAATAAAAATTAGGACGAATTTACTATTAATATAATAACTTATACTATAAAACAAGTTAATAGCTTCCTCCTATATCACATTTTATTTTACTAAAGTAGATATTACGCTAATTTATAGCTGTGGGAATACTTTACGGAGGATTTTATAGGATGGACCGCCGACACCTGCACTTAGTAACGTTAATATTGTTTAAAAATTTTAAGACTTTCTCTATAGGAATAGGGTATATATTATTAAGAACGGTAACCCAATTGCTAGTAATATTTAGGCTGTTATTATTAGTATAGAAGAACTAATATAGACAGAAGATAAGATTACCCGTTAATTACGGAAACCTAAAACTAACCTATATTCTTTAGAAGGCAACTTTAATTCGTATTAAAACCCCTAGAACGCTAATCCCCTACCTAGAGCTACTCTCCCACCTAGAGGTGCTCTCCTACTTAGAGTTGCTCTTCCTTTACTACCTCCGCCGCCTTTAACTCCTCTACTTTAGCTAACCGGTAAGCCTCTACTATAAGAAGTTACGAATCTAATAAAGGTATATTTGGATAAAGAGAAGAAGTTTAGAGAACTATACGATATACTTAGAATAAAACTATAGGTCTTTTATAACTGTTATAATAAGGTTAGAATTTAATGCTACTAGTACTATTACGCTTTCTCTATTATATTAAAGGGATAGGCGGCAATATTCTATTACGATTATATTACAAGTAGAAACTATAGCTTTAATATAATACTTTAGCTTACTAAAGCCTACTTTAAGACTAATAAAAACCGCTAACTTTATATGTCTAAATGGCGGGAGATTATATTCTAAAGAGTTATTACTTTTAACTTAATAAAGACTTATTTAAAGTACCTTTAACTACTTTTTAATAAACTCTAGAAAATCTAATATAGCTTTACTAAAACTTACTAAAATAAAAATAGTTTAAGGGACTAGGTTATCTTAGCCTGCTATAGCGTTCCTAAGTGCAATTTAGCGCTATATAAACCTATAAATATATTTAAAGGAGTATATACTAAGCTACGCTCTGCTATAGGTACTATAATATAAATATAAGAATCTTAATAGTTCTATACTAAAAACCCTACCTAACTAAGTATTCCTAACTAATATAATTATAACTAGACTAATTAAATATATAGTGGCCGTAGTAGGGAATATAGTAAAGGGTATAACTAATATTAACTATAAGATAATTATAGAGGTCCTTATAGAGGTTTATTTTAAAGTAATTACTAAAAGAAGTGCTATATTTATAAGAAGCCAAATTACTAGTTAACTAAGTATTCTCTTAATAAGCAAAAGGAGGTATATAATAATTTTTGCTAGAGTATAAGAAATATTAAAAATTATAAGGTTACTATAGCCTACTTTTAAAGCTTCCTAGTTTAATATAAAGGTGTAAAAGATCTTAAGGGTAAGGTTAATAAGGCCAAATAGCTCCTTATAAATATAGAAATTAAGAATTACTTACCCAACTAATACTTTACTAAGTATGGTAAGGGAAATGGTATATAAACCGTCGCTATTTTTAATAACTAATCTACGCTCCATTCTATTATAAAGTTAGATATCTTTAATAAGCTAAAGGAGAGCTCTATATTCTCCTTTAGTAATAGATACTCAGTAAATATCTTTTATAGTATTATGCTAGATACTAGAGCCGCAGGAGTATCTATAATAGGAGAACCTTAAGTTTAAGCTCTCTAGTAACTTAATAGCTCTATTTAGATTAACTAATTAACGGTAGGCTAATATACAATTTGGTTTAGTAAAGGTACTATAATCTCTCTTAGTATAATTAGGGTCCAAACCCCCTTAGGATATATTACTTTCCACGTCGTTCCCATAAATACTCCGTTTCTATTCTGCATTAGGGATATAGATAAATTAGGTGTTAAGCTTAATAACTTTAAGAATATACTCGTGTAGGGAGATAATTAAGTGCCTATTATACGTAAGTAGGGTTACTCTTAATTGCTCCTTTAATAATTAGAAAAGAGCGTTACTTAGAGCCATTTAACCAAGTTAGAGTTACGCTAACTATACCGCCGTTTTGGTTACCTATTAGTTTATTAATTACTTAGGGTTCTTTAATAAGTAGGTTATAAAGTTAAGATTAAGGCGATTAAGCATCTTATAAAGTACTACTATTACTACTAAATAAACTAGAAGTCCCCTAGCCGATTTAAGTTTACCCTTAAAAATAACTACAACTTTAATTTTTATATTATTATTAACGTTATATATCTTAGCAGTAAGTTATTAACTTCTTAACCTCCTTCTAAGCCGTACGTTTTTTTAAAGGATATATTAGCTAGGAACGTATAGGATACCCTTTAATTATACTAGATTAATATCTACTTAGGACCCTCTAATTAAATCGTCTATAATATAGGAAAGAACTTCTTATCTATAGAGTTTTAATAATAGATAAAGGTAATAGTAATTAAGGTTAAGGAAGTCCCTATTAAGGCATATAATAGTATTAAAAAAGTAGAGCGATATTATACGCCATTACGCCACGTATATAAGATTATCTCTTTAGAACTAGAGGACGCTAGCAAAAAACTTACCTTATAAATGGCTATTAAAGCTATTAATAATTCCGCTAGCCTAGATAGACTTATACCTATATTACTAGTCTTTAGCGCCTACCCTTAAATAACTAATAATTTTTTACTATCTCCTTCTATTATATAATAAGCTAAGGCTATTTAGAAGACAATAAAGGAGGTATAACGTCTCTACGCTATACGCTAGGTTAATAACGCACTAGGAATAAGAAATGGCCTAAATACCTTAACTACGCTTAATCTACTACTTTAGTTTAAGGTACGCGTATAGCGTAAAAAGGGAGGGTAGTTAGGCCCATATTAACTTATTATAATTAATAGTTAAACTTATACTATTTAGATGCCTTATAGACCTACTTAATTCCATTTAACTATTATTAAGCCTTACTATAAAGATAACAGTTCTAAGCCTTTATAGGATACCCTAAAAAAGAACTATAATTAATATACTTTAGAAGGCGACTATAATTCTAATATAATTATAGTAAAGGTTCCGTAACTATAACGCGGTAAAGGTTACCTAAAGGGATTATAAAATTGCTAATATCTTATTAATTTTAAAGAGCAATTTATTACTGCTATTAAGAATAAAGTTAAGTTATTAATGGCCTTTATAACAGCTAAGGAGAAGGCTAACTTTAAGCTTGCAAAACAGCTCTAAAAGGAAGGTTATATTATAACTCCTAGAGCTCCTTTCTAAGCATCTAATAAGTAGGAGATTAATGGTTTTATTATAAGAAGAGCCTTTAAATTTAAGAAGTATAACCCTACTAAGTTTAATAAAGTTCGCATCTTTAAGTTAAGAATAGTTAATAAGATTAAAGGCAAAGCTACTAACGCCCTATTTAAGAAATTAAGGCTTATTATTTAAGGTTATAACAATAATAGTAAGAAGGCAATTCTTATATAATTTCCTATAATTTAACGAGCTAGTTAGTAAGTTATTATTATACTAGCTTCCTCCTTAATAAAGAATAGAATAGCGGTTTATTTATAAGATATTACTTAGGCTTACACCTAATTAAAGACGCACCTTTAGTGCTTAATATTGGTATACCTTCCGGAGTAAATTCACTACTAGTATTCTAAAGATATAATTATAGTTATGCTTAAGCCATTATATAGAATTATAGAGGTAGGAACTTACTAGTAGGCTACCTATAGTAAGCACTATAAAGAAAAGCTTTTAATAACTACTTCTATATTTAATCCTTGCTTTCTCATTATAACTATAGAAACTCTATTTAGAATTGTCGGTATATAAACTAATAATATAATTATCTTAGGAGACAACTAATTTTTAGCTCTTAAAGAAGACGAGCTAGTAAAGGCAAATCTTATAGTAAAGCTAAAGGAAAAGCTTAATTTAATAATACTATTACTCTTTAATAGATGTATTCTCGCCCTAAATAAGGATTCTATTACTTTGCGCCAAAAGGGTTAAGGTAAAAAGATTAACATTATTAACGTTAATTTTCTAAAGTAAAGATATATAGAGTAATGCGCTCGCGGAGTATATATTGCTTTTATCTATTAACCTAAGGCTTTATTTAATCTCTTTATTGCCGCCTAATACTAGAAACTAACTAAGGATAACATTCTTACCCTAAATAAACGTCTTTCCTAGCAAATAAACTATCTTAATTAGGGACTACTTTACGTGCCTATTAATCTTCCTACTACTAAGCTCTTTATATTTATTAATAGATCGTTTATAAATAATAAAGATTTTAGCTCCTAGCTAGGATATAAGATTATTATCGCGAGCAAATCTACTAGAGAGAATAACTTTATAATCTATAGTAATCTTATCTACTAGAGCTTAACTAAGAGTAAGTATATTACTTAAAGCGTTTTAGCGTTAGAGATATATAGAATAGTTAGCGGAGTTAATATAGCAATTATAATTGGAACTACCCTAAAGAAAATTATAGATTAACTTAAACTTCTTATTATCCCTCTAATTGTATACACCGACTTATATTCCCTCTATAAATGTTTAGTTAAGCTTAATACTATAAAGAAGAGGCGCCTTATAATTAATATTATAGTACTTTAGCAATCCTATAAGCGTTAAAAACTCTTTAAGATTTAATAGATTAATAGCTAAGATAACCTAGTAGATATAATAATAAAGGCGAACCCAAATAAGGCACTAGAGACGTTTATTAATATAAATACTCTATATATATAAGTTAAAGGTTAAGTTAAAAGGGAGTAGGAGTATAATATTTTATAGACCCTAACTTAAACTAGCTAATTAGGATTTTCTATCCCCGGGATGAAAAATTGCTATTAGCTCGCTTACTACTAGCGCCTTAGCGGCCCTCCTAATAAGATATCTACCTGCGACTCCACGTACTAAGAGGCAATTTTTAGGATAGTAAGACTTATATTATAATAGCAATAGTAAGTAAGGAGGATTAATATTTATTATATTAGTTAAGCGGTATATATATATAGATAGCAACCGTAAAATAAGAGTTGCTAGTATTAGGAATATAGGCAAGTTACCGTTACGCGAGGCAAGTTACCATCACGTGAGGCAAGTTGCCGTTACGTGTCGCCGCGGCACTAGCGTGGTAAGGAGCCCTAAGCTCCTCGCCCTTCCTTAAGTAAGAAGGAGACAGAATAATAATCATTATACTACTTATAACTTATAAATACGTAATATTACCTTATGTTACCAACAATATTAATAAGCTATTAATTAAGAAGTACTAGCTTAATACAACTATAAAAGAGAAACTAGTAATAAATGTTAACGATATTTTTTGTATTTTATACTACTATTAGGCCCTAGATAACTCTATATTTCTAAATAGGTAATAAATCCTATAACTTGCTTTTCTAATACTTATCTATATATATATAGTAACCTAGCTAAGCGTATTAGTCTATATTAAGAGAAATATAAAAGTAATAACTAAATATGCTCTTAAAAACTATAATAAGGATAAAGATATAAAAGCTAATAAAAGTAGTAATAAACATAGTACTAAAGATAACGGTAAAGATAATAGTAAAGATAATAATAAAGATAATAAAAAGGATAAAGAATTTTAGGATAAGATAGATATAGATTTAAATAAACCCGTTAAGACTTTATACTATAAATATATTACCCTTATTCTCCTTTAAAAGCCTAAGGCTAAGTAAGATCTTCTTACTATAGAGAGTAATTTATAGTTTACTAAAGAATATAAACGGAATTATAAATAGTAAAGCTAACTTAAAAGCTTTTTCTTTAATAACTGCCAACCTAGATATAGTAAGATATTCTATATTTATAAAGTTAACGACCTAATTTTTAATCTAGTAATATATATAATTATTCTAGGCATCCTTAATAATACTTTTAAACTTAAATTTAAGTCTATTAAATAAATATTCTAGCTTTATATTAACCTATATTAAATAACTATATAACTTAAATTAAAAAAAACTAGGAAAATAAGCTAGTATTCTAGTAAGTAGTTTTATTATTAGATGGGATTTAAACTTTAAATAAACCTCTACGCTATAATACCTTTCTCTACTATATTTAGTAACTAGGCTTTATAGCTAGAATAATATAAAATTTTAATCCCTATAATATTTAGTAAGGAGTAGGTAAGGTAGTTAATATAATAGTAACCTAAGCTTAATTATAATAGGTTATAGGTTATATAGATACTAGGATCTTTTAGGCTTATATTAATAAGCGGATTTAATATAATATATAGGCCGCTTTCCTCGGATACCCTTCTACTAACGCACTTTTTAAGTCCCTAACTTATATTAGTTAGGATACTAACCTATAGGCTTCTAAAGCCATTATAGATCTAATAAATAATCCTCTTAAGACTTATCTACTTATTATAGAGCTTTATTAGCAGCGTAATACCCTATCTAAAGTAACTAGGGAACTATATAGAACTTTTAAAAATATATAAGCACTTAGGAGTAAAGAGTATAAATTATATATATAAGCTATATTAGATTTAGAAAATTAGAAGAAGACCTTAAAAAGAGAGAAATAGAAAGAAATATAGCTTAATTTTTTAATAGAATTAAGACTAAAGATATAAGATAATAACTTGCCCTATTAGCTATTAGTTTAAGTAAAAAAGAGTAGAAACTAGAACTAGTAGAGTATAGTTTAGAATAAAAACGTATTACTAAACTCTTATATTAATACTGTTCCAAACTTACGCTATAAAAGAAGCTCTAATATTAAACTAACGTAATTAGAGCCTTACTTAATCTATACCGAGTACTAAAACCTATAGTTAGGTATAAGGTTATCTATAATTATAATTAGAGTATCCTTCCTACTCTAGAGCTAAGTCTAAAGCTAATAGTTATACTTAAACCGGGCCCTATAAAGATTATAAATTAATAGTATCTCTTTTACGCCTATAAGACGGGAGTATATACCCTTTTCTGTTGCCTATATAAAGTAAGGGAACATATTAAGAAGTAATATCTTTCTTTTTTTAGATAGAATAAATTAATCCTATATCTAGACCTATATTGCTACTTATTAGGAATAATACTCTTTAGATATAAGTATTTTAAAAACTATATATTTATAGTATATAGCGCTTCTCTACTATCTTATACTTTATAGTCCATTACTCTTATTTTTTTTTCTTTTTCTTATAGTATTATAGGAGGTTATATTTACCCTATTTAGGAATTAGTAAAGCTAAAGGGTTTAAAATCCCCTTCCTAGCTTTTTTATTATTTGCTACTGGTATTCTTACCCGCCTTCTATCCCTTAAGACCCCTAGGTTTCACTAGTAATATAAGCGGTTAGGTTAAGTTATAAATTTTAGCCCTTTACTAAGCCAATATAAAATTACTAATTTTTTTTTAATTTTAAAAAAGTATTAGACGGAGATCTCTAGTGGGTTAGTAGCTTATTAATAAGTAGCTTATCTACGGCCCTACTTAGACTTATAGGAATTATGCTTAGCCGGCTTTAGATAATAGTTAATAATTGCATAGATATATATATCTCGCTGCTTAATAAAGTGTTTTAGAAGTAGAGATATTAGCTAGGGAATAAAGATAGCTTTAAAAGAACTAACTCTAAAGAGCTGGAGCGCGCGATAAAGGAGATTATTGTAAAGCAAGAACTAGAAGAGGACGCGCTCTTAAGGGATAAAGTAGAGCGAAGTGTAAAGTGTGAGCCTATGTTGACCGTCGAGGTCACTGTTAGGTACTACCTTATAACTTACTACTCTATTTCTTGCCATTATATATCTTACTACCTATTTCCATTACCTATTTATTAGCTATTACCAACTAAGTAGTAATATTAACCTGGTAGCAATTAGGTAATAGTTAAAAATCGTTATTAGTGTTGTTATTAGTCTATTACTATCTATTGACCTAAATTAAGGTTCCTTACTACTATCTACTACTATCTATTAACCTAGATTGTCTATATAAGCTATATTATAGGTATCTATTAACTTATAACTAAATATTATATAAAATGTCTTATTACCTACTTTCTATTACCTAATAAACGACTACATTATTAGTCTATTTTTTTTACCTACCTAAGGTATATAGAGAGCTTCTAAAGCCCTCTTTAATAAACAGAGTTCTTATTCTAAATTACCAGTTTAACACTATCTAACGTCCGTCTATACGTTATAGAAAACCCACCGTACCGGAAAATATAAGGGGTACTTTGACTTTAAGCAACTATAACTCTACGCATACGTCGTGCTTCACTATAATTATATATAAGTCGTATACTATAGCTACTTTGCAATATTCAAGACCCTTTATATCTATAAATTACGCTCGCATCATTGCCTTCGCGCCTTGTTCGCAGAGAGCCTCCCTTTAGGACATAATATTATTACTAGACGCACCATTACAGTTCTAAGAATTTTTATACAATAGGTGACTAGAGAGACCTTAGCACGATTTAATATATTCCTAGGCGTTTTCTTTATCTTTTAACGTTTTACTATCCTCTAAATTATCCTTAGTAGAGTTTTTATTAATTAGGTTCTTAATATCTTAAGTAAAAAGGTATTATAGTGCTGGTTTAGATTGATCCTGTTACTTTTAGTATATAAATTACGGCTATTAAAGCGGACTTACTATCTTCTCAAACCATAATGCCTATACTATATTATTAGTAGATCTATATATATATATTTATCTAGTCTCTAGATTAAGGATAAGGAACGCAGCTTTATACTTATAGTCTCTCTTTAATCTATAAGCCTTTTTAATAGCGCTAAACTTTCTTTTCCTTTACTTTCTTATTATACGCTATCTTTCTTTAGCTTCTTTAGGATTAACGCGTTATCTCCCCTTAAGGGCTAGCATTATTCTAATCTTTGCTCGTATAGTAAAAGGACGGCAACTATTATTTAAATATACGGTAGCTGCCAAAATAGTAGAGGCACTAACATTTAGGAAGGCTCTCTCTTAAGAGCTATTATAGCACCTAAACGTATACTATAGGCTAGACCTATACTATCTCTATATTATAGAATATATTAGGAACCCAGTCCTATCTATTTTTAGATATAGAAGATAGCAATATTGGATAAAAATAAGGGCTAGGGATATATACTCTACTATAGGCTATATCTAATTAAAGGGTGCTAATGTTCTATTAATTGTATTACCCTAAGTATTAGAACTACTACAATCCAAAAATACTAGGGGTAGATTTTATTTTAAGTCCGTTTAAGTTATATACTATTATATAATTAGTAGCGCTTACCCTATATGCTTTCTATAGTTCTATATAGTAATATAGAGACCTTAGAGCTACGTAATTCTATAGCCCTACTAACTACGCGTATTATATTAAGCCCAATTAGATATACTATAAAAAGCTTAAGGGCTAGTTCTAACCTTATTATTACTTACTCTAAAGAGATAGGTTTTTCTAAAATTATATAGAAGCTTATAAAATCGGTTTCCGCTTTTTCCTATATATACCTAGTTTAAAGCTATATAGCCCTTATAGTATTTAGTATAGGCTAAGCTAGTTTAGCTCTAGGATAAATAGGGGTATAACTAAAAAATATAATAAATAAAACCGCTCAGCACCTAAGTCACTAATTAATACTAACCTTAATCTTATTACCTTATTCTAAAATATTATATATAATCCTAAGCTAAACTATTTAAGAGCAATATTATAATTAATATATAGTAGCAATATTAAAGGTAAGGTTTATTAGCTCTTATTATATTAAGCTTAAGTCTATTATAAACTAAAAATCCTATATTAAATTCTGCCTATTAATACTCTAGATTTACTATTTTTAAGCATTTAAAGATACTAGAGTATATTCTAACTATTGACTTTAAGTATAAGATGCCCCTATTACAACCTAGAAGCTAGTAAATACTCTTTAAAATATCTACTTAGCCTATATTAGCTCTTTCTACACTTAAAAGAGATAGCTAAGACCCTATATAGTATTAAGTACCGGAATATATCTATTAATATTCTCTATACTAAGTGCCTCCTTATAGCCTTATAGCGCCTATATATATATATTCTCTACTTTACCTAGCTTACCTTAGTCCGTATAGAGTAAGCCTAGGTTATTAACTATAGCTAGTATTAATATATACTTTAGTCTAAGTGCTTCCTTATAGCCTTATAGCACTTATATATATATCTTCTTTACCTTACCTAGCTTACCTTAGTTTTTATAGGGGTTACCTAGGTTATAGACTATATTTAGCGTTAATATATACTTTAGTCTAAGTGCCTCCTTATAGCCTTATAGCGCCTATATATATATCTTCTCCGCCTTACCTAGCTTACCTTAGTCTACGTAGAGTAAGCCTAGGTTATTAACCGTATCTAGTGTTAATATATGCTTTAGTCTAAGTGCTTTCTTACGGCCTTATAGCGCCCTTATATATATCTTCTCTATCTTACCTAGCTTACCTTAGTTCTTATAAAGGTTGCCTAAGTTATAAACTATATCTAGCGTTAATATATACTTTGGTCTAAGTGCCTCCTTATAGCCTTATAGCGCCTAAATATATATCTTCTCCGCCTCGCCTAGCTTACCTTAGTCCGCGTAGAGCAAGCCTAGGTTATTAACCGTAGCTAGCGTTAATATATGCTTTGGTTTAAGTACTTTCTTACGGCCTTATAGCGCTTATATATGTTATGGACGCTTTAAGTACAATGTTACGACTACTTGGAGAAGAGTTGGAAGAAGCTAGTTGGTTGATTTAAGCACGGTTTAGGATGGAGCCGATAGAGCTATGTGACGAGGAATAGTAACTAAGGTCACGTAGGGTGATCTGTATAATCTATACGATCTATAGGATCCGTAACAGAGTAGATAGAGCACACGTATACTATATATAAGGAGGATTTTATAGGAGTACGGTTGTGTATTTAAGGACCCTTAGTCCCTACCTAGATAGTTCCTTCCTTATAGTAATTCTTAGAATATAATTAGAGTTAATCTATTAGGCAACTACTCCACCAGTTATTATTACGTTGTTGACTTTTATACTTACATTTCCTATATACCTAGCCTAATAACAGGACCTACCGTAGTTCTTGCTATAAGGTTCCGTTATACAATTACTACTTAGTTATAGTATTAATATAAGAAGTTGAATAATATGCTACTAAAAGCAGCCACCACAACGCTATTAACGGCGGCAACTACATTAAGGTTAGGTAACGACACTAGTATGGCAGACACTAACTTATAGTAACCTATAACGGTTAAACAACTATAAGAGATAGTTGACCAACTAATAGAAAATAATGTAATGTTGGAAAATAAGATTAACGGGATAGGCGCAGCAAAGGTTAAGTTACTATTAATTAAAAGATACTTAGGAGAGAGATTAAAGCTTAAAGGATTCCTTACGTAAATATACTTTAAGGTAGCGTAAGAAGGAGCGAAGCTGGTAACACCTATAGATTAAATAGCATACGCAGGATTGTTCTTAACAGGAAGAGTACTTAAGTGGTTTAAGCCTTACCTTATAGAAATCTAGGTAAATAGAATAATAACTATAAACTAAGAGGTATGGTTTATGTTTTTAAGCTGGAATAGATTTATAGAGCGACTTATATAAATGTTTAGAGACCTAGAGGTAGTGACTATAGCGAAAAGAAAACTCTAAAACATTACGTAATAAACCTTAGCAATTAAGTATATAACGTAATTCTAGACGTTAGTAATATAAGTAGAGTGGAATAATAGGGCGCTTATGGCACAGTATAAATAGGGACTTAAGGCTAAAGTCTAGGACGTAATTATTCTAATAGAAGATGCGGACACCCTAAGGGAACTAATAGATTAAGTGATTAAGATTAATAATTGGATCTACTAAAGGGAATAGGCTAAGAAGGGTTAGGATAGAGTTCTATAGTTATATAAGGCGTAGAGTACGCAATAACTAAAGCTAAGTTAGAAATTATAGTATGGCGCAGAGCTAATGGACCTAAGTGGTATTAAAGAAGCCTATAAGAGATAAAGTAAGAAACTATAGAAACCTAGAGGTTAAGGATTTAGTAATTACAGGACTAAGGAGCAGAGGCTAAACTAGGGATCTTAGTAGCAGAAGATGTTTAGGCGGACTTTATAGCAAAGTTAATGGTTTAGAGATAGAGCTTATATAAATTGCGGGAAATGAGGTTATTTTGTAAGGGATTATAAAGATGGTTAGAAGTACTATGTAATAAAGGGAACTAGACTAATAGTAGACGACACGTATGTATAGAGGGATAATAGCGTACTATAAGGAACAAAAGAGTGTTTAATTAGAAGTTTCGCGTTTTATTATAACAACGTATGCCGAATTTATAAGGACGCTAAGTATAGCGTAAGCTACTAGCTATAGGAGCTAGCACCTATAGGATATAGAGGAACTAATAAACTAGTTCGCAGATTGGACATTAAGGACGATAAATTTGACGTAGGCGAAATATTTTATAACAATAAGGTAATATAAGCGGTTTACTGAGAACGCGTAGCTATTGGAGATGTTATACTAGAAGTAGAGGATAATTTTACTATAGAATAGGGAATATTAGTAGGGATCGAAACCCCACTAGATACGGTGTTTATCGCTTTATAAGACGCAAGAGAAGTAGGATAATAAACTACTTTAGCACTTAATAAAGGCAAAAGGCTAAAGGCTTAAGATTCTTAAAATAAGATAAGAGATGACTAAGATTCCTAAGACGAGATAAGGTAAGCTTAAGGACCTATAATAGATAAAAACCAATAGAGCAGAGTAGTAGCTTAGTTTAAAAACATACGAATAAGCTTGGGACGAAGTTTCCTATAGATATAAGATTCTTAAGACGAGATAAGTAAGATTTAAGACTCTTAAGACGAGATAAGAACACTAAGTAAGCCTAGTTGGACTAAGGCTAGA
>Ga0307515_10009753_pt1 | contig 18506 bp, 8 predicted proteins | sample 17_EM_MG_FD_194513 | JGI IMG/M metagenome (GOLD analysis project Ga0307515, IMG submission 194513) | Populus trichocarpa ectomycorrhiza microbial communities from riparian zone in the Pacific Northwest, United States - 17_EM | ecosystem: Host-associated > Plants > Roots > Unclassified | place...
GTGTGTGTGTGTGTGTGTGTGTGTGTATGACCTCGTATCTTGAACTGCTACAATGGAAGGAAAAACCACTCTTAGGCCGAACTGAGAAAGCGGTCTGGAAGTCCAGTCCAGGGGACAAGATCCAATCGTTTGGTAGCCTAGAACTTGTCAAAACAGTACGTAACCGATTGATTTACATGTTGGAAAAAAAGAAAAGAAAAAAACAGAGGGTCATGATGTATAACTGTGCTAAAACTCCTTCGTTTTCTCTGTATATATCCATGTGATGGATAAATTATGTCCTCCAAAGTCAACTTCCTTACTTGGCTGAGTGGATCTACAAGCATGATGGAGCATGTCCTGGGTTTGAATCATTTTGTCATTGTCCTAATTTTTTTCCATCTAATGTTCATTTTTTTTTCCCATTAGAACAATGCGATGGGGGAGATTTTATGAAAAAATTGAAAAGAGGATCCAATTGAGAAATGTTTGAAACATTTGAAATGTGATTGATAAAATATTTTATAAAACAACCGACACTACCATAATTCTTAAAAATACTGAGGGAATCTTCCATCGGTAATAAATTTACTGATGGGCTCATGGATAAAAATGCTACATCAGTAAAATTCTTGTCGGTAATTTTTAGATTGTCGGTGAATCCATTAATAATAAAATTATCAACAGATTTACTGACGGGAAAAGTTCACAAAAAAAAAAATCACCTGCTTTATTCCATCAGTATTTCTATCGGGAATGTTGTCATATAATTGACAGAAATACTGTATACAATTCTATTGGAGATAAAACATTGGCACAATGATATTTGCAATAATTATTTTCTAACTCTCTGAAATATACTAACGTCGAACTTAATCCATCGATATTAACATTAGAAATTATTTAAAAATAATTTTTTAAAAAAACTGAGTTGCTTGAAAAAAAAAATTAACTCAAACAAATTTACAACAAATAAATAATACAAAAAAATAAACAACAACAACAAATAAATAAATCATTAAAAACAGTTTCGACCTAACCTAGAAAACCTATTTCAGAACTCATAATCTAGCAACAAATAAAATAATTTAATTGAAATTGAACAACAAAAATGAAAAACAAATCCAACAAAATTGATCTCATATGAAAAAAAAATCCTACAACAATATTCATACAATTATTAAGAACAGAAAAATTTAAAAAAAAAACAAAAAAAAATAATACTATTATTTAAGGCTCATGTTATTATTTAATGAAACAAATATAATGCTAAAGATTAATTAATTAGATGAGTAATTAGATCACGCTACTCTAATATTCTTAATGTAACTAACACTATTATTTAACACACTCTGACATCCCCTCAAACTTAAGGTGGCGGAGTGGAAATCAACTTGAGCTTGGAAGACAAGTCTCGAAAATGTTCGTTCTTGAAACACATCATTTTAGGCAATTTGAACATCGATTATCACGGTGCAACAAGGTGGCACCGAAAGGTTGAACTCCCATATCCTGAAGAAGCCATCCAACGATGATTGTGCAGAAAGATGGAGTCCATAGAGTAAATTAAGTATACCCCTTGTAATAGTTATATGATCAACACATGATGAGAAAAATATGCTATATATATCAGGATGAGTGACAATGAGATATATAGTGTAGGGTCACATGGTGTTGTACCATTACAAGCGTGAACTCGCCATTAGACTCAATAGTTGGAGTAGTTTTACTATCAGTCAAATGAGCAGGAAACAAGATATCTATAGAATATCTAGCCTATAAATAAGTAGTAGCTAGAGTGTCGTCTGAAGAAACTTGTAGGCGTAAAAGAAAACCTAGTTTGGCTAGATCCTTTTTTTTCGTACTATGATTGAAGAACTCCTTCTTAAGTTTTGTGATGTTGAAAATTATCCCTTGTAATAGTTATATGATCAACACATAGCAGAGGTAGCATGTGTGAGAAGCGAATCCAAAATGACTCATGGTAGAGTGGTATTTCTCAAATCAAACATGGGAATCTTGTTTGAGATCATATATATAAAGCTCGATAAAATGATAAACTTTTTCTAGTAGATGATCATGGCGGCTAGAAGAAGGATATATACAATTGTTTTGAAAGATTCCCTTTGAGGATGACATTAATTCTTGACATCCGTATGAAATAATTGACACTATTTGACAACAGCAACAACCAGCAAGAACTTCGTAGTGAGGTAATAAGATGAGTAGCAGAGCAAAAGTCTCCTCATAGTTAATGTCATATACTCAGGATTTAAATCTTTCACTATAAGTCGACGTCTTTATAATTCTCAACAAGCCATCCGAGCGAGTCTTGATTTTACAGATACATTTGCAACCGACTATAGCTTTTCTAAGCGAAAGATCAACGACCAACTCTCCAACGTTTATTTTGTTTAAGGTTAATTTGTAATTATTCATCTGACATAACTTGGTATCATAAAGGATCGGTGCTAGCTTCCTTACAGGTTTAGGGCTCATGCAACAAGGAAACGATAGAACAAAAGCGAAAATCATGAAACCAAGAAGGTAAGTGGTGACTGTTTGGCAACATATATATATATATATATATATATATATATATATATTACTGTGGTGCAACGTGTGGTTTCACTGTATTGCCAAACTGTATCTAGATCGGATAGAATGACATAATGGAAGAGATGGTTGTGAAAAGCAATCATAGTATGAGTGAAGTAGCATCTTTCATCGGAGTAGATTTTTCTTCATGAAAGACCGTGACATGCTAGTTTGGTGAGCTTATATACAGTAGACAACTCTAAGCGAATATTGATGCCGACCAACAAACTTTACATGGTTATCCTTAAGAAATAACTCAATAAAAGGATATGTGAAGACGAAGTACGTACGTAGTTGATAATATTTGAGATTGTGATAAAAAAAAAAGAAAATTAAATGACATAGGATGAGATACGCTAAAACGTTGAGACATAGTATCACATAATTAAGCTGATGAGCTTATATTAAATTATTATAGTATTTCAAGAATATTACAACTTATCTTACATTATTGTCATATATTCTAATACATTTAATTATTCAAAGCATGGGATGAAGTACTGGGTATACGTGGATTCTATTCCTTTATAAAATATGAAATACCGTAGGGATAAGGAGGCTAAAGAAGAAACTTCAGAAAAAAATATGAAGAATAATGACAGGTACCCTAGAACATGTTTATTTTTGTATTTTAAAAAAAAATTAAGTCGTTTTATTTTTTTTATTTGCTTTAAATTTATTTTTTTTTGTTTTCAGATTATTTTGATGTGCTGATATCAAAAATAAATTTTAAAAAATTAAAAAATCTTATTTCAATGCAATCATAAGCCAATAACACTTTGAAAAATAATCACTACCACATACCAAACATGCTTATAGTATTATAAAGATGCCATGCGTTTGAAAAAGACTATCTAACTTAGTCAAAGTGTTGATTGGATTCTCATTTCTAATCCGACCTTGTGTGTAGAAGATTTGTTGAAGGTTGGTCTAGTTACGCTAGTTCTCAAGCCAAACATGACTTAAAACATGCAAGGAGCCTACTTCTAAAGGTACATAATTCTAAATAATTGAAGCAACCATTAAAAAGAAAGCTAAAATATATAGGAAAAACATTATATGTATGTCAGATTATATTAGTGAATTGATGGTTTTGCTTTAGAAAAAACTCTCAATACATTATCTTTTTTGGGGTAAAATAATCTTTTTCTTTGGTTCATTTGTCTTTTTTGAATTGTTAAGGGGTGGCTTTATCTTTTCATTATTCTTTTGCATGGTAAAATAACTTTGTTACCTTAAAAGAAATAATCATTTAACAATGGTCTAAGATTTTTTTGGACATTTCATATATTTTTCTTTGCTACAGTATAATGACTTTATTACCCTTGGATTCAAATTTTCAAAAGCTTAACTTGAGGGGCTAATTCATAATTACATAGTGATTTTTTTTTTAATAATGTTTAGGTACTGAGGTTAGAGTAGTATTTAAAAATAACCGCAACAAGCCACCGCCTTCACGCAGCGTATGCGACTAACTCCAGTGGTAAAAAATGTTAGTCCACCTCGTCTTTCAATTCATCTCGGCCACCTCTTCTATCATCTGCGGCACATGTAATTTCTAGACATGCAATCACTGACATCTTTTTTTCTCTTTCCTCCTATAAATGCATGTCTGGCCCTCCGCATTTTCATATCATCCCTTCAAGTTTTTTTTTATTTTTTCCTTCATCTTTTTATTTCTATTTGTTTTATCTTTATTCATTTCTCAGTTTTTGTTTTGTTGTCAATTGCATCCTTCTTTAATTTTTTTTATTCTATCAAATTTGGTCCTTTTTTATTTCTTTTTTATTTAAGATAGTTTTTGAATTTGTTTTCTTTTTCAATTTCACCCCTTAATTTTTTTTCCTTTCATATTTGATGCTCATTCTTTTTTCTTTTTTTCTTTTGTTAGTTTCTTAATTTGAAATCGTTTTTTCAATTTTATCATTTAACATTAAATTGGTTGAAAATTAAAATTCTTAATTGAACCTGGGCTTTCAATTCCACAAGTTGCAAATTTGAAATATTAACTTAGATTTAGAATATTCACCCGGATCAATTAGTATAGGTTGAAACAATAAATTTACCAGTTTTTCATACAATGGCTTGCATACTCGCCCTCCTTTAATTATTGTGGATTAGCCATTTTGTAATTGATCAAGGTTATTGTTGTCTTTTTTATTATTTTTTTGCAAAGTTAAAGTTACTATAATGTCCATAAATGCAAAAAACACTTAACTTGGGTTAAGGTTTTTTTTTTTAATCACTTTTAAAGCTTGACTTCAAGGGCTTAATCATTATCTTAGGGGCAATTTGGTCTTTTACTTAATGTTGATAATAATTATAAAAAAACTTTTTATTTTTCCCAGTTTCATCCATCAATATTGAATTGGTTGATAAATAGACTTCATGAATGGTTTTTTTTTTTTGCTTTGTTTATGGTTATCACGGTCTCAAACAAACATCTATTTTAGGATTAATACTTGAAATTATAAGTATCTAATTTTTATCATATAATTAAGTAAAAAATGTTTTTTAAAAGAAATATTAAACCCAGCTAAGTTCATGAACTGATTTTTGTGCAACTGAGGCCATCCAATATGCTTAATCATCATCTTAAGAGCAACTTGATCTTTTACTTAATGTTGATAATAATTAAAAAAAAACTATTTAATTTTTCCCTGATTATACCCTTCAATATTGAATTGGTTGGGAAATATACTTCGTGAATGGTTTTTTTCTGCTTTATTTATGGTTATCACGGTATTGAACAAACATTTATTTTAGAATTGATGCTTGAAATTGCAAGTATATAATTTTTATCATATAATTAAATAAAAAAGTTTTTTAAAAAAAGTTATTAAACCCAGTTAAATTCATGAACCGAGTTACGTGTGATTGATGTCATCCAATATGTCGTAATCTCAATATTTTTTAAAACAATATTCTTGGTTTTTTTTATAAGTTGATTCATGTTTTTGTTGGTCATTTAGGTTTTCTTTGAACCTATTAAATCAATCAATTCATATCGAGTTAACTCTTATATATTTAATTGGAAACGTGCGCAAGGCAAGAAGTCATTTCAAGAGATTTCAAGATTTACCTGTTTTCTGAATTTAATAGCATTTCCAAAAAAATCCTCACACTCTCGGTGTTCTTTTTAACATTTTAAAAAATTGATCTATCCACGACAAAATATGAACCAATGGAATAGTAAGTTTGATAACATATTCCATTAGTATCCTTACACTTTTGTGTTTCTTGGTTATAAATCTACAAGTTCTTTGTCTTCTGTAGATCCTTGGTATTTGCATATCCTTGATCTCTATAGATTTGTTCTTGTTATCTTGTATGTCTACTATTAGGTATTTTAATTTATTTTATTACCTATAAAAAAAATAGTAAGTTTGATAATATATCGTGTCGAAAAACATGTGAAAGCAATTCTGAAATCATCCATACATTAAGGAGACATGTTAACATTCGTATACATAAATAGTTATGACAATTTAGCTTGAGTTTAGACTCTTGCTCAATCCCTCATATTTCTTAAAAAAGAAATTTGGTCTTTGGCATAACCTTATAAAAAGTTTAGTTTAGATCATATGTAAATACCATATGTATATATGTTATATGGACACGTGGTAAGCTAAAACTAAATTTATTAAATCTAGCTAGACTCGTGATTTTATCTAAGACTTAGGTCTTGAGTTGGGCATGTTGTTTCAAGTCAATCTAAAATTGTGTCGTTTTAATTTTTTTAATTTTAAAATAATATCATTTTAATTTTTTCATATATATATATAAAAAAAGAATATTAAACTGGGTTTTGACTAGTGTGACTAAATCATTCAGGTTTAACCAAGTCAACTCCCAATTGGGTTTTTTTAAAACTCGATTTAGATTAAGTACTGAGTTGATCTACTGATCGAGGTTATATTTAATAACATTAGTTAAAATTGGATGATAATGCATTGATAAGATAAATTTATCATCCAACTTTTTAAGATCGTCATCTCTTGAACCTTTTTGTCTTTCCTGGAATAAATTTATTGAACAGTTCCCTGGTCAAATAACCTATGTTCACAAAATCAACTTTTTATTAATCAAATATTTTCATTTATAAATGCTAACAGAATCAATCTTATTTGTCTTACCTTGAACCTAAGATCTTGACTTGAAAAAATATGTCTCTTGCCCAAAGAAATTATGCCTGATAACATTTCACGTTGGACCTAAGATCTTGAATCTAATACATCTCTTGTTTAGAGAAATTACTATGCCAGTTACTATTACTTAAATCTAATAGGAGGAAAACTTATATGCAAAGGCTTTAAGAGATAGATAGTCCTTTTGTGGATACATAATTAGAAATTGGGTATTTTGACATTTTCCCCTTATAATCTGGTGAGTAATAGGTCGGGGGCATGCCACTATTGTGCCTGAAAGATAAGTGATAACTAGAAAAAGTATCCAAAATATTATTGGAAGATGGTATATAAGAAATTACCTTAGGAATATCCTCATGAAAAGGATTTTCATTGTCAGACGCTTCAAGAGAAGGGGTTTTACTACATGTTTGAGGTGCGATTTTCTTATCTTCCTCAGCTATTACCTTATTGATGTCTAGCATTGTTGCTGCAGCAACTTCCTTTAGATTAATGCCTTCTGCAATGTCTTCAAGTGTTACAGTTGGAGCTATTTTTGGTGATATTCTGATGGCACCATTTGTCAGGCTTTTTGCACCATTCCTAGTAGCCATGTTTAAAGTTGTCTCTACCACGTGTGGAGTTGCTTTTGCCATATTTAGAGTTGTTTGTGTTTTTATTACAACAATATTTTCTCTAGTGTTTTGAGCTATCTATGTTTCTGCCACGTCTTGAACACCACTTATTGTCTTTGTTTTTGTAATCTTTTGAACGTCTTGAGCACCATCTGTCGTGTTCCACCACTTTTGCTCTCCATCTCATGTCTCCCCCTGAAAAGAAGAAGTTGATATTTTTTAAGAGTAAAAATTCTTTGACTCTAGAAAAATGACATCCATTATAGTATGGAGCTGTTTTTTATAGGATCATAGCAACAAAATCCTTTTTTATTTGTACCATACCCTAGAAACACACAGCAAACAACACAGAGTTCAGGTTTTATTCATTTATTTTTATGTAGATGAACAAATGCAACACAATCGAACACACGCAGTGGAATAAGAAGTATGGACAATAGAGTAACATGTTGTGACAAAACTTGTAGTGGAGTCTTGAATTCCAAAGCTTTAGAAGGCATGCGATTCAACAAATAAACAGTAGTGGCAACACTATCATCCCACTTTTGACCTGGTACTTGTGCTCTAAATAACAATACACATGCAGTTTCTAGAATATGTTGGTTTTTTTGTTTAACCACTCTATTTTGTTATGGAGTTTGACTACATGACAATTCATGGAGAATACCATTTCTTTAAGAAAAAATGATGAGAAATCATTATTCACATACTCTCCCCAATTATCACATCGAAAAATCTAGAAATTTTTTTTATTGAAAATTGGTTATGAATCATAGCATGGAATGTATGAAACACATCAAATACTTTGTCTTTGTGTTTTAGCAAATATAGTTGTGTCATCCTAGTACAATCATCCATAAAGGTTACAAACCAACGTCTTCAAACACAGTTATAATAGGAGATGGTCCCCAAACATCATAATAAACTAAGGCAAAAGAGATATCACTTTTATTAAAATTGATTGGAAAAAATACACAATGACTCTTGGCTAAAATGCAAGTTTCACATCTAAAGCTTGAATAATTTGAATTCAAAAGTAATTTTGTAAGCAAATGCTTCATAAAGTTAAAAGATGGATGCCCAAATCAATAATGTCAAAGCCAAATTTGTTTTTCTTTTGCAATTATTGAACAACTAATAGTGTTGACTTTACCTGGACTAAAGTTATCTATGTAGTATAACCCCTCTCTCTTAGTACCATGCCCAATGATCTTCTTCTTGAGAATATCCTGGAAAAAAAATTGGATACATTAGTACAACACAGTTTAGTTCTTCGGTAACTTGACCTATAAACAACAACTTATTTGAAAGAGAATGCACTAATAAAGTGTTAGTCAATTATATGAAATGTGACATATGCATTATTCCAACCCCTATAACAGGATATTCAAAATGTTAGCATTGGTTATACTGGTCCACCTTGGTTTCGTAGTATTGACAAAGTTTTTTGGACATAAAATCATGTGATTTGTTGTATCAGAGTTCATTATCCGGTCATTATTATATTTCTTAAAAGCAAGTAATGCACGGCTAGTATAATAGCAGTTTACCTTGATCTTTAGAATGAATTATGACATCATTTTTTAAATCTACAAGCGAAGCTAATGACAGTTGGGGCCTTGTGTCTGCCAATGTTGATTGTCATGTGCTACCAGTAACTACCTATTACTTTCGTGCCTTCAACTCATTCCACCATTCTAGGTAACCATGCAATTTGAAGCATGTGTCTCGTATATGCTTTATATTTTCATAATGAGAACAATCGTTGCCTTCACTCTCCACTTGTCCTTTAGTTTTAGCTAAATTATATATGTTACATCCTCTTGATAAAGATGTCTCGTATTTAGCCTTCTAAAGTGCTTGTTGTCATTTCCCTCCTCTAAAAACCATGGGTGCAGTAGTAAGATTCCTATTATTTATGAGCATAATTGTATGTTTGATGTCTTCTCTTCAAACATGGGTATAAGCCTATTCAACTATTGGAAATGAGTTCAATTTAAGTACATCACTCCTTATCTTACCGAGCATGTCATCTAGTCCATCCAAAAAAGTATAAACTTGTTCATCTTGAAGGAAAGCATTATACTTTTGTATGTCACTAGCACATTCTATAAGATTTGGTTTACAAAAATCAATTTCCTTCCATAAGCCTTAAAGACAATTGTAGTGTGATTCTAAGGATTCTCTTGATTGTTTTATTCATGTTACTTGTCTATTCAAATCATACACCTAAGATGTATCGAATCCATCAAAGTAAGTAGTAGTGATTAAATCCCATACTTGTTTAGTAGTTGGGAATCAAATAAAGTTTTTTATGAGAGAGGGATTCGTTAAGTCGATTAGCCATCCCTTCACAATAGAGTTTTATGTTTTTCATCTTTTAAAGTTGGGATCTTTTGGTTCTGGTTGCAGAAGGTCATCATTTATGTATCCCAAATGTCTTTTTCTAAGATATTCATCTCCACAATTTGGAACCATAAAGCATAATGAGTGGCATTAAGTTTGATACCAATCTGTACAGGTGCACTATCATAGATTATTGTTGGGGTTTAGGCCTGGTTCTGCATGATCCATTCTTAACGTGAGATTGTCAAAATTTATAGCTGTATTCGGTTGCTTTTGTTCAATCAAGTTAGTTGATGTTGGTGCATCCATTGCCTTAGTTTCTCTAAGGTTGTTAGTAGTCATTCAAGATGCAAAGAATGGATCTCTACTCCGATACCATGTTAAATCAGAGAGAAATTCTTGTACAAAATGTGATTATATCACTCCTTTTTTCTGTTACAAAATAGTGTTTTATATATACAAGCAACCCTTCCTAAGATAACTATGACAATAAAATAAATCTAATTAATCCCATAACTATCAGGATGTATACAATCACGAGATAATGAAATTCATCCCTAATGTTTTGATTCTGCAGCTCACGCTAAGAGGAACCATGATATTTTTGTCATAAATTTTGATAATAAGGTTAATTTGGTCATATTTGATACATCGAGGACCAAACTTAAAATAGTTTTGTTTAGAAACCCGACAGAGATTCACAAAACAGCCAAAAAACAAATACGTTTCTTGCCTTTGCTAAAATTATCATTGATGTGCTGATATTAAAAATAAATTTTAAAAAATATTATTTTAATATATTTATAAATAAAAGATATTTTTAAGAACAATCTTAACTAGAGTTACGAAAGGCACTAAATGATAAACATGGTAGGTGATCAATCATGAAACCAGTCTTCTCAAAACTCTCAATAGAATTACATACTATGCCATTATCACGAGCTTTGTCAAGGCCCTTCAGGACAGAGCAAGAAATGGTTGCTATTTTCTCATAATGCTGAATGGAAAATCGAGTCACGGAAAGATTCTATAAACTCCAAAACTAGTAACATGGTAAAACAAAATCATGAGCGGCTAACGCGTGAAAGAGAGAGTGACATCTCGCCAATCACGAGGAGACACGTATCCATCAGAAATCGCGTACGTGCCTCTATCCCAATTTTCAAGCTGCCTTTCACTAAAAGAGTCAAAGCTCCCTTGACTCTTACCCATTAATCTAACACTTAAACACTTCTCTGCTCGTGTTGGACAAATTAATTTTTTTAAAAAAATTATTTGAAATGTGGGGCCTATCAATGACATCAAGGGTTTTTGGTATTATCTCTTTGAGAAGAGAATATAAATTGGTTGATCCATTGTGCCCACTAGAAATCCATTTCTTGGAAAAATAATGCCATACAACCTTATACGCGCAGTGGTATTTTTAGAGCTTCTGTGGGTTCTATACAGCTGCATTAGGGCCTATAAATTCCCCCATTATTCACTCCCCTTCCCACGGCCCATCTCCCTTCTCTTCCTCTTCGTCCTTTGACTTTGTTTTCTCGAATATCCCCTGCCTTTACAGCTGAGATAATGCACAAGTAGTCTAGTATACTGTCGATGTAATTTTCCCTCTCGTGTGTGTGTGATTTTTTGGTGGGTTATGGCCTCATGGGTAGGCTTTGAAACCCGAGTTGCTGGCAGTATGATTAATTGTCTTTTCGACTATGCACTTGAGAGTTAATAAGACTTGTAACTCAGCCGACCGGAGTCTTGACTCCTTGAGTGTCAATGCTCAGGAACCAGGAACCACAAACCCAGAGACAAACTTTTAAAATTAAAAAATATATATATTGTTTAATTGTTACCCCCATTAAATAGTACACTCTCTCTCTCTCTCCCTCCCTCCCTCTGTAAAGTTTAGGGTCCTTTTATATATATTTCATCAATTCACAACCCTACAAACCCACCAACATTCTCACTCTTCTCTCTTAAAAAAATGCATATTCTTCACCCCATTACCCTTCTTCTCTCCCTTTCCTTCGTCTCATTGCTCAATGTAAGTAAGCCTATCCTCTACGCCCGCGTCCTCCTGACTGCTGCTTTCAGTCTTGTTCTCTCTTGTCTGTTTTATGTTTTTGATGCGTGATTCTCATACAAATTAGTGGTTAAAACTTGCTGTTTATTTCTCAAAATCACAATGCATTGCAGGTGAATTATGCAGCAGTTGGCAGTGGAGATTCGCCAAACGGTGAGAGCCCATTTACGCCCAAGGCATCTCTAGTTCGGTACTGGAACAAGGAGATCCACACGGTTTTACCAAAATCTGGTTTTTTCATCTCCAAAGCCTCCCCGTTGAGTCCTGTCGATTTGGCAACATTTGCTAAACTCGCCTCCCAAAATGCTCTCTCCGCTCAACTCCCAGCCTTTTGTTCCTCTGCCGAACTCTTCTGCTTCCCTGATTTGTCTCCCAGTCTTGAAAAGCATGACCATGACTCCCATTTCGCTATCTATAACAACAAGAATTTCAGCAATTACGGCACTGATCGAGCCGGTGGAGCGGACTCTTTCAAGAACTATTCCGATGGTGACAATATCCCGGTCGACTCGTTCCGCCGGTACGGCCGCGACGCCGCCGGTCACGGCGAGTTGTTTTCCAGTTATGCCCCTGACTCCAACGTTGTTGACCAGAGCTTTAACACCTATGGCGCTGGTGCGACTGGCGGCGCTGGAGAGTTCAAGGGGTACAATGTGGAGGTAAACAACCCAAATCTTCGCTTTGTTTCCTATTCTGATAGTGCTAATGGGAAGGGCCAGAAGTTCTCGACTTACACAGAGAATGCGAATGCTGGACCGGGTCAAGCTTTCACCAGTTATGGGAAGAACGGGAATGGAGCTCCCAATGAGTTCTCTGGTTATGGGACGAGCTCGAATGTGGTTGGTTCAGATTTCACCAACTATGGTGAGACTGCCAATGGGGCTAATGATACTTTCAAGTCTTACGGAGTTGATGGGAATGTTCCACAGAATAATTTCGTGAACTATGGCGATGGTGGGAATGCTGGTGTTGATAGCTTCGCCACTTACAGGGAAAAATCAAATGTTGGGGATGATTCCTTTCAAACTTATGCCAAGAATTCGAATGCAGAGAAAGCCAATTTCGCCAATTATGGAAAATCCTTCAATGAAGGGACTGATAAGTTCTCTGGCTATGGGAATGGAGCAATGGGGCAGCAGATTGGGTTCAAGATCTACGGAGTAAACACCACTTTCAAAGACTATGCCAATAAGAAGGGTGTCACTTTTGCTGGGTACACTAGCGCAAGCACTGCCGATGCTTCAATGAAGGTAAACAGTGACAGTGTGGTAAAAAACAATAAGTGGATAGAGCCCGGAAAATTCTTCCGGGAGTCGATGTTGAAAAAGGGAAGTGTGATGCCAATGCCGGACATTCGAGACAAAATGCCCAAAAGATCCTTTCTGCCTCGCTCCATCATCTCCAAACTACCCTTTTCCACCTCCAAAATTGATCAGCTAAAGGAGATTTTTCATGCTAGTGATAATTCAAGCATGGAGAGGATCATTTTGGATGCTCTTGAAGAGTGTGAGAGATCACCCAGCCCTGGCGAGACCAAGCGCTGTGCGGGCTCGGCCGAGGACATGATCGATTTTGCAACCTCTGTGTTAGGCCGCAACGTGGCTGTCCGTACGACGGATAACGTGAATGGGTCGAAGAAAAACATCATGATTGGATCGATCAAAGGGATCAACGGTGGGAGAGTGACCAGGTCAGTCTCTTGTCACCAGACCCTCTATCCTTACCTGCTCTATTACTGCCACTCTGTTCCCAAAGTTCGGGTCTACGAAGCCGATCTTTTGGATCCAAATAGCAAGGCCACGATAAATCATGGTGTTGCCATCTGCCACTTGGATACATCTTCCTGGAGCCCCACCCATGGAGCCTTTTTGGCCCTGGGTTCGGGTCCGGGCCGGATTGAGGTCTGTCACTGGATTTTTGAGAATGATATGACATGGACCATTGCCGAAGCCTAATTTAATTAATTAAGCAAATGTTTTTTTTTCTCTCTCTAATTTGGGTTGGAACCGTTTGCTAAGATAACTTAGCTGCTGGCTCCACCCTAAAAGTTGGTCGAATTGGTCTATTTATTTCTTATGGCTTACTTCTTTTTATCTTTATGAGTGAAATTATTACTATGTTTTGCAGTTTTTTTGGAAGATGTTTATTATAATTATTGTCAATTATACATTAAATCTTGCACCAAATGTTTAATTTCTTACTCATAACCCTTGCAATTTATCCCACTCCTAAAAATATCCTTTATTTTTTAAAAAAAATATATGGCTAATAATAAATGAAATATCATAGACCATGCTTGTTTGATAACAATTACTGTATAATCTATATTTTTATTAAAAGCATCAAAACAATATTTTTAAATAAAAAACATCGATTACTCCACAACCAAGTTCTTAAATGTTATGGTCATGTTTGTTTTTTGCGTTTTAATAATATTTTTGAAAAAAAATTAAATTTACTTCATATTAATATTTTTTTAGTATTTTTAGATCATTTTGATGCGATGATACCAGAAATGATTTTTAAAAACTAAAAAAATATTATTTTAATATATTTTTAAGTGAAAAGCAATCGTCACTGCACTTCTAAACACGCTTATACTCTACGCCTACTAAATTCTTTTTCCAACCCTAACAACTCAGAACTCTAAGAGGTTTTGATTATTAATTTTTGTATAATCTTCACGGATGATAATAGAAAAACCACTTTCAAAATTAAGTGCTTCATTACAGATTTATATGATTTTTTTATTTAAAAGTGGTTACCAAACTATATATCCACATATTTAATCCCTAGAAGTACAAGACAAAAGCTAAAGCCTAACTATATAGCAGTTAGCAAGCAATATGTGTATCCACATATTTATTGGATAATGCGGCAAAATGTGGCTACAGGAAAAAAGATGAGGTGGTCCTTGGACCATCCAATTTGTGGTAACATTATTCAGCCCGGACAAACATCTTTCGGCACTATTGCATTTTTTTTAATTTAAAATTATATTGAAATAATTTTTTTATTTTTTAAATTTTATTTTTATATTATCATATCAAAGCAATTTAAAAATATCTAAAAATTATTTAAAATAAAAAAAATCAAAAACAATCTTGAAATGTAAAAAGAAACTGTATGCTATAAATGCAAAGGCGCATTATAAATGGTCTCCAGCGAGCAATGGACGCGCAGATTTTTGACAGATTTTACTGGTAATTGTTGGGTGCACAAACTTTCATGACATAACTGTGTTATTTAATAAAATAATACAATCAATCACTCACAGGATAGGCATGTGGATTCAGAACAGCTCAGTATTTGTGGTTGGCCATAGCACCTAAATCCAGCCAAGATAAGATAATTTTAAGTTTAATTATTATAATAAATGTCGGCACTGTATTTATCAAAGCTATAAAACTACCCGGTCTATTCGAGTCAAGGCTAGTGTCACTGTTCGGAAAAGTTAACCCCTCAAATTAATTTCTTAAATAGATAGGTTAAACGACGAAGTTTTGTAAAGAATCATTCAAAACAAGAATCAACGGTTTATTGATCAGCTTTTAATCTAGGTTACAAGTTAATTCATATTTTTTAATCAATTTAAATGAATTTTTGTTTTTTTTTTAATTCAGACCGGAATATTTTCCCTCCATACATTGTGGACTGAGACTAATGGGCATTGTATTTTAATTATTAAGATTCATATTTGTATAATTTAAATTTTTATGTTTAATTTACAAGTAAATTTCTTTCGCACAAGAATATAATTTTTTAGCTGGAAATATGCCTATTTTGCTATAGATAACTAGATGGTAGTTAATGTAAATCTTTTTTAGTTCAACGTGGGTGTCCAGGCCAGCTTGCGCGCACCCCGACTAATCCCACGGGTCCTGAAGTTAACGACCATGTAAGCCTCCAATGCCCATCATATGAGCAACCACAAAGCTCGAACCTGAGACCACAGAGGGAGCAAACTTTTTGGTCCCAAGCTCTTACCATTGGACCACCACCTAGATGGTTTAGTTAATGTAAATCTTGATGCAACCAATGACCAAGTCCCTATCTTAAACTTTTGGATTGCTATGTAATGAAATTGATCTCGTGAACTCCACTTGGTAATTATTCTATATCTTGTGGTGAGGGGTATTAATTCATGTTTCTTACACTTTACTTTATTATTCATTTTAGTTAATATTAGATAATGTATCTTGCTTCCTATGAATTGGAAATTCTTTAATGTGTTTAATCTTGAATGGATATTATAATTACCTTAAAGTTGTTCTTATATCATGAATAAATATTCACATGGTTGTGTTGTGGTTTGCTTTTAACATATAAATATAAGAAAGGGAAATAGAATTTGCAAAAAGAAGTAGTGTGACTTGTGTTAATGTTGTGATGATAATGATTTAGGGTAATTGAATTGAGTTTGAGAAATAATTTTCTTGAAATGTGTAGGATTAGTCGATAACTCGGGATGTTATAAATATAGAAGAAACTTTGTCAAAATTTTAATAGAATAAAAAAATCAAAATCAATTAGTTTTTAATTAATACTAAATTGTTTGAAAAAAAAATAAAGATAAAATTAAAAAAACATAAAATTTTATATAATAATACGGAGATGATGAATAATGAAGTCTTGCACAGTAAAAGCTATGTTTCTAGAGTAATAGTTAATTTTACATGCAGGGTCTGAATTAAAAAATCTCAATTTAGTACCAAATTTATGACCCTATCAACAATTAAGTACTGCTAAGTCTTCCAAAGAATTTAACATTAAAAAACAGACGTGTTTATGAGAAATTAGCATTATTAAATTAATCGCCCAACAAATTGGACAAAATTGATATGACCTTCTAACCAAATTGAAAAAAGAAAAGAAAAAAAATCATTAAATAATTGAGCTTCAGTGCGTGACAACTAAGATAAAATTCCCGCCATAGATCGTTTGGTGGGGGAGTAGAGACGCGGTGAAGAAATGGGATGATGCCTTCCCGAGATAGTGCCATCCTTGTTCCCGCTCTTCTTCGCCATTAATGCCTCTTGCTTGCTAGCTCGGAGTCCAACCTTCCTATTGCTCCTTCTCTTCGCAAACTTTGACCAAAATTATTCAGAAACATTATTGCTATCATTTAATATTTAGGAGCTGCAGTTTCATATTCAATTACTGACTGAGAGGGCTGAGATAAAATAACATAATCCAATTGTATAATCCTGGAGGCTGGAGGCTGGAGGCTGGAGGCTGAACATATATTTTATTATCTCATCAATTGAGCACTGCTAGGTACGCTCTCGAAGCTGATTTGCGCATGCGTATATTCAGCCACTGCGCTCCATTTCCATGTCCGGAGGTAGCAGCTCCATCTCTGGCGCGCGCAAGATCTTCTAATAAGATAAAAACTTTGACCTTCTGGTGGCATGACTGGCTATTTGTTTACTCGTGTTTTGTTGTGGTTGAGATGTATTTTTATCAAAGAAATTATATGTGTAATTAAATAAATCAAGAATTATACGTGAAATTACATGACATGCTTATACATACATGTAATTAAATAAATAAAAAATTATACGTATTAATAAATAAAAAAAATCATTAATGACAGATGAAGAAGAAAACAGAAAAATTAATAAATATATATAGATAAAGATATTTGATTCCGCAACACATGCTTTTGACCTGGTTGTGTTTAATGATTTTGTTTATCAAAATCAGATTTCTATTTAACCAAACGATAATATTAATAGACACATATGAAATTGATTGAATCAAATAAAAATGATATTTTGTAAGGTTATACATATTAAAAATATTATAAAAAATAAGCATTTTTTATTCATATAAAATATAAAAATAAAAAAATTATAGATGAATTAGAATAATTAAATGTGTACAAAATAATTAAAAAATAACCGATATTTAAAAATATCTAAATAAAAAAAAATAAAAGAGATAAGAGTTATTAAGTTAAATCTAAATTAAGAACTTATTTTGAAAAAAAGACATAAAAAATAGAAAAAAAAAAGGTTGTGCACTGTTAAGCTAGGAAAGCCAAGCCGATGCACTTGGACCACTATATTTTTTTGTTGGCAGATGAGGTGGACGCCATGTCATTTATCTCAATTTTCTTAAAAAAAATATTCAGACGAAGTGTCGTCTGGTTGTGCTTAGATTCCAACCATTGTAATAGCTGAAAAATCATGGCTGAAATTTTGTTTGATCTAAAAATCCATTTTAACCGAATACACTTAAAAACACCCTAGAAACCTTGTTAAATTAATTTATGGCCTCAAAAAACCCCAAACCCGAAATCAACCATAAACCAAAAATCTTTCCCAGTTCGGATATGTTTTTCTAGGCACTTTCATTGTAAAACAATACCTAAATGGAACTCTCCTCATCATATGAAACCATTTGACATGAAGATCAACTGTTTTAGTAGCCGAAATCGATGTCACCGTTATTTTTCTCTCTCTACTACTAAAACCCAATGACTTTCTCTCTCCCTTTTCAAACTAGGAAAAAAAAGAAAATAAAGTTCTTGACCAAAATTGATTTTTTAAAAACTTCAAAAATTAGAGGAACCCAATTCTTATAAATAGTAAAGAATAAGGACTAAGGTGAACATTTTGCAAAAACAAAATTTTCTAAAACACCACCTATCTTCCTCGCGTGTATCATTTTAGTCCTCTGTCTTTTAATTTTGTCATTAGTTAAAAATTTTAGCCAAATTAGCCTCCAATCAAGCCCTTA
>Ga0307515_10009754_pt1 | contig 18506 bp, 14 predicted proteins | sample 17_EM_MG_FD_194513 | JGI IMG/M metagenome (GOLD analysis project Ga0307515, IMG submission 194513) | Populus trichocarpa ectomycorrhiza microbial communities from riparian zone in the Pacific Northwest, United States - 17_EM | ecosystem: Host-associated > Plants > Roots > Unclassified | place...
TGCCCCACGGCGCGTCCGACACCCTCCGGCGTCGGCAACCCGGCATGCGCTTGCGCAATCGCCGTCACCTTGGCGATCACCTCCGGCAGCGCCGGCACAGCCTTGCTCGCCTTACTGTCCACATGCAGCAGCATCTGCTCGGCCGTCGCGACCGGCTCGTTTCTTGCCGCGTTGTAGATCGTCGAGAAGATGTGCAGGCGCTTTTCGTCGTAGGAGAGTATCTGGCAAGTCGAATAGAGCGCATCGCCGAGCTTGGCTTCGCCGAGATTGCGGATATGCGTCTCGACCGTGTAGTAGCTGTGGCCGTTCTTGACGTAATCGAGATCGACGCCGATCAGGCGCAACAGGCCATCCGATGTGTCGCCGAACACCTGTAGGTAGCGATGCTCGGTCATGTGGCCGTTGTAGTCGACCCAGGCGGCGTTGACCTTGGTGTCGAGGATGCGGATCGGCTGGACGTTGCCCAGATCGGTCTTCGGCTTTTCGGCGGAAGCCCAGAGGCTCTGCTCGAAATCGGCGAGCAGCTTGCCTGCGCCCCAGCCCTTGCCGCCATCGCCGCTCTTCAGCGCATGCATGATGCCGACGAGGTTTTCGTCGCGGATGCGTTCCAGATCGCGGATGCCGCGGGCGCCGGACTGCGCGTCGGACTGGCCGGCGATCTTGTCGACCAGTTCATCATCGAGATCGACGACATCCATCAGCTTGGTCCAGGGCCAGGAGAGGCAGGGGCCGAATTGGGCGAGAAAGTGGCGCATGCCGGCTTCGCCGCCGGCGATGCGGTAGGTCTCGAACATGCCCATCTGCGCCCAGCGCATGCCGAACGAATAGCGGATGACATCGTCGAGTGTCTCGGTGTCGCAGATGTCGTCCTTGATCAGCCACAGGCCTTCGCGCCAGACGGCTTCGAGAAGACGGTCGCCGACAAAGGCCTCGATCTCCTTGTTGATGATCACGCCCTTCATGCCGATCGGAGCAAGCTTTGCCTTGGCGTCCTGGAGCGTCGCCTTGGCTGTCTTCTCACCACCGACCAGTTCGGCGAGCGGCAGCAGATAGACCGGATTGTAGGGATGAGCGACGAACATGCGCTCGGGATGCTTCATGTCGCGCTGCAGGTCGGTCGGCATGATGCCGGAGGTGGAGGAGCCGATCAGCGCCTTCGGATCGGCGGCGGCATCGATCTGGGTGATGACGTTGCGCTTCAGGTCAACCCGCTCGGGCACGCTTTCCTGAATCCAGTCAGCGCCTTGCACCGCCTCTTCAACGCTCTTGACGAAGGTGAGCTTTCCCTTCTTCGGCAGCGGCGCCATGGTCAGCATGGCATAGGCGCGCTCGGCATTGGCCAGCACTTCGCCGACGATGCGTTCCGCTTCCGGATGCGGATCGAACATGTTGACGTCGATGCCGGCCAGCAGGAAACGAGCCGCCCAGGCCCCGCCGATAACGCCGCCGCCGATGCAGGCCGCCTTGGTGATTTTGGTCATGATCGTCATGTTCCCTTTATAATTTTGTCTTCGCGGCTCCCCCTCATCCGGCCCTTCGGGCCCCCTTCTCCCCGTTGGGGAGAAGGGGGAGGCTGCGGGTCATGCTGCATTCAAATTGAGCCACGTGCGCTTTACTAAACGGTTCCGGCAGGCGATTGCGCCGATCACCCTCTTCTCCCCAGCGGGGAGAAGGTGCCCGAAGGGCGGATGAGGGGGCTTTGCCTCACACTCCAACTACCGCTTCGTCAATTTCAGCTTCTCGCGCACCTCAGCCGGGCCAATGATCCTCGCGCCCATGCCTTCGACTACGGTCACCGCCTTTTCAACGAGCTGCGCATTGGTGGCGAGCTGGCCCTTGCCGACATAGAGATTGTCTTCCAGCCCGACACGGACATTGCCGCCGGCAAGCACGGCTGCGGCCGGATAGGCGAGCGCGTTGCGGCCGATCGAGAAGGCGGAGAAGGTCCAGCTCTTCGGCACGTTGTTGACCATCGCCATGAAGGTGTTGAGGTCGTCGGGCGCACCCCACGGAATGCCCATGCACAGCTGGATCAGCACCGGATCCTCGATCAGGCCTTCCTCGACCAGTTGCTTGGCAAACCAGAGATGGCCGGTGTCGAAGGCTTCGATTTCCGGGCGGACGCCGAGATCGGTCATCATCTTGGCCATCGTGCGCAGCATCGACGGCGTGTTGGTCATGACATAATCGCCGAGCGAGAAGTTCATGGTGCCGCAATCGAGCGTACAGATTTCCGGCAGGCACTCCGCCACATGCGAAACGCGTTCCGTGGCGCCGGCCATGTCGGTGCCGTTGGGATTGAGCGGCAGCGGGCTTTCGACATTGCCGAAAATCAGATCGCCGCCCATGCCGGCCGTCAGGTTCAGCACCACATCGACATCGGCGGAGCGGATGAGGTCAGTCACTTGCCTGTAGAGGTCGTTGCGGCGGCTCGGTGCACCGGTTTCCGGATCGCGCACATGGCAATGCACGATGGCGGCACCGGCCTTGGCGGCATCGATGGCCGAGGCGGCAATTTCTTTTGGCGATCTCGGCACGTGCGGCGACTTGCCGGCGGTGTCGCCGGAGCCGGTCACGGCGCAGGTGATGAAAACGTCGCGGTTCATGCTCAGCGGCATAAAAATCTCCCCTTGTTCTTGTCGTCCATTACGAGCCAAGAAAGGGCGCTCTGCTTTCCTTTTACGGATGTTTGTTATACATTTTCGGAAATAGAAGCCGGAGATGAACGAATGCTTGTTCCAAGGGACGGGACCCAGCATATCGATCTGCTGGTGTTGCCGGAGACCAATCTGATCCTGGTTGCGTCGGTGATCGAACCCTTGCGCGCTGCAAACCGCATTGCCGGAAAGGCGCTCTACGACTGGGCGATCTTCAGTCCGGACGGCAATGCGATCGAGACGAAAAGTGGAATCCCCATTCCTGTTTCGGGGGCCTTCCGGCCGCAGAATGAAACGGCACCGCTGTTCGTGCTGTCGAGCTACAACTGGCGGGCCTATGCGACCACGCAGCTGAAGATGCTCCTGTCGCGCACCGCCCGGCACCGGGAATTGGTGGCCGGCATCGAGGCTGGGTCGTGGTTTCTGGCCGAGACCAGTTTGCTCGACAATTTCTCGGCTACCAATCACTGGGAGGATTTCGAGGATTTTGCCGCAGCCTATCCGCAGATCACCATGGTACGCGAACGTTTCGTCATCGACGGCAAGCGGATCACCACCGGCGGCTCGTTGCCGACGCTGGACCTGATGCTGGAGCTGATCCGCCGCCAGCACAGCTATTCGCTGGCGCTCGAAGTTTCCAGGCTGTTCATCTACGAGCAGGAGCGGACGCGCGGCGACCTCTTGCAGGTGCCTGTTATAGGCAACATGCGTATTCTCGATGCGCGGGTTGGTGCCGCCGTCAAACTGATGGAGGAAACGGTCGATGCGCCGCTGACACTCACCCGTCTTGCCCGCCGGACTGGCGTTAGCGCTCGTCACTTGCAGGATTTGTTTCAGGAGACGATGGGGGTTGCGCCGCATGCGCATTATCTGGCGCTCAGGCTCAACGCGGCGCGGCGCAAGGTCATCGAGACACGCGCCGATTTCGCCGACATCGCCGCTGCCACCGGCTTCAATTCCTCATCGGCCTTTTCACGCAGTTACCGCGCGCATTATCGTGAGAGCCCGAGCGATACGCGCCGGCGGCTGAAGCTCAAGAACTGATTCAATTTGCTCATGCGTCGATTCAATTGACGATGAATTCTTGAGTCCCGTCAGGGCTTTAGTCGCCGTTGGGGAGAAAATGATTCAAGCGTGAAGAATGGTCGTGCCGGATTTCCGATCTGCGATCATCATACCGAGCATGGCCTCCGCCACCTGCCGGGAGAGAGCATTTTTCTGCCACGCCAGCGACAGGCTCTGCATGTAGCCGGGCCCGAGCCTGCGCATCGCCGGGGCGTTTCGCACGCGCGATGCGGAGCTTTCCGGGAGCACCGAGAGATAACCGTGGTCCATGACCAGATTGAGAATGACGGGGATGGAATCGACCTCGGTCAGCGTCAGCTTGCTGCGCTCCTGCTCGCTCAGTGTTGCCTCGATGAAACGGGTCGCCTGCTGGCGCAACCCGCTCTTGAGGCTGGGGACGGCGATGGGATTGGATTGAAGCAACCCGCGAATGTCCTCGCCATGTCTGGCAAACAGGGTGGCATGGCCGGCCAGCGCCAGTGGTGCGCGCGAGATGAGCTTGCCTTCGAACTCGGACGGGAATGATTCCAGATCGAGCAGCACGACATCGAAGCGGCGATTCTTCAATCCGGCGATCAGTTCGTCGGCTGTCGTGCTGGACACGAAAAGCGGCTGGCGCGGGCGGGCGCGGTGCCACTCGGCAGTCAGCGCCGCCAGCATGCGGGCAATCTCGCTCTCCGGACCGAGCGGCATCACCGAGCCGAAACGCCAGGTCGCGGCCGTCCGGCGGAACCGGTCGCTTGATGCACGCGACAGGCGTCGCCAGATGTCGAGCAGGTTTTCGGCGATCGGGATCACGGCCAGGCCTTCCGGCGTGCAGGTGATGCCGGAGGGCGAACGGATCAGCAGCGCAAAGCCGAGATCGCGTTCAAGGTCGCTCATCTGCCGTGTCAATTGCGGCTGGCCGGTCCCCGATATCTTCGATGCGCTGCGAATGCTGCCGCTGCGGGCGACGGTGACGAACCGGTCGAGTGCCGTTAGGCCGATCGATGGCGTGGGGCACGGTTGCGCATCGGGCTTGAGGGACAGCAGCAAGTGTATCGCCTGACTTGCCGCAGCGAGATCCGCCATCCGGCTCTGCGCCTCAAGCGTCGGCACCAGATTGCCGCCCTCGCGCCGCACGAGCGGCACCGCAATAGCCGCTTCGAAACGCTTCAACGCAGCGCTGACGCTTGCGACCGGCCGTCCGCTCGTTTTTGCCGCCCGGCGGATTCCGCGTTCTTCAAGGATTGCATGAACAAGGGCAAGCGTGGCGATATCCATGGCCTGTTTTCATCTTCGTGATCGCAGCGAAAGAGCCGTAGCGATATGTTCCAGTATAGGCATCTTGTGTTTCGTTTTTGGGATATATCACAACGAGGGAGATTGGGCATAGCATACCGGGCAACAAGGTGAGTCAAAGCATGCACGCATCGGTGAAAACCATCCTCCTCAACGGCAACCCGCTCGACTTCGCGGCGCTGGAGAAGATTGGTTCCGGCTTTTTCGTTCCTGTCGTTGCCGAGCAGTCGTTCGAGCGCGTCGATGCGGCGCATAAAGTCATCGCCGATCGCATTGCCATGGGCCTGCCGGTTTATGGCGCCAACACCGGCGTCGGGTCGATGAAGGACCGCCTGTGGACGATCGATGACCTCTCGGAATTCAACACCGCGCTGGTGAGAGCGCACCACTTCGGCACCGGACCGCTGTTCTCGCCGGCGATCGTGCGCAAGGCCATTGCCATTCGCATCAACACCGCGCTCGGCGGCCACACCGGCTGCAGCGTCGATCTCGTCAAGGCTTTCCTTGGCCTTCTGGAATGCGGCGTCGTGCCGGCCGTCCATCGCCATGGCTCGATCGGCTGCGCCGATATCGGCCTGATGGGGCAGGTGGCCTCCGTGCTGACCGGGATCGGCGAGGCCTTTTTCGGTGGCGAACTGCTTGCCGCAGAGGAAGCCTTGCGCCGCGCCGGGCTTGAGCCTTTCGTGATGCTGCCGCGCGATGCGCTGGCGGCGCTCAGCGTCAATGCGACGGCTTTCGCCGCGGCGACCGACGTTCTGCGCGAGGCGGCCTCCGCGGTTCGGGTTTCGATGGCGACCGGCCTGATGTCGTCCCTGGCGCTCGGCGCCTCGGCCGATCCATGGCGGGTTGCCGCGGCACTGGGAACACGCGGCGAGGCGCTTGTCGGATCCTGGCTCTACGGTCAGTCCGATTGCGTCGATTGGCCCTTGCCGACGGCGATCCACGATCCGCTGAGCCTGCGCATGACCGCCCAGGTTTTCGGCGCAGCCGTCGATACGCTCCTTGTGGCCGCCGAACGGCTGGTCGATGCGACCTATCTGTCCGACGACAATCCCGTTGTGCTCGGCGGGCAGGTTCATGCGTCTGGCGCTTCGCTGCCGCTGACGACGACGCTCTATATCGAGACGGCGCAGATCGCCTTTTCCCACGTCGCGCGCAACATGCTCAACCGCTGCATTCTCCTGTCCAACGGCGTGCGGCGGAACCTGCCGATCAATCTGGTGGCACCTGGAGAGGTCGCAAGCGGTCTCGGCCCGCTGATGAAGCTGGTTGTCGAACTCTACATGCGTGTCCAGTCGCTGGCGGTCCCCTTGTCGGCACAGTCGATCGTCGTTGCCGGCGGGCTTGAGGAGGAAGCGACCTTTCTGCCGCTGATCGTCGAGCGCATGGAAACGCAGGTGCGCGACCTCAGACAGATGGCGGCGATCGAGGCTCTGCTGTCGGCCCAGGCGATCGATCTTCTCGGCGACACGTCGCAAGGGGTCACGCGTATCGTCTATGATCGTGTCCGCACGCTGAGCCCGATATACATGAAGGATCGGCCGCTTTCCAGGGAGATCGAGGCGCTGCATGTCGCGTTTGCGTCCGAGGACTTGCTGCGGGCCATCGTCGCGGCGGCGCCGATGCCGGAATTCGACGATTTTTTCGCGCTCGGCAATTAGGGGAAACTGCGATGTCTGATTTCGATCTGGTCCTGAAAGGCACTGTGGTTCTGCCCGATCGCATCGTCGAAGGCGGACATGTCGCCGTGCGCGATGGTAGGATCGCCTTTGTCGGGCAGGGGGCCATGCCGGCTGCGCGCGAACGCCACGATCTCGGGCAGGCACTCATCCTGCCCGGCGCCATCGATGCGCAGGTGCATTCGCTTTCCCAGAAGGACCAGGAGGATTTCATCTGGTCGACGCGCTCGGCCGCTGCCGGTGGCGTCACGACGATCGTCGATATGCCCTATGACGAAGGCAACCTCGTGTGTTCGGCCGAGGCCATGAAACGCAAGATCGACCACGCCGGGAAACAGGCCCGTGTTGATTTCGCGCTCTATGGCACGATCGACCCGGAGGAAGGCCCGATGCGCATTTTGGAGATGGTCGAGGCGGGTGTCGCCGCCTTCAAATTCTCGACCTTCGGTACCGATCCGAAGCGGTTCCCGCGCATTCCGGCGGGCTTGTTGGAAGACTGCTTTGCCGCCATCGCGCCGACCGGTTTGACGGCTGGTGTCCACAACGAGGATGACGAGGCGGTGCGGGCAGCGATTGACAAGGTCAAGGCCGCCGGCATCACCGACTACCGTGCTCATGGGCTTTCGCGTCCGCCGCTGACGGAACTGCTGGCCACCAACCAGATCTACGAGACGGGTGCCGCAACGGGTTGCCCGGCGCATGTGGTGCATTGCTCCGTCGGGCGCGGCTATGAGATCGCGAGCGCCTACCGGGCGCAGGGATACCGCGCCACCATCGAATGCTGCATCCATTATCTCGTCCTAGACGAGGAGAACGACGTGAAGCGGCTGGGTGGCAAGGCGAAGATCAATCCGCCGATCCGGCCGCGTGCCGAGGTGGAAAAGCTCTGGCGGCATGTGGCTGACGGCACTGTGACACTGGTTTCGACCGATCACGTCAGCTGGTCGGAAAACCGCAAGACCAATCCGGATATGCTGGCCAATGCCTCCGGCGTACCGGGGCTGGAAGTCATGGTGCCGCTGTTCGTCAAGGGCGCGCTGGAACGTGGCATTCCGCTGACCCGCGCGGCCGAACTGATGGCGCTTAATCCGGCCCGGCATTTCCGGCTGGATCACCGGAAGGGCGCGCTGGAAATCGGCAAGGATGCCGACATTACGGTGCTGACGCCGGAGGCCTATACCTATGACGCGGCGGCAAGCGGCAACAATGTCGTCGGCTGGTCGCCCTACAACGGCATCCATCTGCCCTGGCGTGTGGCCGCTACCTATAATCGTGGTGTGCAGGTTTTCGACGGCAAGACGGTGCTTTCGGCGCCGGGTGCTGGTCGGTTTGTCCGGCCGTTGCCCAGCCTGCCACTGCGCGAGGCAATCTGATGGCCGCTGTCGAAACCAATCTCCCGGTTGATATCAGGCGTATCGCCGATATCATCAAGGGGCTCGCCCGTATCACCGAGCCGGACCGGCCCTACACGCGCCGCGCTTTCACGCCGCTGTTTCTGGAAGGCCGCGCCTTTCTCGAACAGCGCTTCAAGGCGGCCGGCCTGGAAACCCGGATCGATGCATCCGGAAACCTGATCGGCCGCCGCAAAGGCCGTAAATCGGGGCTTGGGACGATCATGCTCGGTTCGCATTCGGACACGGTGCCGGAAGGCGGGCGGTTCGACGGCATCGCGGGTGTTGCCGCTGCACTTGAAGTCGCGCAGGCGCTAAATGATGCCGGCATAAGGCTCGATCATGATTTGGAAGTCGTCGATTTCCTGGCCGAGGAAGTGTCGATCTTCGGCGTCTCCTGCATTGGCAGCCGTGGCCTGGCGGGACTGATCCCGGACGGATGGCTGAGCCGGACGCAAGGGGAGCTGACTCTCCGGCAGGGGATGATCGATGCCGGCGGCGACCCGTCGCGGCTGGCCGGGCAGAAACGATCCGACATCAAGGCGTTTCTGGAACTGCATATCGAGCAGGGTCCTGTGCTCGAAACGGAACGTTGCGATATCGGCATCGTCACGGCCATTGCCGGCATCACCCGGATTGAAATCCTGTTCGAAGGCCAGGCCGATCACGCCGGCACGACGCCGATGGGGCGGCGGCGCGATGCGTTGACGGCCGCCGCGCGCATGGTCGGCGAGGTCGAGCGGCTTGGTCTCGCGTTTTCGAAGGGCGAGGGGCATTTCACGGCGACGGTCGGCGAATTCTCGATCGAGCCGAATGCCGCCAATGTCGTGCCGTCTCGTGCGCGCATCCTGATCGATGCGCGCGCGGAACTGCGGCCCGACATGGAGCGCTTCATCGCCGAGATCGACCAGCTTGCCGTCGATATCCAGCGCGACACCGGCGTTTCGATCGCGTCGCCAAAACTGATCTCCGACAATTTCCCGACGCCCGCCGATCCCCTTGTGATGCGCAATCTCGAAGAGGCATGCGCTCGTGTCGGCGCAGCGCATCGCCGCATGGCGTCGGGCGCCGGTCACGACACCGCCTGGATGGCACGGATTTCGAAGGCTGCGATGATCTTCATCGCCTGCCGGGAAGGGCGCTCGCACACGCCGGACGAATGGGCTGAAAACGACGATATCGCGCTCGGCACGGCTGTTTTGTTCGAGGCCGTCAAAAAACTCGATGCGGATTTACAGGGAGCGCGCTGATGGGCCGGATACTGACGGAAAAAGATGTCGAGGCGGCGGTCAAGGGCGGCTCGGTCTATGCCGCAGGCGGTGGCGGCTGGGCCGATCATGGACGGATGCTCGGCTATGCCGCCGTGTCGATCGGCAAGCCGGAACTGGTTTCGATCGACGAACTCGACGCCGATAACTGGGTGGCGACGGCCGCTGCCATCGGTGCCCCGGCCTCTACGACCCCTTGGGAAATGCGCGGTGTCGATTACGTCAAGGCGGTGGAACTGCTGCAGGAGGCGCTGGGAGAGAAGGTCTCGGCCCTGATGGTCGGGCAGAACGGCAAGTCGTCGACGTTGAACGGCTGGCTGCCGTCGGCGATCCTTGGCACCAAGGTTCTCGACGCCGTCGGCGACATGCGGGCGCATCCGACCGGCGACATGGGGTCGATCGGCATGGCAGGCTCGCCCGAGCAGATGATCCAGACGGCGGTCGGCGGCAATCGCGACGAGAACCGCTATATCGAACTGGTCGTGCGCGGCGCCACCGCCAAGGTGTCGCCGATCCTGCGCACCGCGTCCGACATGTCCGGCGGCTTCATCGCCTCCTGCCGCAATCCGCTTCGGGCGTCCTATGTGCGCAAGAACGCGGCCCTTGGCGGCATTTCGCTCGCCTTGACTCTCGGTGAAGCGATCATCGCTGCGGAAGGCAGGGGCGGCGGCGCCATCATCGATACGATCGCGAAAACCACCAACGGCACGATCCTTGCGGAAGGTGTCATCACCGACAAGTCGGTCGTCTACACCAAGGAAGCCTTCGATATTGGAACGGTGACTCTGGGGAAGGGCGATGACTCTACGGTACTACACATCATGAACGAATATATGGCGGTCGAGAATGCCGGCGGCACGCGGCTTGCGACCTTCCCGGACGTTATCACCACGCTGTCACCCGAAGGCGAACCGCTGAGCGTCGGCCAGTTGCAGGTCGGCATGAAAATCTTCGTGCTGCATGTGCCGAAGACGGTCATTCCGCTGGCGTCGAGCGTGCTTGATCCGAGCGTCTATCCGCCGGTCGAAAAGGCCATGGGGATCGAACTGGCGAAGTATGCGCTGTCCGGCCGGATATGAGGAGAACTTGCCATGTCGCGCGACGCCGGTCTTGAGGAACTGATCAGACAGGAACTTGGCGCACGCACCGGGATTTCCGAGAAGCCGATGTTCGGCGGCCTTGCTTTCCTCCTCGACGGCCATCTGCTTTGCGGCGCGCGCAACGACGGCATGCTGGTGCGCCTCGGCAAGGGCAATGATGGCTGGGCGCTTGCGCTTGACGGTATCGAGCTGATGGCGATGGGCGACCGCCGGATGAATGGCTGGGTGAGGGCTGGTCCGGCCGCCTTTGGCGACGACGCCTTGCGCCGGCGGTTGCTGGATGCGGCGTTCAAATTTGTCGGGAGCCTGCCTGCGAAATGACGCCGGCGCATGACAGCAAAGCTTGAAAACTGCTGACGGGAATTGAAGGGAACCGACCATGTTGAAGCCTATTCTTTTCCATCCGAACGCCCGGTGCTGCATGCCTCATCGTTGCCGGGAGAGCTGTGTGTGATTGTTGGCGATGTAAACCGGTTGGCGATCGAGAGTGAAATTCTGTGGGCCGTTCCGCGCGCTTCCCAGCTGGCGGTAGGGTTCTTCGTCGTGCATGTCGCCGGTGTCGGCTTCGGTGTCCGGGAGCCCGACGTGTCGTGTCTGGGGTGCTCCGTCGATCAGGTGGAATTGCGCTTGGCAATGCGTGGAACTCATACGAATGAAAGATTGTCCGACGTGCCTGCTGATCAGCTTGCTTCTGCCTATCTATCGATTTTTTACGGCGATGAGGACGATAACGTCACAAGGCTAACCGATCGGGATTTTCTGGACGCGAACGTCATCTGGTGCCCGGATGGTGACGCAGCATTTGATGACGGAAGTCACATATTGCATCTCGACAAAGGCGATGACGTGCAGATAGTGGCCTTCAGAAATGGTGAAAATGCGCGGGTGTCCGATTTGGCAACGCAAATCGTTTCCGCCGATGAATTCTATTCAATCCTGAAAACATGGCTCGTCGCGTTCAGGCGCGAACGAGAGATCGCCTCGCAGGCGAATTGACCTCAGATTTGTGAGAGACATCATGCCCAAACCAAACCCCCGTCACCCGAACTTCCCCATCCCCGGTGGCCCAGAACTACGTGCCAAGGGCTGGCGGCAGGAGGCTTTGTTGCGGCTTCTGGAAAACGTACTCTCGGTCGGCGAGGATCCGGACAATCTGATCGTCTATGCCGCGCTCGGCAAGGCTGCGCGCAACTGGGCGTCCCACAGGGCAATCGTCAAGACGTTGCTGGAGATGGACGAGGAGCAGACGCTGGTGATCCAGTCGGGCAAGCCGGTCGCGCTGTTGAAGACCCATGCCAAGGCGCCGCTTGTGATCATGGCCAATTGCAACATCGTCGGGCAGTGGGCGAAGGCCGAGGTGTTCTATGAGCTGGAGAGGCAGGGGTTGATCTGCTGGGGCGGGCTGACGGCAGGCGCCTGGCAATATATCGGCAGCCAGGGCGTCATCCAGGGCACCTATGAAATCTTCATGCGCATCGCCGAAAACCGTTTTGGCGGCGATTTGGCCGGACGCTTCATCCTGACGGCCGGGCTTGGCGGCATGGGTGGCGCGCAGCCGCTGGCCGGGCGCATGGCGGGGGCGGCGATCCTCTGCATCGATATCGATCCCGTCCGGGCCGAAAAGCGAAAAGCCATCGGCTATCTCGAACATGTGGCGCCGGACCTCGACACGGCGCTGGCGATGATCGATGCGGCCGTCAAGGAAAAGCGCGCCACCTCCATCGGCCTCGTCGGCAATGCTGCGGTACTCTATCCGGAAATCGCCCGGCGCGGCATCGTGCCGGATATCGTCACCGACCAGACCTCAGCGCACGATCTGGTCTATGGCTATGTGCCGAAGGGCATGAGCATCGAGGAGGTCAAGCGCCTGCGCGTCGATGGGCAGGGCCAGCTGATGGCCGCCAGCCGCGCCTCGATCGTCGATCACGTGAGGGCCATGCTCGAATTCCAGGCGAAGGGCGCGGAAGTCTTCGACAACGGCAACCTGATCCGTACGCAGGCGCGCGAGGGCGGCGTTGCCAATGCCTTCGACATCCGCATCTTCACGGAGGCCTATCTCAGACCGCTCTTTGCCCGCGCCATCGGGCCGTTCCGCTGGATGGCGCTGTCGGGCGAGGAGAGCGACATCGCCCGCATCGACGACCTGCTGCTCGACATGTTTCCCGACAACAGGATCGTCACCAACTGGATCAGGCTGGCACGCGAAAACGTGCCCTTCGAGGGCCTGCCCGCCCGCATCGCCTGGCTCGGCCACGGCGAGCGCACGGATCTGGCTGTCGCCGTCAACGCGCTGGTTGCCTCCGGCGAGTTGAAAGGTCCGATCGCCTTTTCGCGCGATCATCTCGACGCCGGCGCCATGGCGCACCCCAATATCATGACCGAGCGGATGAAGGACGGCTCCGATGCCATTGCCGACTGGCCGCTGCTCGATGCCATGCTGCTCTGCTCGTCAATGGCCGATCTTGTCGTCGTCCATTCCGGCGGCGGCGGTTATGCCGGCTACATGACCAGCTGCGGCGTGACTGTCGTTGCCGACGGCACGGAGGATGGGGCGGAACGGCTGAGCCAGGCGCTGACCAACGACACCTCGCTCGGCGTCATCCGTTATGCGGATGCGGGTTATGAGGAATCGGTCGACGAGATCGAGAAGAAGGGGATTGGCTATATCGCGCTGGATTGAAGCGTGACGGTGACAATTGTTCTCTTGCGCCCGATGTCGCAACCGCGCGAATTGGTGTCCCGTGATTTCGATAACGGCACGATTTCGGAGGCCAGAATGACAACGAGTTCCACTGTATCACCCGCCCTGCGCTTGCCCACATTCGACGACGTCAAGGCGGCGCGGGAGCGTATTTCCGGGATGGCGCATGTCACGCCGGTCCTGACCTCGCGCACCGCCGACGCGATGGCGGGCGCCAACCTGTTCCTCAAGGCGGAGAACCTGCAGCGGGGCGGAGCCTTCAAGTTTCGTGGCGCCTACAATTCGATCGCCGCGCTGGAACCCACGGTTCGGCGCAACGGTGTCGTTGCGTTCTCGTCCGGTAACCACGCGCAGGCGCTGGCCTATGCCGCCAAGCTCTTCGGTGTCTCGGCAGCCATCATCATGCCGCAGGATACGCCGGCGATGAAGGTGGCGGCGACGAGGGGGTATGGCGCCGAGGTTGTCTTTTACGACCGCTACACCGAGGACCGCGAGGCGATCAGCCGGCGGATTGCCACCGAGCGCGGTGCGACGCTCATTCCACCCTACGATCACGCCGATGTCATTGCGGGCCAAGGCACCGCAGCGCTGGAACTGATCGAGGAGATCGGCGAGATCGACTATCTCGTCGTGCCGCTGGGTGGCGGCGGTCTGCTGGCCGGTAGCGCGCTGAGTGCGAAGGCTCTGGCGCCCCAGTGCAAAATCATCGGCGTCGAGCCGGAAGCCGGCGACGACGGCCGGCAATCGTTGCGCAAGGGCGAGATCGTGCGCATCCCCGTGCCAAAGTCGATTGCCGACGGTGCGCTGACCACCTCTGTCGGGCACCATAATTTTCCGATCATGAAGCGCGATGTCGATGACATCGTCACGGCAAGTGATGCGCAGCTGATCGACACGATGCGCTTCTTTGCCCAGCGGATGAAGATCATCGTCGAACCGACGGGTTGCCTTGCTGCCGCTGCCGTTCTCCACGGAACCGTCGCCTGCCAGGGCAAGCGGGTGGGTATCGTTCTCAGCGGCGGAAATGTCGATCTCAAAACCTTCAATTCGCTTCTCGACGCGCGATAAAACGCCGCCTGCCGGAATCCAATCCGAACGCGAAAGCCATGACGACGAAACGCCATCCGGCAGGATGGCGCAACCATCATCGAAAGCAGCTGCGGCACGTTTACGGCACTTCTCAAGACGTCCAAAACGCGTGCCGGACTGATCGCCTTCAACAGCCTGCAGCCCCCTAAATCCGGTGCAGGATTAAACATCGTCCACAATCGATTTCGCCGATTGCGACCCTATTGACATTTGCTTTCAACGGGATCATTTCCGCTTTGCAGGGCAATATGTTTTGCACTGCAACAACCAACCGGAGTCATCAACCCAATGCCAAGCGACAGTAACAGTCGATTGCAAGTGCCGTCTGCGGCCTTCGTGGGGTGATCCGTTGGATTGACCTGCCACGATCCGCCGTCGACGGCGGGAAGGCAAGTCAATGAACACCAAGTTTTTTTCGAACTGGGTCGGCCGCAAATCCGACGTCCACGATCCCCTCATCACTGTCGCGGAACGCGTCGAGCAGTTCAATCTGCTGAAGGCCGCGGATGCGGCACGTGCGCTTGCGGCCTTGCCGCAGGAACAGGCTGTCGCCATTCTGGATCGGCCGGAACTGCACCATGCCGCAGCCATCGTCGGCCGCATGCCGGTCGAGATCGCCGGCCGGCTTCTGAACGCCGCCTCCAACGACCGCGTCGCCGACATCCTCCACGAGATGGAGGAGGACCGGCGCACGCTCGTTCTCGGCGCGCTGGATGCCGATGCGCGGCTGGCGGTCCAGACGCTGATGGGCTATCCGCCGAAGACGGCGGGCAGCATCATGACGACGGAGTTCGTCAGCGTCTCCTCCGGCTGGACCGTGGCGGAAACGCTGGATCACGTCCGCCGTGTCGAACGCTCGCGCGAAACGGTCTATGCCATCTATGTGCTCGATCCCGAAAGCCAGGCGCTGGTGGGTCTTGTCACCCTGCGGCGGCTGATCACCGGCGAACCGGATGCGCCGATCCTCTCCGTCGCCCACAAGAGCGCGCCGGTAACGGTGGATCCGATGACCGGTCAGGAAGACGTGGCCCGGCTGATCAGCAAGCACGACCTTCTGGCGCTGCCGGTGGTCGATGACGCGCATCGTATGCTCGGCATCGTCACCGTCGATGACGTCATCGATACGATGGTGGCGGAAACGACCGAGGACGTGCATCGTTTCGGCGGCATGGAAGCGCTCGGCAAGCCCTATATGAAGATCAGCTTTGCCGGCATGATCCGCAAGCGCGGCGGCTGGCTGGCGGCCCTTTTCCTCGGCGAAATGCTGACGGCGACGGCCATGCAGCATTTCGAGACGGAGCTGGAAAAGGCGATCGTTCTGACGCTGTTCATTCCGCTGATCATGAGCTCCGGCGGCAATTCCGGGTCGCAGGCGACCTCGCTGATCATTCGTGGACTGGCCCTCGGCGAAGTTCGGCTGCGCGACTGGTGGCGTGTGCTGCTGCGCGAAATTCCGACGGGGCTGACGCTCGGCGCCATTCTCGGTGTCATCGGCATCGCGCGGATCGTTGCCTGGCAATGGCTCGGTTTCTACGATTACGGGCCGCACTGGATGCTGGTGGCGATGACGGTCGGCGTGGCCTTGACGGGTATCGTCACCTTCGGCTCGGCGACGGGATCGATGCTGCCGTTCCTGTTGCAGCGGATCGGCTTCGACCCGGCCAGCGCGTCGGCGCCGTTCGTCGCGACGCTGGTCGATGTCACCGGGCTGGTGATCTATTTCAGCGTGGCGATCGTCATTCTGCACGGCACCTTGCTTTAGACAACGGCTTCGCCGCCATCGACCACCAAAATCTGACCGGTCATATAGGATGACCGGTCGGAAACCAGAAACAGGATCGATTCCGCGATCTCGCCGACGCTGGCCCAGCGGCCCATCGGCACCTTTTCCCGCACATAGGCTTCGATCGCTCCGCGCCCGCCCATCTGGGCGATGAAGGGGCTGTTGAAGGGCGTATCGACCCAGCCGGGGCAGAGCGCGTTGACTCGGATGCCGAACTTTGCGTAGTCGCCGGCCATCTGCCTGGTCATGGCGATGACGGCATGTTTGGTGGTGGTATAGGCGATCATCTCGCGGTCGTAGAGCACGCCGGAGGAGGACGAGGTGTTGAGGATGACGCCGGAACCTTGCGCCTTCATCGCCGGCATGACGAAGCGGGCGGCCATGAAATGGGCGCGCACGTTGAGGCTCCAGGAGCGGTCGAAGCCTTCCACCTCTACCTGCTCGAGATCGCCGGCGACCTGGGCACCGGCGTGATTGTGCAGGATGTCGATCCGGCCGTGACGGGCGAGCACCGAAGCGATGCCGGCTTCGAGCGAGATATCGTCGGTGACGTCGAGAATGAGGCTTTCGGCGCTGCCGCCGGCGTCGCGGATCAGCGTGACTGTTTCAGCGGCACCTTCGGCGCTGCGGTCGGCGACGGCGACATGGGCGCCTTCGCGGGCCATGATCGCGGCACCCGCCTGGCCGATGCCGGAGCCGGCGCCGGTGACGATGGCCACCCGGTCTTTCAGGATCATGATCTACTCCCCGGCCTGCGCTTTTGTTGTCTTGTCCCGCATCAGCACGCGGGCGATCAGGATCATGAGCAGCGAGGCGACCAGAACCATGGTGGCGATCGCGTTGATCTCCGGCGTTACGCCGCGCCGGATCGAGGCGAAGACATAGATCGGCAGCGTCGTCTTCGAGCCAGCGACGAAGAAGGCGACGATGAAATCGTCGAAGGAGAAGGTGAAGGCGAGCAGGAAGCCGGCGAGAACCGAGGGCAGGATCTGCGGCAGGACGATCTGGCGGAAGGTGGTGAATGGCGTGGCATAGAGATCGCTGGAGGCTTCGACGATATCGCGGCCGAGGCTGGCGATGCGGGCCTTGACGATCATGGTGACCAGCGCCAGCGAAAACAGGCCGTGTGCCGCGATGATCGAGCCGTAACCGAGACCGAGTTGCGGCGGTTTATCGCCGGGCCATATCGAGGCGAGCGCCGGGTTGAGGAAGGAGAAGACCTCGACCAGTGCCACCAGCGTGGCGATGCCGATGACGACGCCGGGGACGACGATGGCTGCGGCAAACAGGCCGTCGAAGATGGCGCGGCCGCGGGCACTCAGGCGCTGCATGCCGAGCGCCGCCATCGTGCCGAAGACGGCGGCAAGCACTGCGCTGGTGAAGGCGATCATCAGGCTGTTCTGCAGGGCGGTGATCAGGAATGTGTTTCCGAGTGCCTTGCCGTACCACATGGTCGAAAAACCGGTGAACTCGCTGGCGCTGCGTCCCGCATTGAACGAGAACAACACGACCAGCGCGATCGGCGCATAGAGGAATAAATAAACGGAGGTGACGAGCGCGCGCATCAGACGAGATCCACCTGTCTTGAGCCGGAGACCTTCCAGGCGATGCGCATGGCAACGCTGAGCACGATGACGACCACGACCACCAGCGTGACGGCGATCGCCGAGCCGAACGGCCAGTTGCGCGATTGCAGGAAGAGATCGACCAGCGCATTGCCGATGAAGAACACCTTGCCGCCGCCAAGAAGCTGCGGGATCAGGTATTCGCCGAGCAGCAGAATTGTGACGAGCGCGACGCCGGTCATCACACCCGGAAGCGACAGGGGCAGGGTGATGCCGAAGAAGGTCGAGACCGGCTTGGCGCCAAGGTCGGCGGAGGCTTCGAGCAGGCGGCGGTCGAGCTTTTCGAGGCTGACATAGATCGGCATGATCATCAGCGGCAGGTAGCCATAGACGATGCCGAGCAGCACGGCACCGGGCGTGTTGAGCAACCGCACATCCTCGATGCCGATCATGCCGAGCAGGTTGGGGATGCCGCGCGAGCCGAGGATGTACATCCAGGCATAGGTGCGCACCAGCAGGCTGGTCCAGAAAGGCACGACGACCAGCGAGACGAGCACCAGCCGGTATTTCGGATTGGATTTGATCGCCAGATAATAGGCGACGGGATAGGCGACGATCAGGCAGAGGAAGGCGCCGACGGGCGCGATCATCATGGTGTTCCAGAAGGCGGCCGCGCGCGAGGGAAGATTGGCGAACTGGGCAAAGGTGAAGGCCGCCTGATAGCCGCCTTCCGGTGCGCGCTCGCCGAAGGAAAAGACGACTATGGCCATGAAGGGCAGGACGAGGAAGACGAACAGCCAGAGCCCGGCCGGTGCTACCAGCGCGGCGGTGGTCAGCTGTCGTTTTCTCTCCGGGGTGAGGGGCATGGAGGTGGTCCTGTTGATGGTTTCGAGCGAGAGGCTTTTGGGGCGCCCCCGCGCCCCCACC
>Ga0307515_10009755_pt1 | contig 18505 bp, 15 predicted proteins | sample 17_EM_MG_FD_194513 | JGI IMG/M metagenome (GOLD analysis project Ga0307515, IMG submission 194513) | Populus trichocarpa ectomycorrhiza microbial communities from riparian zone in the Pacific Northwest, United States - 17_EM | ecosystem: Host-associated > Plants > Roots > Unclassified | place...
GAACTGGATGACGACGAAGAAGAAGCAGCTCGTCAAGGGAAGCGGCAGAAAGTGCCACATGATGGACCTAAGAAGCAATTTGAAGCTAGGCTGGTCATCGATCTTGGATTCGATGATTCAATGACGGATCGAGTAAGCCTTTATGCTTTGCCGCCTTCACAATGGCCGAGAAAGCGTCTCCTTCCTGAAAGGAATAACTGAAATTTTCAAACTGAACAGGAAATAGTGTCTCTAGTATCACAATGCGCATACTCTTACTCCTCGAACCGAAAATCGCCGCAGCCGTTCACATCCCTACTCTTCACCTCGCTTAATGGGCGCACTTATCAGAGATTTGAGGACCTGAAGACTTACCGACAGTGGAAAAATGTAGAATGGTGGGACCAAGGTTACGACAGGCTTTGGAGAAGTGAGGATGTACCAGAATTGAGGGAGCCATTGACGTCTTCAGGGAAAGGACACACAGAACCCTCAAATTCGTCAATGTTATCTAGCGAAGTCTCTACGTGTCGGCCATATGAAGGCACAGTCTTCCGTCCGGAGACCGAACGCTCTCAAACGCCGAAATCGTCCGTGGTATATCTCACTGCAGACTCATCAGACGAATTATTGGAGTTGAAAGAAGGAGAAACGTACATTATCGGGGGAATTTGCGATAAGAATCGCTACAAGGTTAGCCGTCTAACTCTCCGATTAACGTGCCACTACTGAATTTCCGTTCTTCAGAATCTCTGTGAAGGGAAAGCAAAAAGTCAAGGAATACGTACTGCACGGTTGCCTATCGGTGTCTTTCTTAGTGAACTTCCCACCCGAAAGGTGCTGACAGTCAATCAAGTACGAGTCACACTCCTTCACGATCGTCATAACGATGCTAAGTCGGTAAATGAGGTCTGTGACATCTTGCTCTACTGGACCGCCACACGTGATTGGAAGGCAGCATTTCACGCGGTCGTCCCTTCGCGAAAGTTTGAAAAGGGCAAGAAGGCCGAAAAATTTCGTAAAAGAAAGGAGAGAAGAACCACCGATCTGCGGCGTGAAGGCAACCCAGACGAGGGCAACTCTGATGTCAAAGATGAGGCGTCCAAGGAAGACATGTCAGGGGAGTCTGGTTCGAATACTGATGAGGGGTCAAAGCAAGTGAGCACAGTCACGCGGGTTTCGAAACTCGTCCTGATTTGGCTTCCAGGCCGATATAGATTACGATAGCGCTAACAATCAATAGCAAACGACAAAATAGGAGAGCCTAGCACATAGTATAGCACAGTCTAATGAATCCGAAGGTTGAATGCCCTCAACCCATACCGCCCAGCTCCGTGTCATGTCTATGTCTTCGTCTTTATTACTAGACACTGAGGCCGAACACTGCGCAAAGGTCATGAGGTCGCCTGCATCTTAGAATGACATGACATAGGTGTAAACTTACAGCTCGCTAACTCCCTGACAGACAGACGTGCCATCTTCTTCCCAGTTCTTTCCCCGAGAGATCCGTCTGCCAACCCCTGTTTCTTCTCTTGTATCTGGGTCGAAAGTCGGATCGATTCATTCTGGACAAAAAATAACGGATGCTCACTGCAATCAATCGTTGTTCAACGGTGTTGTTGATGACCAGGCGATGGATGCTGACTTCCTCTGATAGATAGTCAGTGATATGGCTCAGGGACCACCAAGTACCATCCTTACTCCTTTGCCCAACTCTGTGAGCACGGTCGAAGGCCTATTCGTGAACGTTAGATTATCACTGGGTTCGATCAGGCTGCCATACCTGGAAGTCTGTAGCGCTATTCCATGCAAGGTCGAGGGAGATGACTCTATTGGCCGCCACAAGGTTAAGTCCGACACCACCAGCCTGTGATGCTCATCAGTAAAGGAAGGCGGACGGTCGACAAGGGAAGACCCGCCTTGAGTGATAGAAGCAACACTTTGGTGCTTTTCTTCGTCTTGAATGTGTGAAGCGCTTCAACTCGCTCTCCCCGACTCATGTCCCCTTGGTACCTCTGGAGGCAGAGTCAGCACTTGAACCGAGACGAATCCCACATACTCACAACATGCTCTATGAAATTCTCATCTAGGTAGCTACTCATGAGCTCGAGCGCGCTTGTCCATTGGGACACTGGAGCAAGATCTCATTTCCCAACACAATCATTTCAATTGTGTGGAGACACTCACGGATAATGCACTACCGACAGCTATCAGTCATCAGGACACTCCACTGTAGGCTAGACCGCATTCACCTTATCACTCGGGTGGGTCTGCTGCCACTCCTTCAGTTGCTTCATTATCCACTTCATCTTCGCCGACGGGATGAATCTTTCGAGCATTTTGGGCTGAGCCCGGGGCTGGAGGGTACTTCGTACGGTACTATTATCTCTCCAGCTGGTTGGCTGCGATTTATTCCAAGATTGCTTGGTGGCTTTCTTTGCTGGAGCCTTACCCTTTCCCTTCGCTCCAGCCTTTGCGGCAGCCTGTGCCATCCCGGCCTTGGTAAAAGCAAGCATGCTAAATGGTTCAGTGTCGCTGTCCGAGAGCTCTGCCGCGCCATCTCCCTCGTCGCTGGATTCGATGAACCTCTTCTTCCTCTGTGGTTTCTCTTCCTCAGATTCTTCATTATCATCCACTAGCCAAGGATAAGAGGGTACGATCTTGGGGAGGGTATCAAAAAGCTCACCAATGAAATCCTTCAAATCATCGCTGTCATCCTGCTCGCGTCGAGACGAGCCCCTCATCTCCCAATGAAAGTTGAGATCTTCGTCTATTCCTTGGTCGTTGGGATTCAATTCGTCGTCCGTTGGCTGAAAGGCTTTGCGCGTATAGAGGCGTCCAAGCGAGATGGTGGTGCTGGTATCGAGTTATGAATAACTCAAGGTCGTCGGTTGGCTTTCGAAGTCCGAGTATACTTACCGACACATAGGACATTCCCTTTCATCCTCTGCAAGTCGCCCGTCGCCTTCGTTTCGGGCCTTGGTGATATGCGTTGAGATGCACTCTAAACAAAGGTCATATAAGAGACAATCCCATCATGACCAAATGAAATGTCCCACCTCTGCAAAAGTAATGAGCACACGGAGCAGTGACGACCGCGTCATCATCCAGGGGCTCAGTACAGATTGGACATTCCTCCTCTTCGATGGTGGCGTCCTCTCCCTCAGCCTTTTCTTTTTCGATGAGAGTTTTCGCATGCTCGAGTAAGCGCTTCTTGACAAGGTCGACAAACTCCTTGGATGCTGAAAAAGTTCAGAATCATTCCGACCCTAGATAAAGGCGAGGCATACCCTGGCAGGTCGCTTTATCAAGAACTCTTCTGTCTTCAGGCGAGCGACCATCGATGACTTCGAAAGCTTTTGCGCCCTCCATGATGAGACAAGGGTGGACCGTTACCTGTCGCAAGCGAAGGAGGAGCACGAGCACATGCATATAGTTTTTCAGAACTGTCCCAGCCTATTTAGGAGCTTTTTATTAGTAATAATCCCTCAGGCGAGCACGGACACGGACCCGCAAGTAACGATTGAAGACCGCGGCGCTTTTCTGCTGGACAAATTCATAAATTTCGCGCTCTTCCTCCCCAAAGTCCAGATTCTCAAATTGCGTCGTCTTTGCTGGGAGTTCAATCAGCTTCTGGCCATCAAGGGTAGTTTCCTTGTTTCGTCGAAGCAGAATGGTGGCGCTACCGAAGCCACTATCAGAATTTGGCATGCAATGTTATACTCCAACTCACAATATGACTTGGACGCGGTGGCTCGCAAGAGTGGCTAGGAAATTTTCAGTCGATCGAATGCTGGGATATCAGTATACGTACGATTTTTGTTCTCGTATTTGGAGATATGATTCTGGAACTCGGGCCATTCCTTGGTTTACTATCAGAGAGGCCTTCCGGGAGGTGGAATCTTACATACACCAAACGGTTGATGCTTCAGGAATCGCAATAATCCAAAGGCGTCCTTGAGGGTGTTGACAATAGGTGTTCCAGTCAAGCACCACCTGTGTTCTGCCAGAAGATGGGTCACCGCAGAGGAAACTCGGGTGGACGGGTTCTATGCGAATTGATCAGAGGACATTTTGGATATTACGAATATACGAACCCTAATTGATTGTGCCTCGTCCAGTATCACTCTCCAGAAACTGAACCGTCGAAGATATGTCAGCACTTTGGCCACGGATCCAACTCTACTCACTTTACTTCCATCAGTGGACCATATTTCGGTCGGCCGCCTCTTTCATCTTCACTCGTTGCATTGCTACTACACTGTCCGAGTGCCTTCTTTGCGGCTTTCTGCCTAGCCTTCTTCCCTTCTTTCAGTTCGTCGGGCCATTCTAGAGCGAGGGTCTGATGCAATGTAAATAATAGGCTAATATAGCACAGAACAACACACACACACCTGGTAGGTAGTAAGGACCACATCTACATTTTGGATGACCGATTTGTCCTTCGTGCGGCCAGGACCGTGGTAAATCAGAACCTGGAAGACATCAGGCTCTACGAATGTCTCAATTTCCCTCTTCCATTGTTCAAGAAGAGCCAGAGGCGCGACTAAGGGAATGACTAGTATCAACCATCATCAAGGCTGTCAGCGTGACTTACCTATGAGGTTGGTTTTCATGGCCGGGTGGGTACCTTGATTCTGCGTCATTGTGGCGATTGCCTGCACCGTCTTACCAAGCTGTTGACCTATTAGTTAAGCGCCGCACGCGTAGTTATAGCGAGCGACTGACTCCCATCTCATCGGCAAGTATGCCGCCTTTGAAGGTGCTTCGTTCTCTGTCCAGCATAAAAGCTACTCCCAGTATTTGGTGAGGCATAAGTGGCAGCTCCATTCCAGGGAGGGTATCCTCTAGATCACGTAGTCCGAGCTTTTCGAGACCCTTTTGAACGGTAGCATTAGCGTCAAAAAAGTCTCTATTGCAGTCTTGAAGGAATTTCTGCAAACTGGAGGCAAAGTGAGAGAATATCGAAGGCACTCAGTGGCGCCTACGCACTTGGCCGGTTGGGAGGCAACAACGGTGGAAAGAGCATGATCTGGCATTGGTAGAGATAGGTGCTCATTGGGTTGGTTATTCTCTGCGTTGCTCGCTTCGCCCTCACTCTCCACAATCCCTAGGTGTGCATCGTGTGTGGTCTGTGGGGGGGCCAACTCGGGAGTAACGCTTGCATAAGCAGAGGAGGGCACAAGGAAAGGAGGATGTGGGTTGGGAGATACGGCGGACCTCTCGGGAGCGGCAGCCATTTGCATCTCGGCGATCTGGTTGTCGATCACGGATAGGTGCTGCTGCCAGACATTAATATAACCACTAGCTAAGTCCCTATCGACATCTGGTCCAGTGCTCAAGGAAGCGCGCAGTTGAGACAGAGTGGCTGCAGCTCGAGCACGTTCACCTTGAAGTTCATTTATCGACTGCACTGGTCCCTGAGGCATGGATGGTCCCTGCATTAGTGCAGGCTGTGGCATTTCTGAACCAGGACTGCCAGCAGGAGCCGTCATAACAGGAGGGTTTGGTACGACAATGGTTCGCTGTGTAGTTACGTAGGGTGGCAAATTAGGGTTGACTGCCAAAAGTGGGTGTTTGTGCTGAAAATCCAACCTCGGTCTCTTTGGTCGAGGGGCATCGGAGTCTGAATCACTCAGTTCGGTGAGTGCAACGTCACTGTTGCGCTTCCTTGGAATGACAGACTGTCTTGGTTCTTCGAGTGAAGTAGGCCGCGAAGGGTATGACCAGAACGATGGTCCTGCTGGCACTGAAAGACCACTGGCACCTTGAATAGGGCGTTGCGACACCGGTTTAAGGCGGTGCTCGGGTCGTCCTGGAGACTGCTATCGTATACGGGATAAGTACTGGTTAATGGGAGAACGGAACAATGGTCCACCTCTGCCAGACTCCGTTCGTCCCGACTCGTGACAAGAGTCGGGTGGTGTAGGGCATGAAGCTAAGGAAATACTGAGTATCGAGCTCTTATCAACGCGTAATAGGGTACAGACCTTGTATGCTGGAAGAGAGGACACATTTCCTATGCTGGCGCTTGCAGCGTTCGAAGTCAACGGGCGGTCGACTCCTTGACGACCGCTTTCGCGGTGCATGATCGTTGCGTCTATATCATAGTTAGCCCCAAGTTCAAATCAATCGAAAGAGGTACTCACAATCAGCCTTTGCAAGGTCAACCATGGGATTGCCCAAATCAACATTTAGCAATGGTTTGTGGATTACACAGTATTTATAGAATGAAGCACGAAGATCGTACATTTGCGTAATATGGATGGTCCATTAGGAATATCTCTCGTTGCTGCAATGGCACGGAAGCATCCTTCCAATTTCGTTAGGTGTGCGTGCCAATCAGACTGGCGACGCGTCATCGCGTAGTCTACTAGTTAAACTCACTTCTGGTTCTAGCAGTTGGTACTGTGCGAGCCTTTCAAGCTCTTCTCGCGCTGAAGAGTCAGACATTGCGGGGTCCAGGGTCAAGAGTTTGAATAACAAATAAACCACCCACTCGACTGGAATGCTGCTTTCGAGTCGATTGAAACCCAAACCTGCTCTCCATCCTGTCTTCCTATCTTTTGGGTAATTCTTCTACTACTGGTTGCCGCATTGAGTCCACCCCAATTCGGGACCATCCTGAACGTGGCTTTGGAATTTGAGTACTAGAGATGGATCTATTACGGAGATAATTTAGATTCGAAGCGCATTCTTTTCGGGCGATGGTCACCCCCAAGCTGGACCTCTTCTGGGGTAACGGGATCTATCCTGTTTTGAGGCGGGCAATTGAGCTGCAGGTAGACCGGGGGTGCACCGAGTCAGTATAATGATAGTAGGTATATATTCATACTGGAGATAATTACCCATCTGAGCATACTTTCAGATGCTGGATTATCTGGGTTGAGCTGTAGGGCATGACGCAACTGTTCCGTCGCTTCTTGCACTGAAACTGGATCGAAACTATCCACGGAAGGCATTCCTAATCATTGGATTACGCTGGGCTACGATGGGTCTCGACCCGGGTTACACTCACCACGATGATGGGACTCCATCTGGCGGTCGTTTTTGAGGGGATTGGCCTCACCGGCATTTGGATTCTGGCCGAGGTATAGCTTCAGCATGGCGGCGTATGAATGCAGGATTGGGTTCTCCTGAAACGGAAATTGCGGCAGATATCTAGGCGCAGTATGAGTATTGATCAGAGAAATCCAATTTTCTCGTTTCCCGTGATACAATAATAAAAATCGAAGTGCGTCTACATACAGATCGAGTTCGTCTAGAGCATCATGGAAGCGGCCGGCCTTGATGAGTTGTAACGAGATCTCGAGTAGTACTTGCTGCTTCTACTTGACAGTAGATCAATGAGACACGTAGGCCACCCTTGCGTTAGTACAGTTGCTGGCATACCTGTGTTCTCGTTTGGACCATGACTCCCCGCAAGTACTCGATCCGTTGTCGTTCCTTGAAGGCAGGGTCGTCTTGTTCCCAAGCTATCAATTCCAGACCAATTCTCCAGTGCACTTCTATAGCATCCTTCTCAAATTCTGGACACCGGATCAAGATCCCCCAAGCCTTTCTAGCACGTGGAAGGTCTTGTCTAAGTAGAGAAAGATGGAGGATATCGTAAACTGTTCGAAAAAATTCCTGTCGGTACGATAAGGAGGTTCTCGAGGACAGTAAATCAAATAAAAAGGTATTCGCCATCATGAGAAAGGAAGCTCCTTTGTGTACCACGAGACGCCGAAAATATTATTAATAATATCCCAACTTCAAGTCTTGTTGCCTCTCATAGCTGACCGGTGGAAGGATCTTTTATGAGATCAATCAGGAAGTACTATCCGTCAGCGCATATGGGAGTAGGAAGAGAGGCTGTGCAAGTTAAATTATATAGCTATTCGCGCTGGTCCACCTTTTTACCATATGGCGAGGACCTGTCCTTTCGGGTGGGAATTCCTTTTCTTGTCTTTCGGCAATCACGACGAGGAGTGTGAACAAACAAGGAGACCCAGTTGGGTGTTGGAATCGGAGACAGATGTAAAGGTGCCACGTTTTGGTGCCTACGACGAAGCCATCTTGTTTTGGAGCACGAATGTGAAGGCAATACCACCCTTTTTGCAGTGGATTAGTGTTGCGATTATCCTTGTGCGCTTGCCCGACTTTGCTCTTGACGCCCAAGAAACACCGTAGACGCAACTAAAACGCGATGATGTTGGATAGGAAGGGATAGGGGAAATTTAAGCATCGATTACCATGTGTCTGGAGTTCCAAACTCGCCGACAGCCTCAAGGTCCATTCTGAGAGCAACAGGCACGTTACATATAACCCAGAATGGGATTACGACGTACCAGCGGCCGTTTAAGGGCCCACTTTCTAGACATCCACAAGTCGGAAAGACGATTCACTTATTTTGGTATAGCACGGGCGAGCGAGAGGGTCGTACTCACATTTCGTCGTATGAGTAGATGGCCTAGAACGATACATGAAGGTAGTTCAAAACCCGTATATGTCGTCCTCGTTCGGTGGGGCCGCTTCCACCGTCAACTTTCCGATCATTCCCATTGCCTTGCTGAAGAACGATCGTATCTCGTTGATTTCCATGGAGCATAGATTTGGCGTCTATAGATCAAATCACATTCGACATCAGTTCTATGCGTTGGGGCCATTTACTAGAAACTGGAGCGCACTTCCAAATGATATGGCCCTAAATCAGGGAACAAGGTACGTATTTTCGCTTGACGAGCTTCTCGAATATCCTTCAGTAGTATTCGTATTCGGTCGGGGTCGTAAATGTCATCTGGGGCGCTGTGTATATCAGTGGAGGTGTGAAGGGTAGCACTTGTTGATGTGAGGTGCGTACATGTCAAGTAGGATCTTGGATATTTCCGCGTACCGAAACGGTAGCCTCGAAAATTCCTTCTGAGAGGTTTCCTCTCCGAGCCTCTCACTTAGGTAGTCTGATAAACAAATCACAGAGACGTGGTTCGAGGACACGACTTATATCAAAACACTCGATCTTCCTTACCTACAGACATCCAATCGGGGGGTACGATTCGGCATTTTCGCTTCACCTTGAGGGCCTGTGCCAACCAGAGCGGGACGCGCGTCTTTGAAGGTGGCCGGAACGGACCATATATACCCTAGAATAGGGGTCGAGTACATAGACCCGCGTCAGACACGTTTTGACGCGCACGTCCTCCGCAAATAATATAAAGCCAACTAACGGACACCAGTCGGATGCGTTCCATACGAAACAGAGGCTCGATGGAGACAATGTATTCACCGGTGATATACTCCAGCTCCTGTGGCGTGGGCGACGGTCGTAGCTGAGGTGGGAGGGCCATCAGGGTGGTGAAAAGCAACTTGGGCAACACGTCGACAACGGGAGTCCATGCATGCGTCGACCGCTGCCAAGGACGCACCCGGAACTCGAAATACGCCCTGGCTGGCCTCTTTACGTTGAATATCGCGTCAATAATTGGCGACTGGCAAGAGATGGGACTGGTCGTGTACGCCGCGGCTTTGGCTGGTCTTTCTGGGACATAATAATAGTTGCAACTTTGGTATATTTGTTTAATCATCCTTCTGTAGGTGCATCAACGAATTTTTTTCTTGCACTTATCCTTTCGCTTTAGATTCACTTCGCCGTGGCGGTCCTAGCGAACCTACTTTATATTCGAAATAGGACATCTCAGCTTCTATGGGGTACACCCTCTAATATTTTGCAACCTTTATGTGCCGCACTCACTTCTCCAATATAGAATCGGTCCGCGTGCTACCAGCATATGGCTTGCAATTAGAGTCCCACCGGGGTTTAAGCGTTCCATTCATCGGCATCACCATACCAATTTCCACCAAGCGGCGTTTTATCCCGACCGACTCAATCCAGGACGTCCTTGTGAACGAGGGTCTTTGGAGATGGAACTGGCATTACTATCTTGTGGTTCTCACACGATCTCCTCCATTTGAACGAGGTGAACGGGTGCAGCATGGAGAGCCCTTTGACGTAAAGTTGTTGGTCGCATTCGAGGTGAGCCCATCATTATTCGACGAGCCAGCCATCCGTTTAACATATTATATTACATCAGGAAATCCTTCCTCATTTTGAAGTGGTGAAAGAGGTTTACCATGGCGTACGAGAGGATTTGTTTGGCGAGTTTGCGAGTTCGAAAGAGGATGTGGGTTGACTAACAGTAGTACTCTATGTACGAGGAAACAAAGGAGCCATATCTGACACACAAGGAGACTGTGAACGACAATCACAAATCTATAGGTTCTTAACGAGGGGGAGGGGGGAATCAAGAACAGTCCAAGCGTGAGGCCTAAGTATCAACAAGACTGCAGAAGAGAGATAGTCAGTATAGAGTACCCAAAGTCACAAACAGGAGACATACAAGGATGCGGGTACAATTCCTTCTTTAAGCGTGTTCTTGTCTCGCACATACCACCACCTAGAAGGAACATTAGTACTTGTTCTACATTGACGCAACAGATACTCACATAGGATCCTGGTTATTGAGTACAATGACATTCTGATCAGTCTTCAAGGGCAGCTCGCCTTCACCATCGCCCTCGAACGAATGCCTCGCCCGAGCAGGTCGGTTCACGTCGTCCTCGTCGACAGTAGTGACGGGTGACTGAGATCCCGATATGAGCGCGGCACCCGCGCCGGCAGCCAACGTGCCTTCATGGCTGATCGAATCACTGCGCAGGGCGTGTATCGGATCACTGTGATCAACGGCAGTCTCTTCGGCCCTGTGGCCTGCGTTGGATGAGACCTCCATGTCTTTGGGCATGAAGATAGTATTGCGCGTGGCGGCGTTGATATGAGCAAGGAGCGAGGAAGGACGCTGGAGGCTGTCCATATCATCGTCGTACTCCTTCTCGTCGCTGCCAGAGTCCTGGACGGAGTGTCTCTCGTCCCTGCGACGGAACAGAGCCCACAAGACGCCAAGGAGGCCCATGAGGAAGACGACGCCAGCTCCAAGGGCAACAGAGATTAGAATGACGACACCACGAGCGAGATAACCTGAGACCCAAACATCAGCACACTCCGCATGTAACGGTGGGTAGTAAGTAATACTTACGACGAATATCAAAACTGAAAGTAGAATAAGAATGAAAGAAGGACGAAATAACACCAGGATCACCAGAGGCAGTAGAGGTAAGAAGATAAGGGTGCAGGTTCCGGCCATCATAGAGAGCAGAGGAGAAACTGCCCATGTTGCTGGAGGAGAAGGTGCCGGAGAGCCAGAGCATTCGGTTCGTCTGGATAATACCCTGAACGTCGTGTTCCTCGGATAAGGGTATGAATTCAAGTTGGGTGATGTTGCTTGCGGAGCCGAGTGAGACGTCAAGCATGGTCCACTGCACACCGTCCCAATGGGAGAGGAATGGTGCGCCATTGCCCGAGGTCTTCCCCGCCGCGAATAGGCTCGCCAGATTGAAGTCATTAGCACTGAGAGCGGTGACCGGTCCAGGAAGGCTCCCAACGGCCGTCCAGGTCTGGTTGGTGATCGAATACATGGCAACTTGTGCCTCTTTATCCGCGATGGTGAGTGCACCAGCAGCGAGGAGAGTATCGCCCTTGTCCTATTTCCGAAAAAATGAAAAGTATTAATAGGGCTTAATATGATGAGGGAGGTTGACATACGCCGGCGTAAATAACGGTAGACACCTCTCCCTGTATATTCGTACCAAGTGCCGACCAGCTTGGATTGGCCTGATCGACCGAATTCAACGCGCAAATGCCCTGACATTGCGTCGATCCAGCCGAGGAGAAGGTCCCGGCTACGACAACAGTATTGGGTCGGCTAGAGATGGTAGTGATCGAGCGAACAACGACGGGACCAGAGGAAGCTACAAACCCAACAACGATGATTAGCATTGCTCGTAACTTACTGGTCTCCGAGAAAGAACGCACCTTGGAAGCCAGGAATAGCACTAATCCACGCCTGGCCCTGCAAATCATACACAGCAAACCCAGACCCGGACAGACCCTTCACCGTAAACTCTCCACCCACGAACAGCTTGTTCCCCACAACAAGCAACGCGCGGACAATCCCTTGCACGTGCTCTCCCTCGAGGCCCTTGATCGTCTTCGAGTCTGGATCGTAAATCGCAAGCGCAACGTCCCCATCAGGGGTTGGGATCGAAAAGTTGCCACCGAGGATGAGAACCTCCTTAGAGTTCGTGGTGTTCGTCCAGAATGAGCCGGCGAGGACCGCAGGTGCGGGAGAAGGTGGAGCCCTAGGGAGCGTGTCATTCGGAGCTTGTCTCTTGAGCATGAGTATGTCACTCCAGCGCTTCCTCGCGTTGGTGCTAGTGGTATTGGTCCCAGCAACTACATCCAACCTCACGCCAAGGGGCGTGATAACTGCCTGTCCGTCCCTATCCGTGTTAAGACTAACCATGCCGTCCGCGCCATACTTGCGGTATGTCTTGACATTTCCCGCAATGTACTCACCCTCGCCGTTTGCAGTGGCGTTCCCGACGAACGTCACATCGCCGACGAACAGCCCACCGGGGTTCACCCATGTCTTGCTTGGGATATCCCAGCTAGCGAAGCCGGCCGCCGAGAGGCCAGTCGCGCTTGACCCACTGGAGAGCACATGTGTGAAGTTACCCGCAACGCTTAGATGGCCGTTCTTTTGGTTCAAGGAGGTAACAGGACCATCGACGCCACCGCCGAGTGGCGACCAGGTGTTTCCGCTGATGCTATATTGTGCAATGTACCTCAGAGGGATCGAGTTGTCCGCGGTAGCTACGAAGCTGCCACCAACAAAGAGGGTGTCTCCATATAGAACGAGGGAGGACACGGCTCCGTTCAGCCCATTTTGTGCAAGGACGGCAAGTGCGTTGGACTTGAACGCGACGATGTTCGCGGACTTATTGGCGAGTGTGAATGTACCAGCGAGGAAGAGCGTGTCAGGGGATGGTGCAATGGCTTTGATAGTCGAAGAGGCGGTACTGTTAAGCTGAGAGAAGAGCTGCTGCGAAGCGGCATTGAGGGTGGACAGAGTACCGTTGGGGAGAGCACTAGTAGCGTTGATCGAGCCAAGGCTATTATCAAGTGGCCACTCAAACAAGCCAAACCCGCGTTGACCCGGACCAAGCAAGTTGGGAGCACTGTTATTCCCGTTGCTGCTGCCGTTCAAGTCGGTCGATTTGAGCTCGAACTGTACACGATCAGCAACAAGCTCGTACTGGCCATCCTCGCCGGTACCCTGAGGGCTGGAGGAGAGCTGCATCTTGACGGGGACGAGGAAGTTGGGCGTAGGCGGGATAATAGGGCCGGTGTAGACGAGGAAGCGAGTGTCGTCGTTGACTTGCTGGGAGATGGTCTTCGTCACTGGGCTCAAGGACCCACCTGGTGTGATCGTAACGTCGACTGTGGTACGCGCGGCACAATTTTGCATGAAATCGCAGCCCGGTACCCATATATAGACGTCATAGAGGCCCGACGCAGAAATGTAGACGTTCCATGTAATTGAAAAAGTTGATCCAGCGGCAACTTTGACGGCGAGGACGTCCTGAATAGTGGCAGGTATTTGCGTGCAGACTTTTTGCTGGGTCCAGGATCCGGTGGTCTGAACGGAGGAGGCTCCAGGAGAGTAGCAAGAAGCACCGTCCTGGCCACCATCGGCAGCCGCGAAGGCACCTAAGGGGCCGGAGTTAGAACCTGACGAGAAAACCAGTTGATGGCTCACCATCGGAGAGGAGTTGGAGCAGATGAAGACCTGGACCAGCACCAGTCCAGCCGGTCAGGACAACCTCCAGACCGGTAATGGTCGGGCTATCAAACAAGAAGTCCTGGTAAAGGACGGATGAGTCTGTGGAGAGCGAGCAAGGATCAGAGCACTGCTCCGTCACATTGGTTCCGGGCTTGTTGTACGTGAGGGTCAAGACTTTATTATCAGGAAGGCTTGTAACCCTGCAGATAAATTGAGCAAGCGGTTCACAAGGACTGACAGGGGCTCACTTGAAAGTGGTTGTGCTTCGACCATTAAAGAAGGTGTTTCCCAAACGCAAACCGCTAGCGCTCAGCTGCTTATTTGTGCGAATGGTCACGATGGATTTGAAGTTATCTTCGGCGAACCATGTGTTGCCTACGCCATCCGGACCAGCAGGACAAAGAATGTTGGTGATGTTGCCAAGGCCAGGCTGTGTTGAAGATGGGCTGGCATCAATGTCCGCGTTTGCGAGTGGGAAGGGGACGAGGGAGTGTGAAAAGGTAGTAGACCCTGACGATGTGGGAACGTTAGGATTGGATACGGAGGTGGTGTTGGTGCCATTGCCGTAGGAGGTAATGAATGATCCTCCGAAGAGGAGTTCAGAATTACTTGTGGTAGGAACGATGGTGTTGACGCCTCCTGTAAGTCCGGCGAACGGCGGGGGACTCCAGGTGTTGCTCGAGGGGTTATACGTAGCAACCGACCCTGCGAATCCTGCCGTGTTCCCTGTTATTGGCGCGCGGAATGAGCCGCCGACCCAGAGTAGTCCGTTCTTCTCGTCGCAATGGAGGGCGGATACTGGGCCATCGAGCCCACCATCAGCAAGCTGTGCGATCTTGTTCGTTGAGGGGGAATAGGCAGCAATATTAGCAGTGTTTGTACCTCCAAGAGTGGTGAATGTTCCTCCGACATAAAACACGTTTCCAATGCTGCATCCCGTGACGACGCGACCGCCTACATTTGTGCTACCTATTGGAGTCAATCCACCGTCCTGTGCACGGAGGAAGAGAGTCGAGGTTGTTGGATCAAAGGTAGTTTGCTGCTGGGAGGATTGGTTGTCGTTGTAAAGGTCGATGCCGGCGAAGGAACCTGCCACTCCAACCTTTCCCATACGCCCAAAGTCGACTTTTGGGAGTGCAGCATATGCCGTGAGGGTCTGCAATGCGACGACACCAAGAACGCGAAACAACCGCGTTGGTGCCATGACTGGGCTCGGCTCCACTCGTCGTCTTCGTCGCTGTTAAGGGCGGGCTGAGGTGGAAACGAGGTGGGCGTATTATCGGGAAATTATTTTGGAGGAAATGCTGCAACGGTGCGGATTCAACGAGCGACAAGGCCGAATGCGGCCAACCAACCAAAAATCAAAGAGTGAGTGGGAGAAGCAAAGAGGTGCCCGAGAGTGCCTCATGAACCGTCCGCCGCATCAGCCTCATCAGCCTCAAATCACATAATAACCCCTTGCGTTACTTGCTTAAAGTAAGCATATTGGTCGCTAATATCGCAGCCGAGGAGGACTTGATGCATGGGCGGCATGAACCACGCGCCGCAAAACACCAGCACCGCACGCCACCTGTCCTCCTCACTCCCCATATGGCCATGGACACGCAAGTGCTCCCTAGCCTTCGCGCTGAACTCGCAACCCTACGGACCCTGCGGGACCTGTTGCAAAAAAGGTTGTCCCTCTCTTTTCTCACAAGTACGTGGTGGCAAGTCATTGACCAGCCTTCTTTGAGCAGGCTGGACCTGGAAATCGGATAGTCAGTATTCAAACCACCCGAAGGATCATAAAGATAAATAGTCTCTCAGTTCTTCCTCCCTCTCGGCATGGCACACGGCCGCTCGGCACACCACCGCGTCTCGAACAACGCCTCGCTCCACACCTGGACTACACGACATTTTCCGCTTACTGGTCGAGGGTACTGACCATGGTGCGGTATATGTATACCACTTAAGATCGAGATGTACTCTGACGAAACTCGAAGCTGTTCAATCTTGCCGTTCGATGGAAGATGCTTTCGGCTCACAGCTTGAAGAAACTTCCGGGAAATTGGAAGAACTTGTAAGTGAAGAGCATTTAGCGGCTTCGTTTGGTCTGACAATCCCTCTAAGCAAGGTTTCTTGAGACAAACCAACGATCGCTTAGAAAGCCTCGAACAGTACGATAATCATACGGCGATGGCTCTAGAAGAGAGGGACGTCCGATACAGGGAATGGAAGGCTTGGAGACCTCAATCAATTTCCCGAACAAGAGGATTCCGATTGGGTGCCAAACAGAAGGTTGCGCCGATCCCGTCTGACAGCGCGTTAGTCGCTGCTTACGACCATACAGGTCAGACTCAAGACGTTCCTTGCAAAAAGGATCACGGCTCCTGATTTATAACGAACAGACTTGGAAGTCAGACGATGTATCAGCAAGGCTGAAGTAGTTCGACATTCGTTCAAGCAAAAGGCCATCGAAGACGTGGAGGTACTCAAGGTTCAACCATATGCTTACACCGTGCTGACTCCCACCGAGTCTATTTCTCGCAGCCATCAGCTCGTCATCGAATCGATTGGCAAGAGTCTACTTGTCTTTGCCGACAACCAGCAGTAACTACGTTATTGCTACCCTCTTTCTAAATGCTAACGTTTATTCAAGGGAATATGCTCGCAATGTCAACCTCAGCGCAATCAAGCTTGTCAACGCAGCCAGCGGCATCTCTGCTTCCCGCATCGCTTGCATCCTTCAAGAGACCCTCACGTCAGAATCTGAAGAATTCTCGATAACATCGATGCAATATGTTGATCCTGAAGCGAAGGGTTCTACCATTCGACACCCAATCATTTACGGGTTCTCATTACCTTCGCCCTACCTCTCTCGAACCCCAAGCACTGATATTGTGGTAAAGGTATTCCGCCAGATGGTCTCCTGCGTGCGTGACCATCAAGCATGGACAGAATATATAAATGACCCGACCCTATCCAACCACTGTACGCAAGCTCGAGTACGTGACCACTCTCAAGTTCTTTTCCCTTACCGATTTAGAACGCAGCGATTCCGTGATCTTGAAAGGTCCTGGACTGGGAACGAAATTCGCGATCGGGAATTGTTCACCTCGCTTGGTCCGTCCACGTGTGCAAATCTAATCAAGGTAGGCTCACGATATACCATGCGTCCCAAACCAACATTGTTTTAGGCGCTGTTGGTGTCACTTCCTGAGCCTCTGATAGAGTACGTTGCTGCGGACCTACATATACCGCCTTTTAACACAACCCCCAGACCACGGGCGATTATTCCCAGGCGGATGAATCAGCATGGTGATGAAGTAGCGGCCCTCGTTCCTCTCTTGGAACGCATTTACCAGCGGCCGCAAGGCGAAATGCTCCACGCATTGTGCGATTCGCTTGTTCCCTTTTTTGCAACATGTCCCCGTTCTTCCCAAGAAAAACTCAGTGTCATCTTTTCTGCACTTTTGACCCGCCAAGGGGTGAGTGTATGGCATTCTCTCTCCTTGCTTCGCTAGCTAAACGACACACCTTTGCCCTCTAGCCATGTATCGCGTACAGGTTTCCAGCTCTAGTCATCAAGTTCCGCGCCATTATTAGCATTATCGAAAGCAGAAATATGCCACGACCTCATAGAGATACAATGAGCGAACTGCTCGCAGAGACGCCGATTGTCAACTCATCACCCGGTATCCCACCTTCACTCACCACCCGTCACCTCTCCGCCGACAGGAATTCTGGCACATTCCCTCCCGGCAACCCACGAATGCCCGTAAAAGATCCTCTTCCTCCAATCCCCAGAGGAAGCTCTTCTGAGACCTCGGGTTATCCCACTTCAACCCACTGGCGTTGACTTCCGTCCACCTCCACCTCGTATAACTTGCCTTCAATATAACGCAGCTTTTAACAGGGGCTCCATCCTCACTCGTCCCAATGCTTATTGGTATAGTGACCTTGTTTTGCTTTGGTCCCTAGATGTCAGTGCGAGATATTGGTAGTTTGAATGTGTTGTTTTGATAAACCGGGAAGAATTGGACGCTTGATTTACAGGTTCGATAAAGGGCCTCAATGTAGGAACCAGAAGCAGATTCATAGTCCAGGAGACGCGGAAGCTGCGCCAATCGAAAAACATGTTTGACGAGCACAAACATGACCCCGACTCAAACAAGCAAAACCAGGGGTGTCCAGCCTAGTTGCGCTAGCCTGCTCCAAACTATTACCGTTGATATAGAACGCATAAGGGATAATCAGGACGTGCCTACTGGAAGCTGCCCAAGACGTGATACATTCAGGAACATTTCTCTTGAGGACAAGCAAAATTGCCGAAAAGTTTCAGGCACAGCTATCTGCTCTATTTTGGGTCGCACCTAGTACTTCCTCTCATCGCGTCGCATCGCAACCTGAACTCGGCTACCTACAAAGTATGCGGGACCCCTGCAAACGAGTTCGCAGACAATGTGGACGTATTACCGTCAAATTATTTGAGGAGGTTTTCTAAAGGTTTCCAGCCCGTTCGCACAGCGTGACTTTTCGCATTTCAATTTTCTCTGTCTGAAGCCCCCAATGCTGGTATAGTGGGAATGCACTACCCTTCCTTCTCGTTACTCGCCAGTTATAGCAGAGAAAGCTTCAACGAGCCTGTGAAGTGCGGGCGCTTCTTTGGCGGTAAACCACCAATCTATCAATACACAAAGGAAAAGCGTCTGGCCTGTTTAAAGGAAACCATGCCAGCACCTATCAGTCAGCACTCGTCTCCCTCTCTCCCCTCCGCGTTGGATGGCCCTTCCAAGTCTTCACTCCGAACTCGTCTGCCTGCAGGAGTTGCA
>Ga0307515_10009756_pt1 | contig 18503 bp, 11 predicted proteins | sample 17_EM_MG_FD_194513 | JGI IMG/M metagenome (GOLD analysis project Ga0307515, IMG submission 194513) | Populus trichocarpa ectomycorrhiza microbial communities from riparian zone in the Pacific Northwest, United States - 17_EM | ecosystem: Host-associated > Plants > Roots > Unclassified | place...
TGGGCTTGCAAACATTTCACTTGATCCGCACTGCTTTCTGGTATGATTGAGGGCCAATGCTTTGTTTGATTGAGTGCTTTCGTCTGAGATTGTTGACTCTAATGTCTGGTGTGATCAGATGCCAGTGTTTTGACGATTTTATTGCAGGCCTCCACCAGCCTTGCCTCCATGCTTTGATTTGGAGTTATAATTCTAGTGTAGTTATTTTGACTCTTCATTGTTGAGTTACTAAGCTAATGGTGTTATTCTCATTGCCCGCCCTTATCATCACTCAAGACTTCTGGGATTTCTCTTAACAATATTGACTCTGATTTGCCCAGAGGAAAGGAACTTTCCTTTAGGAAATTATAAAAAATAATAATTAAAAGCGTCTGCCTTTCTCTGAAAGCTTCTTCTAACATTTCCACGAGAGAAGCCCTATATGAATCATTTGATGAAAGTCAGGCGCACCAGGTATGATGAGTTTCTCAGAATGTAAGCACCACAGATGCAAGTGTGATTCCAGTGGTCGAATGCGGCTGTTTGAAGAGGGATTTTGTTTTCGACGTCGTTTTTATTTCCGTTGCTGGTGGTCTTTCGCTGCCTTTGTGATTCCTGTTGTGGACGTTTTCCGTGAACATCACTTTTTTCAAGTTTCTACTGTTGTCCGATGATTAGTTGGTCTGTCTGAGTTCCTTGTACACCCATTAGTTTCTGCTGTTGTTCTGTCTGAGTCCCTTGTACTGCCGTTATTTTGATCTACCTTTTCCTTGTAGGTTTGAGATTCCAAAAATCATTATTAAAATAAGAGATTTCAAAGATGACACAATAAAGTTCGATACTGTGTTTTCATTGAGATTTCAGAGTATGCATTAATGGAGTTGCTCTTTTCAAGACATATTCAGGTATGGGAGAAAAAAAGCCACATTCAGCGTGCTTCGCTACACTGTATAAAATTCGTTCATCTGGATGTAATTCACGTTCACCGAAAGAGTTTACATGAATTGACTTCATATTGATACTCAGGTCGTTATTTTTTCCCACGATACTAAGATTTGTCATGTCAGGTTCGTATCTCCCTAGAAATGGAAGGCATCATCATCATGTTCAAGGTGAGGTCCTGAACCTGAACCCTCCAAAACAAGTAATCACCCCCATTGTAACGGGCCTGGATATCAAATTATCAAAGCAAACATAAATCTCGACACTCACTAACACTCTGAACAGGGGACACTTTGCTTTGCTTCTTGAAGTGCAGGATTGCTACCCTTTGAAGCTTTGCTTTTGAGCACTACAGTGTCTAATAAATAAAATTTATTTGACAGGATTGCTACCCTAGCTCCCTCAGTTAGTCTCCCAAATAAAAAACTTGGCATCAACAATAAACAGTATAGACTACATTAAGTATTGACATAATAAGATACTATAATTCGTAAGTTGAAAGCTGTGCAGCAAATTTTGTGCTGGTTAAGCTTCGGAAAGGAATGAATTTTCTGAAATTGTTGATTAGGAGTGTTTCAACCAGAGGATATAAGGGAAGATATGGGGAACAGAGCAAGTGAGAAAAAAATTAACCTCCTAATACAGAGGACTATTTACATCCTGAAATCAATGCTCAAACTCAAGCATTTGAAAGAACACCATAAATAAGATTTTTTTGTAGCCAAGCAAACAGCAAACAAAATTGGGTTAAACTTCAAATGAAAAGGAGTAACATCTGAACCTCCAGTCAGGAGAAGTGTATGCCGGCCATATTTTTTCATCATTGTTTAGTGATGAAAAAACAAGAAAAAAAATATTTTTTTTCATCATCCATGAAAACCATAAAAAATTAAATCAATAATATTTCCACTTGATTAGGTTGATTAACGTTATTCATAATTAGAAGAATATATATATTTTTTATAAAAACTGTATGTAAGAGGATTTAAATCATATCTAGTTGATATTCAAATATACATGGTAATTAACGTTTCTACTTCCTTTCTTATTAAATCATTTTGCTTTTAAATCCTCATTTTCGAAGAAGAAAAAACAGGAAAAAAAATATATTTTCCTATATTTTCCTTGTAGTTAGTGTTTAAAGACTTATATAATGTTACAGAATGTAGTAGCAATTATTTTTTAAAATATTTTTTATTATAAAATACATCAAAATAAAAAAATATTTTTGATATTAATACATTAAAACATAAAAAAAAATTTTAATATTTTTAAAAAGTAAAAATAAAGAGTTTGTTAAGTAATGATATTGTGATGTTTATAAAGTATTTTTCTTTATCTTTTTTTATATATATATATATAGAGAAGGGGATCGTTATTACTTATTTTAGAGACTCTTGCCCGGTATAAATCGTGTTTTGTGATTTGGATATTAAATGCAATGATTTGGTGAGTAAATTGCTAGGTATAGTTTTTCTTAAAATTACTAATTAATGTTACTAGATCATGTAAAGCAGAGTAGAACTTTGCAGGCACGAACTAATTAATAATTAAGTGGAATATTTTTGCAACACGTTTGTACTTGTGTGAGGATTGTATCATACACTTTACCTTGAACCGCCACTTTAATGGTACAAGAATAGAAGAATTTTAATTATTTGAACACTTTAAATAGCTGACATAAAAAAGCCCAACAATTCTTGAGAGAAAAATCTAAGTCATCAGACGTTATCGGAACCTCTGCCACCCTATGTTTTCAATAATCTTTCTTGTGTAAGTGTGTATTTGGCCTTATAATGATTTTTATTGTTATATAGTTTTAAAAAAAATAGTAGGTATAATAAAAATTATAAAATATATTTTTTATAATTAATATTTTAAGATATAGTTTTTGGTGAAATTTAAATTAAATTATAGTATATGTTAATTAACTAAATAACAGTCGGTGCAGAAAATTAGTTACATAAAATTATTTGCATGCCTTTAACTAGAGAAAGAAAATAAAAATTAACTTTTGACTTAATAAAGAATTGATTATCTTATATACACCATTCATTGTATACCGAAACAGGAAAATTATTCTTAAAAACTTTTATTATAATTATATATATATACCATTCATTATATATATATACACGCACGCGTTTAGAAACACTTTTATTATAATTTAGCATAGCAGCGGATATTTAAAAATCATATAAAATTCACACACATGTATTGATAATTAAAGAAATACCCTTCGAGGTTTTTTTTTCATGTATTTATAAGGAAAAGTTAGTTTTTTTAAAAAGAAAAATATTAGGTAAGTAATGGGAATTTCGATATTTTTGGCTAGGACTTATCATTCAGAAAAGCAATTGATTGAAATAAACAAATTTAAGCTATATATGACAAGGTAATTATCATTTTGTTGATAAATTTTAGGATACAACCACCACGTTGGCTCCATGCAACAACAATCTCTGCATGAATTGATTTGAAAAAAGCGAAACATACATACAAAATAATTGAATAAAATAATTAACTTATAATTTATTAATTTATTTTTGTTTTTTCTTGTTCATGAGAGAACTATAAGCTCCTGCGGTTACTTTTTGCAATACTAGGGGTACTGACCCTAATAATTTATTTTCCTTTTGTTTTCCTTTCTCAGCACTGTTGATTTCTCTATATATAGTTAAGACATTTAATTGAGAGACAATGAGAGAAATCAACAAATTCTATGGAGTAAAATTAAAAAAGGAAATTTTAAGAGCACATTGTATTGTTTAATATCTTTCAAGATCTTGGTATATTTAGAAATTCAGAAAACAGGCCCTTCTTGGCTCGAAAGAAATTAATATGAGAAGGCTTAAAAAATATTGGGGGGAAAATACAGGTTTATAGACAAAGTTGATAGTGTTATTTTTGTGTGTAGAAAAATATAATTATGTAACAAAGCTAAATTCATATCAATTAAAAAGTATACTGATGGCCTAAATTTAATTTATTTAAGACCATACTAAAATATTATATTTTAAAAAAAAACCCTATACCTTCTATTTTCCGTACAAATTTTCTTAGTAAAAAATAAAAAATTATCAAATATAATCATTAATTTATCGTATCTTTAAATTAACAGTTCGTTAATCTTAAAAGTCTGGAGTCGTCGAATGAACTCATTATTATATATATCTTATTATTACTCTATCTCTAGATTATCAGTAAGTTCGTTAATCTTAAAAGTTCAGAGTGATCGATTGAACTCATTATTATATATATCTTACTATTCTATCAATTTATACCGTGTGTTATCATGAAAATAAATCATTTGTTTTAGTAAGTCCGTTAATGCTAAAAGTTTGGAGTGATCAATCGATTAAGCTCCTTATTATACATATTTTATTATCCTATCAATTTATATCATGTGTTGTCATGATAGTAAATCATTTGTTTTAGTAAGTTCATTAATTTTAAAAGTTTGGAGTGATCGATTCAACTCGTTATTATATATATCTTATTATTTTATCGATTTATATAGTGTGTTGTCATGAAAATAAATTATTTGTTTTGGTATTATATCAAGAGAAATAATTATTTTCTTAAATGATAATTTTTTGATGATATGGATGTTGTAATGGATGATAACTCATGAGTTACCGGGTAAAGATATTTTTTAGATCGTAAAGCAAAATATTTTTTTTATTAACGTGGGTGTCTAGGTCAACATATCTCAACTAAACTTCAATTGCTTATTTACAAGAAAGATTCGATGTACTTGATGCTCTATTACATACAAGATTTGTTTTTTTATTTTAAATAGCAGTGAATGTATTGCTAAAAATGAATTACATAAAATTAATATTTGTTAATTTCTATTATTTTCTCAAGAATTAATTTTCAAAACACAAAAATCGGATTTTCTTACGTATTGAGAATAAAAAAATAAGGCAATTAAAGGTATGAGATGCAGCAATTACTCACTCGTGGACCAAGTAGATACTGCATTGAATGGAAATGAAAATCATGATTAAAATTAATTAAATATAAGAACATAAGTTGTGAGCAGACGAGCAACAAACTATGAATTTGTTTGCTTAGTTTTTATTATACAAAGATTTTTTTTTTGTTTTCTTTTTAATTTAGTCTTGATCGACTGTAAGGAACCCTATTTGATCAACGATACAATTAAAACTTGTCTACTGACGGTAAACAAATGATAATATTTTTTTATAGCACTCAAAAAATATTTAATACAATATTATTAGTTATTTTATAACCACTGTAAAATTTCTTGATGAACGAAGGAAGGATAATTTTATCAATGGAGGATTTATTAGAAAAAAAGGAAATAAAAAGACAAAATTAATTAAATGTAATATATCTGCACATATATACATGCATATATTAAATGTCAAATTATGATTATAAAACTTGATTTGATGGTCACATTGATTAAAGGTTCGGTCCGTGGGTCAATGATTTAATCAAAGTTTCCAGTTTTTTTTTTAAAACTCTTAAATATGCTAATATTAAAAAAAAAAATTTAATATATTTTTAAATAAAAATTTATTTTGAAAAACACATTCCGAACACATACTTTATAACACAGGCAAACGCATCCTTAACAATATAAACGTGGGCCACCTGTGCAAAAGCTCTGATATAAGTAAAACTAGCTCAACCAACCCCTATCTCTTCACAACTGATTATAGGGACATGTCTCACGGTCAGCAGACTCATCACACAACTGACAAACTGAAATTCAACGAGATGTCATAAAACGGCGCCGTCCAACACAAGTCCTCTTCCTCCGGGCTTCTTGGAAACTTCCTATCCTAATTTTTTTGAAGAAAAAGGTGGCAAAGCGATCCAACATGCGCGTGTCTTTATCCGGAAACCATCACTTCATCCAATGCCGATCGAGAAAATGATATATTCAGTATCTATACTTATTAAACTTTTCTAATCAAGTCCCTCTACTTTATTGTTTCAATTTAAGTGTCTTAACTTCTTCTTTTTTCCTAATCAAGTGTCTCCGCTATATTCTGTTAAGGCACTTGGTTAGAAAAAAAGAGTTCAGACATTTAGATAAAAAATAAAAATAGAAACACTTGATTAGAAAATTCCAATAAGTATAAGCACTGAATATATCATTTTCATAATGCCAATCCCACCAATTATGGTTAACTAGAGTGGAGAGACTAGCTTATAGATTTTCAAACACGAAGGACTAAATTATAAATAGTTTCAAATATCAATACTAAATAGTCATTACTAATTACTAATCAATCAATCAATCAATCAATAAATAAAAACCGAGAAAATGCGGTGTTATGTAATAACTGCCAAAATAAATAGGAAAAAGAATCGAAGGAGGAGTAGAGAGAGGGGAAGGGATTTTCTTTTCATTTCCCTCTCTGTTTCATCGACCGTACGTACAATAGAGAGAGAGGGGGAGGGGGAGGGAAAGGGAAGCTTCTCTATGAACCGAACGGAACCTCTGGATTCCACATTTTCTTGTTGAGAAAAAAATTGAAGAAAAAAAATTGGACCGGTGAAAGAAGATGAGCGGTGGATGGGAAAGGGTTAGGGGTTCCAGATCGAGACCGACTCGCGATTCCAGCTCTGGTCTAAGGATGCCTTCTCGGAATGTAACACTCGGCCGAGTCCAGCCTCAAGCCCCTGGTCACCGCACTATTTACTGCAATGATCGCGACGCCAATCTCCCTGTCAGATTCAAGGTCTGTTTGGCTTTTTCTTTGTTTATTCATCAAAATATCTATATTATGTCATGTTTAACTTAATTATCATTTTTAATATATGATATAATATCCAGGGAAATTCAATATCAACCACCAAGTACAACTTCTTTACTTTTTTCCCCAAAGGATTGTTTGAACAGGTAATAATAATTTCCATGGCTTAATGCATTTCTCAGTTTCAAGTTTAATAATTGTAGGGTTTAGAATATATAATGTAATTTTGTTAGTCTCAAGTGTAAGAGTCATTAGGTTGATTCGTTTGATCCTTTTGGTTATCTTGATTCTTGAAAATTCTGTGTTTTTTTTAACACTGGCAGTTCAGGCGGGTGGCGAATTGTTATTTTCTCATGATCTCGATCTTATCAACGACACCAATCAGGTATGTATCATAATTCAAACTTGTTCTAGATAGACCTGCATTGCTAGTAGCTTGCGCAAAGTCTTTCCTGAAAATGCCCTAGGCGAATATCTTTAACCAAATTTTAACTTGTAGTTCGTTCAGGATTACGCACATAAATGCATGTCTATAGAGATACAAAGAAAGGATTTTCTCTTAGCGTTTTCTGAATTGTTTCTTACTCCTTGTTGTTGTATGACTTGGCAGATTTTTACTTTTAAACTTGTAGTGTGTTATTACTTCATGGGAGTTGTAAATTTATGGCTTTTGCTTGATATGCTCCAAGTGGCATAGTTTAGGGAGAAAAAGAGCAATAGATCAGCAGAATTAGGGCTAGAAACAAGTAGGAAAGAAGCTGGAACTGCAAATTCAATTCAGGGTTTAATAAAACCCCTAGTTTCTCAAGTTTATTGATGAATAATAGCTTTAAATATGATTTACAGATTGTTTATACTAGGTTCGCTATTAAATTTTTTAATTCTATCCCTAGATTAAACTCCTAAAAAAAACTTTCTAATCCTAGCCATCCAATATTTTAAAGTATGCACGGTTACAAACAATTAAAATAAAAAAAAATCACGAAAATTATAAATAACTATAAAAGCTCCTGCGTAACCAAGCTTCTGAAGCAGTTAGCTTACTTCAATTCAGATGTGGGACTTTTTTCATTTTTCTTTGCACAAGTTTTGATCCTCTGTCCTTAGTTATCATTTCAGCTTTTTTTGAGTGTTGTTTTTAATGTCATTGAAAGCTGTTTGTTCTTTGTTAAGATTCTGCGTGTGCTATTGTATACTGCTGAGGTTGTTGCGCTTTTTGATAACTATCCTCAAGATTTTTCTTAATCCTTGCTTTTACATTTTCTAGTATCTAATATGCATACACATTGTACTTAAGTAGTTTTTTTGATGGTTCAGTCCTGTTAATCCAGTGACAAATGTTGTCCCTCTGACCCTGGTGCTGCTTGTCTCCCTCATTAAGGAGGCATTTGAGGACTGGGTGAGTGTTATTCATGGTTCTTGTGGTTTTCATGCTTTGTCTTTCGATTCCTCTTTCAGAATGTTGTGTTAAAGAGTGAATTACATTAGTGTCTTCTTCACTGTTAACGTCAGTGTTGGGAGAAATGCTCACTTCCTATTCTTTTGTTTCTTAATTATGTTCAACAGAAGCGTTTTCAGAATGATATGGTAATTAACAATACCCTTATAGACGTGTTGCAAGATGAGAAGTGGGTGGCTGTTCCCTGGAAGAAGTTGCAGGTTGGAGACATTATCCGGGTGAGTGTGCTTACTTTTGTTGTTATTTCACTGTAAAGATGAATTCTTTGTATTTAATGCCATTATCCCTTCAAATGGGTGCAGTTTGGTCCTTGAGCCCATAACAACCCCTCTGTGTAAGGGTACAGGTCCCTGGAGCTTAAAGGCTTCTGTGTGCTGCAATTTTATATTTTCCATTGGATGTTGATGTGCTTTAGGACTAGATTAAGTTTTGAAGAACATTCTGGTAGTTGATGTCATTCTCTTTATGGTATTTTCAGAGTTTCTTTAGGGATGCTTGTCATAACCTCCTTATTATTGGCCCTGCCTTGACTTCTGTAACTTATTTTGTAATGTTGCTATGTCGCCTTATAACATCAGCTTTCATCATTTTCATTTTACCTGCTATTCGTTATTGTAACTATTAGAGGAGTGTATTTAAAACGAAACTTTCCTTGTGCTTTTGCTTAGCACATCTTGTTAAATTATTTGTTAGCTTCTGCTTGGTAGGCTTATCATGTTTTGGGATTTAAGTTTTATTGGAAGGTGGAATTTGGGAACCTAATGAAAAGTACTGCTGTTTGAGCATTAAGAAGTTGCTACTTTTGTGGGAAATAAATATGCTAAATGGGACCATCTTAGGCAAAACCCATACTGCTGGAGAGTGTTTTATGGATACGTTATTATTGCTGGCTTTTCCCCCCTTAAATTCTCTTTGTTTATTTGCTGCTGCTATTGTTCTTTTGGTGGTAGTGGTTGGTTTAAGTGACGTAATGCAGCTACAGGTCAAAGGTGACTAGATAAGGCTATACAGATTTTGGATCCTTAACCATTTTGTTCCCTGACAATAGTGAAATTATTGGCTAGTTCTGACTGTTATAAATATTGTCTGTCACCATGTTGCTGTTGTGCTGATTGTGCGAACTGTAAGAGACGTGTGGAAATGCATTTTATGGAAGCACAATTCTCTTCTATTTTTAAAGATGACTTGATTTATGTTGAATATTTATTAGGATTTGGTATTCAAGATTGACTCAACTACCTTATACATATTATATGGAAAATAACTGTCGTCATTATAATCACTATCCATAAAAATTTCTCTGAAAGCTTCTCCTCTCATTATCTGTTCTTTTATAGCTTTATTTTGCATTGATTACAGGTTAAGCAGGATGGATTCTTTCCTGCGGATCTGCTTTTCCTAGCAAGTACAAATGCAGACGGTGTCTGCTACGTTGAGGTTTTCTTTTACCATACTCTGTATAGTTACTATAATAATTGTTGTTGTTTCTGCTGGTCTCCTTATTTCATCGATATTGCCTTGAAACTTGAAAGTGTGAACTGATCAGCTGGTAATATTTATATTTTCATTTATTTTCTTTAATTTGCCTTATGTTTTCAGACTGCAAATTTGGACGGGGAAACAAATTTGAAGATCAGAAAGGCACTAGAAAGGACATGGGATTACTTGACTCCTGAGAAAGCTGCTGAATTTAAAGGTTATTTTGGGTTTGCAGGCCACAAATATATGCATCTGGGTGTTTTTACATGCTTAAGGTTTAGAATTATGTGCTTAGGAAACTTTCGTTAATAATGTCAAGAAGTCATTGCACAGACCATATAACTCACAATTAGCTAATATGTGATGGAAGGAACATGTCGATTTCTGATTCCCTCTTCTGTTTTTCAAGGCAGTGATTGTCTTCTGGAGAGAATGAAAGTTAGTGACTAGATAGGGTGTCCTTCAATGTCCATGGACTGTCAGTTTAAGCTCCTCAATTATCATATTTTTGGTAGATTTTTTTTTTCAAACTTAGTTTTCTCCTTGTCCTCCTTATTGTCACATTCTAGTGCTCTATGCACAATATTCATATGTGCTGTGTCTGAAATTGCTAGCCCAATATCTCACACATTGCCTGTGGCTGTACATCAATCTTGACTTAATGAGAAGTGGTTGGTTTACAGTATCTTGTCTTTATTTTGATTACTTATAGTGATTGGTGTTGCATAATTTTACTTGTTTCCATATACTAATTTATATCGCAAATACATATTATGTATTGTTCTCATTTAAGCAATATTCCTTGTCTTTTCTTTCCCGTGTGGTTTAAATTCCACCTTTTGAGCATGATTGCGTGAATGACCTTACAAGTCTTCCTTTTGTTGCTGCAGGTGAGGTGCAGTGTGAGCAACCAAACAACTCACTATACACTTTCACGGGAAATCTCATGTTCCAAAAGCAAACATTGCCTCTCTCACCAAACCAAATTCTTTTAAGAGTATGTTCGAATCCTTCTTCCTTAAACATTATCCTAATATTTATGTTCCTCTTCTTTTTCTATCACAAAATTAGACAGATTATAATTATTGTACGCTTCTCTTAACTGCTGCATGATTCTCAATTTAAAAGAAAACAAATGGAAAATATCCATTTTCTTAAATCTCTTTGATCAGTGACTTCCTGTAACTCTTTGGTGAAGTAACTAATCTAGGATTTGCTTGTTAACCATGTATTTTTTGTTTCCAGGGATGTAGTCTTAGGAACACAGAGTACATTGTTGGTGCTGTTGTTTTTACAGGTCATGAAACAAAGGTCTGTATTACAAATTGCTGTGCAGTTCTTGTTAATCCTTGCTTACCCACATTGCATCTCAACTTCTTTAACAAATGCATGACGGATTCCCTTGTTTTTGGTAATTGAGATAGCCCCAGTAGGTTTCAGAAAAGTAATTCTATGTTGACTGTAGGTCCTGACTTAATTTGTTATTTTTCTTCTACAAATGTGGAGTGCAGCAGATTCATTTGATAAAGTAAATTCTATTAATGACCAGACAACTCGAAGGGAAAGGGAAAATATCCTACAAAAGAAAAGCTACAGATATTAAACCAGAACAGTACCTTTCCTGTTGAATGCTAAGAAAACATATATAAAATAAAGCTTACATTTGAATAGAGAATTATACTTGAGAATTCTCAATAAGAGACTGTACACTGACACATTGAATATTGTAAAAGTGGCGTATATAACGCTTTGCTGTTTATTCCCTCTCCCAAAACCTCTTGGTTGGAGTAATAACTCTTTATCAATGCTTACCACCAACCACAAGAAGGCAATGCAATGAAAAATGAAGGTGGATATGCGAGTCCCTGCTAATTTTAAACATGATGCTAATGTTTGGCAACAACGCCTTACAGCCTACAGGGTCTTTTATTTGTAACTTGTCAGTATTGACATTTTTGAAGAACCACCTTCTAGATGAATGCTTTATTCTTGGATGGAACCTAGGGTTTCAGACAACGTTGACCAAAGGGAAATGAAGAAAACCGGAGGCTGAAGATGGGTAAAAGGCTTTACAACAAAGATAGACCTGTCCAAGATTTAAGGATTGGAAGTCTGGAAAGGCCCTATTTTGCCTCTGGATGAGTTACTCTTTTCTTTTAGGAATAGTTTTTCTTTAGAAGAATAGAAACAACTTTTGTTATCAAAGTATGCGAATGCTTTATGTTATAATGCTACAAAATCTTGTCATATAAACTCACTTGTTGGTATCTTCCATTTTGTGTCCTTTACTCACACTTTACTCATAATGCTTTATGATGACTTGATTCAATAACAGGTCATGATGAATTCCATGAATGTTCCTTCCAAGAGGAGTACATTGGAGAGGAAACTTGATAAACTTATACTCGCTCTTTTTGGTACTCTGTTCATGATGTGCCTCATCGGAGCCATTGGGAGGTATGGTATTTACTAGCCTTTAAGATTTTTTCTTAAATTGCTATTTCTCTCCCTTTTAAATTGGGCAATAGGTAATGTTTTCTGCTTCATGAAAATCTGCAGTGGCATTTTCATAAACCGGAAGTATTACTATCTAGGTCTTGATAAAGGCGTGGCTGCAGAGTTTAACCCTAGCAACCGATTTGTGGTATTATATGCTTGCTTCAGTTATGTTTTTGTTTTGGCTTTTTCTTCACACTTTTCTCATGGTTTTACTCTCTTTGTTGGATCACTAGGTTGCAGCTCTAACTTTCTTTACCCTAATCACTCTATACTCGACAATAATTCCCATATCTTTATATGTTTCTATTGAGGTAGGTATCTTGGATATAATCATTTTCATCTGCTATAGTATAATGGACATACATTCTTGCTGAATGTGCCATTTTTTATAATGATTTTAAATTCATTTTCAGATGATTAAATTTATTCAGTCCACTCAATTTATCAATAAGGACCTACATATGTACCATGCTGAAACTAACACCCCTGCATTGGCCAGGACTTCCAATTTAAATGAGGAACTTGGACAGGTAAACTGATAGTGTATGCGTCCAGCTAGCTTATTTATTGTCAGTATAGTCATCAATATGAAAATTTTGTATGCAAATTGTATTTTGATGGAGGACTGCCATTGTGAACAATATAATTTGTTATTTTCCACTTCATGCTTTGTGAAGTTTTTTGAATGGATGCTCTTGTCAGGTTGAATATATCTTTTCTGATAAAACCGGCACTTTAACAAGAAATTTGATGGAGTTCTTTAAGTGTTCAATTGGAGGAGAGGTTTATGGATCTGGTGTCACTGAAATAGAGCAGGGAGGAGCTCAGCGGAATGGCATAAAAGTTCAAGAAGTATGTATTGCTTTTTAATTTAAAAAAAAGCCACAATTTGTTATATTTGAGAAAAAAAGATGTTTTTCTTCCTATCAGTCTTTTCTCTATTCTCCATGTGTGGAAATCAGGAAATCTGAATATTTTTGAATTTCTTACAGCTGCGGAAATCTACCCCTGCAATTCAGGAGAAGGGGTTTAATTTTGACGATCACAGGCTTATGCGAGGAGCTTGGAGGAATGAACCCAACTCTGATTCATGCAAGGTAGCTCTTTATTCAGCAGGATTATGATGCAATTTCTGTTGCTTTATGCGAGCATATTTCTTAGAAACATAGAGCCTTTTTCTGTGTATTTTAGTTGGAATGATTTGTTGAAAAGAGTGATCTTGGTTTAGGTTATTGTCACTTATCAAATTGATCTTTCTCTCTCTCTCTCTTTTTTTTTGTATTTCTGATAAGAGTTTTTGTTTGTTATTGCATGGATATGACAGTACCTTGGATGCTCTCTATATATGATTGTTTACTCTGTATTATATGAAACCATTGTTGATGGTAGTATATGATTGCTAAGACTAGTTTGACATAATTGTACTTCTACTTTTATCCACATATGAATGTGGCCGGGAAATTGTCATGATCTTGAAAAAGAGAGTTACAATTTTTTCCCCTCTTGCTTGGATTGAAGTATGATTCACTGGCTTTTGCTTTCTTTTATTCTACTTTTATGTATGTGATCCATAATTCATGGTGTTTCAAGTCATATATCTTCATTTTTTTTTTAGGAATTTTTCAGATGTCTTGCTATTTGTCACACTGTGCTTCCTGAAGGAGATGAGTCCCCAGAGAAAATTACATATCAGGCTGCATCTCCTGATGAGGCTGCTTTAGTTACTGCTGCAAAGAACTTTGGTTTTTTCTTCTACAGGTTTGTGATTGCTGCACTAGTAGATGCTTGCTTATGAAACCTGTGAATAATTGTTGAGGCTAATAGTTGGTTTTTCCTCAGGCGCACACCTACTATGATATACGTTCGCGAATCTCATGTGGAGAAGATGGGTAAAATTCAAGATGTGGCTTATGAAATTCTGAATGTTCTTGAGTTCAACAGGTAAATGCACATCCTTCCTACCAACCAATATTCCATTTAGGAGCTCGTGTTTGATAACCCTAACATCAATTGTAATAATTGTTGTTAATATAGCACAAGAAAGCGCCAGTCCGTTGTTTGTCGATATCCGAATGGTAGACTTGTATTATATTGCAAGGTAATATTTTCTGAAGATTTGTTATATGAGATGGATATACAATTGGAATTTGAGTTGGAAAATGACACCAGGCCTGAAACCTGCTTTTTACAGGGTGCTGATACTGTAATTTATGAAAGATTGGCTGGTGGAAATGATGATCTAAAGAAAGTAACCAGGGCTCATTTGGAACAGTTTGGGTCTGCTGGGTTGCGTACCCTTTGCCTTGCCTATAGAGACTTGAGTCCTGAAACATATGAAAGCTGGAATGAGAAGTTTATACAAGCTAAATCTTCTCTCAGAGATCGTGAGACGAAGTTAGATGAGGTATATATACCGTCTGGACATTTTTGTTTGGTGTTGATGGGTGGGGTTGTGTTTTATAAATGATGGTGAAAACTGATGAATGATCATTAGTTTTATCATCTTTCACATTATAAGCTATGCATCAAATACTTATTATATAGATTTTGCTTTGAAAGAAGTACCTTCATTGCCATAGCTTTTTTCTGGGGGGCCATCAAAAGCTACATGTCTTATCTTTCATGTGAAAGCCTTTGATGTAGTATATTTAGAAATTTTTACTAATTTTTGTTTTATTATATGTGATTCAGTAAATTACAGGGTATGTTGGGATGCCAGATGCTAGTGCAGTTTGTTATTGTGTGATGAATGTTTGAAAATTGTTATTTGTTAGGTTTCCAACTATTGCAGCATAGAAATGCAATGAGCTTAGATTATGTCATACAAACTCTTGCCAAATACTTTTTAATGGTAGAATCCTGAACAAGTCAATTCTTTTACAGTGAACAAGTCCTTTTTCCCCATAGTCATCAGATGGTTAAACTTGATGTCACATTTTATTTGGATGCATTTTAATTCACCCTCTCATATAGCTTGTAAACTTGCTTAGGTTGCAGAACTTATAGAAAAGGATCTTATTTTGATTGGAAGCACAGCTATAGAAGACAAGCTTCAAGAAGGAGTACCAGCTTGTATTGAGACTCTTTCTAGAGCTGGGATTAAGGTTTGGATGCTGACTGGGGACAAGATGGAAACAGCAATAAATATAGCTTATGGTATGTGATTATTCTGTTGGACCAAATTTTCTCTATTTTTGTCTTTGAGATGTGTGGCTTTTCCTTATTTTCCACCCTCAGTTTTCTGAATTCTCTGTGGCTATATCATTCCTGAAGCGTGCAACTTGATTAACAATGAGATGAAACAGTTCATCATCAGTTCAGAAACTGATGCGATTAGAGAAGTTGAAAACAGGGTAAGTAGCATTTCTTAGCCACCTTGTTGTCAGATGCATACCATATTTCATTGTAAACAACTCATCAATTATGTTAACTGAATTCTTTTTCCAGGGTGACCAAGTGGAAAGTGCACGTTTTATCAAGGAAGAAGTGAAAAAAGAACTGAAGAAGTACCTTGAGGAAGCACAGCACTATTTACACTCTGCACCTGGACCAAAACTAACACTTGTTATAGATGGGAAGTGTTTGATGTATGCATTGGACCCAACTTTACGAGTAATGTTACTGAATTTGAGCTTGAATTGTACTTCAGTTGTTTGCTGTCGGGTTTCTCCTTTACAGAAAGCACAGGTGATTTTTCCCGTGGAAGATTTATCTATTTGACGCTTGTGTTGGGCCCTGTTCTCTTTTTTATTTTGCTGTTCATGCTATGCCTTACACCATAATGAAGTCCTAGAATGTTGTATGAAAAGAAAGTATTATATTATTTTTATCCTCAGGAATAAAGTTGCAAAGCCTATAGTGTCCTTACAAATGCAAAATGGATGTGATTGACTCTTAAAACATTAGAACTATGGTCAACACCTTACTTTTGGCATTCTAACTGGTGGTAAAATGCTGTAAGACACAAGATGATTCAGCTGCGGACTAGATGCTATTCCTGGAACAACTTTTGCTAAGTTTACCAAGAATGTCTGGAAGAGCTCTATCTTGAGTGACAGAAGCTTCTGAAAAGTTGCACTAAAATTGAATTTGCTTTCTCCATAGTAAAAGAGTATTGTGCTAGTGAAAGAGATGGAAAAAGTCCTACCTCAGGCATTATTGCTTGAAGTGGTTGCTTACAAGACTTGAACGTGCAATCTTGAGTTTGTGAAACCAAGCTTTTTAACGCTGCATCTAGTAATTGTTCCTTAATACATGATATGTAATTATGAATATGAAATATGAATCATTTCCTGGCATTTGGTTCCAACAACTTTGAATTTATTTTGCAGGTAACTAGTTTGGTAAAGAAAGGTGCTCGGAAAATAACGCTCAGTATAGGGGATGGAGCCAATGATGTAAGCATGATTCAAGCTGCGCATATTGGTATTGGAATAAGTGGGATGGAAGGGATGCAAGCAGTGATGGCCAGTGATTTTGCAATTGCTCAGTTTCGCTTTCTTACAGATTTACTTCTTGTGCATGGACGATGGTCTTATCTTAGAATATGCAAGGTCTGTGATTCTACCAATTTTTAGATTTTATGAAAACTAACTGGGCGATAACATTCCTGATGTTTCTTTATTGCAGGTCATCACATACTTTTTTTACAAGAACCTTACATTCACTCTGACTCAATTTTGGTTCACCTTTCAAACTGGTTTTTCTGGTCAAAGATTCTACGATGATTGGTTCCAGTCATTATATAATGTCATATTCACAGCCCTGCCGGTGATCATTGTTGGGCTTTTTGATAAGGTGCTTCTTCCTTTCAAAACTCATTCGGCAAGAATTTCTCGCATCAGCCATGCAACTGAATGTGGTTATTTTGGATTAAGTTTGTGAAATCAATCACTTAGTGGCATTCTCAATATTTAGAAACAAAATAAACTGAAGTAAAAATACCTATTCAAATTGAGAATAACTACTGGTTTGTTCAGTTTGTTTGATTTTTTGGCATTCTGGCTTCTGGTTTTAGTGAAGGTTCAAATTAAAAAATCTTATTTTATGTAGGTTAAATATCAGTTGGTTGGTTTATCTCCTTATTTGGTTTTAATTGTCCAAACAGAACCGAAAATGTTTATTTTTTTTAATTGTTTTTAGCTGAATGTTTTTATAATCGAACTTTAGTAACCAAAATACATCATTTTGAAATTCAGTGCTGACTGAATAATGCACGTAGCTAGCTTGGACTTGTAATTTTCCTTAGGTAATTCAAATTTAGGACAGTGTGTGCGATGCTTAACTTTTTGTTACACGCTTCATTTCTTATTTATATCTGGAACTCGATTTGTTTTGCCAGGATGTCAGTGCATCCCTTTCGAAGAAGTACCCTGAACTGTACAGGGAGGGAATAAGAAATGTCTTTTTCAAGTGGAGAGTTGTGGTCACATGGGCTTGCTTTTCTGTGTATCAGTCGCTTGTCTTTTATCACTTTGTGATCGCCTCCAGTGCCAGTGGTAAAAATTCATCAGGCAGGATGTTGGGACAATGGGATATCAGCACGATGGCCTTCACTTGTGTTGTAATCACTGTCAACCTGCGTATCCTTATGATATGTAATTCAATTACAAGGTGGCATTATATTAGTGTTGGAGGGAGCATTTTGGCATGGTTCATGTTCATTTTTGTATATTCTGTTTTACGGGTTAGTCCTTTTCATTGCTTCTCTTCAATTCTCTTGTCTGTCTCCTCTAGGATAATGGAATTATGTACATGCTAACTTGCTCCTCCTTCCATTCACTGTAGGAGAATGTTTTTTTCGTCATATACGTGTTGATGAGTACATTCTATTTCTACCTCACGGTTCTTCTTGTTCCTATTGTTGCACTCTTTGGCGACTTCATTTATCAAGGGTAAGATTCAGGAGTAGCTCGAAGAGTTTCATGTATTTTTTACGAACCAATTGCATTTTCAGATAGTTCTTCTTTTATGGACATTTTCCTGTTGTTTCAACTGTTTGTTGGTTTGTTTGGACACAGGATTCAAAGATGGTTCTTCCCCTACGATTATCAGATTGTTCAGGAAATTCACAGGCACGAGCTTGAAGACAACACCAGTGCAGGATTACTGGATGTTGGGAGCCAGCTTACACCACAGGAAGAAATGAGCTATGCCATAGCTCAATTACCACGAGAGATATCAAGACACACTGGCTTTGCTTTTGAATCACCTGGGTATGAGTCATTTTTCGCGGCGCAGCAAGGTATACAGGCCCCGCAAAAGCCATGGGATGTTGCTCGGAGAGCCAGCATGAAGTCGAAACGAAAGATGCCCAAAAGGAACTAAACGAACAGATTTTTTTATTATTATTGTACAAATTGTTTTTTTAGGTTCCATTTTAGGGGTCAATCTTAGTAATCTGTAAA
>Ga0307515_10009757_pt1 | contig 18503 bp, 4 predicted proteins | sample 17_EM_MG_FD_194513 | JGI IMG/M metagenome (GOLD analysis project Ga0307515, IMG submission 194513) | Populus trichocarpa ectomycorrhiza microbial communities from riparian zone in the Pacific Northwest, United States - 17_EM | ecosystem: Host-associated > Plants > Roots > Unclassified | place...
CAATTTATATAAATAAAGGCTTATTTTATAGCCCTAGAATAAAGCTATTAAATAGGCCTCTATTTATAAAATATAGAGGTATATTAGTGGGACTATATAGGGTGTATTGTTTTAGTAGTGGTGGGGAATACGTGGGCTTACTTTGGTACGAGTTTACGATATTTTGGCAAGTATAGTAAATCTCAGCCTATCCTCTCCAGCTTGTTTGTATTTATTAGCGTATTTAAACTTAGCAATAATATTATAGCATATCTATTACTAATTAGATTATTTCTTCTTTATTAGATTTATAGTGTTATAATAACTATAATATAAATAGTAGGGTATAGGCTATTATTATAATAGATAATAGCAGATATACCTAATACCTTTCAGATTATAATATCTTAAAGATGTAGCTACCTACTATATAATAGGAGAGTATAACTAGCTCTTGAGAGTAAGCGGTATATAGAATTAGGGCCGAATTTCTAACTAGTTAACTTTTTATATCTATATAAGGAAAAGCTAAAGTGCTTTTAGTAGAATACTTAGCAATTACTAAGGCGACTACCCCTTAGTTAGATAAATACTTAATACTAACTCCGATATCTTGCCCTATCTCCTTACCTTATATTACCTTAGCAAACTTAGACGCGGTTCTATTATAGTAGAGTTAATTAGCCCGTAAGTAAATAACTAACTGCATTCGTGCATTAATTATTATTATTATTATTAGCATTAGCAAAAAGAACACCAAACTCTGCGAAAATTAAAAATTTGAAATAACTCTATAACTATAACCCCTAGTACCCTAAAATAAGCTGCATTCTTCTCGCAAGCCCTTTAGCTATTAAACGATACCCAAGGATGGCCGAAAAGAAGGGTCGCTGGCCTAAAGTAGAACGCGTCGACCCAAACCACAACGCGTACGGTTAAAACATTACGGTTAAAATCGCCAAAATCCTCAAATTTGGCGCTCCGCCGCACGAAAAAGTAAATAGAAAGAATCTTCCGCATCGAATATACAAGCCCTTCCTTAGCTTAGTACTGAAGTTCATTAAAACAGCCCTTAAATAGCCCTTAGGGAAGAAACTAGAAGAGACTATTACGCGTCTTAAACGCTAAACAGAAGCTATTAAGAATATAGTTAAACACATTAAATACAACTAGGAGATAGCTACTCCCCCTACCACACAAAGCAGAAGCCTATAGTTAGCAGTCCGTAGCTAGGTAAATATTACTACAGCCGCACCACTACCCCTGTCTATATAGTTACGCCTCTCTATAAGCGTCGCCCTAATACTAGCCGCACCTAAATATAGATATGTCGTTATTAAATTTAGCAAGAAAGCAGATACTAAGGCCCTTTAGAGCCTTAGAGAGCCATATAAAGTTATCTAAAAGAAGCTAAATAACGCGCTGTCTAAATTAGATAACGCCCTAGTAAATAAAGCACGGATTACCGCGTTAAAGATCCTTAGGTTAGGGGACGTACTTATATACGCCGAAACGCCAGCGTAAGTAGACGACCTGCGTAGACATAGAGACAAGTAGGAAAAAACATTGGGAAGAAGCTCCCGGGTAATAAAACTAACATTTAAAGTAGTAGCACACGGCGTACCTATACGGTCCGTCGCCGATATAGATAAGGAAGCTGTAATTTAGAAGTTTAAGCTAGAGAACCGTAAAATACTCAGCAATTATAGGATCGTTAAATAGAGGTGGCTTAGGCCCCTAAAGGAAAACCAGAGGGATATATTACTAGTATTAGAATTTAGGACTACGCCAGGCGCGAACAGCGCAATTTACGCGGAGGTCCTCTACTAGGATAGCACCTATAAGAGAACTAAAAGATTCGACCGCGCCTGCCAGATAAGGCGATGTTTTAAATACTACTAGTACGGATATATAGGAACCTAATGTCGTGAAACAGAGATATGCGGACGATACGCCGCTTAAGATTATAATATAAAAGACTACAAGGCTAAATAGGCTAAGTATTGCCTCTACTAAGGTAAGTATAACGCCTAGTTGCTAGCCTGCTCTATTTATAGGAAGGAGACGGTATATATAAAAGAGGCGAAAGCTAGACTTTATGCAAACCTATACTAGCCTAAGAACCTAGTATATATATTACCAGGGCCATTAGAGATAGGGAGCCGAAGTTTAAGCTAATTAAGCTTCCCACTCTTATTATAATAGACAACTAAAAGTAATATAAACGCTATAGATAAAACGGATAGGGTAGAGATAGAAGTAACAGATAGGAGTAATAAAAGAAGAGCTATATAAAGTTTAACAGGCAGCCTAAACGGGAAGCCTAGCTAGAAAGGAGAGATGGATAATAATATAGAATAATAGGACACATTACTAACACGGATAGAAAGAAGTAACCGTAATATCACTAAAGCAAAGCTTAGTCTAAAAAGCAGGAAAAATAAGTAGAAAGATAACGCTATAATAAGCCGTAATAAGAATAGAAGGGAGATAATTAAGATTAATATAGTTAAAGAAACCGAAACCAAAACCAAAGACGAAAATAAAGGCCCTAACCCTAGAGGGAACTTGTAATACCCTATATAAAGTTAAGGGAAAACACCCATACTAATATAGATAGATATAACCGGCCGTTCTTAATGACGGAAAACCTAGATATCTACACTATTAAGGTTCTATAATATAATATAGGGAAAAGCTATATAAGAATATAGGAGCTCCTGCGAGATAAACGGACGTAGTAGTACGACGTAATTGCTATCTAGGAGGTATGGCGCAGCGAAAGACCTAAAAGGGACCTCCCTACGACCACCAATCCGATTAGTGACAGGTTTTACCTATATTACCCACCTTATTAAGGGATATAGGTGTGTCTTTTTATTAATAGAAGCATTCTAATTAGATACCTTTATATTATAGATTACAGTGGCAACCTTATAGTAGTGTCGATTATAAATTAAAGGGAAGAATAATAATATATAATTATAATATTTAACATCTATAACCTAAACCCCCTCCTACCGTATAATCGATTAGACGGCCTCCTAAGAAGGTATATACTTCTAAAGCTAAATAACGCCCTAAGACGAACGAACGGACTAAACTATAGTACTATAGTCGTAGGAGACTTTAATCTCTATTACCTTAGATAGGGAGGACCTAAAGCCAGGTATAACTATAGGGCAGCAGCAGAATATCTTAATAAAGTAATAGAAAACAATGGGCTTAAACTAGGCTTTAAGCTAGGACTCATTATAAGACCGGCTAAAGGAGTAGGCATTAACCCCTTAATAATTAACCTAAGCTTCGTCTCCTTAGATATAATAGACCACCTAATCTAAATAGGGGTTAATAAGGAGCTTAATAAAGGCTCTAACTACCTCCTAATAGAAACAGTATTTGGATACTGGCTAGAATAAGAAGAAGAGCCAACTAGGCGTCTCTTTAAGAAGATAAACAAGGAGATCTTCTATAACGTACTCTAAGACCTCCTAGAGGTACCTTTAGTTCTACCACTAGATTAAATCAATACGGTAACTATTAAAATTATTAATACCCTTACTAAAGCTGTAGAACTCTCTACGCTAATAGCTAAACTTAGCCCGCGATCTAAACTAGGATAGATAGAGGAATATATATAAGTAATTAAGGCGGAACGATGTGTATATAGACACTTTAATAAACACCTAACTAAAGATAACTATATTACATTGCAAATAGTAAGGCAAAAAAAGGACAAGATTATTAGGAAAGCAACTAAAATAGAATATAGAAATAGAGTAAGCGAGGTCAAAGATATAAAGGGACTCTAGTCCCTATACGCCTGGGCCCAAAAACGGAACACTATAAGAACTACGTTTATATTAGATATTAGAGACATAGCAAACATTCTATAACGCACCGTAGAAGGAAAAATAGCAGCCCTTTAAGCCTTCTTTTTCCTAATATTACTGCCAACAGATCTAAAAGACCTACACAGCTACTAGTATGCAAACCCCTTATTAGTCCCGGAAATTAAAACATGGGAAGTAAAGGAGGTAATTAGGACAACTAGCCCGGATAAGGCACTAGGGGAGAATGAAATCCCAAGCCGTATGCTCTATAAGGCTATATAGAAATTAAAAGAACCGCTAACCTATTTTTTTAACTACTACCTTATAACGGGATACTGTCCAGCACACTTTTAAAGGTTAATTACCGTAGCACTAAGAAAACTAAAGAAAGAAGACTTTAAGGACCCAAAGATGTATAGACTAATAGCCCTACTAAATATAGTAGGTAAGGTTATGGATAAAGTGCTCATAAAACAAATACTCTTTATAGTAGACGCCTACGGCCTCCTACCACGCACCTATATAGGTGGAAGAGTAGTAGCTAGTTGTAAATACGTAGTACATCTCCTCTTGGAGAAGATATACGCCGCGTAGTAAATAGAAGAAGAAGATATAGTAAGCCTACTTATACTTAATATAAGCGGAGCATTTAATAATGTATTATACTAAAGGCTTATTTACTGCCTCTGGAAACGAAGAATACCTATACTAATAGTTAAATAGATCTAAAGCTTCCTTATAGGAAGATCTATATGCATTAAATTACCGGAAGGAATGTTAGAAAGATTCCCTACACTAATAGGAATTCCTTAAGGCTTACTAATATTACTAATACTATACCTTTTCTATAACGTAGACCTCCTAGATATTACTATGGAAGAAGATAAACTAAGGTATGGCCTAGTTATAGGATATATTAACAATATAAGCATAATGGTAAATGGAAGGAACACACAAGAGATAATAAAGACGCTATTAATGCTATATAAGAGGGCAGAGAAATGGGCACATAGACACGCCTTGGTATTCGCGCTATAGAAGTACAAGCTTATATACTTTATACAACCTAGGAAGAAGGCCTTAAAAGAAGAACGTAAGCGTCCTCTAGTACTTACGCTAAAGGACGGAAGGACCTAAATAATATAACTAATAATAAAAGCTAGATACCTGGGGGTCATACTAGATAATAAGCTAGCGGGGAAAGCGCACCTAGATTACGTAATAGAAAGGTCTATAAGCTAGCTTATATGCCTCTTAGGCATTGCAGGATTTATATAGGGTATTATAACCAAATATATACGCCAACTTTACACGGCTATAGTTATGCCACGTATGCTTTACGCAGCATCCTACTAGTATATACTAGAAGGAGGACGTAGCTTTATTAACAGAATAAAGAAGGTCCACTAAGTCCTATTATAAATCCAGCATAGAGCACTTTATCTTATAATAGGAGCTTTTAGAACTACGGCTAAGGCGGAACTAGAAGTAGAGATATATATCCCACTAATTAAAATAGCGCTGTATTGGGCGGTTAAGTCGTCCCTAAATTGGATTAAGGGCTTACCACTATACTACAAGATCCAGCAAATGCGGAGATCCGCCCCATTAAAATTTAAGTGGTATAGCCCTCTCTAAAAGCTAGAAAATACTATAGCGCTCTACCTTAAGAAAGGAACACCTCCTATAGAAGTAATCCGTTTAGAAATTATCTATCCATAAACTAAGCTACCGAAGATCTATATTACTAAAGGAATAAAAGTAGGTAAGCTAGGATATAACCAGATTATATAGGAAGCTAAAAACAACCTAGGACACATATTAGTATATATAGACGGTAGTGAGATTAATAGAGAGGTAGGAGCCTTAGTATATATCCTAGAACTAGGAGCTAAAGCAGCTAGCTATATAGGAACGAACTAAGTCAGTATAGTGTATGTAGGAGAGCTAAGAGGGCTCTAACTAGCCCTAGACCTAGCACTTAGGCATTTACTATAAATTAGGAGACTTACAATATTTACGGATAACTAAGCGGCAATCTAGGCAGTAGTAAAACTATAGAACTACTTAGGCTAGTACCTAGTCTACGGGGTACGTAAGAGGTTATAAGCAGCACAGATAATGGGTATATAGGCAGTAATATACTGGGTCCTATTATATGTAGATATTAACGGGAATGAATAAGCGGATATACTGGCGAAAATGGCAATAGGGTAGAGAGAGGGAAAGGAAAAGATAGGACTAAAGGCCCCTACCTTTCTATTACTCCAAAGCCTATTATCTGTAGTAAAGAGAACGATAAAGGTAAAACTAGAAGCTTATTAGGTAAGTAAATAGGAGAAAGGAGAGTCTGGGAGAGAACTATACAGACTAGTACCAAAGATCTTAAAATAGAGGCTAAGGGTACACAGTGGCTTACTAAAAGCCCTCTTTGCCACCCTTACGCAGATCCAGACGGGTAAGGTAGCCCTTAAAAGCTACCTCTATAGAATTAAGCGTGCGCCTAACCTAAGGTGTATATACGGGGACGAATAAATAGGGCGACACGTCCTAATCGAATGTCCCAATTTTAAAGAACTAAGAAAAGCAGTCTGGCCGTATAATAGCTAACCTTAGAGCTTTAAAGCAATCTTAAATAAAGCATAGTTAGTAAAGAAGGCAGCATAATATATGGTATAAATAGGCCTCCTAGGGCAGTTTTAGGAGGCTAGGAATAGACTTAAAGTAACTAACTAAGTCTTTTTTAGTAGTAGATGCGTTATACGCAACATTGGCGGAAGATAGATAGTATTATAGTAAGAAAACAGGCCTGTAAAATAGGCCTGGTTCTAATATATAGTACAGAATAGAGGTAATTTAGGCATCTATTACTTTTTAATTATTTTGTTATCTCTCTTATATAGGAACTTACCCTGTAAGACACATCTCTTTAAAACTCGGTGGTTTTAAAGTATACGTTCTATCCTAGGTGGTGGCTTAGGATTTGCCTTTGTAATATAGAAGACCCGGTATAGCGTTGTATAGACAGCTAAAACGGTATATAATTTAAAAAAAAAAAAAAAAAAAAAAAATTAGCATTAGTATTATCTAAACGTTAGGTTAGAAATAGAAAATTTTATATATAAAAAGGTATTTCGGTATGTTAACATACCAAAGTCGGGTTTTTTCTATAATAGTGCTAGGGCGCATTACCTACCAAATTCTACTATGCTTCTGCCATATTCTACTATATCCTACGATTAGCTTACCTACCACTAGCGCCTTGGCGGCTAGCTTATATTTATTTACATTGATCCTAGTAACCCCTTTTCCTTCTCCTTAGCTTAGTGTCTTTATAATCTATAAGCTTTGTTTTAGAGGCGTTTATATAAGCCTATTATACTTTATACTATTTTACAGCTCTTATACCTAGGAGCTGTTTTGCAGCTTATGCACTGTTTTATAACGTATTTAGTAAGTAAGTGGCCACTACAAGTATATAGCCACCTCTAAAAACTTACTAAAAAACTAAAAAATTGATATTTAATATTTTAACAACAACCAAATAATAAATTCCAATAATTAAGATTTAGACTTTTATATACGCTTTATAGCTCCTATTAAAGTTATATAGTAATTAGTTTAGAGGTTTTTAAGATATTATAATTTAAGGGCTAAAATAAATCTAAATTGCTATATCTTAAAAACCACTAAACTAATTACTATGTAACTTTAATAGGAGCTGTAGAGTATATATAAAAGTCCAAATCTCAATTATTAGAATTTATTATTTAGTTATTGTTAAGATATTAAAGAACGATTTTTTAGTTTTTTAGTAAGGTGGCCACTTGCTTATAGTGGCCACTTGCTTATTAAATACGTTAGCTCTTACACCCAGGGGCAACTATCTTGCGGCTTTGCACTGTCTTGCAGCTCTTATACCTAGGGGTAACTATTTTACAGCTCTTACACGGGGTAATTATCTTATAGCTTTTGCAGCTCTTGTACTTAGAGGCAACTATCTTATACTATCTTGCAGCTCTTGCACCTAGGGGCAGCTGTCTTACACCTAGGGGCAAGTAAGTCGCGCCAGTAGCCTCGCTAAAAATAGCACCAACTTAAAAAGTCTGAGCAACCCATCTAATAAATAGAACCTTTTGCTCTTCCACTTTATAACTAACTTATCTACAATTCCTAAAGCCGGATACGTTAATATAAAGCGCTAAAACCTACCTACCCCAAATATAATAGATAAGAAGTAGTGGCTTTAGGGCCCTAGGTCAAAAGCTTCCCACCTAAAGGAGGTGGATTTAATATATAACTAGGCCAGGCCATATTAGCTAGTAACAGCGAAGTTCCCAATTAATTCTCTTATGCTAGTATGGACTATTGGCGCAAATAGGCCTATTGACGACGCCTATAAGCGAAGGCTTTGTGAAATATTTAAGGAATAGGGTATCCTTTAAAAAGACTTAGGGTATTAATTACGAGTGGCCTGTACTAAAGCTTAAGTGCAGAAGATGCTAGACTATATTAACCGTGGGCGGGTATATAATGCTAATTTAGGGAGCGTTAATACGCTAGGAGATAAATCCAAATATTTATCATTTAAAGGCTGGGATATAATAATTAGAGGGAAGGCGGAGCTTATAGCGGGCAATTACAGAGTAAAGGTATTAAAAGAATATTTACGCTGTTTAAAATCCGCAGAGAATAAGTAATGGTGGATTTGTGATATATATAATAAAGGTATTATTTAGCTACGCCCCTGGCCTAGCTAACTAAAATTAGCTAATACTAATATAGATGCACTACTACCCTATCTATATATTAAGCTCCGCGCTAATTAAGAAGATCTAGTTCTACCTAATAATTATGGCCAGATATGGGCAGAGCTAGCTACTTTATTATTTATAGATAGTACTCTTTTTTAAGGATTAAATACGGTAGTAGAACGGCAAATACTAGAGCTTTTAGGACTTAGCGGTCGGGCCAAATTCCCAGTTAAACGGCTGGGCACTCTTTAGAGAAATAAAAATTAGAGGCCAATAATTATAAAATAGTGCGAGTTCTTAGTAGGCTAAGCAACATTTAACATTTCAATATTTAAATGGATGGCTAGCTATAGGATTAATAATATAAGTGAATTATATAATAGAGCTCCCTGGAAAAATGCTAATAATAAGTATTTATAGTTCTGGTTTAATACTTTTAACTAAGTAATTAATTTAGTATCTTAAATCTGCGGCTAAGTCAAGGTTGATATCCAACTAAATAACTAGATCAAGTTGGCGAGTCTTCTATATAACCGCGCCCAGGAAGATATTTAAAAGCTATTCTACCCTAAATCCGAAAGTAATATAGAGATTAATATACCGGAACTCCGTTAACGGGATCTCTTTCTAATAATAGATAATAAAGTATATAAAAACCTGTATAAATTTATACTTTCAAGATTAGATTTAAGCTTTCCCGATATTTACTCTCTTCTTAAGACCATAAAATAGGAAGGGAAGGTAATAAGCATAGTAATGTCTTATATCGGCTAATAGCTAAATTATAATCCCATAAAGGTTGCCAAGCGTAATAACAATAAGCCTCCACTCCGGAATGATTTAGTACTAGCTTTATAAGAGAGGCACGGTAAAAAAGTAGATAAGTAGTTAGTGGAACTTCAAAACTAGGTCCTTAAATATATTAGTAATAATATTGGCGAGCTTACCTGCTTAACGGTAGAGCATTATCTATAAGAATACCTACATAGCGATAGCACGGCTTATACTAAACAATTTAAGCATAAGACCTGGAAAGGTATATTAATTATGGTTCTTAACATTACTAGTCCACATCTTTAGTATAACGCACTACTGCGATATAACGCCGAGGACCTAAGAGAGATATACTCTAAGCCTACGTCTATAATTGCTCAAGCCGTATATAAAATTGTCGGCCGTATACCAAAAGTATTGTAAAATCCTACTCTTAATAAAACTAACGCTATAGACGACTTACGCGAAACAATTAAACCATTAATTGTAAGATAGGTAGTAAGGTAATACGCTAAAGCGTTAAAGAGCCCCACTAAACACTAGCAGCTGTTAGTAATTAAGACAATAGAGGTATAGTACGTAAAATATATGGCACTAGTAGAAGAAGACGTGCCTCTGCTAGCCCTTTCTTGGCTCCTAGACCTGCTAGAATATAATCCGCTAATGTCTAACAAGGAGCTATAAGGAGGTAGTGCGTATAATACCGGATCTAGTGCGTATAAGTTAGAAGTGGAGCGGCCTAATATAAAAGGGCTTAAGGACGGGCCCATAGCTGGTTACATCGGTGCACTAGCTTCTATATATTGCTGATAGGTTAAAGATCCGTTTTAGCTGACGCCGGAGGGCTTATAAGAACTTTAAAGCTTATACTACTATCGGACCTTGCCCTAGTTAGAACCGTAGAACAACAGGCCAAAGACTTAAAGAGTGGGTGAGAAAGAAGGGAGCGGAAGTAGTAGTAAGAAAGAAAGGAGTAGAAGCAGCGGTAAGAAAGAAGGGAACGGAAGCAGTAATATATTAGGCTATACTCGCGGTCTTTAGCTAACGCAACCGCAATTATTAACTACGGCTAGAAGTCCTTAGGCTTAGAGGAAACGTATTACCGCTAAATCTAGAATTTAAACATACAATTATTAGATTTACATAATTAAATTTAGCTTTGCTATAAATAATACTAAATACTAAAAAGGTATTAATTGGCACGCTAAAATAGGGCGCTTTCCCCTAATATTCTCTTATCTAAGTACGTAGCTTGCCCCTAGGGGATATATAGTGTTCCCTATCCCTTTTACTTCGCTAGGCCTATTAGTAGTAACACTTAAAAGCCTAGTAACTACTAGAAATTCCTTCTCTTTTACTTTAAATATGGCTTCTATATTTTTTAATAAAGTATATTGCTTACCTAGTGCTCTTAATAGCAAGTTTTTTTCTATAGGCTTATAGATTAATAACCGTTGGAGTTCTTATAGATACTAATATAATATTTTTTAATAGAACTTGACGATAACTTACTTAATAATATCTTACCTAACAATATCTCGCTTAATAGGGAGTTAGGTATTAATAAGGTTAATAATAGTGACTTTAATAGGGACTTAGATAATGAGGACGGCCTATATTATAGAAGAATATCTATAGATAACAAACAAGACCTTAAAAATGTTAGCTTTGGGGACAATAAGTAGGTAGATATAGCATCTAAATTATATTCCTAGAAGGTTAATTACGCAAAAAGCGAGCATAAGCTAAAAGGTATAAACCCTCTTAAAGTATAAGGATAGAGAGCTAAGAGATTATAGTATAGGATCTAATTAAGATAATAAACTCTCCCTGTTTCAACGGAGGTTAAGCAATTGCGATGCTGCAGATGCTTTATATAATTAACTATAGAAGCAGGAAAGCCGGATTAAAGGCCGCAGCAGTAGGCGATAAATACTACCCTACCTTTTTCCTTAATCTATTAATAATTATCAGTTAACTACTTCAACCTATCGCGCAGTTAAACGACTGGTCTTTTAACAAGGTTATTATAACTTTTAAGAACTGGCGGGCCTTGTATAGCAGTAAGTATATATACAGTCTACTATTTAACCTAGAGCACCGTACCTTTTGACTAGCCATAGCAGTAATAAGGGAGGTATAGTATATCGTAATGCATCTAACTGTATTTATAATAACCAATTTACCTTCTTTAAGGCAGGAGCGTCGGAAGCGCCTTAAGAAGTCGTCTTAGTCTAGTGCATTACAGCCTTACTATGCTTATTTTCTCGCCAGATATATTAAGTGGGTCTTCCTTATTGGTGAGCTTCTTAGAGAGGGGATTAAGCCTTTATAGACGCTTAATAGACTATATTTAGCGAACATTACGTTTAATAAGTAGGCCGCTTTTTAAAACAGGTTTATGGAGGAATGGGATAGTTTCGTGCAAGAATACTTATGCGATAATTTTTAGATAGAGAACCAGCCGGCATTTTATGCTTATGACTACGGCGCGAATATAGAGATTAAATTAAATGAGCAGCTTTAATCCCTGCCTAAAGAAACCTGTTTTTGCTAAAACAACGAAGAGTTTAAGTTAGAGGAGGAGGATACTAGTATATTAGAGGATGGCACTTGGTTAATATCTGGCCGTAGTGACAAAAGAGAAGTATTAGAAGAGATTAATTACTAAAGCTTATATACTAAGGACTTTTATAAGCTTCGCATTGAATTAAAACGGAAGTATATACTAAATAATATCAGCAGCATATTATATGCTTTAGCGGTTAATATTAGCTACGTAAATATAAATTCCCTTAACCCTGATAACGAGCTTATATACTATCTCTTAGCTGACTAGAATAAGGTTTTAGGAGAGTTTTAGGGGCCGCGGGACTTTATATTTTATCCGCTGGCCTTCTACCCAGTATATAGTAACTTCTTATTACCTTAGCCACCTTCCTTCCTAATGGACAATATTCTCGTGGTTATAAAAGATAATATAAGCTACTAAAACGACGGCGCCAATACGCTTAGCTGTGGGTATTTTTAGGCATACTCTAATATTAAGCGTAGCATCCGTTACGGACCGGATAATCTTCTTGCTACTAAGGGCATCGCAACAGAAGCGCTTACCCTCCCTAAAACTAAAGCCAATACCTCCACTTATATAAAGGCGAAACGTTAACGGCTTTTACGGCGCTTATAAGGGCAGCTTACGCTAGAGGACCCCGATTTGTCTAAGCCATTCGCGCGTAAGCGGCAGCGCATTAAATAGGCAATTATAGGACGCGGATTTGACTTTTAAATGGAGCAAGTGCTGACCGTCTAAGTGTCTAGGCTAATAGATAGTCGCCGTAATTTTTTAATAGTCCTTAATCTGATCTTTTAGCTGATCCGTTTCTACCTTAAGGAGTTTTATCGCTATATATATCTACTCCGGTCCTTCCTACCCTTGGTCTTCCCTAGTATACTTAAGTCTTTCGCTAAAATATTTAGGCTTGCGATTAATAAAATATATATTAGGTTTAAGGCTAGGGGTTTAAAAGGGCTAGGTGTTGCTTTAGCGGAAGGCGTATCCGCGCTTAACCGCTTAGGGAGTTACTGCTTTACTGGGTTCCCTAAATCCCTTATAGGCTTAGTCCTCGGCCCTTTAGGAATAATAGACGGTATACGGCAAGGAGCGTGGCCATATATTAACCCTTAAATGTTAGACCTTTAAGATACTAAAGGCAGCCTTTACCTTACTCGGTGGCCGCGAGGTAAAGATAACTAACTATTGCTTATACACGTGGCTTCTATCGCCTTTTACTATAGTCTAGAGGTTATAGCGAGTCGTTATAGTAACGTCTGGTTTAAAGAGCTTGGTAGTATATTAATTAGAGGACCAAGCGGAGCGGCTAAATTCTTAGAAGACTTATTCCACAATTTATAGATACCGTAGATAGTCGCCTTTATTAATTACCAGTTTAATCGTGCGCTAAGATAGAGTAGTTAGGGTGGGGATTATGGTAAGATAAAAGAGGAACTGTAGCTACTAAAGCATCAACAGACATTAATACGGCGATGGTTGTAATCCGACCATCCATTTTCCTAGGTGTACGTTAATAATCCGCGAGCTGTTAAGCCTTATAGCTAATATTTAGTATAGGGAGTACAAACCACTTATCTTATACTTTATACCAAAAAACGTCCCGTCCTTAACCTTTATATTAACTAAGGTCCGCCAGGACTTCTCTCTTAAGCTCTATAACAGCTGCGTTAAAAACGACAAGCTAGCAACTAAATCATTCTCCTTGCTATATGCTATATAGGTCTCGGTGCTTTATACAGCTATAAGGTATACGGCAAAAGGGTTAATAGATAAGGAATAGTGGATTAGGGTATTGTCGGTAGTAATACTTTTAAACTAAATTAAATACGTTCCTGGGATATATTAATCTAGGCTTAGCTATTAGAGGGTTATTAAGCTAGTCGGCTATATACCACTAGCGCTGGCGCTTATAGTAAGACTTGGCAGCCTAAAACGGGCAGCTATTGAGGCTGAAGATAGGATAAAGTAGCCGATAAAGAGGAGAAGGATTAACTTTGGCTGCGCTATCCCCTTTACTAATATCCCTAAGTTAATTAAGGATGGTTTTAAGTAGTAAGAAAAGAATTTTCAAAACAGGGATTAAATAGTGTTAGAGTACTATTAAGCCGCTTAGCTCTGCCTAGCGGGATATCTTAGTAACCTACTTTGCGATATAATGCTAATACTAGCATTAACGCTTGCCTTATTATCCGTAACGCCTATAGTAGTACTAAAGATATGGTATATTAGTGTAGGGGCCAGAAAAGACCTAGCATTATTTATAGCGAACTTGGTAACTAGAATGCTATGGTTTCTTTAGCCCTAAGTATTTCTATAGAAAGCGGATACTGGGTCAGTCCTACAAATCCTAGAAATAACGAAGAAGATAGGTATGCCTTAAGATGACCTATAAATAAAAGGGGCTAATAAACGCGTAGAGTATAAAGGAGTGAATAACCGGTTGCTGCGAGATATCGGATAGGTTGAAGTAGTAAATGGAAACCGAGACAGCCCTTAAAATAGTAATATCGCTCTTTATAGCAGCGATAAATTACTATAAACTTATAAAGAGCTCCTCTCTCTATAGAAGGATGCAGCAGGATTTATTTATAAGGTATTCTGTAGTTATAATAGTGTTTAGGTGGATTAATATTTATAGATTATTGTAGATAGAGTATAACGGTGCGTTACTTACTATACTAGCCTCTTAATATTTGTTTATATTAGCTCCAATAAAAAGGCCATACTAGTAGATTGTTAAATTTGTTAGTACTATAAGCCCCTAATTAAGACTGGGTATATAGTCTGCGATCCCCTCCTATATTCTAGAATAATTTAAATATAATAATTAACTAATTAGAGCACTAAAAATATTATAGATTATGCGATATGCTAAGCTATAGGGATGCCCTAGCACTCTAAAATTCTATAATATATAGTCGCATTAATCGGGAATCGGGGAACGGTTACCGACCTACCCTTTAAAAGAAAGGCTCGCCTAAATTTTAGCTATAACTTAACGTACTAAGACTTAATCTAGTTTATTAAGGATTTAAACGAGGGTATTATAGAGTAAGAGGCTGAGTCTAAAGAGGACCTAGAGGAAGTTTAGCTAAGATAGGTGGAGTAGAATGTTTTATAAATTAGAAGATGGAATCTTAATATAGGCTATATTGTTGTAGAAAACTCGGAGTGGTTTCCTTAACAACTTGTGACTTGGTTTCGGCATATTGATATACTAAACTAAATTTTTGTTTACTAATGTTATGTAAATTCCCTATAGGGAGCAATTAATATAAGGTTTATAATCTAATTAGTACTACTACTAACCGGAATTAATCCCACTAACTTATTAAATAAGTGAGGAAGAAATATGCTTAATAATTAATCCTAATAAGTGTTAAGATAAGTATTAAGATAAGTGTTGAGATAAGTATTAAGATAAGTGTTAAGATAAGTGTCGAGATAAGTATTAAGATAAGTGTTAAGATAAGTGTTAAGATAAGTATTGTTAACATTATAAAGGCAGTTAATTTTAGCTAGTTTAATTAGGGAAGCGGAGTATTCTAGCAAGTTAGAGCCTAATTACGTCACTTATAAGGGTTATAGGGTTAGGAATTTTTTAAATAGCGAGGACTTTGCGAAATTTGAGCGAGGAATATAAAATTTATTTCATAGGAGGGCAACTTTTTTATATAGAAAGGGTAGAACTAGGCATAGCGAGTCGCGTGTAGGTTTCGGATTTTAAATATTGTATTATATTAGGGGAATTAAGATAGAAATTCAATAATGCGGTTTAGCCACTACTTTCCATCCACTATTGGTTGGTATGCTCTTATAGAAAGTTAATACGCATATAATATGCGTCAATTTATAAGCTGTCGTTAATAGGTCTTACGCAGTAATTGGTAATCGTCCTATTATATTTACCCGGCCGTTTTTAATACCTATCTAAAGTCTATGCTAACAGCTACCGTCTTAACACTTGTCTTAATACTCCTCTTAACACTCCTCTTAACACTTATCTTAATACTTATCTCAACACTCGTCTTAACACTTATCTAGATTAGTAATTATCCATTTTCGCAATAATTATATTTTGGTATGTTGTTATACTAAAACTATATAACCCTAATAATTTATTAAGAATCGATCTTCTAGTGGTATAAGGAGGCTGGCTTTACTAGCCTCCTTACGCTACTAGAAGATCGATTCTTAATATTTTAGTATATTAATATGCCAAAGTTGGCTTCGGCCTCCTTACGCCACTAGAAGGTCAATTCTTAATACCTTAATGCTCTACTACTTTATGCTTCCATAGCCTAACGGATATATTATTAGCGAGCGATATAAAAGCCTTAATTAGGTTAGCGCTATTTATAAGCAATATAAAAACCTTAATTAGGTATAGCGCTATAAATTAGGGGGAGAATAATACCTTATAACCTAAACATTGTATTAACGCCGTAATGACAAATAGAAGAGTACTCTTGCTGTATATCTTTTAATGTTAAACGCGTAGGTTAAGGTAAGCGTGATTATAGAATATTAAGTAGTGTATTAAGTGATTAATTAAACTATTTAAGTAGGAGGTTAAGATAAAAGGTTAACGACAACCGAGTCACGTAATATAATATTGGGTGAAAATAACACTCCCCCTTAAACGGTATTGCATCTACCACATTGCCTATTAAAACTCCCTATATACCTAGTATAATTATAATATAGTCCCCTTATCCGTTACAAAGCGTAGAAGCTAGTCGTAGTAGGTAAGGCGTTTAGTAAGGCTAGAAGCTTATAATATAGCTTATAAGTTAGATATCTTGTAAGGCAGCTTATAAGATAGGTATAAGCTAAGCTGTTTATCGACCTGTTTTAAACATAAAACTTATTAAAATCGGAAGCTATAAATATAAGTTTTAAAATTACCCCTTACCTAACCTAATTTTCCTCGTCCGTTGCAGAGCCCTAAGGCTAATTATAGTAGGTAAGGCGCGAAGGCTGGATGCTTAAGCTGCTTTATCTACTATATTCTTATTCCAACGTCACCCTAAAGTACTTTCTTTGTGTTATTCTTTAGCAGAATAAAGGCCTGTTAAGGTAAGAAATTGGTCGAACTTAATTGGACCAAGGGGCTTAGTAAGGGCGTTAGCTACTATATCCCTAGTGTTGACGAAAGTAAGTTCAATATATTTAGCAGTGACTTTATCGCGTATAAAGTGGTGTTGGATATTAATATGCTTGGTATATTGGTGAAATTTAGGGTTCTAAGCCAATGCTATTAAAGACTTGTTATCGCCGTAAATCGTGATAAATTCAGTAGCGTTGAGGACTAAGTCCGCTGCTAAGTTATCTTTCCGTACCTTAACGTCTACATAAGGTTAGTTAATCTATTGCAACTTGGTAAGCAGCAACTTTAGCTATAAGGCTTCCTTTACTGCTTATATTAGGCCCATATACTTAAATTCGGTAGTTAATAGGGCGATAGTTATTTGGCGCTTAGAGCTCTAGGTAATTAGTCCACCGCTAAGCATAAAGATATATCCGGAGGATAAGCGTTAATTTATAATATTGTCGCCGTAGCTTACATCTAAGTAGCCGATAAGCGTCAAATCTTGGTGGTTACCGCCGTAGTTTATTCCGTAGTCTAGAGTTCCTACAATATATCGAAATATCCGTTTAATTGTAGTAAAATGCTAAGGTCCCGGATTATAGCTAAACTGGCTGACTTATAAAACTGCGAAAGCAAGATCTGGTTGGGTCTTAATTATTACGTATATAAGGGAACCGACCTGCAATTAATAGGTTTTAATATCGTCCTTTAAGGCCTAGCCGTTAAATAGTTCGAGATGTTGATCTTTCTTATCTATAGGAGTCTTTACTGGATTTAATAAGGGTTTATTATACTTGTTATCCTAGTAGTAGAAGGTCTAGAGCATGCGCTTAAGGTAGCTGTGTTACTGGATCGTAATGGTCTTTAGCTTATAATTGCGAGTAATGGTTATGCTAAGGTAGTAGCTAATAGGGCCAAGATCTATCATCTTAAATTTGCTGTAGAGTTGCTGTTTAAGAGAGTTGACGGTAGCTCTGCTGCCGATAATCTTAATATCGTCTATGTAGACTAATACAATAAGGCCGTTTGTAGAGGTAAAAGGGGAGTTCTTAGTTATAAAAACGCTATAGTCGGCTTAAAGCTTCTAGAAGCTAAGGCTTATAAGGAAGTCGTAAATAACTTTATACTATATATAAGGTAACTGCTTAAGACCGTAGAGACCTTTAAGCAGGTGGTAGACCTCTCCGGATTTGCTAAAGCCGTAAGGGTATTTGATATATACATCCTTAATAATTTAACCATTAAGAAATGCCGTTTTAATATCCATTTAATCAATTTTAAGATTGTAATAAGCAGCCAGGGCGAATAGCGTGCGGAAAGCCATTAGCTTAACTACTACGGCGAAGGTTTAATTGTAATTAATACCGTACTGCTATTTATAGCCTTTAATAACCCAGTGTGCTTTATACCTAAGTATTTCCCCTTTTAGCCTACGCTTAATCTTAAATACCTATTTACCTTTAAGGACTTTATGTAAAGAGTTTATTAATAAGCGTTAG
>Ga0307515_10009758_pt1 | contig 18502 bp, 3 predicted proteins | sample 17_EM_MG_FD_194513 | JGI IMG/M metagenome (GOLD analysis project Ga0307515, IMG submission 194513) | Populus trichocarpa ectomycorrhiza microbial communities from riparian zone in the Pacific Northwest, United States - 17_EM | ecosystem: Host-associated > Plants > Roots > Unclassified | place...
CGAGGCGCCCAAAAACTGTGCGTCCGTAAAGTACGTTCTTTTATACTTTAGCAGAAGCTTCTATAACCTTAATTTCTAATATTCTTAGTATCTACTTAATACCTAGATAGATTTTATAAAATATTTTAGTATTTTTAAGGCTCTATAGGGAGTTTTCTGGTAGATAGTAATATAACTGCCTAATTAGGAAGGTGTAAAAACTTTACTTACCGACCTCCGTATATAGGGTATATATATTCCACTTATTACTATATAAAATAGGCGAGCTAAGTTATTAAAATATAGCCTGTATATACGCGTTATATCTATAATAATAGTAGTTACACCAAAACTTCTCTATAGTACTATAGTATATACTATAAGTATATATTATATAGCCTATATATAAGCGCTATATATACTAATATTATAATAAAGCCTTATAGGAGACACTACAGTAGACTTGTCAATGAGCTAGGTATATAGATAAGAAGAAGTTAATGACATAATAATAACTAGTGGAGTAGTTGCCTAATAGATTAACTTTAATTATATTCTAAGATTTACTATAAAGAAGAGAACTATTTAGGTAGGGACTGTAGTCCTTTAAATATATAATACTGCGCCTAAGAAATGTACTAAGTACGTTGGTATATTAATACGTTAGTATATTCCGTTTCTATATTTCTATATTTCTACGTTTTAAACTTATAACATAACTAGCTATATAACTTAGCTACCCCTTATTTTATAGCTTAAATAGTTCTAGTGCTTTCTATACTATCTTAACTAATCCGTTTATTTCTCTTCGTAGTAGTGCTACTACTGCTAATATAAGGTCCGTAACACTATCCCCCTCCTTTTTATCTTTGTCTTTAAATATATCTCTTATCTCTAAGTTATCTATTAGAGGTATAGCATTCCTATCTTTAATTTAATAACCTTTATTATTATAAGCTTTATAGTATATATATATTAAACAAGCGACTTAATTATAAATCTATGGAAGTTAATTGGTATATATATATAAAATAGTGGCAAGAAGACTACGCTTATAGTTGACAATAGGTAATAGAAATAGGTAGTAAGATATATAATATAAGACATATAAGTTAAAAAATAGGTAGTAAGTTGTTACGGCACTGACCTAACGCATACTATTTCATACTGTCTTGTACTATTTCCTACTATTAGCTGGCCCACCACTAATGCCTCGGTGGCCGGCACTACTATTTATATATAATACCCCCTTTCTACCTTCTTTTCCTCTTTATACTATAACGTAGTTATTTAGTCTACTTTATTGCAGCACTATAATAGTTTATAGTATCTTTAATTTGCGCCCTATTGCGATTACTAATTCCCTATACCCTAGCCAATTAACCTCTACCCTAGAGTAATTGCAACTTATGCGCGCCTTTACCAAAACTAATACATCCCTAGTATAGTCCTAAAACGATCCTTAGTTTTTACCTAGCGCTTAAATAGGCAATACTAATAATACCGAAATGGCCGAAACCTAGAACCCCTATAACGTTTCCGCAAACCTCTTTATATAAATATACCCTAATTTCGTAGATAATCTACCGCTCCCTACCGTACCCTAAGACCTTTAAGCCTAGCAAAGCTTACCTTACCCTTATTAACTATACTAACGAGTTTCTTAATAATATTAAAGTAGGACTATAATATATATATAATATAAACACCGCTAATAAAAAAGCTAACGAAAACCTTAGTACCCTTATTGCTTCCTAGATAGAAACTATTAACTCCTAAGTAGAGACTATCGCCGTTCTAAAATAATTAACCCTTATAATAATGGTAGTAACCTAGTAGAAAAAACGGAGGTCTAAAGACCGGCTAATATTTAGCGGAAAAGGTACCCCGCTAAAATAATAAGCTAATTTTAAGACCTAGCATATTAAGATTAAGGGAGTCTTTAATTATAACTAGGACTACTTTAACATAGTTTAGTCCTAAATCCTTTATATCTCGGATATACTAGAGGATAAGGCCTATAAGTTTATTAAGGAGGGCCTAGAGCTTATATATAAGAACCCAAATAATATATCTATATGGAAATAGCCCGCTAAGGAAGATATACTTAAAGACCTTACTACCTACTATAAGGTCCTTAATATAACCTAGGTTATAAAGAATAAGCTTAACCATTTCCCTAGGGCGAGCGTAATTACTAGTTTTAGAAGGGAGAGCTTAATAAGCTAATAATCCACGCTAAGAAGATAGATAAATAGAAGGTAGACCTACTTTGGAAGTTTATTTCTCTAAAGATAGAAGAGCTAGTACTTAGACTTACCTATAAAATTAGTAACAGCGACTATATAGGTTAGAGTAAGTAAATAGATATATTCGCTAAGAACCTTGCGAACTATATATACTAAGCCTACCTTAAAAAAAACGCTAACCACTACCTACTTACTTAAGCCCCTGCCTCTATGTTAACCCTAACTTTAGCAGTAACTAGAGAACCTATAAACCTTAATAGAATCTTAAATATAGAGCGTAAGTGCTGCGTTAATAATAAACTATACCTTATCTATAGCCTACCTAGCTACTAGATGGACGTTTATAACCCTATTAAGACAGTAAACCTAGTTCTAATACTACCCTATTAAATAACGCGAACTAATAACCGCGGATACGGTAACCGTAGAGTTTATTATAGACGCGGCGACTATAGAGCCTGTTATGGCCGCGGCGGATAACCCCCCCCTTTAACCCTATAGCTTAGTTACTCTAAATAATGCCCTATATAGGAGCCTAACCCGTTAATAACGCCTAGTATTAGCGACTTCGCGCTAGCGAATATAAACACAGCTATGTTATTAGCGAGGTATTATCTTCCTATACCCTAACTAAGACTAAAACCAATATCGCCAGCTAGATGGACACTGGACTACCCTACTAAGATAGCCCTATACCCTAGTTATTAAAAGGTAAACCCTTAGACTAAGTCGCGTTTAATGGTCTAAACTATATAAGGAGGAAGATAAGAAGATTAGGTCCCTATTACTAGATTAATTAGTCCTTTCTATAGTAAGCTGCTACTTAATCTTAAATTAGTAAATAGTAATAAGAAATTAATCTTTATTTAAACTTAGCGCTCCTTATTACGTAACCTATACTCCTAAGTTTATATTAATATAGTAAGCCTAGTAGACTCTAGTAGTACTATAATAGTATTTACTAACGCAGAGTCTATTATAAGAAAGTATAATATTATAACTAAGAAGCCGCTAGCACCTAGGCTACTACGCCTCGTAGATAGTATTCTAACTTCTCTTATTATAGACTACTTTACTACCTAAATATTAATTGGCCTCTATACTAAAGCTATACTCTTTTTTATTATTAAACTCTTCCCTACTACCCTAATTATCCTAGGTATACCTTGGCTTTAGAAGTATAAGCCCTACCCTAGCTTTAGGAAGCTTATAATCCGCTTTAACTTAGACTATTACTCTAGGTACTACCTCCTGTAGGGAATAACTGACGGTAGTAGGGACGCCCTATATAGATACTCGGCACTATTAAGTTTAGTACCTAGGACTATATATAAAGCCCTAATAATAAAAGACGTTCCTAATAAAGGGGAGCCTATATAGCTGTAAAGTAATAAGATAATAGAAGACTAGACTACCCTAGTACTTAAGACTAAAATAATAGGCTAGCTAGCCCTACTAAGACCAAGAAAGAAGGTCTGCTTTATACCGCTACTACTAAGAATCTAACCCTAACCTAGATACTATTTAAACCCTAGCCGCCTAGCCTAATATCTAGAACTAAGCTATATACTATATACGCATACTATAGCTTGTGTTATAGTAAGGAATAGCTATAGAACTACTAAGACTTAGATAATAGAAACCGCGCCACCGTAACGCCTAATCTGATACCCGTCTCCCGCGCGTACTATATAAAGCCACCACCTTACTTCCGCCTCCCTAGACTAATTAAGCTATACTAGCCTAGCCGTAGCACCGGAGAACCAGATACGCCCTAACTTAGATAATATTAGATGCGCTTATGCCGTTAATTATACCTAGTTCTATAAATAAAAAGACATAATAGTAATAAGGATCTATATAATAGAGCTAATAAAACTAGTTAAATAAGAAGAATACTAATAGCTGCTTAAGGAGCTGCCTATAGGCCTAATAGAAGTACTAAACCTATTAAAAAAGTCTTTCCGCTAGCTGGTAGAAGGCGACTATATAATAGAGAAAGCCTGTAAAGTACTGCCCCTCTATTTCTATAACTTTCTTAAAATAAATTTAAAAACTAAGCCTAAGCTTCTACGCTAGAAGATAGTTAATACTAATATTAAAAAAATTCTAAAAGGTAAACCAGGGTTAACTCGTAAAGATATTCTATAACGCCTATTAAAGGAGTTTTGTAAATATATTAAGCACTTCCTCCCTAAAAATATAAATAAGCTGCCCCCTTATTAACCATGAGATTATAAAATTAAAATTATCCCTAGAAACTAGGCCCTATACTATAAAAATAGACTACTTTTACCTGCTAAACTTAGGTATATAAAGAAATGGATTAATAAGATGCTAGATAAGGGTTTTATCTATAAATCGACCTTACTAGCTGCCGTATTACTTCTTCTCTCTGCTAAGCCTAGCGGCAGTATATAAATCTACTATAACTACTAAGGCCTAAATATAGTTACTATTAAGAATTGGTACCCACTGCTACTAATCCGCAAGACGCTTAACGTACTTTATAGTGCTAAGTACTTTACTAAACTTAATATAATTGTTGCGTTTAACTAGATCTGGATTACAAAGAGCCATAAATAGCTTATAGCATTTATTACCCAGTTCGGACTCTATAAGATACTAGTTATACTATTTAGCCTCTATAACGTACCTACTATATTTTAAAACTATATTAATTATATTTTATATAATGCCCTTAATAACTACTACATTGCCTACGTTAATAACGTTTTTATCTTTTCTAAAATATATGCTAAGTATACTAAGTATATAAATAAAGTTCTCTAAAAACTTAGTAATGCTGGACTTTAGATTAATATTAATAAGTCTAAGTTCTACTCTACTAAAACGAAATACTTTAGCTTAATTATCTTAATTAATGGCATAATTATAGACCCTAAGAAGATATAGGCCTTATAGAAATAGAAGGACTTAATATTAATTAAAGAACTATAACAATTTATTAGCTTTATAAACTTCTACTAACGATTTATCTAAGGCTACTCTGCCGTCGCTATACCTATAATAAAACTCCTAAATATGAATATTAGATAGCTATTATAACGGGACTAGCATAGTTACAGTAGGAACGTCTTGGTGAAACACTTAATAGATAAATTCTAATACTTTATCCAAATTCTGCCGAATTTTACTAGCTTAATTAACTTCTGCTAAGTTCTACTAGATCTATTAAATTTTACTAAAGTCTATTAAAGACCGCGTGCGTATATACGCACGTATTAACCACTAAGCCCCTAATTATTTAATTATATAATTCTCTTATTATTCCTTTCTCTTCTTTATATAACGTCTTGTTCTTAGCAAGAGCTATATACCCTTAAATTTAGATAGATTTTATATTATTTCTTTAAATCTTCCCTAAAGTCTCTTTACGCCCTTATATTATATTACGTTAAAATAACTACTATTAAAATAGTAAATGAACTTAAACTTACCGCGTTAACTATAAGTATTATAGCCCTAGTTAGGGAACAATTAACTATAATATAACAGTCCTTTATAGATACTTTGGCCTAATAGTAAGCGATATTAGAAGCTTAGTACTAATAATTAATAAAAGTAATCCGTAAAGAACTCTATAACCTTAAAGCACTTATGTTAAAGACCTTAATAGTAATACCTATAATTAAAATAAAAATAACAGTATATAAACTCGATCTGTTAAATATAAACCCTAAACTAGTAATAGTAGCTTAACCTATACCTATAACGAACCTAGTACCTATTATAAAATCTAAAAAGCTCCCTAACCCTCTAATATTTAATAAAAATTAAAATAATCTACGTCCCTTTATAACTAAGCTCTATTTTAAACTTTTAATAAACTATAACTAATACCCTACTAAAGCTAGTAAGATTAGCTATAGAATATCTTATTTAAGTAAAAATGCTATATAAACTATAGACCTATTCTTTTATAATAGTACCTTTATTAATTTTAAAATCTTAATTTTTTTATTAGAACAAATATATAATAACGCTAGCTATAAATATATGTCTATTACTAAACTTAATAATCTATAATAACGGAACCTAGACTTTACTAGCTTCTTTTTAGAATTTTTAGGCCTTATTAGTAAACTAGATTAGAATAAAGCCGCTAGAGTTACTACTCTCTATTAAGCTATTTTAGATAAAATTAGAGTATAGTTAGTAGGTAGAGAACTACTAAAGGACTTACCTAAATTTACTATAATATATTAACGAATTAATAAGGACCTTTAGTATAATAAATAGACTTATTCCCTAAAGCTAACTATACCTTATATTTAAAACTTTATAAAACTAGTATATACCCTAAAGCGCGATCTATTTTTAAAACTAAAAAGCCCTATATATAACCCTATTGACTTTAATACTACTTAATTCTATATACCGTTAGGATCTAATAAATAAAGAATATAAGCCGTAAATAGAGAATGCTTTAGATATAGTAAAAGGGAATATATTTAAAGAAATTGCTAAACTTACCCTTTTAAAAAGGTTTAATATAGTTCTTCTTAGTTCTTAAATTATACTTATTCTATAAATTATATTTAGTTACTATAAAGTATTTTACCTTTAGTTAATTTAGAAAATAAATTATTTTTAGGCTAAGTTATACCTTAATATAAGACGTGGAAGAATATAAGTATTTAGGCTTTTTTAGCGCTAATATATAATACGACTCCCTTAATATACTTAGCGAAATTTAAATACTTAAAAAATAAAAGGAAGGATAAATCCTTATAGATAGCGGAGCTACTAATATAGGCTTTATTAATATAAACTACGCAAAAACTTAACGCTTAAATTTAAAGAAACTTAATAAGCCCTAAGGCCTATAAGGCTTTAATAGTAAGCTCTTAATATATAGTAAATTAACGTACTACGCTCTTATAAAGATATAGATAAGTAAATACCTTAAATATATATCTCTATTTATAACACCTGTAAAGTATTATAAAGTAATACTTAAATATAAATAACCAAAATAATATAACCCTTTAATTAGCTAGGTTAAAGAAATACTAAAATTCTATACAATCTACTATTAAAGTTATTACTTAAAATACTACTTACCCTATAAATATGCATACAACTATTTAAATTTAATATAATATAAATTACCCTTACTATAAACCCCAAACTAATATAATAAAGTTATAAATACTAATTGCGGTAAAGAATGCGAAAATAATATATTAAAAACCCTTCAAATTTATATAATATAAGCCGCACCCTTTTATTTATTACTAAGAAAACAAGACTATAAGATCTTTACTATAACACTAGAAAATATTAAGAGGGCGTTAAAACTAAAGTAATATAATAACCCCTAACCTCTTATACTTAAAGAATATTATAATCTAATTAATTTTAAAATAGAACTTAAACCTAGTATAATACTAGAGTTTAGCCCGTTATACGGTATATCGCGAAAAAAGCTGCTTATAATATAATAATACCTTAAAGAGCACTAGAGACAGGATTTATTTACCCTAGCTAATTACTATTTACCTTACCTATACTATATATTAAGAAATCTAAAGAAGGCTTAAGGTTCTATATTAATTATTAAGCTCTAAATATAATTATAATTTAAAACTAATATTTAATTCCTCTGCTTTAAGAAACGCTTAATTATTTAGTAAAAGTATAATACTTTATAAAGCTTAATATAGTTACTACCTATAATTAAAGATATATTTATAAAAGAGATAAAAAGTATATAGCTTTTTATATATAATAGGGACTTTTTAAATACCTAGTAATGCTATTTAGTATAAAAAATGGTCCTAGTATATTTTAGTAATATATTAATAATATACTTTATAAATTCCTTAATATATTTATTACCGCGTATATTAATAATATCTTAATCTATTTATCTTTGCTTTTTAAGTATTAAAAGTATATCTAAATAGTCCTTAAACGCCTATAAGATATAGGCTTATAATGCAATATTAAAAAATATAAGTTTTATACGTCTAAAGTTACGTACTTAGGCCTAATTATATTCTATAATAGAATTAAAATAGACCTTAAGAAATTGCTATAATTATAAACTAGAAAAGTCCTAGTAGTATATAAGATATTTAAGGATTTCTAGGATTTATAAATTTCTATTATTAATTTATTAATTACTTTTTAAAAATTATTTAGCTATTAGTAAACTTAATAAAGACAAATATAAGATTTAAATAGGCTACTAAATATAAATAAGCTTTTAATAACCTAAAATATTATTTTATAACTACTTTAATTTTTACCTACTTTAATCTAGACCTTAAATATATTATTAAAATAAACTCGTCTAATTATATACTAGGAGGAGTATTATCGCAATATAATAAGAACGGCGAGCTATACCTAGTAGCCTTTCTCTCTTAGAAAATTACCCCTACTAAATTATACTATAAAATTTATAATAAAGAACTACTTATAATTATTAAATATTTTAAATAATAGCGTTTAGAACTTCAAGGATTATTATTTCTAATATGCGTATCAACGGACTATAAAAACCTATAGTACTTTATAGCTATAAAGCAATTAATATAACTTTAAATTTATTAGGCCGAATACCTCTTATAATTTAACTTTAAAATTATATACTAACTGTCAGGAATGAGGCAATTTGCCATCACGTGTCGCCGCGGCACTAGCGTGGCGAGGAGCCTTAAGCTCCTCGCCCTTCCTTATTCCAATTAAAAATAAGCTTTATTAACTAACATTACTATAACCTACTTAAGTAGTCGTTATTGGTGAGTCACCCTATATAACTAATACTGATTAGTGGTTAAATATATAGTCAACTATAGAGTAGCTAGGTTTTTGAACAAAAGAGATAGTCTTGTATAGGGGTGCTATATACACTTATATGAAATAGATCCCAACGATACCGTGCTACCTTAAACTTACGAAAAACTAGTAATAGAAGTGTTACTAAGTACTAGGAGATACCAAGTTGCGTCTATTATATAGAACAACCGCGTTTACGAAGATTTAGTTAAGTACTTTAGGTTAGAAGTGTTACTAAACCTAAGGTCCTAAGTTAACGTCTAAAACGCGTTAAATAATATCTTAAATTGCCTACCTCTTAACAGCAAACCTACGAGATCCTATAAAACCGAAAATCCTACTTACCTTTAATATACGACACCCCGTTAATTCTATACCTATTATAGCGTTAACCTACCTAAAAAAGTATAAGGAAGATATTAACCTAAAGATATAGAATAAAGCTATAATTAACCTTGCAAACGCTAATAAACAAGACTTAAATGGATTTTTATTATACTATATAGTATATTACAAAGACAGTAAATATAATGATACCGCGCTATAGGAATATATAAAGGAGGACTTTATTAAATAGATAAAGGAAATATAGGCCTCTGTGAATAAGGATATTGTATAGGACTTCCGTAACTTCCTTCGGGAGAATGGAGTATTTATCCCTAAGGATGGGGGCGTTATTAGAGATAATATTTAGGAGTAGGTTCTTAATGCAAAAGAAGAGCATAAATGGACTCTATAAGAGATTGAGCACTAACTACGCACTATAAGGAAGCTTAACTTACGATGGAATTTAAGTAATATACTATAAGGGACGCGTTCTAATTCTATTACTCCAGGCATAAGTTCTTCCATTCTATATCTATTGCCTCTACCTCTATCTTTAGTTCCCTAGAATCTACTAATTTAACCTATAACTTTAACTACTGCCTCTTAATACGAGCAAGCACAGGATCCTATTACTTCGCGATTTAACGACCTTTGGACTCCACTAACTAGACCTATATCCCTACTATAGCCTATAATGTAACTCCTACCTCCTCTATCTTAATCTTAAATCGGAGGTAGTTTAAAATTGCTTATAGAGCTTGCGAAGCTCTACTTGGATTAGGAGAAGAAGTTTAGCGGGGAATTATATAATGTTTTTAATTCGAAACTACGTATCTTCTATAACTATTACTAGAAGGTAGGAATAGAGTCTAATTAATACCATAACGCCTATTCCGTTATGCTTAAGGGCCAAGCTAGTACCTTCTATTATAATTATTTGGCAGGAAAAGGATATAATTTTAACTATATAATATATAAGTTAAGATACTACTTTAAAATAAAAGAGAATAAGTAGCAGTATATGTTAGAATAGAAAGAGGCTACCTTTTTAAGGATTATTACTATAAACCTAGGTGTCCCTCGGCTTAATTATCTTTAAAAGCTCTTTAATTAACTTTAGATAATTTAGCGTGGTTTATCCAAATTATATTAAGAGGACTTTAGCCTACGTGATTAAGTTATTAGCGTATACTAAGGTATTAAAGAATATAACCTTACTCTCTTTAATCCTGCAAATACTTATAAAGGAGTATATGCTTAATTAAGATCTTCTATTAGCACCGCTCTACGCTTTTAAGAAGTATAGCAATTTAACGCCTAACTTTAACCTACTTTAATCAACCCGCCTAACTAATATAATTATAACTAGACTAATTAAATATATAGTGGCCGGGGTAGGTAATATAGTAGAGGGTATAATTAACGACTATAAGGTAAAGGTAGAGGTCCTTATAGAGGTTTATTTTAAAGTAATTGCTAGAAGAAGTGCTACGTTTGTAAGAAACTAAATTGTTAGTTAACTAGGTATTCTCTTAATAAGTAAAAGGAGGTATATAATAAGTTTCGCTAGAGTATAAGAAATATTAAAAATTATAAGGTTATTGTAGCCTACTTCTAAAGCTTCCTGGTTTAATATAAAGGCGTAAAAGATCTTAAGGGTAAGGTTAATAAGGCTAAATAGCTCCTTATAGATATGGAAATTAAGGAGTACTTACCTAACTAATACTTTACTAAGTATGGTAAGGTAGATAGCATATAAACCGTTACTATTTTTAATAACTAATCTACGCTCCACTCTATTATAAAGTTAGATATCTTTAATAAGCTATAGGAGAGTTCCACATTCTCCTTTAATAATAGATACTTAGCAAACATCTTCTATATTATTATGCCAGACACTAAAGCCGTAGGAGTATCTATAGTAGGAGAACCTTAAGTTTAAGCCCTTTAGCAGCTTAATAGCTCTATTTAGATTGACTATTTAATAGTAGGCTAACACACGATTCGTTTTAGTAAGGGTATTATAATCTTTTTTTAGCATAATTAGGGTCTAAACCCCCTTAGGGTGTATTAATTTCTATATTATTCCCATAAATACCCCGTTTTTATTTTATATCGGAGATATAGATAAATTAGGCGTTAAGCTTAATAACCTTAAGAATATACTCGTTTAGGGAGATAATTGGGTGCCTATTATACGCAAGTAGGATTACCCCTAGTTTCTCCTTTATTAACTAGAAAAAAGTGTTGCTTAGAGCTACTTAACTAAGTTAGAGTTACGTTAACTATACCATTGCTTTAGCCACCTATCTATTTACTAACTGCTTAGGGTCCTTTAGTGAGTAGGCTATAAAGTTAAGGTTAAGGCAATTAAGCATTTTATAAAGTACTGCTATTACTGCCAAATAAACTAGAAGTCCCCTAGCCGATTTAAGTTTAGCCTTAAAAATAACTACAACTTTAACTTCTATATTATTATTAATGTTATATATCTTAGCGGCAAGCTAGTACTCTAAGTTATTAACTTCTTAACCTCCTTCTAAGCCGCACGATTTTTAAAGGATATATTAGCTAGGAACGTATAGGATACCCTTTAATTATACTAGATTAATATCTACCTAGGACCTCCTAACCAAATCATCCACAATATAGGAAAGAACTTTTTATTTGTAGAGTTTTAATAATAGATAAAGGCAATGGCAATTAAGGTTAAGGAAGTTCCTGTTAAGGTATATAATAGTATTAGAAAAGTAAAACGATACTATATACTATTACGCCGCGTATATAAGATTATCTCTTTAGAACTAGAGGACGCTAGTGAAGAACCTACCTTATAAATAGCTATTAAAGCTATTAATAATTCCGCTAGCCTAGATAAACTTATACCTATATTGCTAATCTTTAGCGCCTACCCTTAAATAACTAATAATTCTCTACTATCTCCCTCTATTATATAATAAGCTAAGGCTATTTATAAGGTAATAAAGGAGGTATAACATCTCTACGCTATACGCTAGGTTAATAACGCACTAGGAATAAGAAATGGCCTAAACACCTTAACTACGCTTAATCTGCTACTTTAGTCTAAGGTACGCGTATAGTATAAAAAGGGAGGATGGTTAGGCCCACATTAACTTATTATAGTTAATAGTTAAACTTATACTATTTAAATGCCTTACGGACCCACTTAATTCCGTTTAACTATTATTAAGCCTTATTATAAAGATAACAGTTTTAAGCCTTTATAGGATACTATAGAAGATGCCTTAAAGGAGAGCTATAATTAACGTGCTTTAGAAGGCAACTATAATCTTAATATAATTATAGTAGATACGCCGCAACTATAACGCGGTAGAGGTTGCTTAAAGGGATTATAAAATTGCCAATATCTTATTAATTTTAAAGAGCAATTTGTTACTGCCATTAAGAATAAAGTTAAGCTATTAATAGCCTTTATAACAGCTAAGGAGAAGGCTAACTTTAAACTTGTAAAATAGCTCTAAAAGGAAGGTTGTATTATAACTTTAAGAGCTCCTTTTTAAGCATCTAATAAGGAAGAGATCAATAGTCTTATTATAAGAGGAGTCTTTAAGTTTAAGAAGTATAACCCTACTAAGTTTAATAAAGTTCGTATCTTTAAGTTAAGAATAGTTAATAAGATTAAAGGCAAAGCTACTAACGCCCTATTTAAGAAATTAAGGCTTATTATCTAAGGCTATAACGATAAAGGTAAGGAGGTAATTCTTACGCAGTCTCCTATAATTTAATAAGCTAGTTAGCGAGCTATTATTATACTAGCTCCCTCCTTAATAAAGAACGGAATGGCGGTCTATTTATAAGATATTACTTAGGCCGATACCTAATTAGAGACGCACCTTTAGTGCTTAATATTAGTATACCTTTTAGAGCAAATTCGCCACTAATATCCTGAAGATACTATTATAGTTATACTTAAGCCATTATATAGAATCACAGAGGTAGGAACTTACTAGTAGGCTACCTATAGCAAGCACTATAAAGAGAAGCTTTTAATAACTACTTCTACGTTTAATCTATGCTTCCTTATTATAACCACGGGAACTCTATTTAGAATCGTTAGCATATAAACCAATGATATAATTATCTTAGGAGACGACCAATTCTTAGCTCTTAAAGAGGATAAGCTAGTAAAGGCAAATCTTATAGCAAAGCTAAAGGAAAAGCTTAATTTAATAATACTATTACTTTTTAATAGATGTATCCTCTCCCTAAATAAGGATTCTATTGCTTTACGCCAGAAGGGTTAAGGCAAAAAGATTAATATTATTAACGTTAACTCTCTAAAATAAGAATATATAGAGTAACGCACTTATAGAGCTTATATTGCTTCTATTTATTAACCTAAGGCTTTATTTAATCTCTTTATTGCTGCCTAATACTAGGAACTAACTAAGGATAATATCCTTGCCTTAAATAAGCGTCTCTCCTAGTAAATAAACCATCTTAATTGGGGACTACTCTATATGCCTATTAATCTCCCTACCGCTAAGCTCTTTATATTTGTTAATAGATCGTTTATAAATAATAAAGATTTTAGCTCCTAATTAGGATATAAAATTATTATTGCGAACGAATCTACTAGAGAGAATAACTTTATAATCTACGGTAATTTTATTTATTAGAGCTTAACTAAGAGTAAGCGCGTTACCCGAAGCGTTTTAGCGTTAAAGATATATAGAATGGTTGGCGGAGTTAATATAGTAATTGTAATTGGAACTACCCTAAAAATGATTATAGATTAACTCGAACTTCCTATTATCCCTATAATTATATATACCGACTTATACTCCCTCTATAAGTATTTAGTTAAGCTTAGTACTATAAAGGAGAAGCGCCTTATAATCGACATTATGGTACTTTATTAATCCTACAAACGGCGAAAACTCTTTAAGATTTAATGGATTAACGGTTAAGATAACCCAGTAGATGTAATAATAAAGGCAAACTTAAACAAGGCTCTAGGAAAGTTTGTTAATATAAATACTCTACGTATATAAGTTAAAGGTTGGGTTAAGGGCACGTTCGATAACTTTTTTTGGCCAGGTCAACTCCACCAGGTAGGCGCAGCCAGGTCAATACTTTTAAGGCCCACCTAGGCGCAATCTGCAGGGTGTAAGCGCCTCTTCTAGACGCCAAAGCAGGGGTGCTTTCCACCTGGTAGAAGGCGTTCGTTCGGTAGACGATTCGCCAGAAAAGAGCGTCGCTAGATAGAAAGGGCGGTAAGGAGGTTAATAGTTATGTAATCCGCCCAGGACGTTAAAAAGGTCCTATATAGAACAATCAGTTAGAGCCTTATCAATATCAACCAATTCGCAATATCTACTTACTACTTTTAATGGCCGACGACGATACGCCTATAGAGGGCAGCCCTGCCGACACTACCGACGTCACTACATCTACCTCTACCAGCACCCTTCCCCTAAATACTACACCTAGTATAACGTCCTTTAAAGCAGCCACTACCTCTACCAAACCCGCACAAGCGCCTATATCAATATCTGTAATAAAGTCTTTAAGGAAGCGGCTAAGGACGATTATAGTAGCAATAACTCTTACGGCTAGTAAGCAGGATAAAAATCAGAACACTAGCAAGCCGGCTGCCAAAAGGACTCGGAGGAAGAAGACTATATAGGAAGGCGAAGTTATTAATAAGTAGGCTCAATTTTCATGGCTTCCAGCCTTAAATAAGGCCTTCTTAGACTTTCTAAGGTTATTAATAACTTAGGGCAAGGAAACGAATAGGGCTACCTTTAAAGCTACCGACTATACCAATACTATTAGCTTTATCAGCTTAAAATCAGGCCAGGTTCTTACTATAGAGCAGCTAACAAATAAGTATAACTACTAGAAGACATGCTAGCGTAAATAGGAGGCTCATATTAAGGCGTGTTCTGGCTAGGGGAGGCATAAGGTCACTAATCTTCCATATACTAATAAACCTAGAGTAATAGATGGCTATTTTAATCAGCATATTAAAAGGAGGGCTTTTAGGAAGAAGCACCCACCGTATTTTAAACAGCTAAAGGAGCTTCTTAAGGGCAAGATGGCCAGCGGCGAACACGCTACGTCAATTAATAACACGCTTAATAAGAATTTGGCTTAGAACAATCAGGAAAACAATAATATTAGCTTATCTAATGTAGATATAGAGCGCGAGAAGGAAAATAAGGATACTAAGTATTTAAATACTCCACTCCAAACAATCGAATGGAGTCCATCTAGCACACCAATAGAAGGCTAGGGTATTACTCCCTCACCTACTTCCTTATCTGGGCTTTTAACACCCTCACGTTCCCTATCAGTACTTAGTATAGCATTATCTCCAGTAAGCCAGTTACTATCACTAACTATAGAAAAGAAGCCTCAAAATACCCAGAAAGTAAAGGACCTTAATATAGTACGGCGGTTAATAAAGAATACAGCCAAAGCTGCTAATTAAAGCCGTTTATTAAGGACAGTAAAAGGGTCAGAGGCTTTAAGCGAGAGTATCAGTAAAGCAACGGCGGCTTTTAGTGCCTTAGAGACGACGCTATTAGCATTAAAAAGCTCGCCAATAGAGAGGGCTGTATATAGCTTTATTAAGGACTTTAGGCACCTTACTGCCGCTAATCAGCAGCTTGTTCTAAAAGCGTTCAAAGTAAAAAGCAGGACCTACATCTTTAATTCTCTTAGCGATAACGCTTAAAATGGGTATATAGATCAACTAATAGCTGATATACGGCCAAAGCCTATATATATTAAGCAGCCAGTATTAATTAATAAAGTAGTAAAGGTTAATAGTAGATAAGAGGCTTAAGGAAATTAGCTTAATTAGATAAGAAAGCTAGCAATATAATCAAGCTATAATCAAATTATCTATTACAACTTTTTTATTAGTAGTGTTGCACGTTATTTTACTACTTCGGATACTCCGTCTACAGATTAATTATTTCTACCGCTTACTAATTTAAAAACTTCCACCTCTATTTTTATTACTCCTTTATTAAATATCAACACCTCTTATATCTAGAATCTCTAGATACTGCTTCCACATTACCTCCGCTATATCCTCCCGCCGCTAGCTTATTCTCTACTCGTCTATTCTATATAGAATTATAAATTTATTAGTATCTAAATCCTCCTCACTTATATAGCCAGAGTCCTCCTTATTTAAGTCCCAGCCGTTTATATTTATAAAGTTATAAATCGCCGTTAACGCCCATATAATCTTAACCTAAGTCTTTAAGCTATAGCCCTTGCGGCCCTTATTAAGTATAGTAAAGCGGGCCTTTAAGACACTAAATACTTATTTAATTACATTCCTTAAGGAAGCGTGGCGTAAGTTAAATAGTTCTTTCTTATTCTTTAGCCTCTTATTTACCTTTGCCTATTCCTTTAGATAATATCGCACCTTCTAATATAGAATAAGCACTATAGGATCGTCCGCAGCGTAGCTAGCGTCTACTAGATAATAGCGACCCAAAGGTATATAAAAGCTACTATCCTTTATAAAAGCGAACACGCGGCCGTTATATGCAGAGCCTTCCCATCCAGGTACAATTAACACGAAGTTTATATCAAAATCACACGCCGTAAATACATTCTGTAAGATCCAGCCTTTTCTATTGCGCTATACCGGTTGCTAAGCTTTAGGAACTAATATTGGTATATGCGAGCCGTTAAGTGCGCTAATATAATCTACAAAAAAGGGCTATATCTTATCGTCAGATTCTACCCGTTTAGGTGTTTAATTGGGCGGTAGCTTAATAATATCCTTATATAGCTTATATAGAGCATTAAGAACCTTATAGAAGGCGCTAATAGAGGTTAGTTACAGCGTCTTATTACCTACTAAATATTACCTACTAATAGGCTTATTGTAGACGTTAAGTGCTAAAACTCCCACGCTACAAACTTCCCAGTTAACCCACCCCTACATCTAGCCATAAATATCATCAGCTTCTACTCTGCCGATATACCTTCCTATACGTATAATTTATAGTCGCTAACGAGCCGGTTAAGGAGCAATTTAAACATTCGTTAATTAAGGCGTGTTACCGTTTTAAGTGCCTGCAAAGGACTGTATAACAGCTCTACCATTCTTGCCTCACCGCGCAGAGAGTTAATAAGTTGCTAGCGCCTACTATTTAATACTAGAAGGTTCCTCGCACACTCAATAAGCATATAAAGCAGCGATATTATTGCTAGAACGCCTATGGATACTGTGGCCAATATATAAGGCTTTATAGTTAGATTACGTGATAGTAAGAATAGGTCAAAAATATCGTAAAGGAAGGCAGAATCGATCGACCTGGTCGTGCCAGGGTTCGACAAGTACCCCCCCTTTAAAACGGTAGGTACTTGTAGAATTCGCCCAAGTAGACTACCTAGGTGGCTTAAATTGCTAACAAAACTCGCTGCTATACTACATTTGGGAGCCCAGTCGCGGTTAACGCGCACGTCTCTACCTGGCCAGGTCAGACCTCCTTTTCAGCTGCCAAGACGGCCAATTTGCCCAAAATCCACCTGGGGCGTCAAACGGACAGTATTTACCAGGTAGATATTGATATCGGTGGCCCGTTCGCGACCAGGTGGGCCCAGGTGGACCCAGGTAGATTTTTTAGAGCGCCTACCTGGTGGAGTTAACCTGGCCAAAAAAAGTTATCAAACGTGCCCTAAAAGGGAGTAGGAGTATAATAATCTACAGACCCTAATTCTAACTAGCCAATTAGGATTTTCCATCCCTGGGATAGAAAATCGCTATTAGCTTACTTATAGCTAGCGCCTTAGCGGCCCTAACGGCCCTAACATAATGTCTACCTATAACTCCTTAGTAAGAAAGCACCACGTGCTAAGAGGCAAATTTTGGGATAGCGAGACTTATATTATAATAGCAATAGTAAGTAAAAAGGATCTATATTTGTTACGATAGTTAAGCAGTATTTATATATAGAGGGCAACTATAAAAGAAGAGTTGCTAGTGTCGGGAATAAGGCAATTTGCCGTCACGTACGGCAAACTGCCGTCACGTAATGGCAAGTTGCCATCACGTGTCGCCGCGGCACTAGCGTGGCGAGGAGCCTTAAGCTCCTCGCCCTTCCTTATTCCAATTAAAAATA
>Ga0307515_10009759_pt1 | contig 18500 bp, 4 predicted proteins | sample 17_EM_MG_FD_194513 | JGI IMG/M metagenome (GOLD analysis project Ga0307515, IMG submission 194513) | Populus trichocarpa ectomycorrhiza microbial communities from riparian zone in the Pacific Northwest, United States - 17_EM | ecosystem: Host-associated > Plants > Roots > Unclassified | place...
AACATAAATAAACAAGATAAGAACATAAATGAGAAAGAAGTTAACTAAGTAACGAAAAGGAAATGAAAGGCATAAACAAGAGATTAATATAAACAAAACTTAAGTATTACAAAAGAGAGAGCAAGAGCATGATCTTGATCTGAACACCAAGATGCCTAAATATATGGCAAATGCCTCCTTTTATAGGCCAAAATTCGGAACTATTGATTTGTTGACTAATTGATGAATGGGTGGCCACATCTTGACTTAGTGACAATTCTTATCTTCTTGTCTGCCGAAAACGTCATTGATAACGTCATAATTTGAACAGACTTAAATCATGAAAGTTCTAGTAAATTGTCTCATCTTTCCAGGGTAAACATGTGAGATCATTTGGACTTGTAGAACTCGAGATATGGGCTGAACACTGAACAATGTCTGGGCTGCAGGACAGATTCGAACTTCTTTGTTGTTGCTACAATTTGGACTTGAAAACGGCCTTGTTAAATCTTGGGCTCCTCATGAAAGTTGTAGGCCTATGTCTTACCTTTCCATCTATATAAAGTAGACCTAAATCCGAGATCTACAGCTCCAGATATGACCTGATTACCGAACAATGTTCTAGTTTGGACTGCACCAACATCTCTTTTCTAAGTTTGGCCATCTCTTTGTCCTTTCAATTTCAGTACTTCAACTCATCAATCAATTCTTTTATTTATGTGATAGGCCTGCATTTAAGTTGAACATTTACTATAAATTAAAGGTATCTTATATTATTAGATATGTTATTATAAAACATGCTTTAGTTAAGGAGTAGTTGATACTTCAAGTGCAAAATGATGATATAAAACCTTGATAAAAATGCACTTTTAAGTACTAATCACTTGTCACACCCGAACATCACGGCGACCGTTTAAAAAAAATCATATCGCATTGGAAAAAGAATAGATATCTGGTATCTTGTTGTTTTAGGGGAAAATGTCTTGTTTCAAGGAGTCGTCACCTAGTATTATGGTCACTAGGAACCCTAACCGGTCAACAAAGATTTCATGGTACGGGACTGGTTACGCGAAAAGAAAGATACTATCACCCCTTAAGCGTCCTACCTGAGGCAAGCTGCATTGCTGATTTTGTCTAAAATTGCTAAAGGTTTATTTGTGTTCTGTTCTTATGGTCATACTATAATATTCACTTTGCTTGTAAACCTATGAATATTTCCAACTCTGGCGTTGGTAAATATTGCACAATCCATAAAATACGGTATTCCTGACTTTGGCGCCACTGAATAAACCCACAAAAAATCTGGATAAAAAAACTATTTTTTATTATGTTTTTTTTATTTTGGGTGGGTCTGACCCAACCTGCATGGCTGGGTAGACCCAACCTCCTCGGTCAGGTCACTGGCCTAAGCCAGTGACCTGGTTGAGTAGCAGGCGTGCATGACAATGCACGCCTACTACAGAAACAAGTGAATTATAATTCACCTGCTATAGTAGCAAGTGAATTATAACTCACAACTACGTGAATTATAATGCAGGAGGGGAAGCGACTTACTAACGATGGCTGAAGCCGCGGCTGGAAGAGAAAAGAGGAAGGTGACCATGGTGGAGCAAGATCTTCTCCCGATCGAAGAACTAGTGGATGCTGGCCGGGAGAGCACGGTGGGGAGAGATGAGTGCCTGTTAGAGCTTGTAGTCTGCCAGACTTGCTGGAGTCGCTGGAGCTCTTCCACTACTGCTGGATTGAGCTCGTTCATGGCTGTTGGTGCGAAATAGAGCTTCTAAATGTTGCTTCAATGGAGGCTGGGAGAGTGTGTGGTTGCTGTGTTGTTGCTGCTCATAGTGTTGTCGCTATCATTCATGGCTGGAACAGGAGATCACGATGGGGCTGCATGCTAGTTAGTTGTTGTCACGGGAGGATAAGAGAGATGGAATAACATCGGTCAAGATATAAGGAAGTCGTTCACAGTGGAAAGGAACTTCTGATAACTAGGTTGAGGGTGTGCCATTTACCAGGGTGTGCCGCTACAATGGAGTGGTCATGCTGCCTACACCAAAGATGATGCTGCTACTATGGTTGGTGCATACTCACAGTGGTTGAGGCTTCGGTTGGCGGGGAGGGAAGGAAGTGAGGCTGAAGAAGGTGGTGAAGAGAAAACAGAGAACATGTTGAAGGGGGTGGCTGGTTCAAGAGAGAGAGACCGAAGGGTATTCTTTTAAAAGTAGGAGGGAGGGAGTGGTTCTTGAGGCCAGGGAAGAAGAAAAAAACTGAGGGGGGCGTTTAATGGCTGGTTTGAGACCAGGGAAGAAGAGAGGCAAAAGCTGGGGGGAGGGGGGAGGGGGCACTGGCGGCTAGTCTAGGATTCGGCCACGCCCCCTCTTTGTTTTTGTAAATATCTTTTTTTTTTGTAGGGATTCTAGTAATGGCCTTCTCCTAGGGTTTCCTCTACCTCCTCTTCTGCATACACTGAAATCTATATTTATAGTGCAAGAGTCCCATCGCTTGCGAGAAATAAAGTCTCAATCAAACTCATTCTCTTTTTTGAAGTTCGAATTAGAATCGAATTCGAAATCAGACAACTATCATTATCTTAAAGGTAAGGATAATCTTGAAGATAAGGATAGAATAACAAAAGCACATTGTAGTCCCTAGTTTCCGTGCAAGCTAACAAATCACATTTTTCATCAAAATAAATCTCTGATCTTTTAATTTTACATTTTAAACCCTGTAAAATTTAATTAAAAACCGATGGGCCAAAATTAGGTTACAACGGCACTCACGGAGATCAATCATTTCTTTAGAGATATATGCTCCAACAAGTTGTAGACACAACATATGGAGAGGCTTGAAACAAATATCGTTCAGACAATATGCAAACTTGAGATGATATTCCCTCCGTTGTTTTTTAACTTAATGAAGCATCTACCCATACATTTACCGTTTAAGGTAAAAGTTGGAGGCCAAGACCAATATAGATGGATGTATCCAATTGAGAGGTTAGAGATTACACATGAAATGTAATTAAAATTTTATTGTCTTTTTTTTCATAATTCAAAACATTTGTTTGATTCCATGTAAGTACTTGTTCAACCTTAAGAGAAAAGTTAAAAATAAGGCGTATGTTGAGGCTTCGATATATGAGTCCTATATTGTTGAAAAGATCTCAACATTTATCTCATACTATTTTTAGCTTTAATTGAGAATAAGAATCAGTTGTGTTTCAAGGCATGATGATGGTGGTGAAGTGCTTTTGAGTGGAAACTTGTCAATATTATCTCATCCTGGATGACCCGCACCAAAAAATGTTGTTAGGGGAAGATATTTGTCTGAAATAAAATTAAAACAAACACATATTTTATGTTATTTAACTGTGATGAACTTAGAGCTTTTATTCAATAAGTATAGTACTTAAACTCTGTTATTAATGAACAGTTTATCTCTTATAATATCATAAACTAATACATTGTTGAATACATTATAGGCAACATCGTCAATATTTACCGTTCTAAAACTCACAACTGACTGAATCCCAAATCTTTTTATTACAAGATGAATAATTTTTCACGTGGTGGTTCAGAACACATGTAAGTACTATTTAATTATTATTATTTATCGGGATACTTAATTTCATAACACATTTATGTTAATTGTTCATGGTTGTACTTCATGTACCAGGTTTATAAATTGGGAGGAACATTGTCTTTACTAAGTCTAAGTCCTAAAAGAAAAGTGAAGTGCTACAACAGGTATTTCATCAATGGACATGTGTTTCATATATAAGAATATGGGCAGTATAGAAACACATATAATAGTGGGGTTTGTATTAAAGGATCGACTTCTTATAAGTTTAAAGTTGACTATTATAGGAAATTAGAAGAGGTAATTGAATTGTAGTATCATAGCGAGCAGAGTACAATATTTTTATTCAAATGTTATTGGTATGACACCACTGATAGAGGAATCATAGTAGATCTCCATCATGGTTTAGTCAAAATCAATTTAAAGGCTAAACTTCGCAACATCGACAATGTCTTTGTTTTCGCTAAGCAATGTCAGCAAGTTTGTTACACATACACTTTTTCCTTTAGAAAGGATTGTTCAAGAGTTGATTGGTTATCCGTATGAAAAACCAAATCTAGGGGTCGTGTCGAGGTTGTTTAGGATGAGAATGATGAATCAATTATGGGAGATAATGTCTTTCAACTTGGTGAGTTACTTAATCCATATCGAGTTGCTTCGTCGATTGACTTGGAAGAAAATTCAAATTTTTGTGTCGTCAAGAATATTTTTATTGATGTTGATACTGAGGAGTTAAATGTTCTTTTTAGATCCAATGGATATGCACAAGTCAATGAAGATGATGACAGCGATGAAATCAATGTAGAAGATTGTGATAGAGATGACGACGAGTCAATTGAAGAAGAAAAAGAAAAAGAAAAAGAAAAAGAAGAAGACAATTCTGATTAATTTGCAAAACAAGAAAGTGTAATACCATAAACTATAATATTATTTATTATTGAATTACAAGAAAATATTTATTTTATTATTGTAATGTAAACTGGTGTTATTGTGTTGTGCGTGCAGTTGTCAATTGAAGTATTTACAGGATGGATAGATAGGGAATACAAATACAATCTGGCATCAGACACTGTTTCACACTGATGGAAATACTGATGATTTGTTCATTACACACGGGTATACCAATGGGCTGTGTCCATCGGTATATTCAAGTGGCAATGAGAACTGTTCACCTTCTCATTGGCACTGTTCATGGTGTTCATTATACACAGGTATACCAATGGACACAATTCGTCGGTATATTCCAGAGGCGATGGGAATTGTTCCCCTTCACCCTGACACTATTCACGGTGTTCATTACATACAGGTATACCGCCGGAATGTTTCCATCGATATATTCTAGAGACTATGAAAATTGTTCCCCTTCACCCTAGTATAGTTCTTGGCATTCATTACACACGGGTATATCGATAAGATATTTTTGTTGGTATACCTGTGGTACTAGGATTTCCAACACATTGACAATTAATGTTTTTATTGACTAAAGTACATGTTTTTACAGGTTTCCTAATGAAATCACCAATGGAATGAGATTTCTAACGCGATGACAATTAATGCTCTTATTGACTAATGTACATGTTTTTACAGGTTTCCCAACGAAATCACCAACATAATGGGATTTTCAACACGCTGACAATTTATGCATTTTTGAATGTTAACTGTTTACTCTTTTATCGGCAGAATAACCAACGGAATTAAAAAAAAAAAACTAAAGAGGTTTTTGAAATATTTAGTGCGAATTTCAATTTCAATTTGACTTGACCGATGGAATCACCATCTAAACATTTAAAATAATAATATTTAATGATCCATCAGGAATTCCAACTGTAAAACCTAATATAAAAGCTTCACGAGCACAACAGACATGGCTTCATTTTCTTCTCTTTTTTTTTTTTTTTTATCTCCTGTACATCTTCTTCTCTCTTGTTCACTCTTCTCTTCTCTTCTCAACTGTTCAACAGATAAAATCAAAGTAGATCTTCTCTTAACATAATCAACATGGTATGTTGTTTTTCTTCTTATTTTTCTTTTTTCTTCTCGGGTTTTTTAACAATGTCTTTTCATTTTTTTTGTTCTTTTTAGTTCAACTCTTAAATTGAGCACGCCATTAAGGTAAGAATTTTTCATTCCTTATCCATTTATTTATTTTGTATTTATTTTTGCATTATTTTTTTATCTTTTTTATGTTCAATTATTTGTTCTTAATAATTTTATGAATTAATAGTTGTATGAATTTTAATTGTTATTGAAATAATTTTTGCATTATTTTGTGGATTTTTTGTTATTTTGTTGTTCAATTACAATTAAATGTGTAGGATTAATTTTAATTATTATTTTGCATTTATTCCATTTAGAATATTGTTTTTTTGTAAATTTAGGATCAAAAGTATTACAACTTGGAAATAATTATGTTAAATTGTAGTTGTTATTGAAGTATTTCTTTCATTATTTTGTTGAATTTTAGTTATTTTCTTTTTTTAATTTTCTTTTTAATTTCTAATTAAATGTGTAGGATTAATTTTAATTATTATATTGTATTATATCCATTTAAAATCAATTCTTGTCAATTTAGGATTAAAAATATTATCACGTAGAAAATGAGATATTTCTATGAAATTAAATTATTTAAAATTATTGGTAGAAATTGAATAAAATCAACTAGTTTGTGGCATATATGTTATCTATTTATAGAATTAAAAATTTTGGGTAGCTTTCTATATAGGGGAGGTGTTGCTGAATTGTTTTTTAAAATAGAAATTTTTATTTTTTTCATAAATTTATGTAGATACCTAGGGGAAAGTCTATTGCACGTCATAAGGACAGGATCACTACTAGTTCTTCCAGCAATGATGCTAACAACCACAAGTCATTAGGTGCCGACCAAGAAGAGGCACCTAAGACACATGCATTGACTCACGATGTAGCCTCGTCAAGTGTAGTGCCATAACGTCAATGGGGGTCCCTTCACAGCGGGATCCATTTACCTACAAGTACGAGGCCCAGTGGAAGGACGACCTTTCAATGTAAGTTTGTTTTTCTTTCACAACAACATGTTTAATAATTTCTGAAAAAATAATATTTCATGAAATTTATCAAATTTTAAGTTTACAAATATTAAGGCTGCGAAAACAATAACATTGGCATTTAAATCATCGATGAAATCTTCCACTATTCCAAGCATGTTATTAAGCATATAATCTTCTTATTCTTACATAAGGTACAACACATCTAGGACATCATCATCATCGCTCACCTATGCTGGAAGGTTGTAGCTCATCAAAGCAGTGATATTCTCTATTCAAGTTTATTGGACCACTCTTTTCATCCTCCCAAGCTCTACGATCAGGAAGCTGGAAAGCATATTTGTTGCCTTCGTTTGGAAAGGCACATCCTTCAACACCATAGGAGCCAAGGTAGCTTAGGCGTCAATATGTCATCCCAAAAAAGAAGGTGGATTGGGGATAAAGTGTTTGAACACATAGAATAGGGCTACCATTTTGAAACACATATGGCATTTGCTGACTGACCAGCAATCAATCTGGTCTGCATGGGTCCATACCAACCTGCTTAGAGGGCGTTTCTTCTGGCACATAAACATGTCCTCCAACCCCTCCTAGTTCTGGAGGAAGATCTTACAAAGTAGAGAGTGGTGCAAAGGGTAGATGGTCTTGTGTATTAGGAATGGTCAAGCAGCATTCTTGTGGTTAAACTACTGGCTGCTAGATGGAAGAAGATCCAGTGACCTCCTGCCATATAGAACCCTCTCCTCCGCAAGACTGCCATGGAATGCAAAAGTATCTGACATCATTAAAGGGGATAGATGGAAGTTTCCAATAAGCTATCAAAACATCTAAGCCATCTAGAATTCCATAACTTCTCTGCCAAGAACAAACAGGAATGATCACCTAGTTTGGAAAGGGAATAATGCAGGGAAGTTTACTATTGACTCGGCTTGGGATATGATCAGGGAATCTAGACACCCCCCCAACTCCCTTCATCACCTCTTATGGTTTTCAGCCCACATTCCACATAAATCCTTTATACTTTGATTAGCCTCTCAGTCTAAGATGTAGACCTTGGACAAGTTGCATCCCATGACTATCTTTTCTTCCAATGCCCTTACACCAGCTTAGTTTGGGAATCCATCATAAGGCTCTCCAGAATTCAATGGCTCGGAATGCAGTGGAATCTCCTTCTCTAATGGGCAGCCTCAAACTACAGGAAGATGAAGAATATTCTGCACGTCATAGCTCGGCTAAGTCTGTCCACCACAATATATTACATTTGGTTTGAAATGAACAATAGAATATTCACCAGCACCCTCCACCCTCCTCAGCATACCAGTGCAGAGATCATTCAGTACATTAGGTCTCATTTGGCAAACATCGGCAGAAAGAACCCTATCTCAGATGTTATATGTGAAATATGGTACATGCACCCTTAATGCTATGGCCAATGTCCCTAGGCTCTGTTAGCAAATGCCTTCTCTTTTTGTATAAGACAATCATATCAATGATCAAGGCATGTGGCCCGATCAAGTCAGCTAACCATCTGTTTTTTATTTTCCCAGGCTTGTTCTAGTGTGCACTTAGATTTTTCTCCTCCTGCTTTGGGCTTGGGCGTGTTGCCCGATCCAGGCAACAAGGGTTTGCTTAGTTAGTAAGCCCCTTTTCTTTTTTTGGAAAAGCCCCTATTTTTCCATATTCCCCTTTTTTATAATACAATTTTAACCTTTACAAAAAAAAAAAAAACAAAAACAAAGATTTCATAACAAATTACAATTTATTTAAAATATCCAAAATCAACTTCTTGAATTATTTCAAAAATTTATAATTCAATTTCCCAACCAATTTAAACATCATTTGAGATTTTATCCTAACATCCACAACTTATTCTTCCAATATAAACATTTTCCATACCAAAATATTAAAACACAACATATCATCCAATTCGATAATTTTTCTCATGCAACCTAAATAGATTTCTTAGCTTCCATACATGTTGTTCGAACACCCCAACAAAATTTTACCTTAATAACATCTTAAACTTTTATATAAATTCATATACATTCATTAAACCACATATCTCTTTCTTTCTTTTTTTCATCTACATATTTTAATATTAAAGGTTTCAACTTCCTTCCTATACTTTCCAACATGTTATAACTTACCAATATATATTTAAATAATAATATCTTTTCCAATCACTAATTCTATGGCATTTCCAATAGCTCAAGCACATCTTATTTTACAACATACACAACCTTTGATCTTCCACGTCCCATTTATTAGTCACTTTCAAATTTTAATGTCCTACACATACATTCAATCCAATCCCAAATTGTAAATAATACATGAACACCAATAATAATACAATTTAAACTATTAACTAAATCAATTACTTAATAAATCTCAACCAAACTTTCATAAATTACTATAAATATTTACAATTCACATTTCATGCATCATTTCTTAAGTGTCAAACACATTTTATACCCTAATTAGCAATTGTACCCACAATTTAAACACTTCCATCCATTTTTATAACATGAAAAACCATGTTCCGTACACTTATCTATAGCATAACTTACATGGTTAAGCTAAAAACGTATCCCACATCACTTACCTATAACATAACTTACATGATTTACCTAAATACTTATCCCACATCACATTTCTCACACATGCACTTTAATTGAACATACAATTACACAAAGTTCCATTCAATTTCTCTAGATCTCCAATCATCCATCATGCATCACAACATGCCAATATTCATTAAGTTAAGAATTCTTATTCAATTATAATTTATAAAGCCTTCACATTAACCAATACACACTTAATAAAACAAAAGCACAAATTCCAAATCAACAACTTCCCCCCTTAACACACATACTACATTAATTTCACACATTCAACCGTAAGTTTTTTCAAAATAAAGTTTTCTCATAACAACACTTCACAAAACATACATTATCACAAGAATCTAATTAAATTTCCTTACCAGTTTTTCCACGTTTCTCCTTACACACATATATATATACATAAAGTTCACATACAAAAAACTTATTCCACATCTAATTTCTCACACAAACACATCCATTCCTCATACAATTCCACCAAAATTCAACAAGCTTTCTCATTCCTCATCCATTCCTCATGGCCAGCCATAGCATTAATGGCCACCTATGGATTTTTATCAAACTTCTCTCCCAGTTCTACTCTATTTAACATATAATATGTGCCTCTTAAATAATTCACAACTAATTTCCTAATTCCCCCAAATACTATTCAAGAACCCTAGAAAGATAATTTAGGTATTTGTTTTCCATTCATTTGATTAAACACTAAAACAATTGTAATAGCTAATTGAAAAGCAACTTATCAACACATTTAAACTCCATTTCCAAGGTTTCTTTACAAACTTCCTTCTATTTTTTCTTCCTCTTTCAATTTCATGCTTCGCTCTTATCTTTTTCTAACCTTTCTCTACTGTTAAACTCATTTGTGTGTGTGTGTGTGTGTGTGTGTGTGAGTTTACTTCTTTTCCTAGTAAATCATTCATAACCACTCACAAGCTCTCATATTTGAAAAAAAAAACCAAAACTTTTGGAAGAAAAGCATGAAGAAATCGTCTCCCCTTCTTTCATGGATGCTTGTGTCTTTTAAAGGAGAAAATGAAAGGAAATATCTTGTTTTATTTATGAAAATATCATTAATGAGTCCATGTGTTATTTTTCTGTATTGTTTCTTACCATCGACACTTTTACAAGGCCTTCCTAATATTTGATTGACTTGAAATTTCAACTCAAGATAGAATAATATGTTAGGAGACTCCCGTCAAATTTTGACCCAAATGTTATATTGAAAGTTATGCTTGATATTGTAAAACTAGACGGTAGGTAATTTTACGTCAAAATCTAGATTTATGTATTTTATTTACTTAAATCGTCAAGGTTTCTAAACTAATTCATTAGGGACTTTCATCCTTAATCACAATAAAATTTCCCTCTTATTTTCATCACTTTCAGTCAAAATTTGTGCGATTGTACGCGAGATTTACACTGTCAGTTAGCATTATTCATGCATAAAATCATACATTAGTTTATTTAGAATTCCACTATATTTTTATTATCATTATTTTCTTAAATAATTTCATCTAATTCACAACTTTTTTCCTTTAAATAATTATTTTACCTAATTGGAGAATTTACTCAATTTATGATTGGACTGTTGTTTCGCGTATCAATTTATTTCTCTATTCCATCCAGGATCTAAATAAATTCATTGGGGATTTTCCATTCCATTCTTAATATTTTTTCTAATTTATCATTTTTCAATTGCGGATTACCATATTTTACATTGGTTTACCAATTTTTTGATTGAGAATTTACATGCATCATCAAAATTAACAACAAAACCAAATAAAAAAACAAATACTCATTCTAGTTCTATGATTATGAAGAATTCCACTTCAAATATTGTGTAAATGAATCCTAATTCATTTATTGTTAAATTTGAATTTAATTCAAACAAGATAAAATTACCTTACTAAGCATATTAGTTTGGATCAAGAAAAATTAGTTTATTTTCAAATAGGAAACCTAGCTAATAACATTGTTGCATGTTTAAACTGCTTCTTTGGTATTAAGTTAATAAGAAATATACGTAGAAAAGAAGGGCCAAACTGGAAAATAAATAATAGCCTATAGTTACTTTGCTGTTAAGATTTCAAATATATTTTTTTTAATTATGATTAACATACATTCATCTAAAATTTATCCCAAAATTTCACTCTTTGCATTCAACAAACACTTTCTTATCATGTAAATGATTGTTGATTCATTCATTCTCAAATTTGAGTTTACTCTGAAGATCCATAAGACTATTATGCTGCTCTATATAATGCTACCAGCCTCACTAATTATATACCATATTTTCTATTTAACTTTTATTCATATCTTCTTACTTAAATTTGGCATTTGGTTGGTGGGTTTGGTCTTTAGAAGAACATCTGCAGTGTGTCCTACGGCAATGAGAAGTGTCTCGGTATCAAATGGTTTCACATAAATAGCATCAACAATTGTGAGTGTTTGGTTTGCCATGCTAAAAAAGAGCATTGAGTGCGTCACGATGAGAAAAAAAAACTAAAAAACTTATTAAACTGAGAAAATTAAAAAAAAAATAACTGAAAAACCTGAACCGTGAAAAAAAAAACAATTAAACTGATTAAAATTTTAAAAAAACCAACCGGTTCGGTTCGGTTCGGTTCGGTTTTGGTTTTATAAGTCTAAAACTGAAAAAACCGAATCAAACCCAAATAAAAAAAAACGAGCCAAACCAGAAAAACCGAGTCAAACCAGTTTGAACCGGTTTTTGTCCTAAAAAACAGAACCGAACCGAAACCGGTCGGTTTAAACCGGTTTCAGTTCGATTTTGGTTTTATTAAAAACATAAATTTTAATTTGATTATTTTTTCTTATAAAAACTAAATCGAATAAAAAATAATCACCAGGATTATACTATGAAGGCAAGTCTTTCCTGGCTTTACCTTCATCTGCCAAGCTCCATATACACAGGATAAGAGAGAGACGTGTTTGGGGAAAATATCAATAAATTCGATAAAGCTCTCCTTCTTAATTCAAATCAAATTCAAGCCAAAACCAATGACATAAAACTTTGAAATCAGTATTTAACACAATTTCATTCGTAATCATTAAACCACAAATTTCTCATTAAAAAAATACCAAAATACACACCAAAATATTCTAAACAAAACCCAATTTCACTGACAAGTTTTCTTTTTTTTTCTTTCAAGTTTAGATTAAGAATAAAATAGGAAGAACAATTGATTAACACAATAAGATTTTTGATTTACCTGAATTAGAGTCATCAGTGCGTCTTTCTCAGACTTTCTTTGATCTATAAGCCCATTTAAGAATGTCTAATGTAGTTTTTACTAAAAATAATTGACTTGATCTAAGATCGAAGATAAATCAATATGCTTTTTTTTTTTTTTTTAATAATATGGATGTCCGAGCCAGCTTGCGTGCATCTTGACTCATCTTACAGGCCCTGAAGTTAATGACCATATAAACCTTCAATGACCATCATATTAGCAATCATAAGGCTCGAACATAAAACTATAAAGAAAGTAAATTTTTTAGTCCCAAACTCTTATTACTATGTGACTTATTAGTTAGTTAAATCGAGAATTCTTGTTAATAGCATGTTGTGATGACATTAGCTACACCACAACTTACAAAGAATGTGTTGTCCTTGACAGAGAAATACAATAACTTGGAAAAGGCTCTCATCTCTCCAAAACCAATTCTCATTTTGCAGCCAAATTTACATACAAACAGCCAAGCTGATGTTCAGGCACGTTTTCATCTTTTTCATTTTCAATAAACAGTTAAATGATTCAAATGCTCCTCGGAATGGATTTTCTATGTTTTACATTCAAGTATATTTTTGTATTTATACTCAGACATTTTTCTAATTATGGGTTAGTTTAGGAATAATTATGTAATTTAATATATAAAAAAATTATTAAAAAAATTATTGATACATTGCATGTGTCAACACGTAGACAGTTCTCATACCCTTAAGACAACTTGCACAGGGTTGCCTAATGGTTTAACGCCGCCTTACATGGAGGCGTTTGAATCGTCTTGGCGTTGTCTCCTCGGGGAGGCGGCACATGCAGCCAAAGGCCTCCAGGTTTGGCATCGATGGTTTTTTTTTCTTCCCTCTCTCCTCCCTCGAAATTCATGCTTGGCATTTAAAATTTCATTGTATTCCCTTTAGTTGAAAATATTTGAGTATCAGCCCTTATTGTTTTGATTTTTAATTTTTACCCTTAGCTTTTTTATAAGTTTTTTATTTGTTTTCAATTTAAATTTTTTATTTTTTTATTTTTTCAAATTTGATTCCAATTTTTTTCTTTGTTTTTTTCTTGTCTCTTTCATAAATTTTTAATTGTTTTCAATTTCATTATTTAATTAAAATTCTTAATTTTTTATTTTAAAAAAATGATCCTCATTCATTTGATGGTTTCTTCTTTTAGTTCTTTTGTTGAATTGATTTTTCTTTTCAATTTAGCCCTTTAATCCAAAATTATCCATCCTTTATTTTTTTTCTTCAAATTTGATCATCGTTATTTTAATTGCTACTTTTTTTTTCTTTTGAATCCCTTTTTTTTTATTTTATTTTTAATTCATCATTTGACATCTTATTTATTAAAATTTAGGTTTCATAATTTTTTCAGGTTTGGTGCTTCCGATCAAATGGCTTGAGTCACAGGTTTTATAAGCTAACACAAGTTCATGTTTTTTTTTTCACTTATTTTATTTTTCGATCTCATTACTCTATGTTGATTTTAAAGAAAAAAATAGGACTCGTGGCTTTCTTTGTTTTATTTTTTATAGAATTATCTATATCTCATAGTCTGGCACGTGTGTTTTGAGGGTTAACTCAGGTGAACTCATTTTTTTTTCAGTTTTTAATTACTATTTTTTATTTTGAATCTTTTTATGTGATTGATTTTTATATAAAAAAAAATCATCCTTCAATATTTGCTTTAATATTTGATTTGTTGAGAATTAATCTTCGTAGTTTTTTTATATTTGGTGATTTCGATCAAATAGTTTGTGGACAAGGGTTGACATCAATTTTTTTACTTATTTTTTTTATCTCATGATTTGACATTGGTTTTATTAAAAATTTGGTTTCGTGATTTTTTTTTTCTATCGGATTATTCCTATATCATAACCTGACCTGTGAGTTTAGCAAGTTAATATGGGCGGGCTTGGGCTTTTTGGCTTATAATTGCTATTTTTTATCTCTTTATATGATTGATTTTTTTTAATTTTATCTTTTAATATCTTATTAGTTAAAAATTGGGTTTTGAGATTTTTTTATATTTATTGTTTTTGGTCAAATGACTCGAGTCATAAGCTTAATAGGTTAACATGAGTTGACATAATTTTTTTTTAGCTTATTTTTTTTTAATTTTATCATTTAATATTGATTTTTTTACTCAATCTTGGTTTTTTTTTTTTAAATGCACTACATTGACTGAATATCAATATATTTATTTATTTTGCTTAGATTCATGGGATAAAGCCACCGTTTTGACTCTCTTTGTTTCAATCTCTATCAACATACATATATTACTCCACACATGAATTAATTTCAAGCAAACTAATTAACATATATGAACTACCCTCATATGAAACCTAATTTTCAATAAATTTATTGCCAAGAAAAAGACCTTCAATGTTATAAAATAAATAGGAAAAGATAAAGAAAATTTACTTAAAAGAGGAGTTATATGATCATTTTGTAAGTTAAGGTTTTGCAGAAATTTTGCAATGAAATGAAATGAATGATTTTATAGAATACAAAAAGAAAAAAGCTTTTATACCTGGAATATGTAAAAGAAAGACAACTTAGGTGCAAGAGAGAGTTACATGGAAAAAAGTCTAAAACAATATAATAATTGTAAAAAAATATCACGAGTTCAAAAAAAATTATACGAACACTATTTTTACAGTGAATGTCCATATAGTAATTTTTTTTTTTAATAAACATAGTAAACAACCAATAAAAACATAAAAACAAGCTTTCATTGTGACAAGAGAAAAAAAAAATACTTAACCCTATTAGGTCATCATGCAAGGGGATTTTTGTATTCTAGAAATCAGAACCACTAAAAAGAATACCCTTCTTTCTTACAGAACATTAACCTTTTATTACCTTAACCTCAACAAAAATATAAATAACAGGATCTTCTATTTTCCTCTCTACTCGGATTTCTTCCTCAACACCCCCATTCCACACCACCCCCACAATACCCCCTTAATTTTGAATTCGCCGTTTCATCTCCTCTTTTACAATTAACTGAAGTGATCAGGTACTTAACAATTTAAATCAAGCACAGCCCATCTGATAAAAAACAAACCTTTATGTGTTTTTGTCATTGAATCAATGCACATGCAATGGAACTCTATTAGATTTTGTATAATTCAGTTGAATCAAGCTTCTAACACTGCGAATTACCTCTTATCTTGCTTTGATTCTCTGTTTTTAATCATGATTGGTATAGAAATGAGGGAATTCAATTGTTTACAATGGATTCTTGAAAGATTGTTACTTTCTGGTCCATGCTGGGTGAATTTTGAATTGTAATCCTTTTTGGGTTGTAGTGTTATATTGGTTGGTTGTGTTTGGTTGCTGAGAAAGATGATAATTTGAAAATATTTTGAGCTTTTGTATTGGATGTATTGTTTATTAGCTAAATTGTCGTTTAAGATTGTTGCATAAAATTTTGTTGAAGTTGATAACCTTCATTTTTTTGTGTTTTTTAAAGATAAATTGGATTAATGGAAAGTATAGGGTTTTGGTGGATTCGTTTTGTAGTTTCAATTCTGATTCGAAAACTAATAATGGTGAATTGATGAACTATGATCTAGTTTTAAAAGGGTTTGTGCTGATCTTGATTTTGAGAAGGGTAAGCTTAGATTTTGCTCGATTTGTTTCATTTAGGGTTCTGGTTCCTGGGGTTGAGGCTTGATAATGAATCTGTTGTCTGGTTTTCTATTTTTTTCGAGCAGGAATGTAGTTGGATTGGCTGTGTCATCAGATAGTGAATTTGAATTTTTTTTAAAGACTTAGATTGGGAATAATGGAGGCTAACATATGTGACATCAATCACTTGGATGCTGATGTCCTTTTGCCTCCTCGAAAGCGCCTGCTTGCTGGATTCAAGAAACAGAGTTCTGATGGTGATGGTGCTTCGCTTCTTCCTGTAGTTGGTTCCTCTTCATCTTCAGCATCTCCTGCTTCTCCATCTCCCCAGTCTCCTCCTTCCCCGACACCTTGTTCTCCTTCTTCAAGTGAATTTCAGGCACGTCTTAACAAGCTGTTGAGTTCCCATTTTAATAATAGTCATAACCTTTCACCTGAGCAGATTGTGGAGGCCTCAAAATCAGCAGCTGAGGCTGCTGTTAAGGCTGCAGAGGCTGCAAGAGCAGCGGCTCAGGAGAAGGAAATTAGTGCAGCAAAAGCTGTGACAGCTGCCAAGAGTGCTTTAGCTTTAGTTGCATCATTTCCTGAAGAGGCAGCTAGCAAGGATAAATACCTGAGAAAGAATAAGTTGAAGAAGCATGTCCAAGTTCAGCTCTTGTACAAAAAACACCAACCAGTTGAGAATTATAGGGATGATGAAGAATTAGCTCGTAAGTTGCATCGCGTTATAAACAGCTCGCCAAGAATTTCGAAGAATTCTTCCAGTTCTGACTTGAAGGGTGGTCATAGAAATAAGAAGCCTAAAAGCTCAACAAGTTCGGAAAGAACTAAGGTTTCAAATGGAAGTATAATTTTCGGAGAAAACCCACCTTCTTTTTGCAATGGGCATGCCATAGCTGGTGAGTTGGATTCTGATGATTCTATCCAGGAGGCACCCATAAGAATACCTGATGAGAAGGCACTGAAATATGAAAAAGCTGGCCAATTAGACATGGATAATGGGGAAGCAGAGTCAAGTCACTCGAAGGAGAAAAACTGGGGGGATTCGGGTTCGCCTAGTAAAAAGAAGGGAAGACTGAAACTGAAGAAGTTGCCATTAAGCGTTTGTAATTCTAAGGATCAATCAAACCCCAAGGAAGATAGTCTTCCTAGAAGCCTCCCATTGACTGATAAGAACACGGGTAATCCTGCTACTACTCGTGTTAAGCCTTTGTTTCCAATGGAGCCTTCTACTGGTACTCTAATGCAAATTGAACCTACACCACTGTGGAAATGCCAGGAGTTCAAAGCACCTGCATGTGTCAAACAGAATAAAGTCGTGCAGTCGTAATCCTCAAACCCTCTTTGGTAACAGCTGATGACTGATAGAAGTTGATAGCTGAGGTAGGATTTGTGATGCTCTTCTTTTTTCTTTTTTTCTTTATATAGAAACCAGCTTTATTTGATTTGTCTGTTTTTTCCCCCATGACCTTTGGTTTTGTAATGAAGTTAAACTGATTGAAATGTATATTTTTAAAAATTCAATTGCTTGCATCCATGCTTACACATTCAAAATTCCTGTTTCTCAAGATGACATCAAAACTTCAAGTATTGTAATATAATAAATTAGAAAATAATTTTGCTATTTTTTATTTTTATTTTTTTGTTTCATAGCCACCCCGTTTTATTATAGATGTGAATATCAGGATTGGTATCTCTTTTGTTCATCCCTTGCTAGTGCCTTATTCTAAAAGATATGCATGATATTTCTAAATGGAAAAGGTTTCTTTATGGTGAAAATTAAATAATAAATGGAGAGGTAGATCGAGAAATTAGTCAAAATGAATGAAGCATTTTGCTTTCTGTGCATGCAATGAATGCTCTCCAAAGATTCAGGTAAAAGAGCTTCAGTGCTTTTTATTATTATTATTATTATTTATGATACCAATTTATTCCAAGGCAGTTGTTCCTAGAAAGAACAAAAGGTTCCGAGGCAAAGAAACCAGAATTTTGTTTGATCACACTCTCCTTTCCTTTCCATTGTTGCCTTCTGAGGGTCACCAGTTTGTCACTTTTGGCGACCACAAGATAAGGCCATCACCTGCTTTTCTAATTAAAATTCGGACTTCAACCATCTAGGTGGTGGCCCAGTGGTAAGAGCTTGGGATCAAGAGGTTTGCTCCTTCTGTGGTCTCAGGTTCGAGCCCTGTGGTTGCTCATATGATGGTCACTAGAGGCTTACATGATCGTTAACTTCAGGGCCCGTGGGATTAGTCGAGGTGCGCGCAAGCTGGCCCGGACACCCACGTTAAACTAAAAAAAAAATTTTGAACTTCTTAAGCAAGTCAAGGTAATCAGGTCTGTCAAAGAGCCTTCCCCCGTGGTGTTGGCCAAATGGCAGCGAATTTGATGAGATACACACCAACTAGATCA
>Ga0307515_10009760_pt1 | contig 18500 bp, 10 predicted proteins | sample 17_EM_MG_FD_194513 | JGI IMG/M metagenome (GOLD analysis project Ga0307515, IMG submission 194513) | Populus trichocarpa ectomycorrhiza microbial communities from riparian zone in the Pacific Northwest, United States - 17_EM | ecosystem: Host-associated > Plants > Roots > Unclassified | place...
TTGCTACGGTAAAATTTCTATTTTGCCCTTCGTTTCCTATTTTTGGAGGCTTTGCTCGAGGGTATAGTAGTTTATTTCACGTTACAAATCAGTTTTTTGTAAAATCTATTAAAGGTGTATTGATATTTGACTTTTGTAGTTCAGTGCAGTCACTGAATTATTTTTAAAAACAAAATTTTCATATATCTCTTCCAACATATTTAATTAACTCAATCAAGTCTATGACTTGCGGGCAGATTCAGCATGTGTAGTAGCCAAAGCTTCGATCGGCTTCCGGTTAAATTTTTCTTTTTTCTTTTTTCTTTTTGTTAATTTTTTTTTTGCCAAGCTTGAATTCTATCATCGGGGTTTATTTCTTCTTCTATATTTTTTTATTTTTTTAATTGATAATTGTTTTGAATTTTTTTTTATTCCACTCCTCATTGTTTTTTTATGTCCCTCATATTTGATTCAATTTGTTTTTTTATTCCACTCCTCATTGTTTCGATTTCTTTTTATTTTACCCTTAATCCTTTTTTGGTTGATTGTTTTTCAATTTCATTCCTTAATATTTTATTTTATTTTGTTTCAATCTTTACCCCATTCTTTTAATTTCTATTTGTTTTGTTTTTTCTCATTTCACTATTTGACTTTGCTATTCAATTTCATCCGCGAACAATTTGTTTTGTTTTTATATTGAATTTGATTTTTTTTTATGAGGTTATCAATGTTTCATATTCAAAGTTGCAGGTTTGACAGGTTAACACACATTGATTTTTTATTCTTATATTTTCTCGGCTTTTTATTTTTACATTAAAGTTTTTTGTTTCATTTTCATCATTTATTGCAAACAAAACAAACAAAAGAGGCTTGACCCGCTAAACAAATTTTTTTTTGAATAGACAAGGCATGTAGGCTAGAACGCGCCTGAATCTCCTTTTGTTTTATTGTTTTTTTTCCTTACAATTTTATCCTTATGCGTTTAGCTTGCTTATAATTTGCTACATTGTTTTCCTGTTTTTTTTTTTTTTATATATATATATATATTAATTGTCCTTGGATTATCGTCATCGCTTTTTTCTTAATCCTTCTATTATTGTTGCTTTTTTTAATCACCTTATTAAAATGAATGCAACATATTTAATTGACTCAATCAAGTCTCTAACTTGCTGCGCAGATTTTTCTCCCTTTCTTTACGATACATCTACATGGAATGAACATCATTTTTTTACACTAACAAAAGAAAAATTATCCAACCTACCTGTAGTCGAGCAAGTGCAATATAGCTAGCGAATAGATATGAGTTCAAAATGCAAATATTTGTTAGCTATTGCACAAATTTTTTTATGATATTCAATCTATAATTGTGAAAAAAAATGAAAAATTATATTCAATTCCACCCAAAAAAAATATAAAAAAACTCTCTCGTTAAAAAAATGTTCCTTTAATTTTCTCTAATACGTCTCTCACTCTCTCTCTGTTTCGGTGTAGAATCTCTCTATACGTACAATCAATCGTGGGCAAAGAGTTTGTAAGTGATAGATTCTTTATGAATGTCTCATCAAGGACATGAATACCGTATCAAAAACCTAATAAAAAAGGAAAGCTGACTTCAAAATACACAGACTGAAAAAAAAAAAAAAAGCAAAAATTACTGAATCTATTCTATGTTTCACTAGTCTGATTCCCGTTGCTAAAGAAATTCCTGACGGTAATTAGCTTACTTTCCGGCTAATTAACTAGCCTTTTTAATTTTAATTTTGAGAGCCAATTTAATTGATCAGATTTTAAATTTATTTTTTAATAATTACAAGTTCAAGTCTTTTCAGAATCACTAGAGATTTACATGATAATTAACTTTAGAGCCCATAAAATTAGTTGAGATATGCGTAAACTAGCTCGAATACTAAAAGTAAATCTAAAAAATAAAAAAACTAGCCTCTTCAATGCCAATGGGTACTTTCCAATTAATTAGCCATCTACCCTTTTCAATCAGTTGAATTTTTTTTTAGCACCCATCACCTTCTGCCCTACGTATCAACTACTACATCATTCCGAAAATAATACTATGCCTCCTATCAAAAATCCTGGATAGATAGATTATACGGTGACCTATCGTATTTAATTTGAGTAAAACTTTTACGAATTATCATACAGAACGTGATAGAGACTAAATATATAGCTGGGCCATGTTATCAAACATCCACAGCACTTCTATTCGCTTATACATACTTTACTCCACCCATACTCTCAGATGCCGAGCTCTAGTCAATTGTAGCCGTTAAGCTAGCTTAATCATGCATAATTTGTGTGCAAAAGGAGACCTTTCCTCGAGGAATGCAATACGATAAATTGCGTGTTTACACTTTACATCCTTGAACCTGACGGAAGATTTTTTACTTATTATTATTTTAAAATAAAGTTTTGTTATAGCATCTGTCCTACTAGGGTGGTAGCCTCGGTTAGAAACATAACTGCTAAAGATTAGAGGTTAAGTAGCAACAGGATCATGGATGAATGAAACTCTTGTGAAGAAAAATGGATATGATCATAAATTTCAATCTCACCTTTATCCATCTATTGAGAAAATAAGTCCAAGGTAACAACCCCAAGTCATATTAAAGGTACTAGCAGCTTATTCTCTCCCTTCTCAAAGCCCTGGCGTTCGGACGTTAAGTTGCGAAATCTCGCTGATGTAAAGATCATCACACGATTTCTCTCACCCCCACTTTTTCTGAAAACCCTAAAAAAAGATCTTAAATTACAATAACTTTATCTTTCAGTCAACAACCTCCCTGGGGAGAGACTAGAGTTTTTCAGATTTCAAAAACATAAACTAACCAGTCTCTTTCCAAACTAGTTGCACGGTTCAATCCCAGAATTTGTTGGAGATTTTTCAAACCTTGAACGCTTCAAGTTTAGGGAAACCACTTCATTAATCTTGGCCGGAATGGGAAGCTGTCTTTTAATCACTAAAAAGATTGGTTCCCCGAGATTTACACAAAGGAAATTGAAGACGTTGATTACCATGAACATTTCACCGGATCGAAGAAAATTGGATAGCAATCCGAATCATGAAATTACCTGTTTACAGGTGCAAAATCTTAATTTGGGTGATGATTAAATGCTCATATTCTAGTGTTCTTCCTTATCAACTGTAGCAGGACACCATAAGCAATTCGGTGGAGTTCTAGTGCTTTGAAAGTCAAGGAGCTCTTAGAGAAGAGCAATTTAAAGGGATTTGTTGGGTTCAGGTGGCGGCTAAATTGGTGCTTCAATAAAGAGCATTTGTTGGGTTTAGATTGCGAGATTTGGGAGGAGAAAAAGGACGATGGTGGGCTAGTTTTCTTTTATAAAAATTCAATAGCCAAGTTATAATATTTAATATAAAAATTGTTTAGTCATTGATTGAAATATATAAAAATTATTATACAGCTAATAAACTATAATATATATTTGAAAATATAAAAGCATAACTCAGCAATTTTGGTGTTTCCCGAACATGGGCTGAGATATTAGTATGTCGTATGAGAGAAACAGCCGCTCGGAGTCCATAAGCTTCGGGGCTACAATCCGGATCAGAACAGTCCATAGCAGCCCAAGATGCTAAAGATATACAAAGGTCCACAAGGGAGAACATCCTAGACATGCATACGCGCAGGAAAAAAGAAAAAGGGGCTCCTAAAAAAAGGAAGGGCTACTCCCAATTTTCTACCATTAAGAGGTGTACGTGTTTGAAAGAGGGGCTGTAATTTCTTTTCAATTGGAAAAATATTAAAATAATAATTTTTTATTTTTAAACAATTATTTTTATCTTTCAAAATAATATTAATTTGAAGAAAAAAAAATTAAATTTTTTAAAAAACGCGTAAAAATAATAAGGGCTTAAAACCATCATTTTGGGGGTTTTAGCGCATCACAGGTCAAAAAATAGATCCACGCTGATCATAGCTCTATAGCTGAACCAGTGGAAGCAGAAAAGATAAAAAGAACAAAGCCGATTATTTAAAAAATACAGATTAAAATACTGCACGAAGGTGATGGATGATTAAGCAATACAACATTCATAAAATTCCCGAGGTAACCCAGCAGCAGAACAGAAAAAGCATGAAGAGTGCTTTGATATAATAGTCAATTGCCTTCACTTTCCATCCATAAAGCAACGCAAATCTTAAGAGCCAAAATTCAATTAAAAATCACAAGATCCGGACAAGAGAAAGAGTTCTCACTACAGCCATAAACAGTCCTCGATAAAGAAAGCACTCAGAGGCATGAGAAGCTAAACCTAAACTACCCACCAGTAATGACTATATAAAGCAAACTGTACCTCAGATATTGCTGGGATACATGAAAACCCGCACTCGAGCTCCCTGCAAATGAACCAAAAATTAATTAAACATAGCCAAATAGGCATAAATTGTGACATATCAATCACAATAGCTATTTTTTCAACAATACCATTGACTTTGGAGGCAGATTTGATTTGAACTTGGCTCTCACTACACCGCTGTTACCATGAGGCCTGGTGACCTTGCCCCAGATGCAGCGATAGTGGGATCCATTCTTCTTCACCTTGGCCTTGTAGATGTATGCCATACGCTTCCCAGCATACCATGCAACCTCTTCCTTGGTGTTGACTCCCTCAACTTGGACCAGTGATGTGTTTGGATATTGGTTGGACTTCGACCTAATAACAAAGAATAATATTTTAATCTCGAAACTAGCACACAAAATCCAGACTCAATTTCATTTCCTGTCAGACTATTCATTCGCTGACACTCGCACAAAAGAATTAAATTACTCGCAATAAATCTAATATACCAGTTCCACTAATTAGTCAATTAAAATTGATGCACATATTGATATATTTCATCAATAAAAACGAAAACTTGTACTGCCACCAAGATGTGGAAACTCAAAAGTACTAAAGTCAAGCCTAGTTATTACCAAACAGATTAAAATCAGAGAACTAAAGTCAAGCTTAGTTGTTACCTCTTATAACCCAAGATTGTTCCCCGAACATAAAGCCTATAAAAGAAACAGAGATAGTAATAGACATTAAAGCAATTATAGCTTCAAACAAATGAAAAACCGATCCTTGTCTTTTTTAAAACATATATGTATAATGTAGAGGGTGCAAGTATAGATCGCAGACCTGACTCGCTCTCCTTGACGTCCCTTCACCATTTTCAATCCCGCGAGTCCAAGCTCTCTCGCGAAAAAGAATGGCTGACACCGAGACGGGTACCTTAAACCCTAGCTACTGCTGCCGCTGCTTCCGCTTTAATTTGTTTATATAGAGCAAGGAGAGTTCACAGACCGTTCTGGTGGACTATAAGCGTATACTTTAGTTGGGCCGCAAGCCCATTATAAATTTCATTCAGCATTCTGGCCCGTGAAAAATATCAGTTACTGAAGAAATGCTACTGGTCCTTTTTAAGGGTGAGAAAAAAACTGAAAAATCAATTAAACCGAGAAAACCGAATTAAAAAAAATTGATTAAAAGTTTTAAAAAACTGGCCGGTTTGGTTCGGTTTCAGTTTTATAAGCAAAAAACCGAAAAAACCAAACCGAACCGGAAAAAACCGAGAAAACCGAGCCAAACCGGTTTGAACCGGTTTTTACCCTAAAAAACAGAACCGAACCGAAACCGGTCGGTTTGACCCGGTTTCGGTTTTTTTAAAAAAAATTTCGATTTGGTTATTTTTTTTGATAAAAACCAAACCGAATCGAAAATGATCACCCTTAGTCCTTTTGTTTTTTGAAGAGACGTCATTATATAACTTTTTTTTTCTTCTTGTTTTACAGTGTAGTGTGTTTGGTGTTTTTTAAAAATATTTTTAGCTTTTTTTCCAATACTTTCAAGTGGTTTTTGATATATTTATAGCTCTTCATTTGATGTGCTATATATATATATATATATATGACATGATCAAAATGTGTTCACTTTGCTAAATTTTACTAACCAAGCAGTACCAATCCCAGATACGAAAAAAGACATCCTTGCTTCCACTGGTTTTTTCAGTCCGAGTTACAAAAATCTGGAAGAAGGGAAACTATCAATACCACAAAGCAGCGACTTAAAGGGTTGTGCCGCAGGACTCCAAGAGAGACTGCAGTGTTTCTTGAGGCAAATGAATTTTCTTTAGATACAAGAATTTACATAGTTGCAGGAGAAATTCATGGTCATTATGGAATTAAAGCACTCAAAGCCAAGTATCCAAATTCATACTCTCATTTCTCTCTGGCAATAGAAGAAGAAGAGGCTCTTTAAGGATTGCCAAAACCAGCTACCTGCCGTAGACTATATTGTGGCGGTCGAGAGTGATGTTTTTGTTCATAGCGACCATGTTAATATGGCAAAGGCAGTGACAGATCATAGAAGATATGAAGGTTTTAGAAAAAAACATCAACCCTGAATCCCAAAATCACAAATTTATTTTTAACATCAACATGTTAAAAACAGTAAAAAAAAATTCAATTTTTTTTAAAAACTACAACCGAACCACGGAAACAAACAAGGTCAAATTTGAGTCGGAGAAGGGAGGAGAGTCAGGAAAGAAATCACTTGTCTCATACTAGAGGAAGAAAAGAGAGAAAAAAGAACAGTTTGAGTCCATGCTTTATTCATTTGAAGTGCAATCACGAAGAACAGTTTGACAAGTTATTTTATTAATCCTAGCTGAATGAGATTTTCCAATATAAAAAAACCAAACCATAGCCTTAAATGAAAAAGAATGGCACCTTAACAAATTCTCACAGGCCTAGAAATGCATGCCTCTATTTCAGTATGAAACAGAGAGATTTGATTCCAGCAATGAAAATGCAATCTCAAGTAAATTTGCTCACATGTTGATAATAAATCATTTCCCCCCTTACTGTAATCAAATCTACAAGAAAAACTGTACTTGCAAAAGTCAACATGGACTCTGAGAAGCTCAGCTATACCAATCTAGAAAGAGGATTGAAAAAGTAAGCACAAAAAGGAAAAGCAAGAGAAAAGTCCTGCTACTGCTATTCCGCTGTACTGCCTGCGACAACTCTTTGTTTCCAAGCTCTACGTTCTTTGTAGCTTCAACTGCCTATAGTACGACATAAAAAAGGAAGGTGTGAGAACGGATTACAAATCAAAGAGCCAAAAAGAAAACCCTTTCAGTTGATTAGCAGTTAAATAGGAAGTCCAAAAGACAAGGCAATCTTTTACCTTTTCCTTTTTCCTTTTTTTTTGAGGTGAAATGGTAAAAAAAATAATGCAATATTACACGTGGCAGAGAACAAGGTTTGATCTGCTCAGGTATTTGCAGCAGCAGCAAAATTCATAATCCGAAATCAGAATTAACAAGGATATTAGCAGTATTGGAGACTTGATTGAAGAGAAATTACTACACAAATTTGTTTTAATCATAGAACAGCATCAGAATTGTGGCATCAAAACATAACTTCATTTTAAAACAAAACTGAGAATATTTAGCTAATAAGAATTTGTCTGTGTAGGAATTCTTCTATATACTGCTGTAATTAATCTCATCACATTTGACAACATAGTTCCAGGATCCTTGAAATATCAAAAAAAAATTTATTCAAGTTTTGCTATTAAAATGTGCCAAGTATTAACCTTGAAACAGCAACTCGAATGCAACAGCAATTGAAGAAAAGCATTATCTGAAAAGAGAAAAGAAAACTTGGTACACATCACACATGTCACATCGCTATTAACAGCAGTCAGTCAGCCTCCAACCATGTGGATCCTAAATCAACCTGGATTCTGCATAAGCCTATTTAAACTCAATATCACCTAATAAGAAAATATCTATTCTGAAGTAGAACTAACTGATTTGTATAACAACTCAGGCCTAAGTATTTTCCTGTTTGGTCTTCTGGCATCAAAAGGTCCTATGTTTGTTATCAATGCCCAATAGTGTGGCAAGGATTTTCAATTTTGGGGGGTAAAAAGATAATTGCACTTTATATTTGTTCTTTGGAATGCAAAGTAATTGGAGAGGTGAAAGATCCTTTCCCTAAAGGTTGGAGAAGCTATTTAGGAATTGCAGCAATGCAATCAGAGAATTCTGATGTGATTGCAGACCAATCTGGTAGTTTCAACTGGCAGTTCATTGGTTAAAGAATCAATTTCACTCAGTGTTTGATTCATCGTACTGCACCTAACCCATCCAATCACGAAATCACTCTACTGCAATGGATGCAGAGGCTCTGTAGTACCCAAAGCATGGGAGTTATCCAGTAGCCCAGAAATGAATTGATATACTATTAGCTTAGATCAGACAACCTGAATGCAATCACACGAGAAATATGAACCAAAAATTCATTTTCAATAGGATATTTCCTTTTTTCCTAAGTTTAAAATACGAAGGAGCATTCTGCACACAGTTTCTTCTTCATAATGCAGCGCGAACTATTATTCCAGGCAGATTTTAACTTGACAGAATCCACCCAACCACACAGCCTCATATAAATATTAGTTTTCCTGAAAAAGATATTTGGAGGTTTGAAGAAATGTAAATGTTCTAGCTAGACATGCTGACCTGCTCATACAGAAGCTCTATTTGTTGTGCTTGTTGCAGAACATGTGTGGACATGAGGTGATTCAATGCAGACATTTCTACCATCTTAGTTTCAGTTTCTTGAACTGCATCTAGAAGACTAGTCAACTCCACCTGCAAACAAGTCCAACAGCAAGCAGCCCTTGTTATAGAAGCCTCAAAGACCCATCTGAACAATCATAGAATCTGATAATGGAAAAGGTTGTAAAAATCTCATCAATAGCTATTTCTTATAACCTGTAGGGCACGAGTTTCATCATCCAACAATTGCTGTTGAACTCTAAGAGGCTCCGGCTGAATTTCATCAGGTTCCATAAAATCTAAATTGTTTGTTTTAGAGGAATCAACAGAGCTTGTATTTTTATTTGCAGCCCGGTTAACTTTTCTCCTTGGTATCCTCTTATTAATAGCATCCTGGAAGCGTATGGCTCTAAGCTGATCAAACCGTGCAGTGACAGAATGAAGTTTCTCACTTAAAATCAAAACCTGCAGATTTAAAAGTAGCAGAATGGTAAATTAATCCAGCTAAACAATGCCTTCGATTTCATTTCATCCTGAAAGAAACAGGAGATTCATATGCAGGGATTTGAATATAGAAAGTGAACTTATTAGCAAATCCTGAATCTGCAAAGAATGAAATTTGTACTAAGACTAAGCAAAGACAAGAGACTTTCTTGCCAACACAACTAAGATAACAACGAAAAGGGTTTGTGTCAGACTATGTGCATGAGGCATTACAACTGTTGGTAGTTATGATATCTTATACAACTGAGAATTGTGACAATTTACATTTAGAGCTCCGAGGCCCCTAATTGATTTAATATTTGTACTATGCTAAATGTTTAGAAGAATAGATCTATATAAAATAACAAACTTCGACCACAATCTTTACCATGGAGATTAGGAAGAGAAAAAGGTGATCAAATGAAGGATACTGTTCCGGTAAGCTAAATATTTTATCTCCCAGACAAGTTTAGCATGCAATGAATAAGCTCAATTAAACATTATGAAGATAATAATCATACCACTCCATGTTTGTGTGCTATAGTATCAGCGTTGGAGGTATCAGCCTTGATGCCAAGCCATCCCTTTGTATTTGCTTCTTCATTGTTTATGCTATCCTTGAGAATGTCAATTTGTTCTTTGCATGCTTTAATAAATGCAGTAACCTGCAGAAATCGATGTTGCAGAAAATGCTGAGGAAAAACAAATACCATCAAGCAAAAGGACAGATAGAAATAGAGAAGACAAAATGGCAAAAAGAAAAAGGATCCATTAATCCAGCCTATTTTCAAATGCTGCTTTAGTGAACATACTTGGAATTTATGATACACTAAACACAATAAAAAAGACAATAAATCAGTAAATATGTCATCGAATTAAACCTAGGAATCTATCGCAGCCAAGGCTCATTGATCTATCAACCACTTGGGGGACTAATGTTTTAATTTCACATTCTCACTTATAGTTCCAGGCATCAAAAGAAGATAACTGGTTAGAAACAACACCAATGAAAAAACAACTTAAATAATACCAACAGCTACTTCCTCTATCAAGCACAGTTGAAAGATTATCCGATCTGCAGCATTTCTATAGTGTCTCCAATTATATATGACAAAGTGACCCGACAGACTATTATACCCCATGACTTACCTCTTGTTCAATGCTATCCCTCTCCTGTTCGGTGGTACGATGCAGATCAACATAATCCTTCCTATGCTTCAACATAAATTGTTCTAAAGCTCCAATGCTTTCAAGCTAATACATACATCGAATGAACCCCCCAAAAAGGGGTAGTCAGTCAAATATAAATTGTATGTGCATCCCAAAATTAGCACAAACAAGCGCACGAGTGAAACATTAAACATACCGTTTTAAGAGCAGCTTTAGTAAACGGTGACCTTTGCCGTGGTTTATGAATGATAAAGGACGCCATAATGGCTGCCAATTTGGCCTGTCAAAAAGTAACCACATCCACATTCGCATCCACACAACACAAAATTCAGCAAAACATAATTTGAAAGAGGAAATGAAACAATTTTTTTTTTTTACCTCATTGTAACCTAAGGAAACAGCAGTGTGCCTTACTGCATCTTTAAAATCCTCTGTTCTGTCTCTAATTTTAGCCATACCACCCACCAGTTAATTACCTTCACAAATAGATTGTCCAGAAAAAAAAATCAAGCTTAAATGCACCTCATATATACATATAAGCAAGACAAATTCGAGGAAAAAAATTCCTAACCTTGATCATGCAATCACTAATTTGAATTCAAGTTAACTGGATCAAATTGAATTGCAGCAGATAATAACGGCCACGGAAGTGCAAAGGAATTTAATCATGATCAAACTGAAGTTGAATAATTCTTTCGAATAAGAGAGAGAGAGAGAGAAAGGGAGAGAAGAGATTGGAGTCTGATAAAGTAATCGAGACTCAAAAGAGACAACGCTTGCACGAAACGCGTTTCAGTTTTTTCCTCTAATTTTTACACAAGTAGGCTGATTGGGCTCGGGCCCATCATAAAAAAATAGACTTGACAGCCCGTCTCTTGTATAATTTTTGCCTAACCAAACGTGCCCTTGATACAATCAATCTAAATTCTCACAGTTGCTTGACAAGAAGAGGCTTCTTGCTTTAGTTCAAAGCTCTGATTTGGGTTCGCATTCGCATAACTTGCTCAGCGATTCAAAGCATCAAAGAGGAAGCAGCTTTGCCTTCACAGGTTATTTTATTGCAAGTTCGGTTCTTTTATATTGTGTTTTCATATTCTTATTTGATCTGCTTCTTCATTTGTGTGCTTAACTTGCTACCTTCGAAAGCATTAGATTTATTTTATGCTGCCAACGATGACATTGTATATTTTCGTGTTCAATGCGTGATATTTTTTTGATGATTTTTTCTCTTTGAATTTTTAAAGCAGTTTCTTTGAAATTATATTGATGAAAAACTCAGTCATTCTACGGTAGCTTATGCCTCTTTTATCTTTGGATCAAAACGAAAGGTAGACATAAATAAGATTTATAGGGTAGCACAGAGTTGAAGGAGTGAGAGATCCTATTTTCACATGCATAAGAGTAACTTGTCTCCTGTTTGTCTACTTTTTCCCTCTTTATTTTTTCTGGAATTTCATCGATTCTGAGCATAAAATTTTGGGTTCTGTGTAGTTAATTTGGGCTTTGTTTATCATTTAGGAAATGGGTTTGTGGACTTTATTGGAGGGCTTTCTGCTTCTTGCAAATGCATTTGCAATATTAAATGAAGATCGGTTTCTTGCACCTAGAGGATGGAGCTTCTCTGAATTCTCTGTAGGACGAACAAAGTCTTTGAAAGGCCAGCTTATCGGTCTCATTTATGCGACCCAATATATGAGAGTTCCACTTATAATACTCAATTCCATTTGCATCTTTGTAAAGCTGGTGTCTGGATGATGATGCTAAGGTAAGTTAAAACCGTATTGTATGTTTGTCTCTACGTGTGATTGCTGGTAATAGATTGCATGGGTAGATTTTTGGTCAAGTAATGATGGGCTTCACTAGGGCTAGCCCCTTACCCTTGGCTGGGACTTTTTGTTTAACATACATGCTAAAACGGATAGAAACTGAGTTCTTTCATTATGATGAAGTGACCTGGATCTCGTGAGAAATGAGATAGAAATTTGAGAATGTTTGCATGAACACAACTCCAGAATTTGAGATCGGTGGCCTTTGTTACTACTAGATTTTAATCATTGGTTATATGCTTTAAAGAATTCAATTGCTTAGATAAGGCCTCCAGTATGCTTTGAGAATGTTTTTGTTTCTCTTTCTAAAGATTAAGCATACGTCGTAGGCCATTTTCTGATTTATGCTTACACAGTGTGTCAAATCAGTAACAAGGATCGCAGGATGAGGATATGCAAATGCAATTGATGCTTAAAAAGATTTTTCCCCCTTAAAATTAATCAGGTAGGAAGACAACTAAATCCCGTACCTCTGGATTGGATTTATACTGGAGCTGCCAGAGGCAAAATTGAGATTGGCAGATAAAAGAAAATACAATATGACATCAAATATTATGATGAGAATGGTGACTGGATGTGACATCTCTCTTTTTCAATCTTGTGTGATTGAAGATTAAACCCATGTTATGTATTCCTTTGCTCAGTGCATAGGTTGGTCGTTGACTAGTCTTTTATTTTACTGCTTCAACTCATAAGCTTACTAATTTTGAGAAGGATTCCTCCTTAACCAAGAACGAAGCAAATGCTTGGGGGGGGGGGGGGGTGTTCCTCCAGCGTTGACTTTATCTTTTTTTGCTTCTTTTCATTTCTTTTTGTTATTTTAAAGTTCACATTTAGTCCATAAGTTATTGTTTGAGCTTGAATCTAGGATATAAATTTCTGTTTACAACTATCTTTCTGTGATTAATTTAGTTCCTTTTCTTGTGTGGCAGCAATCATGGAGTTTGGCTAATAGGATTGTAAACAACATTTCTTTTTAGAAAGGCAGAGGAGGCATACGATTCAGGAAATCCAAGACATGATTGATTTATTTGGAATATCCTTTCTCAAAAACTAGTGTTTTTAAGGTTACATATGTTGCGGGAAAAAAAAACGATGAGATGTGGGGTGAAAATGGTGTGGATTTAGGGCCATTTTATAATTGGTGTTTGTATTGTTTGACAAGTTTCAAAAGTAACTAACGTTCTATGACATTTAGTGTTTTGTTGTCAACCTAATTATTCTTCATGATTTGATGCAGTAATAATGTTTTTCCTTCATTTCTCGATAGATTCTGAATGTTAATGCGAGGAACACCCTTACTGGAGTGGATGTATTTTACGCTCGTTATGCATTTGAAGTTGCGGTCTTGTGTGTGAAAACCAATTGTGACTTCACTGTTTGGTTCTTATGGGAACATTTGGTGTTCATTTCATCAGTGTGGTGAGGGGCTTCATGTGATTCTTCTACATGCAGGCAGATGTTGAAATAGGATACCTGGGGTGCTGGTCCCTTTTTCAGTTAATGCTGTGATATTGATGCGCAAAATCTGATGTTTGCCCAAAATTTTTTATAAATCAGAGGAATGAAAGCGCACTCCTTTCACTTCTCCTTTTTAACCAACAACCTATCAAGATTCCACTCTCCATTATAGGATTCTACAACCTCCATACGGGTTGTGCTGTGATGGAGAGCACAAGTTTAGAAGTTTTTATACTATATTCAACGAGGTACTATTTCAAGAAGTGTACGTGTCGAATGTAGCTGTTTCTGCCATCATTTTTATGTTGGCATCTATTTATCTATTTTTGCAGACTCGATCTGGATGTCAAGTAATCGGGATAATGAATTCTGCATATAATCACACCATATGTTATGCAACCATTCTCCTGCATTTTTTAAGCAGAGAATTGGGCATTACGTTGTAAATTTGTGATAGACGGTGTTCAGTGGAAAAGATTTGTTGTTTCAAGGGCGCCTGGTGAGTATTCTGAAGCTATACTTGAGGATTTCTAAGGCCCTTAGTATATCTTTTCTTTTTTTGGTTTTTCTCAATCTATTTATGAGCAATAGATTTCATCGAAAGTTGCAGTTATCGAAATTAAACGCCACGAGCTGCACACCAGGCAACAAAGTATATAAATTGGCAAACACCGAAAAACACCAGTCTGGATGAAGGTGTGAAGCTTCGTTGATTGCGGAAAATCTATATACTATTTTATGAAGGTAGCTATAAGAAAAATACAAAAGAAATCAAATGTTAACTGAAATGCGGATAAAGTCTAAATCAAGTGGATTCAATCGAAATCTAATTTTCACTATAAATCAGCGAATACATGGTATGTTTTGGAATCTACAGCAATAAGTCTCAGAGCTGAAACTGCTGCTGCAATGGACATAAGGCCGAAAAAATAAACATTGAACCAATGCCAAAGCTTTTGTAGAGAAGTCAATTTGTTCTTCTTTGCTTTTAGGTACATGTGGTTGGCCAGAATAAATGTAAGGGGGAAGGTGCTTATAGCGCCAGTAAGGCTCATAAAATCTCCAAGGAAAGGCAGAAGAGCTGCCACCAGCGTGTTAATAGTTAGGTAGCCGCCTCTTACCCCGACCCTAAACGACAAGTTGCGAATTGAAAATGGACTTCCTATAATCCCGTACTTTGTATCCAAGTACTCATACATTGGGCTTGCAAATATCTACAAGAAGCAGGTGTATGTTAGCGCAGCAGTCAAAAAGAAGAAGAAGATATAGCGATAAAAGGAGATTTTCAGAAAGCACGAGTCTTGAATGAATTACATGCAGAGCAATGACTGTTTGAAGGAATGCAGAGATGTTGGCCAATGCCTTCACCCAAACCGGGCCATTGACGCTGCTAAGCAAATAGCTTGATGTTGAAGATCCATAAGCCCAATATCCAATAAATGTCACTGCATACATTGGTAAAACTCCAGCCGAGAATTGGAAGTAAAGTGATTTCATCATGTTACTGACAACGGGCTGTTTTATTGTTGCCTGGTGCAAAGCAGACACCAAAAGACGTGTAAGTTTTGGAGGCATAAAAACAAGAGAAAAGGGAAGAAATAACCTTACATAGCCTACATCCTGTGAAATATACTACCATCAATGTTAGCCTCAAGAAGTATGCACTATTATGACTACCGAACACAGGTTTCCAAATACAAAAGGGTCAAACTTCGATAAATCTCGGACCATACAAGAGAATAAGAGGCTGAGGCTGCAAAATAGCTTTACAGCCGGATATAAAATAGATATCCAATAAAAATGCATTCATTCCCCGACTACAGTTATATTACATCATTTTTATTTTTATTTAGATGGGGCAAAAGAACACTCTCAAATTCTGTGAAAAACTCATAGACTTGATCCCTTGCTTACCTGTATTTCTGGAAGCATTCCTGTATTAAATGCAAAAACCAGATTAGCAGATGCTCCTATTGTTGTAAAGATTTTGCTTCTTGTTGTTCCTGGAATGCTGTAATCCCTGGCTGGTGCTTCAATTCCTATAACAGCACAGATATTGATGCAAATTCAGAACTAGAGAAACAATGGCCTGGGCTAGAAAAATAAGCAAAATAAAAATTACGTTTATCATGCCTAAACTCAAATTTATGGTGGGCAAATAGGACAGGAAACATAATGGTAAGAAATTGAAGGAAAATGAAATTCAAAAAAAAATTAGCAAAAGAAACTCTCGGAAGCAATATGATCTATAAGTTGTTAATTCTTAACAATCTAGGGACAACATACAGTATGGAAACAGTAATCAAATCATACAAACAGAAAACGCACAGCCAAGTTTGATGAGAACCAATAATTGTATCAAACTGTATGTCAAATTTACTATTGCTGCGTATGTCAGACAGTGTACCGTGTTGAAGGAAAAGAGAGTGGCGATTCCTTAGAAGATAGCCATCTACCTCCCTCTCTATCTATCTATCTATACATTTACACATCTGGCTGGCTGCATAAAGAATTGCTTTGTGCAAAAGATGTATTTTCCATCTTACTCGAAATCATATTGCAATTACAGACTCAGCACTAAGGTTTGCAACATCCCTCTCATAGAAATCCTTCATTTCTTCACACAATCAAATAGTAAAAGGGAAAGAATGCATGAAGCAAGGTGCATGGCATTACCGGAATGAAAAGCAAACAACAGACTACTTTGGCACAACAAACTTACCATCCTTAACAGAAAGCACAAACGCCACAACTATATATATCAGGCTGAAAACCGTGGAAACTCCCAACCAAAGTCTGAGAGCAGACAAGTGGGGAATTGACATGGCAAACAAGGCACATACAAACCCAGAAATGGCAATGAAGTATGGGAGTTTCATGACATGGTCATCGCTAAAAAGAACATAGACAGCCTGCATACCAAATGCATAGAATCAGAAAAACGAAATCCAGAAAAGAAAGAAAAGAAAAACCCGAAAATAACTTCATATATCATCATATAAATGAACTTCTTATACCTAGCAAGAAGAATTCAAATCATTATTCCTCTTATTGGCCGTAGCTTGTATCCATAATTAATTAATTAATTGATGTCAAACAAAGGAAGAACTCAATGCATAAATCTCGATGAAAAACTGAGAACAACTTTTTTGACGAAAAAGAGAGAAAGTAGAAGACAAAACATTATCCTGAAAAAAACATAATGCACTGCAAAAGAGACTCCCAGTTTTACCAGGCATGTAAATCTTGAAATGAAGAGTAATCCAATATGCCTAATGTGATGTTACCTTCAAAGCTGATCCAGCCAAAATGATGTATCCCGTGTTAATCATAAAAAGATTAACATATTGCAATCCCCAGGTTAAAGAATAAGCTTTCCTACCTGCAGCAAAAGGGCCCTTCATCAAATATAAGAAATGTCGATAAATTAATGTGCATGTCTAATTTAAAGAGTACGTATAATAAATCATCATTCATTTTCCGTTTTTCACATACCATAGATAAATCCTGCAAGATCTCTGTATCTGATATGTCTCCTCCCTCCAAATTCATGCAGCTCGGCTATAAGAGAATTTGCATACAGTGATATTGCAGTGGCTATGATCAAACCTACTACTCCAGGTATCCAGCCCAAGGGAACCATAATGGTCCCAGAATATCCCAATACATAGGCACTATTGATACCGGTGGTGAGGACAAAACCAACTTGAAACCATGAATCTGTGAATTCCAGTACAGAAAGTCAAACGACCTCAAAGTAACAATAACTCAAAAATACAATTGAGTGCCCAGAAATGAAACACCCTTTATCAAAAATCCATTTTCTTCCCTAAAAAAATTGTAAACCAGACGTTAAAACAACCAATCAGATAAAAAAGGGTGTAAAAAACCCATTATACATCAATCAGAAAACATTAAAAACACGGAACTCTAGAGTTTCATCTAGCCCACGTTTTCTTTTTGAAAGAGGAACAGCTTCATTAACATAATAACATCCCAAGGAATTGAAACCGAACAGGCGAGTTAAGTTTTTACGCGGACAACCGCTCCACGCTACAGGTGGAAGAAACCAGAAAAGGACAAAACCAGACACAAAATCCCAAAAAATGGAAAGAAAGATTCACCGTGTCAAAAGAAAGGGAAACAAACCACTGCTAATCTGATGGGCAGTCTCGGGAATCTCAACTGCTGAGTTATCCTCGTCAAAAACTTTTCGAGGCCTGGTAGAGTTCCCTGCTCCATCTCCATTGACTTCCATTATAGAGCTTGACTCTTGGTGAGGATCCTCTCTTGTTTCTTGTCCTCCGGCCAAGAGCGGCTGGCCCTCTGCCTCTTGAATTGATATGTGTATGACAGCCAGATTGTATGATGAGTATCTGCCTTCTATTTATATATTTAGTAATTAATATTATGTATCTGGAGGCAGAGAGTTAACAGTAATCGCAGCCAGCAAAGTAGGACACTTTGTTTTGAGTCCTAAATGATTTGGTCTCTCAGAGAGAATCAATATTGCTGATCTTTCTCTTCTTTCTGTACTTTCCCTTCTGGGGCAGTGGCATCGGTCAGATTTTTTCCTTCAAAATGCGTGTCACCATAAAACTTTGAGAATTATTATCCCGTGAGAAACCTGGCCCATTGCTCCCTCCCTCTCGAAAAACACCATCAGCATGGTGCTAATTGATAATTAATTTTCGAAAAAACACCATCACCATGGTACTAATTGATACTACTTAACCATTTTAGATTTATTAATTATTAGTAGATGCGTATAGAGCAACGCAAAAAAGTTCCTTTGCAGTAAACGAATATGGGTAAATCACAATAATCCGAAGATAAAGTTAAGCAAAAGAAATGGGTTGGTGGATAGCATCAGTAGACTTTTGGAACAGCTTGATTGAAAGAAGCCTAAACGTAAGGGATACACTCAACTTCTAAAGAGATTTGGATGATCCATACCACCGAGCTAGTTTCTTCAAATCACCCAAAAATTTTAAAACTT